>Ga0105237_10006598_pt1 | contig 12830 bp, 14 predicted proteins | sample KBSC24metaG_FD_81520 | JGI IMG/M metagenome (GOLD analysis project Ga0105237, IMG submission 81520) | Corn rhizosphere microbial communities from Kellogg Biological Station, Michigan, USA - KBS C2-4 metaG | ecosystem: Host-associated > Plants > Roots > Rhizosphere > Soil | place: Michigan, USA...
CGCCATTTCCGACGAGTCAACCTCGTGGTAGGCGCCGTCGAGCAGCGTGACCTTGAGGTTCACCAGCGGATAGCCGGCCAGCACGCCGTACTGCATGGCGTCCTGCGCACCGGCATCCACCGACGGGATGTACTCGCGCGGGATGCGGCCACCGGTGACCTTGTTCTCGAACTCGTAGGTCGCGCCGTCCTCGCCGGTGAACGGCTCGAGGTTGACGAGAACCTTCGCGAACTGACCAGAACCACCGGTCTGCTTCTTGTGCGTGAACTCGACCTTCTCGACGGCGCGCTTGATGGTCTCCTTGTAGGCGACCTGCGGCTTGCCGACGTTGGCCTCGACCTTGAACTCGCGACGCATGCGGTCGACCAGGATGTCGAGGTGGAGCTCGCCCATGCCACCGATGATGGTCTGGCCGGTCTCGTGGTCCTGGTTGACCTTGAAGGTCGGGTCTTCCTCGGCCAGCTTCTGAATGGCCAGGGACAGCTTCTCCTGGTCGCTCTTCGTCTTGGGCTCGATGGCGACCTGGATGACGGGATCCGGGAAGGTCATCGACTCGAGCACGACCTGCTGGTTCGGATCGCTCAAGGTGTCACCGGTGGTGGTGTCCTTGAGGCCGATCACCGCGTAGATGTGGCCGGCCGAAGCCGTCTCCACCGGGTTCTCCTTGTTGGAGTGCATCTGGAACAGCTTGCCAAGGCGCTCCTTCTTGCCCTTGGTCGCGTTGATGACCTGAGCACCGGAGTCGACCTTGCCCGAGTACACCCGGACGTAGGTCAGCTTGCCGAAGAACGGGTGCGTGGCCACCTTGAACGCGAGCGCCGAGAAGGGCTCGTCGGTCGACGGCTTGCGAACGACCTCGACGTCCTCCTTGCCGGGCGCATGGCCGACGGCGGCCGACACGTCCAGCGGGGTCGGCAGGTAGTCGATGACGGCGTCGAGCATGGGCTGAACGCCCTTGTTCTTGAACGCGCTGCCACACAACACCGGGTAGATCTCGGAGTTGATCGTCAGCTTGCGGATCGCGCCCTTGATCTCCTCGACGGTGAGCTCTTCGCCACCGAAGTACTTCTCCAGCAATGCCTCGTCGGTCTCGGCGACCGTCTCGAGCAGCTTGGTGCGGTACTCCGCGGCCTGCTCCTGGAGCTCCGCCGGGATGTCGATGGTCTCGTAGGTCTCACCGAGCTTGGTCTCGCCCCGCCAAACCTTGGCCTTCATCTCGACCAGGTCGACGATGCCCTCGAAGTCACCCTCCGAGCCGATGGGCAGCTGGATGGGCAACGCGCGGGCGCCGAGGCGCTCCTCGATGGTGCGCACGGTGAAGTAGAAGTCGGCGCCGATCTTGTCCATCTTGTTGACGAAGCAGATGCGCGGCACGTCGTACTTGTCGGCCTGACGCCAAACCTGCTCGGACTGCGGCTCAACGCCTTCCTTGCCGTCGAAGACGGCAACGGCGCCATCGAGCACGCGGAGGCTGCGCTCCACCTCGACGGTGAAGTCGACGTGTCCGGGGGTGTCGATGATGTTGATCTGGTTGCCGTCCCAGAAGCACGTGGTGGCAGCGGAGGTAATGGTGATACCCCGCTCCTGCTCCTGTTCCATCCAGTCCATCGTGGCGGCACCGTCGTGCACCTCACCGATCTTGTAGCTGATACCGGTGTAGTAGAGGATGCGCTCGGTAGTCGTCGTCTTGCCGGCATCGATGTGCGCCATGATGCCAATGTTGCGGACCTTGGTGAGGTCGGTGAGCACGTCCTGTGCCACGGCTAAATTCCCACTCTTTCGCTTGCTTGTCGGGTGTTCAGTTGCGCCCGGCGGTCGTCACTGGCCGCCGGCAGCCAATCACCAGCGGTAGTGCGCGAAGGCCCGGTTCGCCTCGGCCATCTTGTGGGTGTCCTCGCGTCGCTTGACGGCGGCACCCAGGCCATTGCTGGCGTCGAGGATCTCGTTCGCCAGACGCTCGACCATGGTCTTCTCGCGACGCGCCTTGGAGAAGCTGACCAGCCAGCGCAGTGCCAGCGTGGTCGACCGCTCGGGACGCACCTCGACGGGGACCTGGTAGGTGGCGCCACCGACGCGGCGGCTGCGCACCTCGAGGGCGGGCTTGACGTTGTCGAGAGCGCGCTTCAGGGTGACCACCGGATCGGTGCCGGTCTTGTCACGGGCCTGCTCGAGCGCACCATAAACAATGCGCTCAGCCAGTGATTTCTTCCCATCCAGCAGGACTTTGTTGACCAGCTGGGTGACCAGCTGCGAACCATAGACCGGGTCGTTGACCAGCGGCCGCTTCGGTGCGGGGCCCTTGCGCGGCATTAGCTCTTCTCCTTCTTGGCGCCGTACTTGCTACGGGCCTGCTTGCGGCTCTTCACGCCCTGGGTGTCAAGCGAGCCGCGGATGATCTTGTAACGCACACCGGGGAGGTCCTTCACACGACCACCGCGCACCAGCACCATCGAGTGCTCCTGCAGGTTGTGACCCTCACCCGGGATGTAGGCGGTGACCTCGACCGCGCTGGTCAGCTTCACGCGCGCAACCTTCCGAAGTGCCGAGTTCGGCTTCTTCGGGGTGGTTGTGTACACGCGAGTGCACACGCCGCGGCGCTGCGGGCTGCCCTTGAGGGCCGCGGTCTTGACCTTGGCGATCTTGTCGCGGCGACCCTTGCGGACCAGCTGGTTGATGGTTGGCATGTACCGGCTTTCTGTGTTCTTTCGTGGTGCTGTTGCTTGTTATTTCGGTTGTTCTCAAGTCTGTGTACTGCGGGTTTCGCTCGTTCGCGTACCCCGCGACCGGGCGTGTCGCACGCGCCCGTGCACCGATTTTTCATCGATGCACCGTGGACATGCGAATTGGCCCGGCGTGCAGGCATGCTTGCGAAAACACTCAGCCGCAAGCGCCTCGGCCAGGCACGATGGACCACGATACCCGCCCACGGTAGGGCAGGTCAAAGCGCGTCAGACCCGCCCGCTATGGCGGCCGCTCAGCGCCTCTCCATGCCGGACGCCAGGCGCAGCACCATATCGTTGAATACCGCGTCGGTGTCGACCTCGTCCATCACGCCCGTCATCTCCAGCAGAACGAATCCGTGCAGCGCAGACCAGAATTCGAGCGCGGCATAGAACGCGTTCTCGCCGTCGAGTCCGTAGGACGACAACACCTCTATCACCGGACCCGCCGCGAGCCGCGTCGCCTCCGTGTATTCGGGGTCGTCGCCGCCGAGCGGCGTCCGGGTGAACGCCGAATAGCGGCCGGGATGGTGGTGGGCGTAGCTGCGGTACGCGCTCGCCATCGACGACACCGCGTCATCGCGGGTGCGACCCTCACCGACCGCGTTGAGCATCCCGAGAATGTCGTCGATCACCCGCATCCGAACGGTTCGCCGCAGGTCATCGAGGCTGTCGACGTGGTTGTAGAGCGACGGGCCCTTGGTCCCCAGCTGGATCGCCAGCGCGTTGATCGTCAGGGCGTCCCAACCCTCACGATCGAGGAAGGTCAGGGCGGCGTTGACGATCGCCTCACGGCTGAGCTTGGTCGCTCGCGCCTGATTTCGCGGTCGGCCACCCGCCGAGCGCGACTCCAGCCGAGCTGCCATGTGTGCGTCTTCCTTGTCCGAGGCGGGTCGATGTTGGGTTCGTCATCACCGATCCAGCAATTGGGCCAGCGAATGACTCTAACCGTTTACCGCGTGAGAGTTCAGTTCACGCGCTGTTGGCTGAGCTGGGCAAGATGATCGGTGATCGAACACAGATCGGGCAGCATCGCCGGATTCATCGTCTGGATCGACCAGGTGACGACGTCGCCGCCCTTGGCAACGTAGATGCTGCACGCGTTGTCGTCGAAGGCCTTGAAACCCTTGTTGCCGTCGACCGACAACTCAGTCAGGGTGCGGCCCGCGCTCTCCTCGAGGGTGCGTTCGGTGTCCAGGTCGCTGCCGCGGTACCACCACGTCGAGATGCCCATGCCGATGCCGAACGTGCCGATCGCGGTGTTCTCCTGCCAGAAGCAGCCGGAATCGCTGTCCACCACCTTGGTGAAGAGCGACGAACCGATCACCTTGGTGACGTCGGCGTCGGTAACGCCGTTGCACGGCTCGCTGCGGAACCCGACGCCGCTCGCCGGGGTCGCCGGCTGCGGCGCGTGGTCGGGCCCGCACGCGGTCAGCACCGTGGCAAACGCCGCCACCAGTGCGGCCAGCCACCGGGTCGACGTCGCAACCATCACAGGTCCGAGGACAACGTCGCCGCCAACAACTTCTGGGCGGCCGGGCACGGCTGCTCCCCCGCCATGGGACGGAACTGCACCCACCACGTCAACACACCAGTACCCGCCGCCGCGGTGGCCGAGCACGCCGCGTGGTCACCGCGGACTTCGGCGAGGAAGGCGGGGTGGCGCTCGACGTCGGTATCGGTGATCGTCGCACCGCGCTGTGCCGCCAACCCGCGTTCGCGGTCGAGGCTGCCGGATTCGAACCAGGAGAAGACGACGTCGATGAGGCCGGTCTTCTTGGCGAGGACGTACTGACAGACGGCGCCGCTGTAGGGCCGCACCACGCTCTCCGCGCCGAGTGCTTGCTTGATCGAGTCGTCGGTCAGCAACCCACAGCGGTCGTCGACGTACCCGTAACTACGGTCCGGGTCGGGGACGGATGGGCGAGCCCGTTGCGCGTCACCCGTGACGGTCTGCGAGCACCCGACGGTCACCGCTGCGGCGACCGTCGCAGCAGCAAGTCCATTGATCCGGCATCGCATTGTTTGCACACGGTACCGAGCACGGAGGGGGCGAGCGACTCATACGATCAGCCCGACTCGGATTTAACGGGCGAACTGCTGTCACAGGTGCCATTCAGCAACGTAGGCTGCGGTGATCTGAGTTGATGGGACAGTTGGATAGGGCATTTGGACAGCGCCTGATCCGAGCCGCCGACGCGAAGGGGTCACGCAGTGCGAATCAGGACGTTTGGCGGATTGCTGGCCGCGGGGTTGCTCGGGGCGACGGTCACCGTCGGAATACCGGTGGCGCACGCCAAGAACGGTGACACCCACATCACCGGGCAGGGCATCGCTCAGACCCTCGACTGCAACGAGTCAACCCTCTTCGTCACGGGCACCGGGAACTACATCACCGCCAAGGGATCGTGTTGGGGCGTAGCGGTTCAGGGGTCGTCCAACGTCGTCATCGTGGACAACGTCATCAACGACATCGTGGTGTACGGCTATGACCAAACCGTGCTCTACCACGACGGCGCTCCGTCCCTCTGGGACCGCGGCCGCGAGCTCGGCATGACCAACCGCATCGACCGGGTTCCCGCGTAGTCTTGGCGGCCACGGCGGAGCCTCGCCGTGGATCGCCGAGGAGATGAGGTAGCCCGTATGCGCGCGCATTACCGAGTACTCGTCGGAGGCGCCTGCGCCGCAGTCCTCGTGCTCGGCGTGGTCGGCTGCGCTTCGGACGGCGGCGACACCAAGGCACCGACCGCAACCGCGGGCACCTCGGGCGTACAGGTCGAGGTGAACAACACGATCAACTACGGTTCCTTCGGCACGACGGCCGACATCGACTGCGCGGACGGCAAGTCTCTCAACGTCGGCGGCTCGAACAACACGCTGACCGTGAAGGGCACCTGCGCAAGCGCGAACATCAGCGGGGCGGACAACAAGGTCGCCTTCGACAAGGTCGACAAGGACATCAGCGTGGTGGGCTTCAACAACACCGTCAGCTACAAGGACGGCGACCCCAAGGTCAACGACCTCGGGTCGGGGAACACGATCAAGAAGGGCTGAGTGTCAGGCGCGTGCGCCGTGACGGCCGGCACCGCCCGCGAATCGCTGTGCCCCTGCCAATGATTCGGCGGCCACCTGCGACAAGCTGGCGAACTCGGAGTCGATCGCCTCGGACTCGGACAAGCCCCACTGGCTGAGCGCCGACGACCGGTCGGCGCGCAGGCACAGTTGCGGCAGCGCGGCGAGTTCGGCAGCGAGCTCCTCGGCGGCCGCCCGGGCCTCGCCCTTCGGGACGACCCGATTGGCCAGTCCCATCGCAAGCGCCTCCTGGGCTTCGACGGCGCGCCCGGTAAGGATCAGGTCCATGGCCCTGCTGTGTCCGATCAACCGCGGCAGCCGCACCGTGCCCCCGTCGATCAGCGGTACGCCCCATCGGCGGCAGAAGACGCCGAATACGGCATCTTCCTCGGCGACCCGCATGTCGCACCACAAGGCCAGCTCGAGGCCGCCTGCGACCGCGTAACCGCTCACCGCGGCGATGACGGGTTTGCTCAGCACCATCCGCGACGGGCCCATGGGCCCCGGCCCCGTGCGGTGCGCCGGGTTCATGTCGGGTGTGCCGAACGCCTTGAGATCTGCTCCGGCGCAAAAGGTTCCGTTGTCACCCCAGAGCACCGCCACCGACGCGGAGTCGTCGCGATCGAACTCCTCGAACGCCGCGAAGAGCGCGGCGGCGGCAGGGCCGTTGACGGCATTGCGTGCCTCGGGCCGATTCATGATCACCGTGGTCACGGGTCCGTTGCGCTCGACCCGGACGCCGCCGTTCACGCTGGTTGGAAAGGTCATGTCGCCTCCATCAATTCGCTGTCGTCTCGCCGCGCCAACAGTTCGGCGGCGAAGTCACGGTATGCCGAACGGAGTTCGGCGCCCGGCCAGTCGTCGGGCAGAAGCTCCTCCGGCAGTACGGGGTCGGTGAGCAGGTGCCGCACCATGGCCGCAGCCGCGACGAAGCGGCCGGGAACGTCTGTGGCATCGGCCATCTCGCCGAGCAGGCGATGCCCGGTGTTCGCCCACTCGGTCAGGTCCCAGAGCTGCGCGGTGAGATCGGCCGGGTCGTCGTCTCTAGCCTGCAGCACGCGCACCCGACCGCGCAGGATGTCGGTCACCTCCAACTCGAGATTGGCAGGCCGCATCCACACGCCCTCGCGCAGCTCGGCGAAACGCTTGTGGTGCAACGTGGTACGCAACTGTGCGCGGGTTCGTGCGTCGATGCCCACGCTGGTGACCACCAACGTCGTCCACGTGCCGTCCCACCGTCGCAGGCGGGGATCCAACGCGTCGTCCTGGCGTCGCTGCCGAGCCAGCAGCCGCTCGGAGAGCCGGTAGCCGTCCGTCGAGCGCACCAAGTCCCCCGCGCCGACCATCCTGGTCAGCGCAACCCGCAGCGTCGGCTCCTTGATGTCGAAATCGGCTGTCAACCTGACCAGTTCGCCCGATGACGCCCATGCCGGGTGCGCCCCGAGGAGCACGCTCAGTACCACCGAGCGCGCGGTCAGGCGAGACACTCCCGGGTCCCGCCCACTGGCCGCCATGCGGCTACACCCCCGAGGTCTTGCGGCCTGCATCACCGAACGGCTCGTCGCGGCTGCGCACCGCGGCCCTGAAGCCGTGTTCGCGCGATTCGGCGACGAAGGCGTGCCCCTCCGGGGTGTGCCTGGCCACCCCGTCGAAGACCGTGCTGACCATCCGGCTGGTCGCGATGCCCTGGTTGATCAGGGTCGTGTTGAGCGCCAGCTTGGCCATGATCAGCTGGTTGACCGGCATTGCCGCGATGCGTTCGACGAGGCGTTCGGTGCGCTCGTCCAGATCGGCCGGTTCGGGTGCCTCGATCGCAAGGCCCCATTCGGCCGCCTGGGCGCCGGTGATGCAATCGCCAGTGAACAGAAGGCGTTTCGCGCGTTGGTCACCAAGACGGTGGGCCCACAGGCCTGCTGCCGGCACACCCCACACCCGCATGGGCGGGTAGCCGATCTTGGCGTCCGCTGCCGCGATCACCTGGTCGGCGTGCAGGGCGATGTCGGTACCGCCCGCGACGCAGTAGCCGTGGATCTTCACCACCGTCGGCTTGTCGCAGTGCATCAGGCTGGAGAAGCCGCGCACGAACCGGCTCATCATCTGGTAGTCGATCATCGGATCCCATGGCTGATCCGGCAGGTGGTTGATGGCCTGGGTCTTGCCGGAGAGCACCGTGTCTTGATACGGGTTGCCGCCGCCCGCGGACGAAGACCCCTCGGCGTAGGCGGAGAGGTCGAATCCGGCGCAGAAGCCCTCTCCCCGACCGGATACCAGGATCACGTGCACGTTCGGATCCAGATCCGCACGCTCGACGAGCGCCGACAACTCCAGCGGCGTATCGGCGACGATCGCATTGCCCTTCTCGGGGCGGTTGAAGGTGATCCTGGCGACCCGGTCGCTGACCTCGTAGGTCATCGTCTTCAAGTCGTCGAAGTCGACGGGCCTGATTGCGTGCGTCACCCCTTCACCAGGGCACGCTCGATGATCGGCGCAAGATCCAGTCCGGTGGGCAGCGTTCCGAACGCTCCGCCCCACTGCCCGCCGAGCCTGCTGGCGAGGAACGCCTCCGCGACCGCAGGGTGACCGTGCCGCACCAGCAGCGACCCCTGCAGCGCCAACGAGATGTCCTCGGCCACCTTGCGGGCGCGGTACTGGATGGTCTCGAGGTCGTCGAGCTGCGTCCGCAACGCCACGACGTGAGCGTCCAGCCGCGGGTCCTGGCCAGCCGTCCGGCTGAGCTCGTCGAACAGCACGTCGATGCACTCCGGCCGAGTTGCCATGGCCCGCAACGTATCCAGTGCACTGACATTGCCAGAGCCCTCCCAGATGCCCATAAGCGGGGCCTCCCGATAGAGCCGCGGCATACCAGACTCCTCGACGTAGCCGTTGCCGCCAAGGCATTCCATCGCCTCGGCGGCGTGCGGGGTGGCCCGCTTGCACACCCAGTACTTGCCAGCGGCGAGACCGATCCTGCGTAGCAGCGTCTCCCGCTCGTCACCGCGCACCGCATGGTCGGTGGCACCTGCCATCCGCATGGCGAGCATGGTGGCCGCCTCCGCCTCCACCGCGAGATCGGCGAGCACGTTGCGCATCAACGGCTGGTCGATCAGGTACGCGCCGAACGCCTTCCGGTGCTGGGCGTGGTGGATGGCCCGAGTCAGACCGGTGCGCATGCTGGTGGCGCTACCGAGCGTGCAGTCCAGCCGGGTGAGGTTGACCATCTCGATGATGGTCGCGACGCCGCGGCCCTCCTGGCCGACGAGCCACGCCGTCGCACCGTCGTACTCGACCTCGCTCGACGCGTTGGCGTGGTTGCCCAGCTTGTCCTTCAAGCGCTGCAACAACATTCGGTTGCGGGTGCCGTCGGGTAGCACGCGCGGCAGGAAGAAGCAGCTCAATCCGCCCGGCGCCTGGGCGAGTACCAGGAAGACGTCGCACATCGGCGCCGACGTGAACCACTTGTGCCCCCGAAGCGAGTAGCTGCCGTCGCCGTTGGGCGTGGCTTCGGTGGTACCGGCGCGGACGTCGGAGCCACCCTGCTTCTCGGTCATCGACATTCCGGCGGTGATCCCGGCCTTCGTGGACGGCACCTTCAGCTCGGGATCGTAGGTCCGGCTGGTCAACAGCGGCTCGTAGATCGCGGCCAGTTCGGGGTTGTGCCGCAGCGCGGGGACGACGGCGTAGGTCATCGAGATCGGGCAGACGTGGCCGGCTTCGGGCGTCCACACCGACTCCTTGGCGGCGCGGACGACGTGCGCGCCTGGTCGATCGTCGGCCCACGGTGCGGCGTGCACACCGTGCCTGATCGCCACCGTCATCAGTTCGTGGTAGGCGGGGTCGTACTCGACCTCGTCGATGCGGTGGCCGTAGCGGTCGTGCGTGCGGAGCACGGGCTGGTTGCGATCGGCCAGCTCACCCCATCGCTGCGCTTGCACTCCGCCACCGATTGCGCCCAGCTCCGTGACCTCGTCGAGGCCCCACTGGCCGCCCTCCCGGATCAGCGCCTCGGTGAGCACCGGAGACGTGGCGGGGTTGTAGTTCTCCAGGGGCGGGACCTGATTGGTGACGACGTGCGTATCTCCCATGCCTCCATGTTACATATTTCCGACAGTCGCACAAGAGTCGTAATACACCCGACTCCCTCGTCGTCGAGGACACTGCGGTCCCTCGCATACTTGACCGATGGAACCGAACTCCGTCGTACGTGCCAGCACCCTCGAACTGACCAGGACGCCCGTCCCCGACGATCAGTCCGTCAGCGGCTCGCCGAGCACTGCCGCCATCGCCCTCGACCAGTTCGGCGGACTCGAAGTCGGCGTGTGGGAGATGACACCGGGTGTGATGACCGACGTCGAAGCCGACGAGGTATTCGTGGTGCTATCTGGTTCGGCGACAGTCGAATTCGGCGATGGCAGCCCGATCATCAACGTCGGTCCCGGCGACGTCGTCAGGCTCGCGGAGGGCGCCGAGACCGTGTGGACCGTTACCGAGACAATCCGCAAGGTCTACCTCGCCTGACCTGGGTGGTCCGCGAAGAACGTCCAGATGACGCTCGTTGCGTTCAGTGCCGGTGACGGCGGGTCGGCACCCCCGCGCACCGTCTGCCCGCCCGGCCACTGGTGACCGGCACCGTCGATCGTGATCAACGTGACGCCGCGACCGTCGGCGCAGTCGGCGCGCGACGTCGTGACGGGGCCGTCGGTGGTGACGGTCGGCGGTGCGCACCGGTCCACCCCGCGCCAGAACGCGTTCAGTTCGGGCACCGGCGGGCCGTCGATGTGGGCGACCCCGACGCCGGGTTCGCCGTCGTAGCGGATGTTCCGGTCCGCGGTGCCGTGGACGTGCACGACCGACGTCGGGCGCGGCGACGGGCACGGGTCGAGTTGGGTTGCCGCGTCGGGTCCGATCGCTGCGAAGAGGTCCGTGTTGCAGGCCAACGCGTAGGCCATCATGCCGCCGTTGCTGATGCCCGTCGCGTACACGCGGGTCGGATCGACGGTGACATTGGCGACGACGTCGGCGACCACCGCACTGATGAAGCCGACGTCGTCGACGTCCTGTCGAGCAGATCGTCCACAGCAGCCGTTGGCGTTCCACGCCCTCCCGACACCGTCCGGATAGGCCACGATGAATTTGGCTCCGTCAGCCAATCCATCCCAGCCGTAGGATCTTTCGGCCTGTTGCGCACTTCCGAACCCGCCGTGCAGCATGACCACGAGCGCGGCGGGTGACGCCACGTGGTCGGGGACGTATAGCCGGTACCCGCGATCCAGTCCGCTGACGGTCAGCGAATGTGCCGTCGAACCTACGCCGAAGTCCGACGGCGTCGCCGACCCGGCTGGCGTGCAGCCAGCGACCACGAGGAGCGCAGCCAGCAGCGCGGTCAGTCTCGGTGCCACTACTCCACTGTATTGAGCACCGACTCGTACGGCCGCCGGTCTCGTCGCCATCCGTCGTACCGGTTGATGGCCCAGATCACCGCCGCGGCGAACGCCCAGCCGAGCACGATGTCGACGACGTAGTGCTCGGCGGTGTAGACCAGCGTGAACGCCATGATCAGCACGTAGACCGCCAGGGCAGGCCGCCACCCGCGGTGCACCCGGCGCCACAGAAACGCCGCCACCGCAGCCGTCATCCCCGCATGAAGTGAAGGAATGGCTGCGACCAGATTGACGCTGGCCTGGCCCTGGTCGATCAACGCCGTGGCGGAATGCAGATTCAACTTGCCCCAACCACGCGCCACGATCCGCTCGACCCACGCGTTCGCGCCGTCCTGGCTGGTCTGCATACCGCCGAGCAGCCCGCCGTCGGGCACGCCCCGCGCAGACCGGAACATGCACTGCGGGCCGGATGGACCGCCCGCGACGTCGGCGGCAGTGCAGCGGGCAGCCGCCCACGGCGGGGCCGCGGGCAGCAGTGCGTAGACGACCAGCGCCGCGAACGACAATCCGACGAACAGCCGCACGAACGCCTTCCACTCGTCCCGGTTGCGCAGCCACAGCACACCGGCCACGACGTAGGGCAGGACGAAGAACGACATGTAGACCGAGCTGATGGCGACCTCCCACCATGGCGCGGTCGGCAGCTTCAGCCGTTCCTGCAACCACACCGTCGGCATCGTCCCGAAGAACAGCCAGCGGTCGGCGTCGGCCTGCCACTGCCAGAGCGTCGGGCGCCCGATCAGCGTCGCCGCTCCCCTGCTGACGTCATAGGCGAGCAGCACCAACGCGAACGGCAGCCAGTCGCGAATGACGTACAGCATGCGTCGACCCTGACCGATGCTGGCCGCGAGCAGACCCGTCGCGATGTAGAGCAGCAGCAACTCGCGGTTGAACGCGAGACCGTCGGTCACCGTCCGATAGATCACGGCAACGCCCCATGCGGCGATCGCGGTCCACCGCACCAACCTCAGGCTGCGGCCACGGGTCGGGACGGAATCGTCGGCGCGCGGCAAGGCAATTGGCGGCTGCTCGTCGATGGCGGACACGTGGCCTTCCGATAACCACCGGGAGGTGGTTCCCGGCCGACAGCCTAGTTAACCGCGACGCCTTCCGAGGTTAGGAAGGCGTTCACTTGACCGAATCGTGTTCAGCCGGCGTGCTCGCGCAGGAAGGCGATGTCGTCCTTGCGGCCCTCGTCGGACGTCTCGCAGATGACAGGCGCATCGGCGGCGTTGACGACCGCCACCAACAGCTGTGGATCGATCTGGCCGGTGCCGAAGTTGGCGTGCCGATCGGCCCCGGAGCCCGCGGAGTCGCGAGAGTCATTGCAGTGCACCAGGTCGATGCGGCCCGTGATGGCCTTGATGCGCTCGACCGCGTCGATCAAGGCCTCGCCCGCCGCCCACGCATGGCAGGTGTCGAGGCAGAAGCCGATGCCCTTGTCGCCGATGTGGTCCCAGAGGCGGGCGATGGTGTCGAAGTGGCGAGCCATCGCGTGGTCGCCTCCCGCGGTGTTCTCCAGGTACACCGGCATGTCGGTCTTGAGCGAGTCGAGCGCCTTGACCCACCGTTCGAAGCCCGCCTCGACGTCGTTGTCGTC
>Ga0105237_10006599_pt1 | contig 12829 bp, 31 predicted proteins | sample KBSC24metaG_FD_81520 | JGI IMG/M metagenome (GOLD analysis project Ga0105237, IMG submission 81520) | Corn rhizosphere microbial communities from Kellogg Biological Station, Michigan, USA - KBS C2-4 metaG | ecosystem: Host-associated > Plants > Roots > Rhizosphere > Soil | place: Michigan, USA...
CAAGGCCGCAGCCGATCCGACGCTCGTGGCGAAGAACGACGCGAAGAAGAAGCAGGGTGAAGGCCAACTCTCGGCCAAGCAGGCTGGCAAGACCAAGGTTCGCGCCAAGCCGAAGGCTCCCACTGCCGACGCTCCCGCGACCGTTCAGTAAACCCAGAACGGGGAAAGCGTAAGGCGTAGGGAAGGGATCGCGTAGCGAACGGGCTTCGGCTCTAACCCTTCCCGTAGCCACCGCGTAGCAATGCCCAGCCACTACCGCATAGTGCGCGAGACAACTTTCGGCTTAGGCCAAGGTTCGACCCACTAGCGGATATGCAAGGGTAGGATACGCACAGTAGACGTAGGCAGGGACAGTATCCCTCCAACGGGCGAGCAATGAGGACGTCCCCCACGTAGCCTCAGGATCGCCCGTCCCCTCAACCTCTTGGAGAACCAACCATGTCCAACGGAAACACGGCTATCCCGGTTAGCCCCGTACTCGACATCATCAAGCAGCTACAGGCTGGCGAGGAGGCTCGTGCCCTCTTGCCGAACCTTGAACTCGAACTCCAGCGCGTCAAAGGCCAGCTTGAGCAGAGCCAGAACCATGCTCAGGCCCTTGAACTCAAGTGCCGAGACTACCGCGATCAGATCGATCAACTCAATACCAAAGTTCGCCAGACGCAGGGTGAGCGTGACGAGGCCATGTTTCGCGAGCTTGAAACCAACGAGAGGCTCGATAAGTTGGTGGAGGCTATCGGTGGCGTGCGCCGTGATCTCAATAACACCATCGGCGATCTTGGTAGCATGGAGGCGTCGGCGAAGCCCAAGCCTGAGCCGGTGAGTGCTTCCCCTACGCAAGAGACTGCATCCTCGACTACGGCTGCTTCATCCCTTACCTCTGCTCCTACTACCGACGTTGCCTCAGGGCCGGGTGAGAGTGCGGGGGACCCTACTGTCGTTGGGGAGCACACAAGCCCGCAACCTGTGGCCTCAGAGCCTGCCGCATCTCAGGCGTCTGTTGTTGGTACTGACAGGCCCTATGACGGCATGGGCTATTGGCATAAGCCAAGCGACGTGACTTGGCGAACCTTCTTCGCTGGCGGTGGCATCCGTCCTTCGTGGTTGTCCGACGCCGATCTTGACCATACCTGATCGGAACGAACGTACCTCTTGCACCGATCTTAGGCCCCGTGGCTTCGGCTACGGGGCCTTTTTATTTGTCCATTTCGTTCACGCTTTGTCCCATTTGCCCGCAAATCGTCGCTGGTGAGATTTGATCCCAAACCCTAGCCACCCTACCACCCAACCCCAGCCGCCGCACCCACGCCGCTCCTAGCCCCGTTGAGGGCCTATCAGGCGAACAAGAGGCTTGACTTTTTGGGCAAAAGGTGGTATACTATGCGTATCACAATCGGAGAGGGCCTATGGTCGATCTAATCGACGCCACCATTCGTGCCGCAGGCGATGACGCGCTGTTCATAGCTGCAAAGGTCGCCTTGGCACATAACAATCCGCTAATAGCAAAGGACATCCTTGCATTGATGTTAAATCCCGCAACGCTATCTCAAGTCGCTATCTACACAGCCGAACAATGGCTCGAAAAGAGGCGTCTCGATGTCACTGTATAATGCCAAATCCGCCGGTCACAATCTCCGCATTACCAAATTCGACGCGGACTTGAACCCAGAACCCAACGCAACCTATCTCACATCGCCAACCGAATGCACTTGCCCAGCAGGCAATCGGGCGACGTGTCGGCATCGGAAGATGTATCACCATCTACAAGAGATCGCTGATACAAGTTCCATGTGGGATTATGAGCGCGGCATTGTGGTCCCTGGACCGGAGATTGAGACATGAGACAATGCAAGGATTGTGAGTTCTTTGTACGTCTTCACAGTCTTGGTGGGCGTTGTCACCGTTATCCGCCACAAATCTACTTCGAAATCGCTCAGCATGTATCCGTCAGTGGCCAAGCTGTTTGCTATCAACCTTACGTAGAAAACAAAGACTGGTGTGGCGAACACAAGGAACTAGTGTCATGAAACCCGATTGCGTCACCCTCTTCACTCCCCCGTGGGCCGTCCGCCTCTGGACCGATACCCGCAATATCTACGTCGAAATCCCGGCGAAGGAACCGGGCAATCCTCCACTGGTCCTTAGCTATCCCCATTCCGAAAACGGCCTAGGCAAAGTCCTAAACCTAATGCGCGACCGTTGGACCGACTCCAAACCCCACGGCGGATACTACCAGCCGCCCCAGCCTTGTATTACGCAGCCACAGGCGAAGCTGGCGGCGAAGGGAGCAAAGCCTGAAGATCGCGAAGCGGCGAGGCAGGTGTTGGTGAAGGCGGGGATTCTGAAAGTTTGATACTTACGCAGGATGAGGGGCGATGAGACCGCGCGGAACAATCCTCTGGATCAACTCCATTCGACCGTCGCCGTTCGGTGCGGCGGTTGGCGTCGATCCGCGGAAATGGGCGCTGTGGTTTTGGAACGACGACATAGTCGTCTATTGGCCTGATCCGCAGCTTACCACAGCAGAGTTACCAAAGCCATGACCGATCTCTACCTCATCGCCCATGTCGTCCGTGGCGAACCCGCATTCGATATCGCCACCAAGCTCGATATCGAAGACGAGGAAGGGCAGTGGTGGATCATTCCGACCAGCGGACATCGGGCTTATCCGTATTGGCATCGCTCGCTCAATAGCCTATGCGATTGGCATATGCCTGATTTGTTTGGAGACTACCAAGGCCCACCACCAGATAAGGCACCAGAGGGCTGGCCTGACCACTACCCCACCCGCTCCACCGCCACCCCTCCCCCACTCTCCTCCCTCCTTTCCCTAGCCCCGAAGCAATTGGTAACTCGGCGATGATCGAGCAAGACCCAGGAGATTTTGTTATCAAAGTGCAAGGCCGTGTTGCACTCCGTTTCCATTTCACGGACGATGCACTTGAGATAACCAAGTACGCAGACACTTACAACCACGTAACCATCTGTCATATATCAGAAGCCATTGAGCTAGGTACGTGGCTAGATCACAAAATCAATGAACCGCGATGACGCGACTCACTCTCCAAGGCCTCTTCACCCTCGTCTGCCTAGCTTGGCTGGCGATCTTGTTCTACAAAGCAGCAGGGTTCTGATGCGACGCCCTCGCCCCCGCCCCCGCCTCGACTGGCGCGATCCGAACATGCCCGTGATCCGCGACTACAAGATGGCCGATGGCACCACCAAGACCGAAGTCGACCCCGACTACGAGCGCCGATATCGAGAGTACCGGGTCCAGACCTCAACCGAGCCTTCGTTTCGACACGATCCAACCTACAACGCGAGACGCAAATGACAGACAAGTTCTTCGCTTGGCTACGTCGCAAGCTGGGTATCACTGGAATGCACACGGATATTGTCGTATTGCATTCGCGTATCGTTAGTCACGATAAAGCACTCAGCAATCTCAACAAGCAGATTACTACAATCGTTCCCGGTCTTGGTCGCATCATTGCAAAGGCCGACGCATTATACGCCACAGACGAACAGAACCCAGAGCGCGTAGCTGAGTCCAAGCGCATTGGCGAAGAGACTATTCGACGTTTGAGGGCCGAAGCAGCAGCTAGAGCACCTTACAACTACGACATGCACGAGGACGAGTAATGGCAACGAACTTCTCCACCATCGGCGGCGTCGTCACCCGTGGCGAAACCTACGCCAAGATGATGCACCACATCCGCGAAGCCCAAGACTGTGCCGCGGTCATGTCCCATCTCCATAACACCGAAGGCAACGACGCCGACTCGCTCCTCGCCAAGGGCTGGCTTGGCGTGTCGGAGATGTTGAAGATGATGCAGTTTCAGCTGACTGAGCTTGCGAAGAAGTCGATTCAATGACCAAAGTCAGCAAAGCCAGCGTCAGCTACCGCCCCGGCAACCTCACCCGCCGCTGCGGCAACTGTTCCATGTATTCCGCCGGCTCCTGCTCCCTTGTCGAAGGAAAGATCGAGCCGAAGATGGTTTGTGATTGGTGGGAGGCGAAGGATGCTTAAGTTCAAAACAGATGAGGAAGCTGCAACCTATTGGGCTGATTGGGTTGTCGACGCAGTAGCAACCGCTACACAGAATCGCATGTTTCTTCGTGGTGATCCTAAAGAGAACAAATTGTCGACTGAATGCATTGAGATAAATGCAAAGAAGGCAATTCTCAATGCTCTTGCAGGCCGACAAGAAGCTTGATTTCCCCTTCGGTTTGTGGTACTATTGAGAGATAATAAGGGAGGCCTCATGAAGATCATTCAAGTAATCACGCCACAAGATTGTCGCTACGGCCTTTGCGATTGTGAGACAGCAGCCAAATGCCACTTCCCACGCTGCGAGAACTGCGATGAGATCACCAAAGATGGCAAATGGATCGACGATAACGAATGGCATGGCGAGCATCCTGACTGGTGCCCGGACTGCGGCGCTCCTTTAGACCAGGCGCACCGATGAGCCTCTCTTTCCTCGGTGGCGCCAAGACCGACGCCATCACCCTGATCAAAACCATCTGCTCGCTTCTGCTATTCCCTCGTACCATCCCTGCACAGAAGCAGGCGATAGTCGAACACGTCCAATGGATGGAGCGCCAAACCGACCGTCTCGATGTCGCCTGTCGGCTCGAAACCTTCCCTGCCACCCGTACCACCCGCATCACAATCGACGTTACCTTCGGAGGCGAAGTTGTCAGAACAAATTGAAGGTCAGTACGTCACAGCCAATGCTACCATAGCCAAAGGCGTTGTCATGTCTCTTACCATGGCAACTCAAGGCCCTGCTGAAGCATTTGCTACTCTCGTTCTCTCAATCATGTTCTTACATGAATTGAATGCTGCAAACAACAGTTCGCCAATGCCCTCGCCTGAAGAAATCTGCAAAGAGTTTTCAATCGCGTATCACTCTATCAAGGCCTCGGGCGATGTTGCAAAACACTGACGAACAAGACCTGATCCTCACCGAAGGCAAATCCTCCAACGCCAACCTGATGATCAACGCCCTCGCCGGGACTGGCAAAACCACCACTCTCGAAATGGTCGAACGCGTGGTCAAGGACAAACCCGTTCTCTACCTCGTCTTTAACAAACGCAACGCCAAAGAAGCCGAAGGCCGGATGCTAAGTACAACAACTGTTCGGACCTTCAACTCCCTCGGCCATCGCATCTGGGCCAAGGGCTGTGGCAAGAACCTGTCCCTCAACCCTCGCAAGTCCCAAGACATCCTTCGGCAGATGATCAAGGACTCTCCGAAGTCGGCCCAAGGTGTCATGTGGGACGTGTATTGGGATGTAATCGATGCAGTCGGCCGGGCGAAGGCCCTCGGCTACGTACCTGAAGGGAAGTTCGAAAATGCCAAACGTCTCATTTCGCAGGCTGGCTTTCATTCTTCTCTTGAGTCACGTCCCGACGATCTCGTATCTGACCTTATCGATGCTGTCCTCACCACCTCCATCCGCTGGTCCTACGACGGAACCATCGACTACAACGACCAAATCTACATGCCCGCTCTCTTCGGGGGAATCTATCCACAATTCCCCCTCGTACTGGTCGACGAATATCAAGACCTCAATCCAACCAATCATGCAATGTTGGGTAGACTTGCAAAGCGACGGATCATTGGTGTGGGTGATCGTCACCAAAACATCTATCAGTTTCGCGGTGCGGCAGCCAAAGGAATGGACGACGCGGTTGCCCACTTCGCCATGAAGGCCCTAGACCTCTCGATCTCCTTCCGTTGCCCATCGGCGATCGTGGCCCATGTGCAGCACCATGTACCGAAGTTCCGCGCGCATAAGGATGGTGGTCATGTGGAAGTCCTTACCTCTCTACATGCTAATGATATCAGCCCTACTGCTACAATTATATGTCGCAATAACGCGCCCTTGTTGGGAGCAGCGTTCCGTCTTATACAGTCTGGTCATAGTGTTGCCGTGGCTGGCTCTGATATTGGCCCGAAGCTCATCGGTATAATGCGCAAGCTCGGCCCCGACTCCTGTTCCCGGTCCATCTTCCTCGACGCCATCACCGAATGGGAGTCCGAAAAGCTAGCCAAAGAATCCACCACCGCCGCCGATCTCGCCAACTGCATGCGGGTCTTCGCTCGCGTCGGCGACTCCAAGTCCCAAGCCATCGCCTATGCCGAACACCTCTTCGCTCAGAAGGGCTCCATCCAACTAATCACCGGCCACAAGGCCAAGGGCCTCGAATGGGACACGGTCTACCACCTCGATCCCCACCTCCTGAACGGCTCAATCCAAGATCGGAATTTGAACTATGTCATTTCAACGCGATCTAAGAACCGTCTCTTCGAAATCAACTCGGCACAAATCCAATGGTAGACCGCTCGGCTCCGGCGAAGGTCTACGGAAGGAATACAACCTCCGTATGACCAAGGAAATGTACGACCAACTCACCGCTCGAGCCATCGCCGATGGCGGGTCCATCGCCGAGACCCTTCGCACGTTCATCGAGTGGGGACTAGAGCATAAAGCATGACCCTCTCCAACTCTAGACTTAGTTACACCGACTGCTTCGAAGTCTTCGACCGCGCCCTCGAAGACCCTCTCGGCATCCGTATCCCTTGCCAATCCCTCGACATCGCCACCCACTACCGCATGCGAATGCACCAAGCCCGCGCCATCGACCGTGCCGACAACGCCCGCACCTACGAGCCCGGCCACCCGATGCACGCCCGGTCCCCGTACGACGAACTCCGCGTAATGCTTCGCCAACACGGCGCCCAGCATTACATCTACCTCGTGAAGAACAAAACCCCCACCGCTATCGAACCCCTCTCCGAATTGGAGCAACTGAATGGACCCAACACCGGAAATCTGCTTGAACATCTGGACGCGCGCAGCGTCGGAGGAGATCGGGCTGATAATCAAGACCGACGACCCGAAGGGGTGGTCGAACGCCTTGTACAAATCCCGCTCATTACACGCAGGTAAGTTCGACAACATCGCCATCTGCCGACCGGCGAAGCACCCGGATGAGTTGTGGATGACGAAGAAGACGGTGGAGTTGGAGGCATGAATCTCGAAGAACTGGAATACATCAAGGGCCATGCCAACGTGCAAGTGGAGTCTACAACTCCACCCCCCGGCGGCCCCACCGCCGAAGCCATCCTCTCCCGCTCCGAAGCCGTCGCCCATGACGTCCACGCCTATGCCCTTGGCGAAATCGCCGCGATCGAAATGCTAATCGTCCAGCTGAAGTCCAACATCGAACGCAAGAAGCTCGCTCGTGAAGAAGCTACTCGGGCTTATATCGAAGCGGTGGACGCGGCCGTCCGTGCTACGCGTCCGTTGGAAGACACCCTTGCCAAGCTCTCCGAAGCTATTGATCAGACTTAGGGGTGGGCAATGCCGCGTGTTGCAGACGAGCCCCTCACGAAATGCACCTTGAATATCTACTCCACTGACATCGCCGAGATGAAAAAGGTCTTCGGCTACGGTTGGTCTGAGCAGGTGCGGCGGTACGTCCGTGAGGGAATGCGCCGACGAAGGAACCGAACAATAATAGACGAGCGATTGGAGCGCGCAGCCGATGAGTGAACTCGACGTATTTATGCAAGAACTCGAACGAAAATTAGCTGGGCTCACAATCCCAGGTTTTGAATACATACATGAAGCTGTTCAATCTGCTCGGCGAGAAGTTGAACTAGCTAGGGCCAAGAACGAACAGGAGTGGTCTCGTGAGCGAGCTTGATGAACTAATGAACCTCGATCCCCTCTCCCTCACCCGCGATTCCCCAGAGATCGAAAAGCTGATCGCCCACTACCGCAAGCAACGTGCCGATCGGGTCGCCGGGAAGAAGCCACAGAAGGAGAAAGGGCCAGCAGCGGATGTGTCGACGCTGCTGGATGGATTGAAGCTGGCGAAGCCCCCATCAACTGGGGGAGTGATGCGACGATGACAAATTGGAAAGTTGGCGATTGGGTTATCTTCGATCTCTCAGTTGGCCAGATCAAAGAGATTCGAGATCACAACAACGCCTTGTTCTCCGATGGCTGGTTTGAGACTTCAGGCCGGCTCATGGATCGGTTCCGTCCACTGACACTTCGGAGCAAGCGGATCGTTGAGTGGTTTGAGACTATGGTAGATCGACTTCGACAGATCAACGGCGCCGCCGGCTTCAATTGGCCTGATATCCGTCGGCACTTTAGTCAACTTGCACTCGACGCCATCGACGACGATAGCGAAGGCAACAAGAAGTTCTTTGACCAAGCCAATGACTTCATACAGCAGGCCAAGGAGTATAAGCCCACGATCTACGGCGTCAAACTGTTCCGACCAAAGGTGGGCAATGCTTGACCAGACCACAATCCAAACCGAGATCAAGTCACCCTACCTTACCGGCACCAAAATCCAATACGCCTGGGACTCCACCTCCCTTGGCCTGATCAAAACCTGCCCCCGCCTCTACCAATACACCATGCTCGACGGCTGGTCGCCGAAGGGCGAATCCGTCCACCTCCGCTTCGGCCAAGAATATCACAAGGCACTGGAAGACTATGACATCCTCACGCTACAGGAAGGGCTCGACCGGGAAGAGGCGATCCGTGAAACGGTACTACGTGTACTTCAAAGGGTACAAGGATGGGAAGTGGATCGTAGTTCCCGTGCCGGTAAATACAAGAACCGGGAAACTCTTGTCGGGCTTATACTTGACTACTTTGACCACTACAGTCCCGATCCTGCGGCCACTGTCATCCGCGAAGACGGCCGCCCGGCGGTAGAGCTTAGCTTCCGGTTCGAGTTGGATTGGGGGCCGAAGGCAGGGATGATCGCGAAGTCCGAACGCGACGATACTTATCTCGTACCGGGCCAACCCTACCTCCTCTCCGGCCATCTCGATCGCGTCGTCGAGTACAACGGCGAACTCTTCGTCATGGATCGGAAGACCACTACAACGACCCTCGGCCCGTACTACTTTGATCAATACTCTCCCAACAACCAGATGACGCTCTATACAATAGCGAGCCGCGTCATCCTCTCCGCGCCAATCAAAGGCGTGATCATCGACGCGGCCCAAATCCTGCTCGAAAAGCCCAACCACTTCCAACGCGGGCTCACCTACCGCACCGACGACCAAACCAACGAGTGGATCGACGATCTGCAATATTGGTTCTCCCTCGCCGAGCAGTTCGCTACCAACAACTACTGGCCAATGAACGACACCGCCTGTGACAAGTTCGGTGGGTGCCGATTTCGGGGCATCTGTGCCAAGTCGCCGCAGGTCAGGGAGACATTCTTGAAAGCGGAGTTTGAGAAACTAGAGGAGAGCGAGAGATGGAATCCACTCAAGCCACGATAGACCCTCGATACCATTTCATTCCTCTAGGCGAATCCACCGCATCGAGGGCACACATAGTCTATCAGTATTTCAATCGGTGGTGGATTGTCCATTCTGAGAAAGGGTTGGCCTTTTGGGGCAAAGGCTTTGGTTCACCACAGTGTAATGAGAATGAGTCTATAGCCAAGCGCCTTCGACCATCTTGGGGACAAGTTATATTCATCACCGAAGTTCGTGTACCCTGTAACGTCAACGACTACACACAATGAAACTCACCATCCCCTCCACCGTCATCGCCATCGAAGAGAAGTTCCAACGCCAATACCTCTCCGGCGTCGGCTCCGAAGCCACCTTCACCTCAGTCTCCATCGGCTGGTACGGATGGTTCAAAGGCTCGCACGAATCGCTTTTCCTCGGAATGGACAAACCACTCCTCGCTCCCGGCGATCAGATCAACATCACGATAGAGAAAGCACATGCAAGACCAGATGACCCGACAAGAAGCAATTCAAATGATGCAGCGTTGCTGCCACGAGATACAGGACCTACGAGCACAGGTCGCTAGACTACAACCGAAGGCAGAGGCATACGACAACATCGCTATCATCCTTCGACTGATCCCGGGCCCGTCTCAAGGCTACGGCGAAGACTTCGTCTACACTCTGAAGAAGCGTATCGAGGAACTTCAACCCAAGCCGGAGCCAGCGAATGCCTAGTTTGAAAGATCACCAATCGAACGAGTACGTGAAGCTGTTGCTGATCGGCGACAGCAAGTCCCGTAAAACCTCATCCCTCGTCTCGCTCGTAAAGGCCGGCTACCAAATTCGCATCCTCGACTTCGACAACCTCCTCGACCCACTCAAGAACCAAATCCTCGAGAAGTGCCCGGACAAGATCGACAACGTCGAGTACCGGACGCTGCGCGATAAGCGAAAGGCCAGCCCACTAGGACCAATCATCGATGGACAACCAAAAGCCTTCGTCGACGGGATCAAGATGTTGGATCATTGGAAGTACAAGAGTGGACCCGACGAGATCGATCTCGGCAAGCCCAGCGATTGGGGGCCTGATTGTGTCTTGGTTCTTGATTCCCTTTCCCGATTCTGTGATGCCGCCTATGACTTTCGTGAACCACTTACTCCTACAGGTAAGTCCGGCGAGAAGGACCTTCGTGCAGTATACGGGGACGCCCAAGACGCCATCGAAAACGTTCTGGCCATGCTCACGTCCTCTACCTTCGGAACGAACGTGATCGTAATCGCCCACGGCACGTACATGGACCTGCCCGACGGCACGAAGAAAATCTTCCCTCAAGGTGTCGGCCAGAAGCTGTCGCCGAAAATCCCCCAATACTTCCCCGCCTACATCCGCTACAAGAACACCAACGGGAAGTGCACGATCCAAACCGTCTCCGACGCGATGATCGATCTCGCCAACGTCTCGCCACAGAAGATGGAGAAGTCGTACCCAACCGAAACCGGCCTCGCGGACTTCTTTGGCGTTCTCCGCGAACCGCCGCAATTGAACGTCAAGAAGCTTGAGAGGAGAGCCTAGCATGAGTCTCGGTGAAGATCGCGTTCGAGTGAAGTTCAACCCAAGTGACAACTCGCTTGTAAGTCAGATCAAGCAGAAGACGGCGGAGCTTATTGATCTTTGCAATCATATTGATCAAGATGACAATCGCGAAGTAGTTCGCTGTCAGGCGTTGGCAATGACTCATTATGAGACCGCAGCCATGTGGGCTGTGAAGGCGGCGACGGCATGACACAGAAGGAAGCGCGTGACCAATACATGCGCCTATTAAAACAGACTGGAGAGAACCTTTCCCCTGAGGAACGCAGTCTGGCGCAAGAGTCTTTCAACGAGGGATGGCTACAATGTGAACTCAACCAGCACCAGAACCGACCCAACCCAGCACAAAAGGAAACCGCATAATGGCCCAATTCTCCGACATCCTCGACCGCGCCCCGTCCGAAATCGAGAAGCCGAAGCCGCTCCCCGTCGGCACGTACATCTGCGTCGTCGACGGCCTTCCCGAGCACGGCGAATCCTCGAAGAAGAAGACTCCCTACGTCCGCTTCAAGCTGAAGTTCCTTTCCGCTGAAGACGACGTGGATCAAGACGAACTCGCCGCTTGGGCGAAGAAGGGCGACGGTTCGTCCCGTTCCCTCGGTGATGCCCGACTCAACAACGACTACTACATCACCGAGGACGCGATCTGGCGGCTGAAGGACTTCCTCTCGCATCTCGGGATCGAGGAGCAGGACTCGCTTCGCCAGATGATCGAATCGGCACCGGGATCGCAGGTGAAGGTGTTCCTCCGTCACGAAGCTAGCGAGGATGGGCAGAGCGTCTTCGCCCGAGTCGGCAACACAGCGGCGGTGGACTAAGGAGCAAGGGGAGGGTCAGAGCCTCCCCATTTCATTGGAGGGATCAATGCGAATTACTCTTTGCGGCTCGGCTAAGTTCGAACCTGTATTTCACAAATGGAACAAGGACTTGACCTTAGCTGGTCATGTAGTCTACGGCCTCGCTGTCTATCCTTCTTACATGGGTGGCGACAAGAACTGGTACACAGATCACGAGAAGACGATGCTCGATCTTATTCATCTCTGCAAGATTGATAACTCCGATGCCGTTGTTGTTCTAAACGTGGGCGGCTACGTAGGTGAATCAACTCAACGGGAAATTCACTGGGCCCAAGCCAAAGCCAAGAAGATATACTTCCTTGAGGGACTAGACCCTGTCTACAAGGCTGAGCATCTGCTATGACCCAACTGGTCTTGCTTGGCGAAGCCCGTGGCGAAAACGAAGCCAAGATCAATTCCAGCTTCGTAGGAAGCTCTGGCATCGAACTCCTCCGGATGCTAAACGAAGCCGGCGTCCTCCTCCTTACCCCCGCCGATCACGACTACATCAACAAGTTTTACCAATCCTACGACCCGACCATGATCGAGATGGTCTGGCGCCTGCATCCCGAAGTCCATCGGACCAACGTCTTCCAGCAGCATCCGCCGGGGAACAAGTTGGAATGGTTTTGTGGGCCGAAGACGGAGGCGATCGCTGGGTATCCGCCGTTGTTGAAGAGCAAATACGTCCGAAGGGAATTCGAACATGAATTGGATCGTCTTGGGACCGAGCTTATTGAGCATAATCCAAATCTCATTTTGTGTCTCGGCAATAGTGCGCTGTGGGCAATGGCTGGTACCGTGGGCATCACTAAAATACGCGGAACGACTAGTATCAGCACTCATTGCGTCAGCGGTTTTAAGTTGCTTTCAACTTATCATCCTACTGCTGTACTTCGCCAATGGGAACTGCGCCCCGTCACCGTGATGGACCTGATCAAAGCCGGACGCGAGCGGGAGTATCCGGAGATCAGGCGGCCGAAGAGAGAGATTTGGATCGAGCCAACGCTCGACGATCTGGAGGAATTCCATGCCAAGCACATCGAAACAAGTACGCAGCTTGCTGTCGACATTGAAACTGCTGGACAGCAAATTACCTGCATTGGATTC
>Ga0105237_10006602_pt1 | contig 12824 bp, 12 predicted proteins | sample KBSC24metaG_FD_81520 | JGI IMG/M metagenome (GOLD analysis project Ga0105237, IMG submission 81520) | Corn rhizosphere microbial communities from Kellogg Biological Station, Michigan, USA - KBS C2-4 metaG | ecosystem: Host-associated > Plants > Roots > Rhizosphere > Soil | place: Michigan, USA...
ATGCCTGATATCAGCAGACGTGAATAGGGACGGGCTGGAAGACATATATGCCGGCGGCAGCAACGGTCAGGCGGGTGCGTTATACATCCGGCAAAAAGGGGGACGCTATCTAAAAATGAAAGAGCCCGCTTTTGAAGCGGACAGCGGGCGTGAAATCGCCGATGCCCTCTTCTTCGATGCAAACGGGGATGGCCTGACAGATCTGTATACTGCCAGCGGCGGGTATCAGAGCTACTTGCCAAATGATACTTTATTACAGGACCGGCTATACCTTGGTGATGGGAAAGGGCATTTTACCAATAGCCCCGGCGCCCTACCCCGTCTGACAGGCAGCAGCAAAAGCTGTGTACGGACGGCCGATATCAACGGGGATGGTTTTCCTGATCTTTTTGTTGGAGGAAGGGTCATTCCCGGGCTTTATCCTCAGCCTCCTGCCAGTTACCTGCTGATCAATGATGGCAAGGGCCATTTCACCGATGAGACGTCTATGCTGGCGCCAGGACTGCAAAAGATCGGAATGGTCACCGATGCTGCCTGGGTCGATTTGAATGGGGATGGGTTTTCGGACCTCGTGGTAGTAGGGGAGTGGATGCCCATAACCGTATTCATTAACAAACGAGGACGGTTGGAGAACAGGACCAGTGACTATTTCGACAGGGCATACAGCGGATGGTGGAATAAATTACGGGTAGGGGATCTCGATGGGGACGGGTTTCCGGACCTCGTGATCGGCAACCTGGGGCTGAATAGCCAGTGCCAGGCAGATGAGCGTCATCCTGCCGAACTATATTATAAAGACTTTGACGGCAATGGCACCATCGATCCTGTCCTATGTCTATATATAGGAGACACATCCTATCCTTTTATGAGCCGGGATGAACTGCTTTTCCAGATAGGCAATATGAGCAAACGTTTCCCGGACTATAAAAGCTATGCAAATGCACGGGTGGGCGATATTTTTCCTGCTGCCGCTCTGCAAGAGGCCGGGCGGTTACAGGCAAATTGTCTGCGAACCTGCTATTTTTCCGGCGGGGCGAATGGGAAGTTTCATGAAAAACCCCTGCCGCCGCAGGCGCAATATTCTCCCGTCTTTACCATCACAGCGCTGGATTTCGACAAGGATGGAAAACAGGACCTGTTGCTTTGCGGCAATATGAACCATGCAAGACTTCGTTTTGGAAAACAAGACGCCAATTATGGGGTCCTGCTGAAGGGGGATGGGAAGGGGAACTTCGCTTATATCGATCAGTTACGGGCCGGTTTTCGAATAAAGGGCGACGTACGGTCTGTGATCACGCTCAACGGACTGCTGCTGTTGGGTGTAAATGGGGAAGAAGTGAAGGCCTTCCGGCATAAGGAAAGATGAATTGGCAAAAGCCCCGCTATCGCGGGGCCAGTCTTATTTTTTTACTTCAACAAGCAGGGCCTTGAGCTCTGTGGTGCCTACATTTTCGATGGCATGTGTCACAGCAGGGCGCCAAACCACGTCGCCGGTTTTGTATTCCACCACCTGTGATTTTCCATCAGGCGTTGTCGATCTCAATTTACCTCCCATGATGACATAGATCATTATGTCAGGGTGTGAATGCATCGCTTCCTTTTCGCCCGGCTTACTTGCATATTCAAGCACCTGGACATGCGCATTATTAAGTCTTTCCTTAAATGCCTGGGGCGCCACTTTGAGCGGGTCCTGTGCGGCAGCCGATCTGGCGGAAAAAATGCATCCGCCAAAAAACATAAAAATTAAAAACCTGGTGATGAATTTCATAATAGACCTCCTTTGGTTTATGTTTTATATATGACAAAATAACGTTATATTTATTATATTTATACTCTGGAAAACAAATTAATTTGGCGAAAACATATTATGTTTTGCTGATAATTGTTGCCTCCTTTTTATCGGCAGCGTTCTCGCTAAGCCGGGGGGAAACCAATTCTTATGTCCGCAATTACGTTGATAAGCTGGATGGTTTTTCTGAGAAAGAAGCAGAATTACTAAATACTATCAGGAAGCAGGACCTGTCAACGGAGCAATCCATTGTTCTTATAAAAGATAAGATACGATCGGCAAGGATTGCGTTAAAAGGAATAGATTTTTGGCTACGCTATTTAGAGCCTGTTGTCTACCATAAAATAAACGGTCCTCTTCCCATAGAATGGGAAACAGAGGTTTTCGAAAAATATGAAAAACCTTATAAGAGAGAGGGCGCGGGTCTGTCATTGGCGGAATTGCATTTGAAAGAAAAGCCGATTGACAAAGATCATTTATCGCAGCTGATCCAGGCCTCCATGGATGCAACAAAAATATTTCTCGCGGACTCGATCATGGGGAATCTGGATACTTATCATCATTTGTTTCTCGCCAACAGGTTGTTCTTATTGAATCTTGCCGCTATTTACACGACAGGTTTTGAATGTCCGGATCCTGATAATATTGTTCCGGAGCTCATTTCGATGCTGGAGGGCGTTAAGGAAATTTATGCTGTTTACAACCGCAGTTTTTCTTCGGCTCCGGTGACATCTGATTATCTGGATCTATACGACAAAGCAATTTTATTCGCACGCGCACAATCCAAAAAGGCTACGGAATTTAACCATTACATTTTTATAAGAGACTATGTAAATCCCCTTTTTGCGATCAATCAAAAAATGATCAATGAGTATAAGGTAGTTTCAAGTAATTTCAATGACTACACTTTAAACAATACGGCCACTTCCATTTTTGACAAGTCCTTGTATAATGGTCAGAACAGCAAAGGCATTTTTGCGGAAATTGATGACCCAAAAACGCTGGCTGAAGTAAGGCATATAGGAAAGCTCCTCTTTTATGATCCGATACTATCCGGGAACCTCCGGCGTAGTTGCGTGTCTTGCCACAAATCGACGGAATATTTCACGGACACGGCAGTCGCCACGAGCCTGCATTTTGACAACAGGCAAAAATTACCAAGAAATACACCTTCTTTAATTAATGTGGTGTATAATCATTTATTGATGCTGGATGGCAGGCATATCTCGTTGCAAAGCCAGGCAAAAAATGTGACCACCAACACCGATGAGATGGGAGGGAATGAAACGGATATTGTAAAAAATGTACTAAGCTGCAAAGAATATAATATGGCATTCAAACGATTTGCTAAACTTACGCCTGGTCATTCCTCCGTCAGTTTTGACCATATCGTATCAGCGATCACTTTCTACTATAGCAGTTTTAGTAATTATTATTCGCCTTTTGATGACGCAATGAACCGGCATTTGCCTATCAGTAAAGAGGCCGAAAGAGGATTTAACCTTTTTATGAATAAAGCCAAATGCGCCACCTGTCATTTTATCCCTCAATTTAACGGCGTAAAACCTCCATATGTCAGTACCGATTTCGAAGTACTCGGGGTACCGGAAGATACAACATATGAAAAAATCAGCAAGGACGAGGGCAGGTTTAAGATCAACCCTGCTCCGGAAACCATGAATGCCATCAGGACAGGCAGCATACGCAATGCCCCTCATACCAAACCCTATATGCACAATGGGATATTTACTACCCTGGAAGAGGTGATTGATTTTTATGATGCTGGCGGGGGCATTGGTAAAGGGATTAGAATTGAGAACCAGACTTTGCCCTCCGACTCATTAAAATTGACGAAAACCGAAAAAAGTGATCTTCTTGAATTTATAAGATCGTTAAATGAGCAGGTGAAATTTGAAAGCCCGCCTGATAGTTTGCCTTTGTCTGACAATCGTTCATTAAACTCCCGGAAAGTGGGGGGAGAATATTAATTTATGCATATGAAAACAAAATATTTCGTTTTCAGTGTAACCATGGTTTTCATCCTGGCGCAATGTGCTACACAAAAGAAGATAGAATATGATATACCGGAAAATCTGGCTGAAGAGTCGAAAGCCGAACTTATGGTCAGGTTGGAAAAGGGAGTGAAACTTTATAAACTAAACTGCACGCAGTGTCATGGTATTTTCACCAAAGGAAAGGACAATATCCCGAATTTTACCGACACGCAACTCGACGTATATAAAAAGATGTATAAAGTGCGTGATCCTAAGAACCATGCGTTTGTCGCTAAAATGCCGCTTGCAGATCTGGATGCTATAATGAAATTTTTGCAGCTGAGGAAAAAAGCCTAGCCTGGCATTATTTGATTTTGACAAAAAGTGGATTGATCCCTACAAACAATCGTCTGCTGTTCCTCTCTATCTTTGCGCTAAACAATCATCGCAAATGGAACAAAAAAATAAGATCGCTCTCGTCACCGGCGGGAGCCGCGGTCTCGGAAAAGACATGGCTTTACGGCTGGCCGAAAAAGGGATCGATGTCCTTCTTACCTATAATAGCAAGACAGAGGAGGCACAAAGCGTAGTCGCGCAGATCGAACAGTGCGGACGAAAAGCCGCCTCGCTCCAACTCAATACCGGAGACCTAAAAAGCTTTGACAGGTTTGCCACCCAGCTGAAAACTACGCTGAAAAATACTTTTTCCGCCACTCATTTTGATTTTCTGATCAATAACGCAGGTATTGGCGGGTATTCCCCTATCAGCGAAGTAACAGAGACGTTTTTTGACGAATTATTGAACATCCATTTTAAGGGGGTTTATTTTCTAACCCAAAAAATGCTGCCGCTGATGAACGACGGAGGCGGCATCGTGAATGTTTCCTCGGGCCTGACCCGTGTATCCGTCGCCGGTTCCTCAGTCTATGCCTCCCTGAAAGGTGCGGTAGAAATATTCACCCGCTACCTGGCCAAAGAGCTGGGTTCAAGGGGGATAAAGGCCAATACCGTCGCGCCTGGGGCCGTACTGACCGATTTTGGGGGAGGGCACCTTAGAAATGACGAGCAATTGCAAAAGGTAGTCAGCAGTATGACGGCTCTCGGCAGACCCGGCGAGGCCGAAGACATCGGCGGGGTCGTTGCCTTTTTATGCTCGGCGGATGCAGGATGGGTCAACGGGCAACGCATAGAAGTTTCGGGCGGGATGCTGTTATAAAAGACTACATAAGTTACGTACCTTGTCGATATGCATAATCTATCCAGAAAAGATTTTCTTCGTTTGTCCTCCACCCTCGCGGCGGGTATGCTGGCCGGGACATCTGGCCGCGCGCTATCCTTTGCTCCCGATGCGGCAGCCGACGTTCTTATGGGCAATCGTTTCCTGACATTCAACTGTGTCATTCGGGTCAACCAGATCGAAGTCTCGAGGGACAGGAGCGTGGGAGAGGACGAGCGGAGTTTGCATACACCGGAGCGTGTGATAGCCTTTCGGGAAGCCGTGGCTTCCGGCTGGCCCGGGGCAAAGATGACATGGGCCTTCAGCTGGCTGGCGTTGAATGACATGACAGACAATTATAGAAGGATAAGGGAGCTGGTCAAGGAATATCATCATCGCTATGGAGATGACGTCACTTTCATACCCGGGGCATATTTCGCCAACGCCTACAATTCGACAGAACAGGTGAACAAGGACCTGCACGAAGGCCTGGCCCTGGCATCAGGGATCGTAGGCAACGGTTACCGGCCGAAAAGTATAGTAGCCGGCTTTCTATCGGCAAAGAATATGCAGTATCTGGCGGAACAGGAACATATCCATGTATGCCAGGGGAATATCTGGAGCCAGTTCTCTATCGACAATCAGGACGGGGATGGTTCTGTTTCATATCCTTATTATCCTTCCAAAGAGCATTTCTGCAAACCGGCTCAAGGTGGGGCAGACCTTATAGATTGCGTCAACCTGGATGGGTGGACGGTGGATTTTCTGGCAGGGAGGAGAGATGGCTTTGCCGAACATTTCAATAGCAGGATGGGCGTAGGCCCCATCGAGACCATCGGGGCATTCGGAGAAGCCACCGGTCCGAAAGAGATGATACATACGACCGCCATCCATTTCGACGGCGGGTATCGGATGAATGGATTTGCCTGGGTAACGAACTGCTGGGAATTGAGCTTGCCCATCGATGCTGGCGGTATCACGAAATGGCTAAGCGCCGTAAAAAGCAGGTGGCCGGACACCCGCGTGATCACCCAGGGCGAATTTGGCCTGATATGGAGAAAGCACTTTAAACGCAATGATTTCGATTACCGTTTCGTCGAGCGCGGCTCCGGCATCGGAGGGTCCGACGCGGACAAAGAAATCCGCTGGTTCATGAATAAGGATTTTCGGTTGGCATTGTTGCGCGACTGGCAGGGTTCGACACCAGAAAAGGTCATCGATCTTACCCGTTATGATCTTCCTGCACGGGAGCCGGACACCATGACCCGCCGGTGGAGCCTGCTTGGCGAGATAAACCAGAAGGGGAGCCGGCCACAGGATAAGCCGGTTACGATCGACAAGCTGAACGCTACTGACAGGGCGCTTATTTGCCGGCGTATTCAGGGGCTTTGCAGCTAGATGACTAATACCGAATTTGATGGAAGAGATACCAATACGGCATGTTATTGCAACACAGAAAGAGCTGGATTCCTCAAGCGGCTTTAGTATCCGCGCTATTCAAGACTTACTTGCGGGGAAAGAAATGGTTCAGGAGCTTCATCGGCATGATTTCTTTTATGTTCTTGCGCTACAGAAAGGGAAAGGCAATCATGATATAGACTTCACATCATACAATATTTCCAACTTTCGGTTTTCTTTATGCGCCCGGGGCAGGTGCACCAACTGGTATTAAAAGCAGGCAGTGTGGGTTATTTGATGCAATTCAGCCATGCATTTTATTTGCCCCATGACGAAGTTCAGAAACAGCCGTTACGTAAGGCAACCAATAACAACCATTACCAGTTAAATGCTAATGGTTTTCAAAAGTTGTCTCTAATACTGTCCTATATCTTCCGGGAATACACCGATAAGAAAGAAAGATATCATGACGTGATCAGGGCAAACATGAGCATCTTCTTTATTGAGTTGCTGCGGCAATTCAATAAAACTACATCTGCACCCACGGATCTTTACGCGCAAGAAAGGCTGGAGATGCTTTCACATCTTTTAGAGGTGCATTTTTCCACTCACAAGAAAGTATCTGACTATGCTGCCATGTTGAATCTTTCCATCTATCAGCTGAACGCGGTGACAAAGACAACGCTTGGCAAAACGGGTTCTGAGCTTATTAACGAGTATATTATACTGGAGGCCAAAAGATATCTTCTGGCAACTTCTAATCAGATAAATCAGATAGCCTTTCATCTGGGATACGAAGACGTTTCCTACTTTATCAGGTTTTTTAAAAATCACACAGGGTATTCCCCCGAGATATTTAGACAGAACTTTAGATAGATCCCATATAATTACATTTTTGTCCTACTTCTCAATTCCATGATGAAGGTACTTTTGTTCCAAATAAACATAAGAAATGAAGATTATCATCGTAGGTGCGTCTGGCACCATGGGAAAGCACTTGATAAGTGAGTTAGAAAAAGATCATGAGATAATAAAAGTCGGTTCAAATAGCGGCGACATTCAAGCTGATATTACTTCGCCGGGATCACTCGAAAAAATGTTCGAAAAAGCAGGCGCTTTTGATGCACTGATATGTACAGCAGGGCCAACATATGTCGGTCCCTGGAAAAAAATGACGCATACCGAATTTAGAAAAGGGATCGAAGGCAAACTCATGGGGCAGATCAACCTGGTGCTCATCGGGCAACACTATATCAATCCGAAAGGGTCATTCACCTTAATCACAGGAGAGTTGGCGTATGAACCACAATTGAACTTCGCCAACGCATCTGCTGCCAATGGAGCGATTGACGCATTCGTCCGGGCGGCAGCAATTGAATTGGAAAATGACGTTAGAATTAATGCTGTCAGCCCCACTGTCATCGAAAATTCGCCCCAGTATTTTCCCTATTTTCCAGGAGATATTCCGGTTACGATGAAACGGCTCGAATACGGTTTTCGCAAAAGTGTGTTTGGTTCAGGGACTGGACAGGTAATCAGGATACACTGATGGATATTCTATCCGGCGATTTAAAATGAACTGTCGTGGTGGTCATCTCGTCCCTATCAAGCTCTATTATCCGATATCCAAAGGAATCAGGATACGTTGAAATCCTATCCTTTTCCTTCCCGATCTCGTAAGAAGCCGCAATCGTGCAATATTGATGAACACTGGCGCGCTTTATTTCGTCATCCAGGTGATAGTGTCCACAGAAAACGGTAACGGGAGAAGCGGCGGTGTGTAACACATTTAAAACTTCATCCCTGTTCTTTAGCGCGGCTCCAATTTTTTCCAGCTGGGCGGGGATTTCCAAAAGTGGATGATGGATAAAGACAATCACTGATCTACTGGTTTTTAACGATCCGGCAATCCAGTCCAGCTGTTTATTTTGTAACATGCCCGCCGAAGAATCAATAAAAATGTATTTAAAGAAATGATCTTCCTTTGAAAAATCAAGCGTATCGTCAAAAACACCCGGCTCTTTATAATATTTTCTTACCTCAGTAAATTTATCATGGTTGCCGAGAATTATCGAAAACGAGGTGCCGGTTTTTTCAACTGTCTCAAAAAATAACTTATTGGCATCGATACTGCCGATGTCGCCCCCAAAAATGATCTCTGTAATGTTCTTTTCTTTAATGTCGGCAAGTATCGTTTCAAGGTGAGGGTAATGAGCGCCTCCGAGGGGTCGATAGCTCATTTTGTCGGAATCAAAGTCATTGGAATGCACCAGTTGTTGATTCAGGTGGGTATCCGTTATAAAAGCGATTTTACGAGTCATAGGCAGCAAAGATAAGAGGCGGCCATAAAAAGATCGTCGATGCTATCCTTACTGCACCCGCCCCTTCTCTTCTTCGGCGCCGGTGCTCCGCTCCCTGTTTGCCCTGAGCTTGTCATTACCAAAGGAGCGTGCATACGTAAGCCTGAAGGATCGCTGTACGAATTTCCCTTGCAGACGGGCCACCTCGTTCCCCCCGGGCCGGTCGGTCGTAAAGGTAATATTCTGCGAATCCAGGATATTGCCGGCAGTGAGCGTCAGGGTTCCTTTCATTCCGGTGAATTTCTTGCGGATACCCAGATCGATCGACCCATAGTCGTCCTGCCGGTTGATACCCGCCAAACGCGCCGATTGATAAAATCCCGACAATTCGATCGTATAGTTCTTTGGAAGCAGAAAACTTTCGATCGCGGTAAAGTGGACATTCAACAGCTGACGTGCCGCAGGTTCCCCGCCGGGAATATTCACCTGTTGCCATGTACCTGTAAAGTTATACTGCATCTTCCACCAGTTGCCGATGTCCGCCGGTACGGAGAGTATCGCCGTCAGCAGCTTTTGATCGGTCAGGTTCCTGCCGGTGTACAACACCTTGTTGGCAATTGTATCTATCAGCGGCTGGATGGTAGCGATAAACTGATCTTCCTGGCTGAATCCCAGTGAGAAGAGATATTTATTCCAGGTATAGGAGCCCGTTACCGAATGGGAAATTGCCGGCTGCAAAGCCGGGTTACCCGTGATCCAGGTGGTTTCATTTATGAAATAGGTGTAAGGCGCCAGCTGGTCGAACGTTGGCCGCGAGATACGCCGGTTGTAGGAAAGACTCAACGTGCTATGCGCATTCAACGTTTGCGTGAGGATCATGCTTGGGAATAGGTTCCCATAATGCCGGTCTATCATATCTTTCTGGTCCCGGGTTCCCATGTTATAGTTGGTATATTCATACCGGAGTCCTGCTTTGATCCGGGTAGCGGCAGCCGGGGCTATATCAAACGACGTATAAAAGGCGGTATAGTCTTCCTTTACCTGTTGGAGGGAGGATAATGAGGCATCGGTATTCCAGCCACCCTGTTCCAGCCGCTCCACAGTCAGTTCATTGGACAGATCATCCATGGTCCTTTTAAAGCCTGTCTCCAGCACAACTTTCCTGCCCAGCTTTTGTGAATAGTCGAGAGCCGCAATCCAAAACCGCAAGGGAGTGGTTTTAAGGCTTTGGGTGTGTTGATCATAGAGAAGATTTCCTGCTGGTTCGTGATAGGCCGCATAATACGTATATGGCTGTGCATTCCTATAATAGATATAGTCGAAGTTGGCCGATAGTTTGCCGCCAGACCGAAGATCTTGCTGCATATTCAGGTTGATACCAATATTCTTCCAGGTCTTTACCTCGCTGTTGGCTTGTCGCACCACGGTGTCCAGGCGGCCATTGGTGAGGATATCATTCTCGTTATTCTCTTTGTGTGTATATTTAGTATGATATCCTGTCACCAGGATACCCAGAAGGGTTTTGGGTGTCAGCTGGTAGTCCATCCCGACCCGCGCGTTGATGACGCGGTTAGCTTCCGTCCTGTCGGCCACAAAGCGGTTCTCCACCACATCACCTTTGTAAGGGATTTGGGTATACAGATGGATGGGCAACGGCTTTTGCACCCGGGAGTAAGAGAAGCTGCCGTATAGGTTCACCTTCTTCTGACGATAGTTGAAGTTGAGACTGGCTTCGTCCACAAGCCCCCGGCCATAACCCAGCGTAGCGGAATACGAGCCGTTCATACCGGAATTGGGATTGTTCTTTAGAATGATGTTGATAAAGCCGGCATTGCCTTCCGCATCTACCCCGGCAGGCGGCGCAGGGATCAGTTCGATCTTTTCTATGTCATCCGAATTCATTCCCTGCAGCAGGTCCACCATCGCTTCGCGGGGCGTATGATCCACCTTGCCATTGATCATCAGTCCCACCCCTTCTTTTCCGTTGAGGGCGATGGAGTTGCTTTGCCGGTTCACCGTCACGCCTGGTGAGCGTTCCAGAATGTCCAGCGCTGTGCTGCCTGATGATACGACACTGCTGGCGACATTGATCACTATGTGTCCCGACCGGGTCTCATAGAAAGGCTTTTTGGCCGATACTGTAACGGCCTTCAGGCTTGAGGCCGGTCGGGCGGTATCCGATTGGGCGCTGCACAAAGTGGTTGCAGCGGCGCTCCAGAGGACAAGGCCGATGGTTTTGAACGAAGACATCCGACGAAAGTAGGAAGTGCAGGGCTCTCCTCACCTATCCTTTCCCCAATGGAGGGTTCCATTTGCCGTCCGGCCGTTGGATCACGGGATTACCTCCGCCCGCCCGCGCGGTGCCTGGTGATGCGCATTCTTTACCTGACTACTGTTGCTTCCAATTCAATCTTTAATGTTTCAAAAAGGCTTTTTACTTCCATTAAGGTAGTCGCTTGCTTAATGCCCCGTTTGGCTATCCAGTCCTGGAATATATTAAAGCAGGTAAAAAGTTCTGCCGATGAAGTTGTAATCAAATTTAATCGCACAATGTTCTTAGGTTCGTACCCAGCCTCGAGGATAACTTTTTCAAGATTTTCCATGGCTTGAAATAATTGGGTTTCCATGTCGGCTGTACTTGATTTCCCTTTAGCATCTACCGCCGCCTGCCCCGAACAAAAGAGTATGCCATTTACACTTGATACTTCAACGGCTTGCACATAGCTTCGTTGGTCCTGCCATTGCCAGGGATTGATAATTCTTTTTTCCATCTTACTTTGTTTTTTTGTTTGTGCGAATACAGGCATAGACGCTAATAATGTCAATGCCAATAACATTGCTGTTTTTTTCATTATTGCAGGTTAATATCTACACTGCAAAGCTGCGAAGAACATAGTGATTTTAGCTGGACATACATCACAATTTCCGTGTGATGTATATCACACTAAGAAGATAGCCGGCTCAAGGTTTCGCGGGAAACACCCAGATAGGAAGCAAGCAGGGATTTGTTTACACGCTGAATAAGCGAAGGATATTGCGTTAACAATTGCTCGTAACGTTCTTTTGCACTGGTGGAAAGCAAAGAAAGCACGCGCTGTTGCGATGCGATATAACCAAGATGAGATTTTTTAAGGAAGAAATGTTCCATCTTTGGAAGTCCTAAATATAATTTTTCGCTGTCTTCCAGCGAAATACAAAACACACCGGCATCTTCGAGACAGTCTAACGACAAGGTAGCTTTGGTTCTTGAGAAATAAGCTTTGTAATCGCTGATCCACCAATCCTCCATGGCAAAATGCAAAACATGTTCTTTATCATTGGCATCAGTGTGCGATAGTTTTAACAACCCTGAAGCCACAAAATAAGAATAGTTAACAGGGTCGCCTTCCTGTATCAGGAATTGGTGTTTTTTTACTTTCCTAAAGGAAAAATGAGAGAGAACAAACCCGAACTCATCGTCCGTTAATGATATTATTTCTTCTATATGTTCCCTTAGTCTTGCTTGCATTACGTTATAGCGTCTTCAGATTCCAAGATATGAAGACTCTTGTGAATTCAGAAGGAGAGGGCGGGATTACCTCCGCCCGTCCGTGCGGTGCCCGGTGATCCCCTTTGGTGGGGCTAAAACCCAAAAATGCCCGGCCTTTGGCCGGGCACTGGTATGCTTTAGTTTGCGGGCCTTACGATACAATTCTCGAACCTTTTTATGTTTGACTTACGACGTCTTGCAAATTTATCCCTTTAAAATCAGATAGTTATGATTTGGAATAAAACTTCTCTCTTTTCTGTCATGCCCGTTTGAAGGAACAGAACAAAAAATTTTGCAGGGTATTGAACGGAGTGTGATGATCTTCATTAATGCATCTAATTTTATTGAATCCGTTGGAGAGTGCTAACGTAAGGTCCCGCTCGCTATATTGGTGGATGGGTAAACCACTGCATTTTTCGGGGCCGTTATCGGAGAACGTTCCGACCACGAAATAGCCCCCTGATGGGACCGCGCCGCGGGCAGTAGTAAGATAGTTCGAAACTTGGGGCGGCGTGGTGAGGAAGTGGAAGGTGGCCCGATCATGCCATAAGTCGTAGGTGGTGGTTGGATGAAATTGAGTTATATCTTGCTCGATCCA
>Ga0105237_10006603_pt1 | contig 12822 bp, 8 predicted proteins | sample KBSC24metaG_FD_81520 | JGI IMG/M metagenome (GOLD analysis project Ga0105237, IMG submission 81520) | Corn rhizosphere microbial communities from Kellogg Biological Station, Michigan, USA - KBS C2-4 metaG | ecosystem: Host-associated > Plants > Roots > Rhizosphere > Soil | place: Michigan, USA...
CTGGGCCTGCGCGAAGGCGTCAATCCGGATGCGCTGTATGACGTCATCACCCACAGCGCCGGCAATTCCTGGATGTTCGAAAACCGCGTGCCGCACATCCTCAACGGTGACTACACCCCGCTGTCGGCCGTGGACATCTTCGTCAAGGACCTGGGCTTGGTGCTCGATACCGCCCGCCGCAGCAAATTCCCGCTGCCGCTGTCGGCCGCTGCACATCAGATGTTCATGATGGCTTCCACCGCCGGCCATGGCGGCGAGGATGATTCGGCCGTCATCAAGATCTTCCCCGGCATCGACCTGCCGCCGGCCAAGGCCAAGTAATCCAGCGTCGTCCCTGCATCTGAATCGAGGAGTTTTCATGTCCACATCCCGTCCCTTGCTCGGTTGTATCGCCGACGATTTCACCGGCGCCACCGACCTGGCCAACATGCTGGTCCGCGGCGGCATGCGCACCGTGCAGACCATCGGCGTGCCCAGCGAAATGCCGGCCGTGGCGGCTGACGCGCTGGTGATCGCACTGAAGTCGCGCACCATTCCCGCTGCCGAAGCCATCGAGCAATCGCTGGCCGCACTGCGCTGGCTGCAGCAGCAGGGCTGCACGCAGTTCTTCTTCAAGTACTGCTCCACCTTCGACTCCACCGATGAAGGCAACATCGGTCCGGTGACCGATGCGCTGATGAAGGAACTGGGCGAGGACTTCACCATCGCCTGCCCGGCCTTCCCGGAAAACGGCCGCACCATCTATCGCGGCTACCTGTTCGTGGCCGATGCGCTGTTGAATGAATCGGGCATGGAAAACCATCCGCTGACCCCGATGACCGATGCCAACCTGGTGCGCGTCCTGCAGCGCCAGACCGAATCCAAGGTCGGCCTGGTGCGCTACGACACCGTGGCACGCGGCGCGGCCGCCACGCAGGAACGCTTCACCGCCCTGCGCGCCGACGGCGTCAAGATGGCCATCGCCGATGCTGTCTCCGACAAGGACCTGTTCACGCTGGGCGAAGCCTGCGCCGAACTGAAGCTCATCACCGGTGGTTCCGGCGTGGCCCTGGGCCTGCCCGAGAACTTCCGCCGTGCCGGTTTGCTGACTGCTGCCGGTGAAGCCGCGCAACTGCCCAAGGTCGATGGCCTGTCGGTAGTGCTGGCCGGTTCCGCCTCCAAGGCGACCAATGCGCAAGTGGCCGAATGGAAGGCCAAGCGTCCCGCCTTCCGCATCGACCCGCTGGCCCTGGCGCGTGGCGAAGACGTGGTGGCACAGGCGCTGGCCTTTGCCGATGAACGCATCAAGAACGAGCCGGTATTGATTTACGCGACTGCCACTCCCGATGAAGTCAAGGCCGTGCAGAAAGAACTGGGCGTCGCCAAGGCCGGTCACCTGGTCGAACAGGCGCTGGCATCGATCGCCGCTGGCTTGAAGCAACGTGGCGTGCGCCAGTTCGTGGTGGCGGGTGGCGAAACCTCCGGTGCGGTGGTGCAGGCGCTGGATGTGCGCGCCCTGCGCATCGGCCCGCAGATTGATCCGGGCGTGCCGGCGACCGCCACGCTGGATGAACAACCGGTTGCGCTGGCATTGAAGTCTGGCAATTTCGGCAGCGTCGATTTCTTCGAGAAGGCACTGCGCTATCTCGACGGGAAGACGGCATGAGCCGCAACACCAACGAAAGCGCGCTGCGCGAAGAGATCTGCCGCATCGGCGCTTCGCTCTATCAGCGTGGCTATACCGTCGGGTCGGCCGGCAACATCAGCGCACGTCTCGATGACGGCTGGCTGATCACGCCGACCGACGCCTGCCTCGGTTTCCTCGATCCGGCGGCCATTGCGAAGGTCAATGCGGCAGGGGAATGGGTCTCGGGCGACAAGCCCTCCAAGACCCTGGTCCTGCATCGCGCCATCTACGACAACAACCCCGAGATGCATGCGGTGGTGCATACGCACTCCACGCATCTGGTGTCGCTGACCATCAATGGCGTCTACAGCGAGCAGGATGTCTTGCCGCCCATCACCCCGTATTACGTGATGAAGGTCGGCCACATCCCGCTGATCCGCTATGCCCGTCCGGGTGCGCCGGAAGTGGCCGAGCAGGTGGCGAAGATCGCCACGCAAGTGCGTGGCGTGCTGCTGGAGCGGCTCGGTCCGGTGGTGTGGGAAAGCTCGGTCTCCAAGGCCGCCTTCGCCCTGGAAGAACTGGAAGAAACCGCCAAGCTGTGGCACCTGGCCGGTGGCCGTGCCACGCCGCTGGAAGAGCCCGCGCTGCAGGATCTGCGCGACACCTTCAAGGCGCGCTGGTAGCAGTAACGATAGCGCTCAGGCAGCTTAAGCAACCCATAGCAACAACACGTCATGGCGGACGCAGCCAGTCCGCCATGCCCCGCTTGCGCCCAACGGAAGGTGGTGGGTGCAGCCAAGCCGGCACAAGACCGGCCAATCAATGCCGGCCTGCGTGCCGTTCCGCAAGGAGCGGCACGCGGGTCCGATTGAATCCATAAATTGCCCGTCAGACCACGGGCACCAAGCAACCAGCGGCCGTGCATAGACAGCCGCGACACTCTTAGGGAGATGTAACACCATGACCACCGCAAGCACTTCCGGCGTCGGACTCGACGTCAACGACAAATCCAAGGACGGACTGTACAAGAAAGTCTTCTGGCGCATCATGCCGTTCCTGATGCTGTGCTACGTGATCGCGTATCTGGATCGCGTCAACGTCGGCTTTGCCAAGCTGCAGATGTCGCAGGACCTGGGTTTTTCCGAGACCGTCTTCGGTCTGGGCGCTGGCCTGTTCTTCATCGGCTACTTCCTCTTTGAAGTGCCCAGCAACATCCTGATGCACAAGGTCGGCGCGCGCATCTGGATCGCCCGCATCATGATCACCTGGGGCATTCTCTCGGCGGCCTTCATGTTCGTGCAGAACGCCACCCAGTTCTACGTCCTGCGCTTCCTGCTGGGCCTGGCCGAAGCCGGTTTCTATCCCGGCATCATCCTGTACCTGACCTACTGGTTCCCTTCGCACCGCCGTGCCAAGGTGATCGCGGTCTTCATGTCCGGCATTCCGGTGGCCGGCATCCTGGGCAACCCGCTGTCGGGCTGGATCATGGATGCGTTCCACAATAATGGCGGCCTGGAAGGCTGGCAGTGGATGTTCCTGATCGAAGCCATTCCGGCGGTCCTGATCGGTGTGGCCACGGTGCTGTACCTGGACAACGACGTCAAGAGCGCCAAGTGGCTCTCCGATGAAGAGAAGGCCAGCCTGCAAGCCGACATCGACGGCGATGCCAAGGGCAAGGAAAGCAAGCACGGCTTCGGCGCCATCGTGAAGGATGCGCGTGTCTGGCTGATGTGCCTGATCTACTTCTCCTTCGTCATGGGTCAATACGGCCTGACGCTGTGGATGCCGACCCTGGTCAAGGCCACCGGTGTGAAGGGCAACCTGGAAATCGGCTTGCTGTCGGCCATTCCGTTTGGCTGCGCCATCATCGCCATGAACCTGATCGGCCGCAGCGCCGACCGCATGCGTGAGCGTCGCTGGCACCTGGTGATCCCGGCCCTGATGGGTGGCGTGGGCTTCGTGGGTGCGGCGCTGTTCGCCGACAACACCGCGGTCTCGATCGCATCGCTGTCGCTGGCCGCGGCCGGCGTGCTGACCTGCGCACCGCTGTTCTGGTCGCTGCCGACCGCCTTCCTGTCGGGCGCTGCGGCGGCTGTCGGTATTGCCGCCATCAACTCGGTGGGCAACCTGGCCGGTTTCGTCAGCCCCTACCTGATCGGCTACCTGAAGGACCTGACCCACAACAACGCGACCGGCATGTACATGCTGGCAGTGATGCTGGTGGTGGGTTCGATTGCCACGCTGGCCACCAAGCCGGGCATGGTCAACAAGTAATGTGATGTCCCGTTCAAAGCCCGCATGCCTGTGCCTGCGGGCTTTGACGTTTTCTGCACCTTCTGCCGGTGTGGACGCGCGCAAGAGTGTTCGCGCTACACTGGCCCCTTCGTTACCAAGGAGAATCCGATGCTGCGTTTTGCCGCCAACCTGAGCATGATGTATGTGGAACACGATTTCCTGGACCGCTTCGCCGCCGCCGCCAAGGATGGCTTCTCCGGCGTCGAGTTCCTGTTCCCCTACGACTATCAGCCTGAAGAGATCAAGTCGCGCCTGGAGGCCAACGGCCTGACCCAGGCGCTGTTCAATGCGCCCCCGGGCGACTGGGCCGCCGGCGAGCGCGGCATCGCCTCGCTGCCGGGCCGCGAAGACGAATTCAAGCGCAGCATCGAGACTGCGCTGAAGTACGCTTCCGTCATCGGCAACAAGACCCTGCACGTGATGGCCGGCCTGATCAAGCCCGAGCAGGATCGCGCGCGTCACCGTGCGGTGTATCTGGACAACCTGTCGTATGCGGCACACCAGGCCGAATCCGCCGGGCTGACCGTGGTGATCGAGCCGATCAACACCCGCAACATTCCGGGCTTCTTCCTCAATCGCCAGGACGATGCCCAGGCCATCTGTGCCGAAGTGGGCGCGCCCAACCTGAAGGTGCAATTCGACTGCTACCACTGCCAGATCGTCGAAGGCGACGTGGCCGTCAAGTTGAAGCGCGACATGCCCGGCATCGGCCACATCCAGATTGCCGGTGTGCCCGAGCGCCATGAGCCGGATGTGGGTGAGCTGAACTATCCGTATCTGCTGAAGCTGATCGATAGCCTGGGTTACCAGGGCTGGATCGGTTGCGAATACAACCCGGCGGGAGCGACCTCGGCGGGATTGGGATGGTTGAAGGCGTTGGCTGAGCAAGGCCTGACCACGCTCAAGGCCTGATTACGATCTGGTATCAGCCCGCGTAAAGCGGGCAAGAAAAAAGCGGAGCCCATGCAACGGGTTCCGCTTTTTTGTTTGGACGATGGCGTCGCTCAGAACAAATCGATTTCCCCACCCACCGGCTTGGCCTGCAGCTTGGACGCATATTCACGTTCACGGCTGGCCAGATCGGCAGCGGCGTCCTTGATCTTCTTGACCAGCACCTTGCCCGTGCGCGGGAAGAAATGCACCTTGCGCGGCCAGATGTCGTTGAGGTCTTCGGCCACCACGCGGATTTTCTCGGCCGACAGGTAATTCTTGACGAAGGCGGCATTGCGTTCGCCCACGTTCATCGCGTTCATGCCGCGCAGCACCGCGCCACCGCCGAAGACCTTGCATTCCAGGTTCTCGCGCCGGGCACCGGCCTTGAGCACGTCGTTGATCAAGACTTCCATGGCATAGGTGCCGTAACGCATCGAGGCCGAGACCGGGCTGTCGGCTTCGCCGCCGCCATCAGGCAGCATGAAATGGTTCATCCCGCCCACGCCGCTGACGCGGTCGCGCAGGCAGGCCGAGACGCAGGAACCCAGCACGGTCACGATCATCATGTCCTCGCCGGTATAGAAATATTCGCCCGGCAGGATCTTGGCTGTGTCGCAATTGAAGGCCCGGTCGTGATACCGATACGACGCGAAATTCTCCGGCTTGTTGATGACGGTTTGCATACGGGCCCCTGATCGTTCTTGTGTGCGCCCCAATGAGGGACGGTGAGTGTTGGCGGTCCATGCATTGTCAGTCAGGCACGGCCCACACGATATCGGGGAATTCCCTAGCCCAGAACATGCTTGTGCGCCATCGTTAATAGGGGATATCCGCAATCGCCTTTGGCTCCCATCCCGTGGTACGCTGCGCCCCCTCGACATGACCCGATCCCGGTCCGCTCTGACGGAGACGATTTGTACAGGCATTCCCCAAATGCCGGAGACAGGTATCGGACAGGCAGTTGAAACCGGCAGGCACCACCCAGGCTACAGGCCTGTACGTGCGCCGTGGCCCCGCGCGGCCACGCCCGGCCGGGCTTGCATTGATCTGCAAGGCCCACATGACGCAGCGCTTTCGCGCCCGCCCTCCACGGCAGGCGCTGTGGCCTGTGACATGCACCGGTTGTCCGACTCCCCGCCACTGTGCAGGGGAGGCAGCCCTCTCTCATCACAAATGGATTAGACAATGTTGAAAAAATCCTTCCTGGCCCTGCTGGGATTCGTAGTTGCGCTGGTCGTCACGCCCGCTTCGCAGGCGGCGGACGTCAAGAAGGTCGACGTGCTGCTGGTCGGCGGCGGTATCATGAGCACCACCCTGGCGGTCTGGCTCAATGAGCTGGAACCGGGCTGGTCGATGGAAATGGTCGAGCGCCTCGATGGCGTGGCCGAAGAAAGCTCCAACGGCTGGAACAACGCCGGCACCGGCCACTCGGCCCTGGCCGAACTGAACTACACGCCCGAAGACAAGGACGGCAAGATCCAGATCGCCAAGGCCATCGAGATCAACGAAGCCTTCCAGATCTCGCGCCAGTTCTGGTCGTGGCAGGTCAAGAGCGGCGTGCTGAAGAATCCGCGCTCCTTCATCAATTCCACCCCGCACATGAGCTTCATCTGGGGCGATGACAACGTCGCCTACCTGAAGAAGCGCTACGAAGCCCTGCAGGCCAGCCCGCTGTTTGCCGGCATGCAGTATTCGGAAGACCACGAGCAGATCAAGAAGTGGGTGCCGCTGATGATGGAAGGCCGCGACCCCAACCAGAAGCTGGCCGCCACCTGGACCCCGCTGGGTACCGACGTCAACTTCGGCGAAATCACCCGCCAGTTCGCAGCCTACCTGCAGACGCGTCCCAACTTCGGCCTGAAGCTTTCCAGCGAAGTGCGCGACATCACCCGCAACGGTGATGGCACCTGGCGCGTGGTCTACAAGAACCTCAAGGATGGCAGCACCACCGAGACCGATGCCAAGTTCGTCTTCATCGGTGCCGGTGGCGGTGCCCTGAAGCTGCTGCAGAAGTCCGGCATCCCCGAGGCGCGTGACTACGCCGCCTTCCCGGTGGGTGGCTCCTTCCTCATCACCGACAACCAGGACATCGCCCTGCGCCACCTGGCCAAGGCCTATGGCAAGGCGTCCGTGGGCGCGCCGCCGATGTCGGTGCCGCACCTGGATACCCGTGTGCTGGATGGCAAGCGCGTGATCCTGTTTGGCCCCTTCGCCACCTTCTCGACCAAGTTCCTGAAGCAGGGCTCGCTGTGGGACCTGTTCTCGGCCACCACCACGCACAACGTCTGGCCGATGGCCCGTGTCGGTATCGATGAATACCCGCTGGTGGAATACCTGGCCGGCCAGCTGATGCAGTCCGATGACCAGCGTTTCGCCGCGCTCAAGGAATACTTCCCCAACGCCAAGAAGGAAGACTGGCGTCTGTGGCAAGCCGGCCAGCGCGTGCAGATCATCAAGCGTGATGAGGCCAAGGGTGGCGTGCTGAAGCTGGGCACCGAAATCGTGGCCTCGGCCGATGGCAGTATCGCCGGTCTGCTGGGTGCCTCGCCCGGTGCCTCGACCGCCGCGCCGATCATGCTGACCGTGCTGCAGAAGGTCTTCAAGGACAAGCTGGCTACGCCCGAATGGCAGCAGAAGGTGCGCCAGATCGTGCCCAGCTATGGCACCAAGCTCAATGACCACCCGGACCAGGTCGCCAAGGAGTGGGCCTACACCGCCGACGTGCTGCAACTGATGCCGCCGCCGGTGATCGCCCCCAAGGCGGCCGGCCAGACCGGCAAGGGTGGCAGCATGGAAAAGCCAAAAGCCAACGCATCGGCCGATATGGCGCTGTGATGGCGGGGTTGCCTGTTTTTCAGGCAATCACGATATGAAGTTTTGTTAGAAAAATGGGTAGCCCGGATTTTCCCGGCTACCCATTTTTTATGGTGGATCGGTCAGGGCTGCTTGGCAGTACAAGGCAGGGGCACTGCCAGCAGCTTGGGCCAGAGTCGATCCCAGTCGCTCTGGTGCGCCATGCCCTGCACGGTCACCAGTCCGGCGCAGCGGCCGACCTGGTCGACGAAACTGTGTGTGATGGCAGTGGGGATGACGGTATCCTCGGCACCGCTCACATGCAGTTGCGGGATGCGCTCCACCTGCGCCGCCACATCGATGGGGTTGAGCGAGCCCGGCATCTGCGAGACCTTGTGCCATTGATTGACGGCCACGTGATCGAGATTGCCGGCCACCGTGCGGATGGCGCTCACATCCTTGCGCCGCGCCGCCAGCAGCACGGCGATGGCACCGCCGCCCGAGAATCCCACCAGCTCCAGCCGGGCCGGCTGCAGCCGCGCCACATAGCGGCTCAGGGCTTCATCCATGGCACTCACCACTAGCGGGGAATAGCGCAGGCCGGCCCAGTACTCCGGCTGGCAGATCGGATTGCGCGCCATCGGCGTGAACTGGCAGGGCCGCGCCAGATACACCACGTCACCGCCGTCGCTGGCGGCCAGGCGCAGGCCCATGGCGGTATGGGGCGTCGGATCGGGGGAGACCTGATTGCGCGTGATCCAGGCACGGCCATCGCCTTCCAGATACACGCGCAACAGCGGGGCTTTCGGGCGCGCGTGCACGTAGGCCGTCAGTACGAAGGGACCGCCGCGGACTTCCTCGCGTTGCAGGCCGGCAGGTGCGACCAGGGCATCGGCGCGCTGTACGAGATCGGGATCGCTGGCGCAGCCGGCCAGCAGGGCGAGGCTGGCGAGGGCCAGGGCAGGGCGGGGTAGCCGGAACCGGTAGAGGAAAGAGGAGCGCATCGGGCGATTGTCGCCGGAGTGAAAAAGGCCCGCAAGCGCAAGCTGCGGGCCTTGTTTCATGGGCAGGACAGCATCAGAACAGCCAGCCCACGCGTGCGGTCAGTTGATGCATCAGCGAGCGGTCGCGGACTTCGGCGTCATAGCCCAGCGTGCCATAGCTGCCCTGGGCCCCGTTGAAGCGATAGCTCACGCCCAGTTGCACGGCATCGCGATTGGGTGCGGTGCTGGCGGTGGTGAAGCTGGGACCGCCGGCCACGAAGCTGGCGGTGACATCCGGGTTGCCCGCCAGCTCATGCAGGTAGCGCGCACGCAGTTGCAGGCGGTCGCCGTTGTCGCTCAGGCGATTGAATTCCACGCCCAGGGTCGGCTGTACCGAATTGGCACGGCTGGACTCCACGTTCTGCGCCAGCGCCGCATTGCCGCTTTCGGTGTAGCCCTCATTGCTCAGGTGCGACAGGCGCAGGCCGGCCAGCCAGCGGCCCGACCAGCGCTGGCTGAGGGCGAAGGGCAGGCCGGCTTCCACGCGGGCACCGACCTGCCAGCCGTTGTAGCTGCCGCTGACGGTCTGGCCGAGGAAGCTGATGGCACGCTGGCTGCTGTAATGATTGCCGCCCACCATGAGCGCGCCGTCGAGCGTCCAGCCATCCATGTCCAGGCCAACATAGCCGCCCACATGCACCGCATCGACGTTGACGTCATTGCCGCTGGCGTTGTCGCTGCCACGCGTGCCGGCACGCGTGTAGCCGAGCGTGAGGCCGGCCACTTCGCGGGCGGAGAGGTCGGTCTCCATGCCGGCGGCCATGCCGTAGGCGCTGACATCATAGCCATCAGCGCCGGCGCGGGCCTGCTGTCGGCCCCAGGCACCGAGACCTTGCAGCCAGACACGGCCGCGTGCGGCGGCTTCGCCGGTGGCCACGCCGCTGCCACCCTGGCTGGCCACAGGCGCATCGCCGCGTGCGCTGTCCACGCGTCCGGCCACGGCCGAGAAGACGCTGCCCATGGAGACCTGCGCCGCCTGCTGGCTGGCGCGATTGGTTTCCGGTTGCAACTGGCGCACCGCGCTGCGATAGGCGGCGGCCGTGGGCAAGGCATCCAGCGAGGCCAGCAAGTTCTGCACCTGGGCGTTGCTGCTGTTGTTGCCGAGCGCGTCGAGCGCGCGGCCCAGCGGGCTGCCGCTGACGTCGCTCACGCTGGCGGTACGCTGGGCGGTGAGGATCAGGTCATTGCCCGAGACTTGCAGGCCGTAGTCCAGCGTGGCGGTATCGGCCAGCTGGATCGTCGAGACATCGACCGACAGGCCGCTTGCGGCCGAGAGGATGGTCCAGCGTGCGGTATTGGGGACATAGGTCTTGACCACCGGCTGCAGGGTCGCACCGTTGGCCAGCGTGGCGCTGCCGGCTGCATTGATCCGATCGGCTTGCGGTCCCGCCACGGCCACCTGCAGGGTCCCGTTGCTGCCCACGGAGAGATTGCCGCCGACGTTGATGGTGCGCGTGGCCGTGCCCTCCGCCGCCTGGAATGCGCCGTTGATGGCGAGGTTGCCACTGGTGCCGAAGGCGCCATTGACCTGCAGTACCGCACCCTGGTTGACGGTCATGTTGCTGACGGTGCCGAGGTCGTAATTGAAGCGCGTGACGCCGTCGCGCACGACGTAGTTTTCGAAGCCCGACAGCACCCCGGCCGCAAAGGTCTGCGTGCCGCCGGTGGTGAGCGTGTCGATGCCTGCGCCGCCATTGATGGTGCCGATCACGGTGCCACCCAGCAGTTGCAGTGAATCGTCGCCGTCGCCCATGTCGATGGCCAGACCATTCTTGCCTTCGATGCGGCCGTAGTTGATCAGCGTATCGTTGCCGCCGCCCATCTGCACCGCCGCGCCCGGTACGGTGCTGCCACCCTGGCCGGTGAGCGTGGCCTGGGCGCCGCCGGTGATGACGCCGCTGGCGTTGTTGATGAGCGTGTCATCGTAATTGCCGACCAGACCGATGGCGATGCCCTTGTTGCCGGTGATGCTGCCATCGTTGACGATGTACGCCTTGGCGCCGTTGACACCGTTGGCCCCGCCGGTGCCGCGTCCGGTGGTGTTGCCGGTGTTGTAGGTGATGCGCGGATTGCTCGGGTCCTTGGACCAGTCATTGCCATCGTCGATGAGGATGCCGTGGGCATCGCCATAGATCACCGCGCCCGCGTGGTTGATGATGGTGCCGCCACCGGCGGCGATGCCATCGGCGCCATTCGGCTGGCCGGTGGAATCGAGGCCGCCTGCGCCATTGCCACGGATGGTCCCCCAGTTTTCGATATAGGCGGTGCCGTCGATATCGACGCCGTCGCCGTCGCCATTGCTGGTGGTAGCGCCATTGCCGAGCACGTCATACACGCGTCCGCTGCCGGCGTAGTTGCCGATGATGGTGCCGTAGTTGAAGACCACGCCATGGCTGTCGAAGCCCACGCCCGAGCCATTGTTGCCGGTGATGACGCCGCCGGCCTGGTTGATCACCACGTTGTTGCTGATGGTCACGTTGCTGCGCGTGCTGCCATCGGCATAGGTGGCGTCGAAGGTGATGCCGTTGGCGCTCAGGCGCGGCGTGAGCTGGATGGCATTGGCGAGATTGCTGTCTGGTGTGGCGGCCACCGGATCACCGCCATCGATGCCGTGGCGCGCACCGGTGATGCTGCCGTAGTTGACGATGACCGCATTGCGGATGCCGTCGTCGATGGAGATGCCATCGGCCGCTTTCGGCGGCGAGCCGCTGGCACAGGCCGACAGGTAATCCGGACAGGAGGTGTTGACCGGGCTGGTGGTGAAGATGCGCCCGTAGTTGGTCAGCAGGATGTTGGAGCCCATCTTGATCGCGCTCGAACTCGACGAACTGATGGTGGCGCTGCTGTTGCTGGCCGAGCCATTGACGATGGTATTGCCGGCGGTGGAGTAGTCGCCGTTGGCATTGATGGCGTAGTTCTTGCCATTGTCCGCATTGGTGGGCGTGGGGCCGGTCTGCGAGATGGTGCCGAGGTTGACGATGGAGAAGGTATCGCTGCCCTTGCCGATCAGGATGGTCGGTGTCTTGGCGCTGCTGGAGGAACTGGTGATGACGCCGCCAGCGGCGTTGTTGAGGATCAGGTTGACCTTCTTGTGGTTGATGCTGATGGCCGTCAGGCCGCTGTTCTGGCCGATGGTACCGGCGTTGTTGATGGTGACGGTGCTGAGGTTGTCGTTGTCCTGCGAGGTGCGGATGGTGGCCGCGCTGCCGGAAGCCAGGGTGCCGCCGGCATTGACGGTGATGGTATCGGCGCCGTTCTTGGTCAGGGTCTTGGCGCTGGTGTCGGTCGCGCCGTTGGCCACCGTGTAGTTGGCCGCCTGGGCAGGGGCATGGATGGCTTGCAGGGCCAGGGCCAGCGGAAGCAGGCGAAGAGGTAAAGAAGAGCGGGCCATGTGCAAAGAAATTGGTAGCAAGTTGTTAAGGCCTGAAAGTTTGCTGACAACTTGTGACCGGACCATTACATCGGTCGGCTGCGCGGGGCTTTTCGTCCCTCAGTGTGGTCTTTCTGATAATCTCCTGTCGTAACAAGACGCTGACAATGTAAAGAAGAGGGGGAGCAAGGATGGGAAGGTTCGTCATGCAGACAGGGGCTGTTCATGGATAAATCGCTGTGGAGTTTCCTGCTGCCGCAATGGGATGGCACGGCCTATGGCGGCCTGCAGTGGGTGTTTGCGCTGGTGTTGCTGTTGCTGGTGATCGCACTGCCGCTGCTGCTTTCACGCAGCGCCCGGCCTGCACAGTGGCAGGCGCGGTTGCAAGCGCTGACCGGTGAGCGCGGGCCTCTGCCTGCAACGACCACACCGGACGAACTGAGCCAGGCCGTGGCCACTGCGCCGGAACGCTGGGCTGCCGCGATACCGGGCTTGATCCTGATGCTGGGTTTGCTGGGTACCTTCATCGGCCTGGGCCTGGCCTTGACGGCGACGGCCGGCGTGCTTGGACCACAGGCTGCACCGGGTGCGCTGGGAGCGGTGATCGATGCACTGGGCAGCAAGTTCAAGATTGCCGCATGGAGCATGCTGGCGTTTCTGATTCTGAAGTCCTGGATGATCTTGCGCGGGCATGAGCAGGCGCGGCTGGCGTGGAGCATCGGCATTCTCAAGGACGTGGCCACTGCGGCTGCGCAAGCGCAGGCGGTGCAACACGCAGAAGA
>Ga0105237_10006604_pt1 | contig 12822 bp, 7 predicted proteins | sample KBSC24metaG_FD_81520 | JGI IMG/M metagenome (GOLD analysis project Ga0105237, IMG submission 81520) | Corn rhizosphere microbial communities from Kellogg Biological Station, Michigan, USA - KBS C2-4 metaG | ecosystem: Host-associated > Plants > Roots > Rhizosphere > Soil | place: Michigan, USA...
CGATCTGGAACGCGCCATCGAATATTTCCAGTCGGTAGGGTATCGTTTTGTATCACCCGCCGAGGTCATCGGGGGCCTGGATCCGAACGGCAAACATGTTTTGCTGACGTTCGACGACGGCTATTTCAATAATCAACGAGCGCTGCCGATCATGGAGTCGCATGGCGTTCCGGCTCTGTTTTTCGTTCCCGCGCGCATGATCCAGGACGGCGTGGCCTACTGGTGGGACGTGCTGTATCGAAGCCGGCGGCAGCAGGGCCTCAGCCATGAGGAGGCGGGCGCGGAGATTTATCTCCGCTCCTGGCGGCGCACCGAGGAGTCCATGCAGCAGGTGGCCGAGGAACTCGGGGTGCGCGAGTTTCGCGCGGTAGGCGACGTGGACCGCCTGTTCTCTCCGCAGGAATTGCGCGAGTTCGCCGCCCATCCACTGGTCTTCATTGGCAACCACTGCTGCCGTCATGAATATCTACCTGCCTATTCGGAATCAGAGGCCCGCCAGGCTATTTCCGATGCGCAGCAGCTTATTCAGAAGATCACCGGCAAACCGCCGCTGGCGATTGCCTATCCCGGTGGCGCATATTCGGAGAAAATCATCCGATTTGCCAGAGACGCCGGGTTGCAGTTGGGTTTTGGGACAGAAGCTCGGAAGGAATATGTCTCAAAATCGCTGCAAGGCGACCGGGCCATGTGTCTGGGGCGGCACACATTTTGGGGTACTCGCGGGAGAAGTATTGAAGCGCAATGTGCACTCATGCGGTCCGACGTGGGACTGCATTACCATTACCGGACTTTTCTCGACCGACTCAAGCAACTGGTCCGGTGAATCAGCATCTGCAGAGTACCGGTGGCGGGACTCGAACCCGCACGACGCTTTCGCGTCAACGGATTTTAAGTCCGTTGTGTCTGCCATTTCACCACACCGGCGACTGCGCAGGCTGGCTTACATAGTAGGGCCAAACGGAAAGCGCAAAGCCGGAGAATGCCGCAGACCGCTAATTCGGGCTGCCCAGTGGTTTCAGCCGGTGCAGGAAGAAAGTGCCAACCAAAGTGCCAATCGCCCCGATGATCCCGGCCAAAACTACGATGAAGACGATCTGGAGGAGGTAGGTGAGGATGCCGCGACCGATGCCGATCGGCCGGCCCAGGGCGTTGCGAATCAAGAAGGAGTAGGTGACAATCGTGATGAGGAGGCCACCGCTGGCGGTGAGGACGAGGAGCTTTCCTCCCTGTTCGGGCGAGAGCATGTGGAATGGGACAAGCGCGGCGGGGATCACGGAGAGAGCGTTGACCGCGCTGATCATGAGGGCCACCAGCCAGGCTTCCAGAAACGAAAGGTCGAAGCGGACGACGATGCGGACCGCCAACCGCAGGAAGATGGCGAGGATCGCGCTGCCAACGGCGAGGCCGATCGGCAGGCCGATGAGAACAGGCAGATTGTACGGCACCAATTCGTGCAGATGCGCGCGAAAGAGAAATGCCGCCGTGCCGATCAGGAGAACCAGCGCGACCGCAGCGGCCAGGGCCAGCAAACCCACCGGCCGTGACACCACGGCCATCGGGACGGCGCGCACACGGGCCAGTTGCGGCGGCAATTTTGGAGGCGCCGCCGGGGCGGCGGTGGCGGCGAGCTCCGGGGGAAGTTGGACGACGATGCCCGACCGGCATCGCGGGCAGATGGCGGTCGTGCCGATCATGTCGTCGGTGGCGGATACCTTCTGTCCGCAAGTGCAGTGAAATTTGAAAGTCATGGGAGGCTGGGCCTGAGCGAGATGTGTATCTGGGGGCCCGCGCACTGGCGGGGAGCGGAACCGTTTCAGAATGCGGGAAACTTTTCAAATGCGATTACGGATTCGTTATTCCGTCGCTCTTGCCTCCGGGCCAGGGACAGGACAGCATCCGCGCTCCCATTTCGCATGCTCCCTGATCCCACCGTACCCCTGACGACCGCCCCCAAAGGCTCCAAGACCCTGACCATCGGTGTGCCGTGTTACAATGAAGCTCTCACGATCGGGAAGGTGGTGCGGGATTTTCGCGCGGCATTTCCCCATGCGCGCATTCTGGTCATCGACAACGCCAGCACCGACGATACCGCGCAGATTGCCCGGGAAGCCGGGGCGGAAGTGGTGAGCGAACCGCGCAAGGGCAAAGGCAATGCCGTGCAGACGCTCTTTCGCGTGTCTGTCTCCGACTGGCTGATCATGGTGGATGGTGACGACACCTATCCCGCGGAAGAGGCGGCCAAGCTCATTGCGACGATCGAAGAGCAGGGCGGAGACACGATCGTTGGGTGCCGGGTGAGCGACGACCCCGCGGCTTTCAAGACGCTGCACACGTGGGCCAACGATCTGCTGGCCGCCACGATTGAGACGATCTTCCGCAGCCCGTGCGGCGATTTGTTTTCGGGCTACCGGCTCTTTACCAAGCGCTTTTACCGGAATATTCCGCTGCTCTCGAGCGGGTTCGAAGTGGAGACGGAGTTGTCGTTGCAAACGATCGACAAGGGGTTCGTCCAGCATTCGGCCAATGTGCAATTCCGGAGCCGTCCGGAGGGTTCGTTTTCCAAGCTCAATACCGTGCAGGACGGTTTTCGGGTGTTGCGGGTGATCATGTGGGTCTTCAAGGATTTCCGGCCCCTGGTGTTTTTCTCGTCGCTGAGTTTCGCGGTCGCGCTGCTCTCGCTGGGCGTGGGCGTGTTTCCGATTCTCGACTATGTGCGCTTTCAGTGGGTGTATCACGTTCCGCTGGCCATCCTGGCGGTCGGATTGGCGGTGCTCTCGGCGCTCAGCCTTACCTGCGGGGTCGTGCTCGATACGATCGTGCGGTATAACCGTCAGCAGTTTCTCATTGGCTTGCGGAATTATGAGTGAGGAGGCGGGCGGTGGCGGCTCTGGAGTCGCTGAATTGGGGATGGATGCTGCATTTCGCTTGTGCCGGTTTCAGAAGGGGAAGGCGGTGGGTTGGTGGGTTAGCAACCCGGCGGGCGCGTTGTGGGGCTTTCGCAGCGCTACGCGTGTGGAACTGCGGTGCCAGCCGACCTCCGCCTTCGCCCCCCTCCGAAAGCGCCAGAGCACCGGCGCACTACAAGACGCTGTCGCGCCGGCGTTACGCAATCCCATCGCTGCTTTTCTCCTCTGTGTCTCTGCGCCTCTGCGCTTGTTCCGTCATGAGTGACCCAGCCGAGAACGGGACGAAGTCCAAACGCTGGACAGCCGTCAAGGCCGCGCTGACCCATCCACCCTTCCTCGAACTCCTGCGCTGGTGTCTGCCGGCGTTGCTCGTGGGGCTGGCGCTGCGAATCGCGATGATGATCTCGATGCCGTACGCGTTCATCCAATATGACAGCTCGGATTTCTACGAGACCACGTATCACTTCCTGGAAAAGCATGATTTCTACATCAATAACCGCCGTTCCTATCTCACGCCGTACATCTTTAGTCTGCCCTGCCTGCTGCCATTTCCGGCGCTCATCACCACGGCGATAGCGCAGCACGGGTTGGGGCTTGTCGCCACGGTGCTGGTCGGTGCTTTGGTGCGGCTTTGGTTCCGCTGGTGGAAGGTGGCGATCGTCCCCATCACCCTGCTCTTCGGCGCGAGCCCGATGGTCATGTGGTACGAGCATGTGGTGCTGGGTGAGGCGCAGTATTTGTTCTTCGCTCTGGTCGCGGTCCTCATGGGGACGCTGTTCGTCCGGCGGCCGGGTTGGCCGATCTTTGCCGGGTTCATGGTCAGCGTCTTTCTCGTGATGGGGACGCGTCTCGAGGCCAAGACGTTCTGTCTCTTCAGCCTCGTGCTTATCATACGGGTCTTTTGGAAGCAATGGCTGCGCATGGGGATCGGGCTGGCGGCCCTCGCGGTGGTCATGTTCCTCGCGCTGCGCCTTGGGCCGGGTCGCGACGGATCGTCGCTGATGTATGCCACGCTCCTTCGTTTCGCCCCGGATCAATCGAAACATGAGCCGGACATCGCGCCGTTTTTGTTGCCCTTGCGCGACGACGTCCGCCGGCGGTATCCGGATTATCCCGGTGACCTGGTGCAACTGGACAAGGACGTCTTGAGGATGGCCGAAGCATATGTGCGCGACCAAAAGACGCGGCACATCAAGAAGGACAAATCAAAGGTGTTGAAAAACCTCTGCCGCGAGGCCATCGCCGCACGGCCGGTCGATTCGCTGCTCCTCCCCGTGCAGAAATTCCACCTCGCGATCGATGTCTGGAGCGCGTATGCGTACGATGAAGAGGCATTGCTGAAGAAGCAGCTCGTCTCGGCCACGCACCGGACCTGGATGTTGAAGCTGAGCAAGCGGCTGACGGGGAAGAAGTGCAACAAGGAGCAGATGGTTGCCTGGGTGGGCAGCCACTACGACCCGCAGAAGATTGCGTGGTTTGGGCAGTATCAGGATGTATGGAACCAGGTCCGCATTTTCTTGCGGCTGCCGGACCGGCCGATGACGCAAGAGCGGTGGGTCCACGATTTCTACGGCGCCATCCCCGACAAGCACCACATGATGCCGGGCATGCCGTATTTCTATTTCCTGGCCTTGCTGGGAATGACGGTGACGTTCTTCCGCCCGGCGCGGTTTCAGTGGGTTCACATCGCGTGGATTGCCACGATGCTGGGCGGGTTGTACGTGGCGTCGATGGTGGGGGTGACGAATGCCCGGTACCGGTTTGCGTGCGAGATTTTCTTTGTGCTGTATTTCGGGCTGATGATCGATGCGGCGCTGAGTTGGTGGAAACTCAACGGGATCAACGAATCGCCCAAGACACATTCGCCCTAATGCTTGATTCTTCCGGCGATTGCATTACTCGGCTGTTATGCGCGTGCCGTTCGCCATCCCCCTGAGCTTGATTCTCGTCTCCCCGCTGCTCGTCGCCGCGGGCGAGATCGACTTCCAGCGCGATATCCAGCCGATCTTCTCGGAGTACTGCCTGGAGTGCCACGGCATGGATAAAGCCAAGGGCGGTCTCGTCCTCACGACCCGGGCAGGTGTGCTGAAGGAACTCGAGAGCGGCGCGCATGGTGTCGTGCCGGGGAATGTGGAAAAGAGCGAACTCATCACGCGTCTCACGACCAAGGAGGAGGACGACGTGATGCCGCCGAAGAAGAAGACCAAGCGGCCGGGCGCGCGGGAGATCGAGCTTTTGACGAAGTGGGTGGCGACCGGCGCGGAGTGGGGTTTGCATTGGTCCTACCGGCCGATCGTGCGGCCCTCGGTGCCAGCGGTCCCAGTGCTCAGTGCTCAGTTCTCAGTGCTTAGTGAGGATGCTCGCGACGCGACACAGAGCACTAAGCACTTAGCACTGAGCACTTCCCCGATCGACGCCTTTATCCGTGCCAAACTCGCGGAGAAGAAGATCACCCCGTCGCCGGAGGCGGACCGCTATACGCTGGTCAAGCGTGTCTCCTACGACTTGCTGGGCCTGCCTCCGACGCCCGAGGAGACGGACGCATTTGTGCGCGACGAGGCGCCCGATGCCTATGCGCGATTGATCGAGCGCACGTTGGCCTCGCCGCATTTCGGCGAACGCTGGGGGCGGCACTGGCTCGACCAGGCGCGGTATGCCGACAGCGATGGCTACGAAAAGGACAGCGCGCGGCCGGACGCCTGGCGCTATCGGGATTGGGTGATCGATGCGATCAATCGCGACCTCCCATTTGATCAATTCACGATCGAACAACTGGCCGGCGACCTCCTGCCCAAGCCGACCCCCGAGCAGCTTTTAGCCACGGCGTTTCACCGCCAGACGCTGACCAACCGCGAAGGGGGTGTGGACCAGGAGCAATATCGCGTGGAGGCCGTGTTCGACCGCACGGAGACGACGGGGAGCGTGTGGCTGGCGCACACCGTGGGCTGCGCGCGCTGCCATTCGCACAAGTACGACCAACTGACGCAGCGGGAGTACTATCAGATGTTTGCGTTCTTCAATAATGCGGACGAATCGACCACCAAAGTGGGCACGACCCGGGAAGCGCTCGCGGAGTTCGAGCAGAAGAATGCGGAACTCGCCCCCAGGCTGCGCGCCTTGCGGGAGAAGCTGGCGGCGGCCAGGGCGCCGCTCGCCGACACACTGCCGGCCTGGGAGAAGGAGATGACGGCCAGGCTCGCCGCGCTCGGCAAGCATCCAGCGGAAGCAAAACCAGTCGAGATCAACTCAGTGATGAGCGAGGGCGGAGTCTGGTTTACGCAACAGGATGACGGCTCTTGGCTGGCGGGTGGCACGCAGGAAGCCGCCGACACCTACACCGTCGTGGCGACACTGCCGAAGGGCCTGATCAGCGGCTTGCGCCTCGAAGTCCTCCCGGACGAGTCGCTCCCTGGCCACGGTCCCGGCCGAAGCAAGGACGGCAATTTCGTATTGTCCGAATTGGCGGTGCGCGCCGGTGCGGATGTCACCAGCGGCCCGACGCTCGAATTGCATTCGCCGAAAGCGGATTTCAGCCAGACGGGCTGGCTGGTGACCTCGGCCCTCGATGGAAATCCCGAAACGGGCTGGGGAATCGCCGGCGGGCAGGGCAAGGCGCACAATGCGACGTTCCAATTGGTGGAGGCGATCGACAGCCGCGAAACCCCGCGCCTCACGATCACGCTGTCGCAACAATTTGGGAAAGAGCACGCCATCGGTCGTTTCCGCCTCGTCGCCCTCGTGGGCGAGTCGATGGAAAGCGTGCTGCCGGTGGAGGTGAAGCGCCTGGTGTCCATCGGCTCGGAGAAATGGACGGAAGTGGACCGCGAAAAGATCGTGGACTGGCTGGCAAAGAGCGATCCCGCCGCGTCCGCTTTGACCGCGGAACTCGCGGCGGTGGAGGCGAGCGGACCGAAGCAGCCCCTGATGGACGTGCGGGTGCTCACCCAGCGCAAGCAGGAGCGGCCCACGAAGATTCTGCACCGGGGTGAGTTTCTCTCGCCGACGGATCCCGTGGAGGCGGGCACGCCGGCGGTGATGCCGGCGCTCCACGCTCGCAACGGAGGAACCCCCGACCGGCTCGACCTCGCCCGGTGGCTCGTCAACGGTGAGAATCCGCTCACGGCGCGGGTGATCGTCAACCAGATCTGGATGCGGCTTTTCGGCGAAGGAATCGTGCGGACGGTTGAGGATTTCGGCGTGCGCGGCGATCGCCCGTCGCATCCCGAGTTGCTCGACTGGCTGGCCAGCGAATTCATGGAGCACGGCTGGAGCCGCAAGCACATCATCGGCTTGATCATGAACTCGGCGACCTATCGTCAGCGCTCGGACACGCGCCCGGAATTGAACGACATCGATCCGCGCAACACGCTGCTCGCGCGCCAGAACCGGCTGCGGGCCGAAGGCGAAATCGTGCGCGATCTGCATCTCGCCACGAGCGGGCTGCTCTCGCCGAAGATCGGCGGGCCCAGCGTCTTCCCGCCCATGCCGCCGGAAATCGCTTCGCTCAGCTACGCGGGCAATTTCCGTTGGGTCGAGAGCACCGGGGAGGATCGCTATCGGAGGGGCATGTACACGTTCTTCAAGCGGACCGCGCCGTACCCGGATCTGATGACGTTCGACTGTCCGGACGCCAACGTGGCCAATGTGCGCCGCACGGTTTCCGATACGCCGCTCCAGGCGCTGACGACCTTGAACGCCAGGACATTTTCCGAAGCCGCCAAGGCCCTGGCCCAGCGGGTCCTCAATGACCCCTGCTCCGGGGACACGGAGCGGATGGAGCATGCCATCCGCATCTGCCTGGCCCGCCCCGCGCAGCAGAAGGAGACGAGCCTGCTGCTCGGACTGCTGGAAGAAGCCCGTGCCTATTACGCCGCGCATGAAGACGACGCGAAGAAGGCGGCTGGCGACGTGGAATCCGCGGCGTGGACCACCACGGCGCGCATTCTTCTCAATACCGACGAATTTATTACCCGCGATTGACGCCATGAACCCACTCGAAAAAGCCGTCCACCTCACGCGCCGCGACTTCTTTACCACGACGGCCAATGGGCTGGGCATGCTTGCGCTCGGCTCGATGCTCAATGACGACAAGGTGTTCGCCGCTTCCGAGGCGGTGCCCGGTTCCGATCCGTTGCAGCCGAAGCCGCCGCATTTCGCGCCCAAGGCGAAGAGCTGCATTTTCATTTTCATGGAAGGCGCGCCGAGCCAGCTCGACCTCTACGACCCGAAGCCCAAGCTCAACGAATTGAACGGCCAGCCACTGCCCGAGTCGCTGACCAAGAATGTCAGGTTCGCTTTCATCAAAAAGGAATCGGCGGTGCTGATGGGGTCGCCCCGAAAGTTCGAGCCGCACGGGCAGAGCGGGATGGTCTTCAGCGACCTGCTGCCGAACCTGGCGACGTGCGCGGACGACCTGCTGATGGTGCGCTCCATGCACACCGATCAGTTCAATCACCATCCCGCGCAGCTCGTGCTCACGTGCGGGCGCTCGACCTTCGGCCTGCCCTCCGCGGGTGCGTGGCTGAACTACGGGCTGGGCAGTCAATCGCGTGACCTGCCGGGATACGTGGTGCTGACCGCGGGGCGGGGGACCAGCGCGGGCACCTCGCTGTGGCAATCGGGCTTTCTGCCGAGCGTGTATTCCGGAGTGCTCTTCCGCAGCGAAGGTGACCCCGTGCTCAATCTGCACAATCCCGAAGGGCTGCCGCCGGAATTGCAGCGCAAGGGTCTCGATGTCCTGGCGCAACTGAATCAGGCGCGATTCGAGCAGGCGCGCGATCCCGAGATAGCGTCGCGCATTTCCGCCTATGAGCTGGCGTTCCGCATGCAGAGCGCGGCGCCGGAACTCATCGATCTCTCGGGCGAATCGCCGGAGACACTGGCCGCCTATGGGGTGAACCGGCCGGATGCCAACATCAAGGCCGACCGCGCGGGTGGACCGGGACAGTACAAGAAATATGCGACGAATTGCCTGCTGGCGCGCCGGCTGGTGGAACGCGGCGTTCGTTTCGTGAATCTCGTCCACGCCTCGTGGGATCATCATTCCAATCTGGACAAGGAACTCGCCTTTAACTCCGGCATGGCCGATCAGCCGATCGCCGCGCTGATCAAGGATCTCAAGCAGCGCGGGCTGCTCGATGAGACGCTGGTCGTCGTCGCGGGCGAATTCGGGCGCACGCCGCTGGGCGAAAATCGTGGCGGGAGCAAGAACGTGACGGGCCGTGATCATCATCCCAGCGCCTTCACGATCCTCATGGCGGGTGGCGGATTGAAGGGCGGGCTGACCTATGGCGAGACTGATGAAATCGGCTGGAGCATCACGCAGGACCCCGTGCACATCAATGATCTGCACGCCACGATGCTGCACCTTTTTGGGCTCGATCATTTGCGGCTCACGCACCGGTTCCAGGGGCGCGACTATCGGCTGACGGATGTGGCGGGGACGGTGGTGAAGCCGTGGCTGGCGTAGGTGCGCTACGGAGCACGGGTGGCAATTTCGTGTGCGGGGTTGGTGTCGGCGCCGCTGGCGGGGTTGGCTGGCCTGTTGCTTGTTGGGAGATCCACACGGCCACAGCGCGGGCGTGTGGATCTCGTCGTTTCCAAGGTCTGGAAGCTTCCCGCCCTCTTTTAAGGGGGGTGTACATCTCGTCACGCCGAGATAGATAGATACACACCCCCCTAAAGGGGAGGGGGGGTGTGTATCTATCTCTCCATATCGGGAACTGAAGCTCCAAAGGGGTGTACATCTGGGGTGTACATCTCATTCATCCTGGGCACGGGTTCCTCGGCATTGGTTTCCTCAGTGCGGGGTTCCTCGGTGCGGGGTTCGCGCGGTTGGTGGAACCCGCTGCGGGCAGCGGTAGCCACGTATTGTGGCGACCCGTCAACTGGAGGCAATGCGGCTAAGAAAGCACCGTCTCTCCGCTCAATAGAGCGGACCCCAGCATTTCCCTCATGACGTTGAATCTCTCGTTGTCTCATCTCTACCGAAGCTTCCTCCTTCCCAGTGCTGCTTTCTTTGCCACGGGCGTGGCAGTATTGGCGCAGCAATCGGTGCCGGTGGACAAGCCCGGCCCTCTGGCGCCGGCCCTGCAAAGCCTCGTCGATCGCCACGTCGTTGCCGGGGTGGTGGTGCTCGTGGCCGATGCGGACAAGGTGCTGGACCTGGAAGCCGCCGGTTACTCCAGCCTCGCCACGAAGGCGCCGATGAAAACGGACGCGCTCTTCTGGATCGCCTCGATGACCAAATCCATCACGGGCACCGCGCTGATGATGCTCGTGGATGAAGGCAAGCTGTCGCTCGATGATCCCGTGGAAAAGTATCTCCCGGAGTTCAAAGGGCAGATGGTGAAGGAGGAAAACGCGGCCCCGCACCCTCCCAGGCACCCGATCACCATTCGCGAAGTGATGGATCATACCAGCGGGTTGGTGAAGCCAAACGATCCTGCACTGAAGCGGGCCTGGTCGCTGAAAGAAAACGTTGCCCAATTCGCCGTTCTGCCCTTGCTCCGGGAACCGGGAACGAAGTTCGAGTACAACAATTCCGGAATCAATACGGGGGCTCGGGTCGTCGAGGTTATTGCCGGCATGCCGTATGCCGAGTTCATGCAGCAGCGGCTCTTCACCCCATTGGAGATGAAAGAGACGACCTTCTGGCCCAATGAGGAGTTGGGGAAACGGCTGGCCAGTTCGACCAGGCCGACGGCGGACAAGTCGGCGTTGGAGGACATTAACCTGGGACAGACGATCACGCCCGCGCTCATCGAGAAGTTGGGACACGGCGCGGTGGTTCCGGCGCCGATGCTGGCCAATTTCGGCCTGAGTCCCCTGGCCGATTATGCGAATCATTTCGCAGAAGCCGCCGGCGGACTTTACTCCACGGCGGGCGACGTGGGGCGGTTCTGCCAGATGTTGCTCAACGGCGGCACGTGGCAGGGGAAGCGATATTTGTCGCCCGAAGCCCTGAAGCAAATGACCGCTGTCCAGACAGGTGACGTAATGGTCAATCCGCAGGAGAGCTACGGAGTCGGCTGGTTTGTGAAGAAGCGGGACGACGAAGGCCCGGCGGTCGGGAGCTTCGGCCATCGTGGGGCACGTAAGACGGTGATGTGGGTCGATCCGAAGAACCGGCTGGTCACGGTGCTGATGGTGCAGTGCTGGGATATTGGCGGGGAGCAGCAGAAGGAGCTTTACCAGACAGTGTTGAAGGGGGCCGTGGAGAAATTCGGGCGGCAGCAGGGTCGCGAGGCGGCGGCAAAGTAGGCGGCACTTCCCGGAGCCGCTGGGCAAATCGTGGCCGCGCGGAAGTGGATGATCGAGACTTTGCGTCGTGGAAGGGCGTCATCCGGCGGGACTGGGAAGTCCAGCCTACGTTGGCACATCCCGTTCACAAGGTTCTCCCCAAGAGAATGGCCTCTGTGGGGTTTAAGAGGGATTGCCGTTTCGCCTCTGTAATGCACTTTGATACTGTGACTCCCCATCCGTCCTTCTTCATTCCTCGACTGCTGAGGGGCGCTGGATTGATTGGGCTCTGTCTCGGCGGCATGGTGTCGAGGGGGTATGCGGCGGAAACTCCGGAACACCCCGGCGCGGCGATTTACAAGAAGATGTGCGCCGAGTGTCACGGGGACAAGGGGCAGGGGGTGCAGGACAAATACGACGAACCGCTTCATGGGAATCGCAGTGTTGAAGCGCTGACCAAACGGATCGCGCGCACGATGCCGGACGACAAGGTGGGCACCTGTGTGGGCGAGGATGCCGCCAACGTCGCCGCTTACATTTACGAGGCATTCTATTCGCCCCAAGCCCAGGCCCGGCTGAAGCCGCCGGAATTTGACCTGGCCCGGTTGACCGTGCCGCAGTACCGCACCGCCGTGGCCGACGTTGTGGGCCGCTTTCGCCCGGGCTTCGACAAGCCGCCGGGGACCGAGCGTGGCCTCAAGGCCCGCTACACGGGAATCGTGATTCCGAAGCCGGAGGAGAACGCCGGGCCGGACGCAACGAAACCGCCGGAGGCGAAGCCTGCCGAGAAAAAGGACGAGGCGAAAAAGAAGGAGGACGAAAAGAAGAAGGAACCGGAGAAAGTGAAGTTTGAGCGTACGGACGGGCAGGTGGCGTTCCATTTCGGAGAGGGAAGTCCCGATCCCGAGAAAATGGCGCCCCAGGAATTTTCGGCCCGATGGGAAGGCTCCGTGATCGCCGACGAAACCGGGGTCTATGAATTCATCGTGAAGAGCGAGAACGGGGTGCGGCTCTGGGTGAATGACTCGAAGAAGACCCTGATCGATGGCTGGGTGAGCAGCGGCAAGGACGTGCGCGAAGAGAAGAAGACGGTTTTCCTGCTCGGAGGGCGGTCGTATCCGCTGGCGCTGGACTTCTTTAAATTCAAGGAGAAGACGGCCTCCATCGAACTCCAATGGAAGACGCCGCACGGGGTGGTCGAAACGATCCCCAAGGACCATCTCTGGCCCGACCGGCTGCGCGAGACGATGGTCGTGTCCACGGCATTTCCGGCGGATGACCGGAGTGTTGGGTATGAGCGCGGCACCGGTGTCTCCAAGGAATGGGATCAGTCGACGACCGAGGCGGCCATCGATGTCGCCGAGTACGTCGACGATCACCTCGAGGAGCTGTCCGGTGTGAAAACGAGCACCCCTGACCGGGTCGAGAAGCTGAAGCTTTTCGCTCGTCGATTCGCCGAAACGGCGTTTCGCCGCCCTTTGAGCGACGAGGATTACCAGCGTTTCATCGAGCGTCCCTTTGCGGCGGCGAAGAGCCCGGACCTGGCGCTGAAACACGTGGTCTTGTTTTCCCTCAAATCGCCGCGTTTTCTCTATCCGGAACTGCCGGATGCTGAACCGCCCGACGGCTACGATGTCGCTGCACGGCTGGCATTGGATCTTTGGGACTCCGTTCC
>Ga0105237_10006605_pt1 | contig 12821 bp, 7 predicted proteins | sample KBSC24metaG_FD_81520 | JGI IMG/M metagenome (GOLD analysis project Ga0105237, IMG submission 81520) | Corn rhizosphere microbial communities from Kellogg Biological Station, Michigan, USA - KBS C2-4 metaG | ecosystem: Host-associated > Plants > Roots > Rhizosphere > Soil | place: Michigan, USA...
CCACAGGCTATTATAGATAAATACCATCAGCAGATAAAAGATAGCTTTGAGCAGTTTGGGATAGCTTTTGACATCTATCACCGTACCTCATCGCCTATACATCATGAGCTGTCGCAGGAGTTTTTCCTGAACCTGTATGAAAAAGATGAGTTTATTGAAAAAGTTAGCGAGCAGTACTACGATGAGGATTTTGACCAGTTTTTGGCCGATAGATATATTATAGGTACCTGCCCTAATTGCCATAATGAGAATGCCTACGGCGATCAGTGCGAAAAATGCGGTACCTCACTAAGTCCAACAGATCTGATCAACCCGGTATCAACGCTGAGTGGAAAGCCGCCGGTTTTAAAACCAACCAAACACTGGTATCTGCCGCTGGATAAATATCAGCCCTGGCTGGAGCAGTGGATTGATACCAAAGAGGGTAGCTGGAAGGTAAATGTATTTGGACAATGCAAATCATGGCTCAAACAAGGTCTGCAGCCGCGCTCCATGACCCGCGACCTGGATTGGGGTATCGACGTGCCGCTGGCAGATGCCAAAGGCAAAAAACTATACGTTTGGATGGACGCGCCTATCGGCTATATATCAGCCACCAAACAATGGGCTATTGATAACAACAAAGACTGGAAGCTATACTGGAAAAAGCAGGCCGATGAGCAGGATAATGCCTGTTTGATCCATTTTATCGGGAAGGATAATATCGTGTTCCATTGTATCACTTTCCCATCGATATTACACGCCCACGGCGAATATATTTTACCGCAAAATGTGCCGGCCAACGAATTCCTGAACCTGGAAGGGGATAAACTCTCCACCTCGCGCAACCATGCCGTTTGGCTGCACGAATACCTGGAAGAGCTGCCGAACAAGCAGGACGAATTGCGCTACGTGCTTACCTCCATATTGCCCGAAACCAGCGATAGCGAATTTACCTGGAAAGATTACCAGGCGCGTATCAATAACGAACTGGTGGCCATATTGGGCAACTTTGTGAACCGGGTAATGATACTGATGCACAAGTTTTACGAAGGCAAGGTAGAGGCCACAACCGACCGTATTGAACTAACGGATGCGGCCCTGAACGCCGATTTGGGCGGTTACTATGATGAGATAGAAAAAAACCTGGAGGCTTACCGCTATCGCCAGGCCCTGCAGGCTGTAATGGATATAGCCCGACTGGGTAACCGTTACCTGACCGAAAAAGAACCCTGGAAAACCATTAAAACGGATCCGGAAGGTGCTAAGCAAGCCTTGCATAACTGCCTGCTGCTGATAGGGCACCTGGCAACTTGCGCACAGCCATTTTTGCCGGCCACCGCTAAAAAGATCATCGGCATGCTGAACTGGCCTAATGAAGTGATCCACTATGATCAGGAGGTCTATTTTAACAATGGGCACCAGTTAAATCCTTCGGCGCTGTTGTTTGAAAAGATAGAGGATGAAGTGATTGAGCGCCAGTTGCAAAAACTACAGGCTAAAAAAGAAGCTGCCGCGCCAAAATCAGCCGATGTACAGCCTGCAAAGGAAAATATCAACTACGAAACTTTTACCACGATGGATATCCGCACGGGTATCATCTTAACTGCCGAAAAAATAGCCAAAACAAAAAAGCTGCTCAAACTGACCATCGACACCGGTATTGACGAGCGTACCATAGTATCAGGCATTGCTGAATATTACGAACCAGAGGCTATTATTGGTCAAAAAGTGAGCGTACTGGTAAATCTGGAGCCCCGCGAGATCAAAGGAATAGTTTCGCAAGGAATGATCTTGATGGCCGAGGACAGCACGGGCAAGCTAAGCTTTGTAGCCCCGGTAGATGATTTCCATAACGGATCAGTGATCAGGTAATTAGATGTGCAGATGTGCATATTTCAAATGTGCAGATGTATAAATAAGCCACAAGCAAATTTTGTGTATAGGAGTGTGATTTTTCATTGAAAAATTGCACCTTTGCAAACTGTTTACGGATCTGTATCCGGTAAACTTATAACGGTCCCGTAGTTCAACGGATAGAATAGGAGTTTCCTAAACTCTAGATATGAGTTCGATTCTCGTCGGGACCACCTCACGGGAAAGGAGCGTTAACCTCGCATCTTTCCCGTTTATATTTTCCCGTAACTCCTTGTTAATGATATATCAGACACGCCGATTCGTTCGATCGTGTAGTTCGATATTTTTTTCGCATACACAAAAATTACAGTTTAATTATTTGTTTCTATCAAATTCCTGTTTCTTCAGGAGAAGATATTTTTATTACCTCAAAAACCTACTAAAGATCTTAGTCTTCTATTCTGCAGCTTGATTAAATTGCGAATGATTATATATTTGTACAATGTCCAATTTTGAAGCGTTTTTCGATTACATTCAAAAAATATCAGGCAAAGTGCTTTCAGAGGATGATAAGCATTTATTGAGAGCACATTTCAAACCCAGAAAACTCCGAAAGCGGCAATACTTTTTACAGGAAGGAGACGTATGCAAATATATTGGGTTTATTGTAAAAGGATCCGCCAGGACTTTTGCAGTAGATGAAAAAGGACATGAACATATACTGAAATTGTCTGTGGAAAATTGGTGGCTGACAGATTTCGAAAGCTTTTACCTTTTAACGCCAAGCCGCTTTAATATTGAGGCGCTGGAGGAACTGGAGGTTCTGCAATCAACCAATGCAGAAATTGAGGAATTTCTTAAGCATATTCCTGCCTTTTTAGCGATGTCTAATGTAATCAGTCAAAACAACACAATTGCAGCTCAAAAAAGAATGCAAGCTATTAGCTATTCAGCTGAAGAGCGCTACGAGGAATTGATACAAAATTATCCTCATTTTTTACAACGGTTCCCGCAAAATATGATCGCATCGTATCTTGGTCTATCGTCCGAAACTTTGAGCAGGATAAGGAAAAAATCTTTAAAATAGATCCTTTAGCAGTTTCTGGCTTGCTGTCATTACAAATGGGCTGTTAAAATGAATCGCCGGGATATTCTTTCTCCCTAATAAGAAAAATCTGATTAGTCAAGGTCTGATTTTGCAATAGTATCTGTCAATTACTTCTGCCGGACATTCAATTGGGTCGCATCAGCGTTACACCCTCCCGAGTAAGAAGAAGTGCTCACAATGGAGTATATGCAGTTGTGGCCTTTTAGACAATCAGTATTTTCTGTTTTTATCTCTATAATAAGTATTTGTTTTTCAATTAGTTGCAATATTGTCTTGATTTAAGTTGCCACTCTTAGTTGACATTTGTGGTGTGTATTTGATGATTCATGTCAACCTGTAATTCATTATGCTGCAGCATCTTTGAATATATTTCAGAACGAAAAAAACTGAAGGACTTGAATATAAATAGAAATCATGAGTAAATTAGAAAACAAGGTAGCAGTAGTTACCGGTGCTGCCAAAGGAATAGGTGCATCTATTGCCAAACACTTTGCAGCAGCAGGCGCAAAGGTTGTTGTAAATTATGCGTCAAGCAAAGCAGAAGCTGACAAAGTGGTTAAAGCGATTACCGATGATGGCGGTATAGCCATTGCAGTACAAGCCGATGTATCGAACGAAGGTGATGTGATCAGGTTGTTTAAAGAAACTGAGAATGCTTTCGGCACGCTGGACGTATTAGTAAATAACGCAGTATCTCAGGGATATGCACCTATTGAACAAATTTCGGTAGAGGATTTCCATAAGAGCTTCAACGTTAATGTGTTAGGCGCTGTATTGACTATCCAGGCAGCTCTGAAACTTTTCGGCGATAAGGGCGGAAATATCATCAACATCAGTTCGGGTGCAAGTAAATACCCTCTTCAAAATGCCTCATTGTACTCTTCGACTAAAGCGGCACTTGATGCCTTCACAATTGCTTTATCTAAGGAGTTGGGTGTTAAAAACGTTCGTATCAATTCTATTTTGCCAGGCGCTACGGCAACGGAAGGTGCAGCCAGCGCGGGCGTCACTACCGGCAGTGAGTATGAAAAGATGTTTGTAGAAAAAACACCGCTTGGACGCAGAGGCCAGCCCGAAGACATTGCGAAAGCTGTGGTATTTCTGGCTTCTGATGACGCAGCATGGATTACCGGTGAGCAAATTTCAGTTTCGGGCGGTATGTACGGTTTTTAAACAGGCAAATCGATTAAAACAGTTCCCTTCACCATTTTTAAAATCCGCTTTTATAATGCCATCAGGTCAATTAACAGCTGCAAATCCTCAAAAAATTATTGGAAATTGGAGCCTTTGAGACCACTAAAAACAGCATTAAAATACAGTAAAAGCCTGCAACGTAAATGATCGCAGGCTTTTGTTTTTTGGTCAAAACACCAAAATATGCACTAATGTTTAACAAACTATATCAGCGCGTTAAAATATTTATAACCCAACTGGAATGGTGAAATATCATAAGGCGTTTTGCCATCAAGGATTAATTGCGACATGATTTTCCCGAGTAATGGGATAAATTTGGCCGCCCAGCCTGTACCATAGATCACGATATGTTCATGCCCTGGAATATATGGCGGGGCAAAATCCAGCACCAGCTCCTTATCCTTTAAGTTGCTTAACGCAATCAAACAGGTAGAAGTGTAGGCAGGTACCGGTTCTAGTCCTGTCATATGGGTTTTAACCCAGTCGGCAGTAAAACCCAGCTCCCGGGCGTTTGGCTTGCCGGTACGCTGATTGGGGTTAGTTAATGGCTTGATCACGAAATCCGGGGCGACACGAATATAATCCGGGTAATCCCACGTTACGCCAGGGAAGCCGTAAAACTGGTTGCCGTTATCATTAATGGGGTTTTGGAAAACAAACCAGGTTGGATACTGAATATTGGGTTTTGTTTTTTTAAAGTAAGCCGATGACATTTCCCAATAAGTAACATTGATATCAAAACCAAGCAATTTTAATATATCATTTATATACGGCCCGGGCGTAATCACCAATTTAGCAGATGTATAGGTTGCACCGCCGCTGATTGATACATGAAAAATATTGTTATGATATTTAATAGCTGTAACGTCTGAATGTTCTTTCAATGTTACCGATTCATGTTTTTTATTTAATTCCAACAGCGTTTTTAATGTTTGGGCCAGATCAATACTTGCGCCGTCGGGCTGAAAAAGACCTTTATAGGTAGGAGGCAGTTTTTTGAAAAAGTATTGATCCTCTACCTGTGTTGCCGACAACGATTGGTACTTAACCCCCTGGCTTTGTAACGACTTTTCTGCCTCGCCGATATTTCCTTCGGTAGAGTGTACATTGGGATCACCAAACCAAAGCGTCCCAACGGTATCCAGTAGTTTCTGGCCGGTTTCCGCTTCCAGGGCATCCCATAAGGGATGTGCCTCCAGGGCCATCTTCACCATATATTCTTCCGGATAAGGAATACGAAACTGCCTTGAAAATCCGGCAGAACTCCCATCCTGGTTCAGGAAAGCATATTTTTCAAGCACCAGTGTAGATGCTTTCCTTTTACCCAGGTCATTGGCGGTAGCCAGCCCTATAGAGCCGCCACCGATAACAATTACATCATAATCTGATTTCATATAGCTCTTTTTATGATTACCAACCTAAATAATAGTCCTTCGCCAGCCAATCAGGTCTGTTTAGGGAAAAATGATCCTGGAGCATTTTTTCGGCTACGCAAAATGCGCCTTCAACCCAGCCCTGTTGGTCCGAATATGCTTCGCCGATAATGTATATATCTTCTTTCGGAATAGGCTTACGCATAAATTCCATGGTTTCTTTTACATTATAAGCGGCTTTCCAGGCGTGGTAACCTCCACCAAAGGGGTCGTCGGCCCAGTCTTTGTATAATGCTACGTAGGGGTCTGGAATATTGGGGTCTCCATGTAGCTCCCGCACCTGGTTCATAGCCTCTGCTATCATCACTTTGGATGCCTTGTTTTTCAGATCGGGTATAGAAGCCAGGCTCATCAAACGGGTAGCCTTAGGTTCAAAACGCTCCGGATGGTTATCATCCAGCGCTTTCCAGAATGTAACGGTATTCATATCGTTGTAACTGGCCAGAAACATGGAATGCGAATCATTAGGATCGGTGCCAAAATAATAGCATTGCCGCATAGGCAGATCCGTGATCGAATGACCGGAAGTGGCGCCAAGCACTTCTTTCCACCAGGGTTGTTCAAAGCCCATCAACAGCTTGAAGGAAGGTTCCATGATCACCGATTCCATATGATATTGTAAGCTCTTGCTCTTGAACAGGAAGCCTTCCTGGTCAAGTAGTTCTAATGATCTCCGCGGCATCCCAAGTACCACCTGGTCGGCGTACACATTCCAGGTTTTGCCCGAGCTCTTGTTTTTAAATACCAACTGATATTTGCGTTTGCCTTTATCCGTATGATTGATGGTCAGCAGCTGGTTTTCGGTCCATATCTGCGAATGCTCAAACTTCAGGTAATGATGTGCCAGCGCGTATGCGATCAGATCGTACCCGCCATCAATGGTTTTATATGTAACCGTTTGGCTCGAAAAATCACCTACCATATATGGAAAAGCTTCAACCGCGTTCCAGTTTATGGTGTTTGAATAATAGCCACCGGCCACATCTAAAAAGGTATATCCTTCTTCAGATACCTGATCTTTCACCAGGTTCCAGAATCCCAGGTCATTAACCTTTAAGCCTTCATAAGGGCCGCTGAAACAATAAGTAAGGTTAGGTTTAATATCATCCCAATCTTTACTGGTCAGTTCAAAATTATAATTGTACAAGGAAGGATTACTTACCTTAACGCCATATTTCTTTTTAAACCAGGGATCGGCCACCAAAACATCATAGATCACTTTATTGAATAGCTGATCTGCACTGAAGCCATCATCATCGGCATTAAGATAATACCGGGTTTCCAGTTTTTCGCCGGCTTTTTGCGCTACATCCCAGGCATCAGCATGAAAGCGCTGTTTCCGCAGATAGAATAGCAAATTTGCAGCGTCGCCCATCGGGAAATCGATATGGTCAAGATCATTTTTGAAAACTTTTTCAATAAGGGTAGTAACAATTTGCTGTGAATCAAGATAACGCATGCCACCCAGTTCGCCGGTAATCACCATACCCGGCAATATCACGGATTCCAACCTTCCGGCTATCCGGTTGCTCATTTCAAATATTTGAACGCGTTTGTGGGAAGTTTTACCACTTTCGTTCATCAGCCGGTAGGCCGAATAAAGGCTGGATACTCCTGCTCCAACCAGGGCTACATCCAGTTCCAGGCCGTCCTCGTAGCCAGTGTTTAGTCTGAGGTTTCTAAGATTTGTGCTTTTAGTGCTCATGTTTAATGTATTTAGATAAATAGTTAGGAAATTCCTTTTAACTAAACCAAATACATACATGGTTATGTTGCCCCTGTCAGCTTATAGAAAAGCGGGGCCGACATATTATTTCTGAATAAGGTTTAGGACTTCTACCGATGTATTAATAGAAGCTGATATAAAAATAATAATTAAATAAATAATATTATGTAACATTTTTATAATTATTGCTTTATTAAAAACGATATAATTGGTTAATTAAATAAACTATTGAGAAATATGGGTATGGGATAACGATACTAAAGAGAGCCAGGAATTATTGTTAACTGGTGATTAAAGAAGTATTGACCGCAGACCAGCCGCACAAGGCAAGTCTAGCGTGACTTTTTTGTCTCAACCCATTATTAGAAGATAGATTTAAATTGTTACCGGGTAACTTTTTAATTTATTACTATCTATTGCAAAGCAGATTTTATCGATATAGGAAAACAGGAGAATGATCAGCGCCGGCATAGCGGGTAAAATTAGGCGGGGATATTCGGAGTATCCGCCGATAATAGCTACTGCCACCTGTGCAAAAATCAGTAGCCACAATAACAGGCTAAGCCAGGGTATTTGTTTCTTTTTGAACCATCCGGCAATCATCATCACTAAGGTAGCTATGATAAAAATATAGAGGATATTAAACGTTATACAAAACAGCATGTACTCGATATTATTCATTCTGAAGGCCAGATAACTGAATTTATGCCCGGCGTAATTGGTGAATATATTGAGTGTTTGTAAATCGATTAGTTTACCACCGATAGCCAAAGCAAAAGCAGCCGGCTGATTTTTAATACACGCTATAATGAATTTATGCACACGGTTGGGTTCAAATTTCAGCATTACATTCTCGCCCTTGCTGGGCTTCCCGGTGGTTTTTTGCTGCAGATCAAGATTAGCTTTTATGGCAGCAGTAATTTCGGGGTCATTACCATATTGATAAATATTAGCGATGACGATGACCGCCATTTCGTTGTTATTACTTACCACAGAAATGCAGTTGAAATTGTGATTCTTTTGGTTTAGATAAACATAACCCATTATTAACAATATAACAACTACCGAAGCAGCAAGCCCGGAAAGGCACATTTTCCAGTCTTTGCGGAAGAAAAGCAACCTCGAGATCCAAAACACAACGATCAACGGCAATAAATAAATGAATGATGGCCGCAGCATGATGCAAACAAAAGTAAACAAGGTGAGCGCCCATGCCCTGCCGCTGCCTGGCCGTTGCAGGTATTTAACCCCCATATAAATAAGCAGCAGGCTACAGTTGATCGAGAGCGATTCGGTGAGTACCAGTTTATCAAAATTGATGACGGGTAACAGTACCCCGTATAATAATGTTGCAGCAGATACTACACCGCTTTGCTTGAAACAGATCTTCAGCACATTATAAAACAAGATGATCGCGAGAAAGGAAATGGTGATTTGTGCAACGACCACATGATCCATCAAATTTTGCTCACCAAACAGCTTCACCAATTTGATAAAGTACGGGTACACCGGCGTGCGCAGGCCATCGGTTTCGCCTTTTAAAATATTAACAGGGTAATTAATATAAGTTGCTGTATCAACAGCAGGAGTGGTTAATAAAACCGAATAATAAATTGCCGCACAATACCACTAACAAGTAAAATCCAAAACAATGGAGCAGTAATAATTTTTACCAGGATGTTATTCCATTTTCCCCTTTGGGCAAAAGCGTTCAGCTTTAAATGCAGGTCGGTTTTTAGGCTCATTTTTTAACTAATGTGTGACATTAGTTGTATTCGTAATCGCAGGGCAAAAGGTTGCTTTGAAGTTTAGGAAGACACTTTATTCTTATATCAAATTAAATCGCTGTATTTTTAGATAACCTGATTTTTGCTTGCCTCCGGTAAAAATTTCCAAAAAGTAAACCAATTAAATTAAAACCGATAATTAATAAGAAAAAAATGGAACAGCAACCTAACCAGCCATCACCTGAAAACATCATGAAAATTGGCACCGGCTTTTGGGCCTCAAAAATTCTTTTAACTGCAGTGAATTTTCAATTATTCACCAGGCTTGCCGAAAAGAAAACGATGAAGGCCAAAGATGTCAAAGACGTTTTTGGCCTTCAATGCACAGACAGGAATGTTTATGATTTTTTAGATGCTTTAACCGTGTTTGGTTTTTTAAAGCGGGAAGGTATTTTGGATAGGGCTATTTATTCAAATACCGTAGATACAGATACATTTTTAGATAAAAACAAGCCATCATATATTGGAGGGATCCTTGAAATGATGAACAATCGTTTATATGGATTTTGGGGTAATCTGGGCGAGGGGCTGCTTACCGGGCTTCCGCAAAACGAAGCCAAAAGGAGCGAGGATTTTTTCGGTTTGATATACCAGGATCCTGAAAAATTAAAAGAATTTACCAATGCAATGAGCGGTATCCAAATGGGTAATTTTATAGCCTTTGCTCAAAAATTTGATTTTACAAAGCATAAAACGCTGATTGATGTAGGTGGTTCGGCAGGGTTGCTTTCATTGATGGTTGCAAAGCATAATCCCCATATGCATTGTACAAGTTTTGACCTGCCGCCGATTGAGCCTATTGCAAATGCCACCATACAGCAATTCGGATTATCAGATCGTGTAAAAGCGGCAAGTGGCGACTTCTTCACTATGCCAATACCCCATGCAGACGTTGTTGTAATGGGAAATATCCTGCATGATTGGAACGAAGAAAATAAAATATCATTAATGAGAAAAGCTTATGACGCAATCCCCGTGGGCGGGGCCTTTGTAGCTATTGAAGGCATAATAGATGATGAAAGAAAACAAAACGTTTTTGGTATGATGATGAGTTTGAATATGCTTATTGAAACAGGAACTGGGTTTGATTACACCTTTGCCGACTTTAACAGGTGGGCAAATATCGTCGGGTTTAAATCAACCTCACTCCTTCCCTTAGCAGGGCCATCAAGCGCGGCAATAGCATACAAATAAAAACCGCGTTAGCCAAAGGGACCTCCCTTTAAGTCAAAAGCCTTCGGATGAAAGTCAGAAGGCTTTTTGCTGGATTGATTTTCTGATTAAACGGTACGCTGCTAACACCAACCACAAGCTGAAAGAATTTAAAGATGCGGACTAAAGCTAAGTTTAACACCGTATGGCGAAACCGCGGGATGATCAAGGTAATTGAACCTTTTGATCACATCTATTCTTATAAATTTGAAAATATTTCCGATACCAGCGCCTCCTTCCATATACGGTGTATCACCCAAAGGGAAGGTGCCGTTTGATCCGTTTGAAGCTACGGGGAATTGATACAGGTCTTTTGAAAATAAGGGGTTGTTTTCGTTGCGTAAGCCACCATATAATACTTTAAAGGAAAGATATTCTCTCCATTTTAAATGCCTGATCAATGGGATCTTGTTAAGGATAAAACCATTAAAGTTGTGTGTAATGTTAAGGCCAACATAGTGATCGCTAACAAATTCCAGGTAGTTCATCCTGTTGTACGCGTCGGGATCATAGGCGATGGATTGGTTGGCCCGCAAAATGCTCAATAACGGAAATGGTACTTTCCCTGTGGTGATACTCCCTAATAACGTGATGTCTGAATAACCTAACTGTGATAGATAAAAACGTTTGTAAATATTGGCGGTGATATTGTTATAGGTATAGGAGCCGTTAAGTACATCTTTAAACGCGTGGCTCAGCTGCAGGTTCAGGATCGGGTACCGGCTATGGATGGTATGCCGTACCTGCGTACCTTGTATTATTTGCTCATGCGGCGCGTATCTCAGGTTCAGCTCAACCTCGCTGGTAGTTAAGTCATGTATAAGATGATTATCAGCATTATTTGACCGGAACTCCAGGGTGCCTGCCGGTTGCTGGTTCCAGTTTCTGAGCGCGATGTTAAAGGAAAAATGATTTTCAAAATCCCGTACATAGGCAACCGTATATGTTTTGTTATATAACCAGTAATCTGTTTTACCTGTACTAAAGGATGTAAGCGCGGCCTGCTCCGGAATAACGGTTTGACTTTGCCCTGGAAGGTCGGCATCGTAGCGATAGCTTACCTTAAAATAGTTGCTGGGATACCGGAAAGGAGATACTTTGTTTAACGAAAAATAGGTATTAAGATTATATTTTACCTGTTTATCCCTAAAGCCATAAGCGATGTGATCTTCCAGGTAAATTGTCTTGTTAAACTGGGGTGTTGTTCTTCCGCCCGCCTGGAGCCGGGGGCCTTCCTGTGAATCATAAGAGAAAGTAGATCCAAGGGGGCCTAACTGCACCGGCCCGAAATTGCCATAGCCGCCGGTAAGTACCGAAGCTATCCAGGTGGTTCTTTTAAACGAGGGCATATTCTCTAACCGGGTAACATGCGCGTATACCGTAGCCTGCTGATGGGTCAATGTATCCGGGCGGTGGCTGGCCCAATAACCGGTATCGGCCTGGTTGGAATTTGCAGCAACCTGTTCGCTTTTTCCTTCATAAAAGGTATCGGGCTGCGGTGTGTTTAATTTATAATTAGAAAATACGGCGGTGCGTTCACCCAATACCGCCATCCCTTTATCCTTCAAAATGCCAAAATCAGCCTTAACATTACTTTTTACCAGGAAGTAACGACCCGAGTCCTGCTTAAAATCCTGCCGGACCGTGAGGCTGCGCATAAAATTGACATTGATCTCTTTATTTACATTCAATTCGCAGGATTTAACGGCATAATTTCCATCCATCGTAACGTATAACTTGCCTTCAAACAAAAGGTCGCCCTTGTTGCGTGGGGTAAAGCTGATTTCTATTAATTTCTCGGCGCTTGTTTTAAGGGTATCGGTGATAAAAAACTTATAAAAATCTGGCGCGTGATTGGCGATCGGGCTCAGGAACTGGTGATTGACAATAAAGATGTTATTGGAATAGATATCGATATTATTACCATAAAGACGATTGAGATAAATATCGAGCCCCGCGGTATCGATAAATTTAAGGATGTTGGTTTGTTTTTGAGCATTAAGGATCTGGATAGACTTTGAAGGATCCTTGCGATAATAGTTCTGAAACAATTTTTCGCTAAAAAAAACAGGTAACGAGGTTTGCGTATGCCCGTTTATTTTGGAGCTTGTATCCAGCATAAACTTGTACTTGCTGAAAAAGCGCCCATTCAGGAATTTATTGGAAAGGTTGAAAATGGAAAGCCCGATACGCTCATACAGATCATACTGCAGGTAGGTTGAGCTTTGCATCCGGTTCTTTTCTTTGTGATCAATAACCTGTTGAATAAGTTCAACCGCAGGATTTCCTTTATTTCGGTACCGGCTTTTTTTACCCGATGTTATTTTGACTTCTTTGAGTTGATTTTCGGCATACCTGAGTTTAACAGATACATTATTGATCTGCCCGGGATTAATTTTCCTGGTTTCCGTCATATAACCCATCGATGAAAAGGATACCTGGTTAAAAGAGCCCGGAGCGCTTAATAAGTAATTACCCTGATTGTCGGAGCTTGTGCCGTAAGAACTGCCGGTAAAACTGATACG
>Ga0105237_10006607_pt1 | contig 12819 bp, 7 predicted proteins | sample KBSC24metaG_FD_81520 | JGI IMG/M metagenome (GOLD analysis project Ga0105237, IMG submission 81520) | Corn rhizosphere microbial communities from Kellogg Biological Station, Michigan, USA - KBS C2-4 metaG | ecosystem: Host-associated > Plants > Roots > Rhizosphere > Soil | place: Michigan, USA...
AGCAGCAGCGCCGCCGCGAATCGACCGCCGTTCCCATCCTGACGGATCTTTCGGTCTTCGGCCCGACACCTGCGCAGAAAGCGATCCTCGCGCAGCTGCCTGCCGCTGCTGCCGCGCAACTGGGCGCTGCCCTCTCAACGCCCGTCGCAGTCCAGCAGATGTTCCAGCTCAACAGCGGAATCTTTCCCTTTCAGACCGACCAGCATCAGGGCTTGCTACGGCTCGATCACCACTGGAATGACCGCAATCAGGTCTCTGCCCGCTTCAATACCAGCAAGGTGTACGACACGAATCCCAACGTCAGCGCTCTCACAGGCATTTCCCGCGGCTTTCTGCAGGACACCTTCGATTCCGCCGGAGCCCTCTCCTGGATCCACACGTTCACGCCCCGCCTGATCAATGAAGCCCATGCGCAATTCGACTTCTACGATCAGCTGACCGGCACCAATGACCGCTTTGGCCCCGCTCTCGAACTCGCCGGTTACGGGAACTTCAATCGCGACCGCTTCCTGCCCAGCGAGAGCATTTCGAGGCGGACCGAGTTATCCGACAGCCTGACGATCAACCTGGGGCGCCATACCGTACGCACCGGCGCCTACGCGCTGATCCGTGGCGAACATACGGACTCTGCCACCTTCTTCAGCGGACGCTTCACCTTCGGACCCTTGCCCGGCGGGCTCGTCAACGCGGCACTCGCTTCCACCACCATAACCTCGCTGCAGGCGTTTAATCTCGGCCTCGCGCAGAGTTATCAGCAGGGCTTCGGCAATGGTGTGGTCAGCGCGACTTATCCGCTCTATGCCGGCTTCATACAGGACGAATGGCGCGTCGCTCCATCTCTCACCATCAACGCGGGACTTCGCTATGAAGTGGACAATCGCCGCTCTCCCCTGCCCACCGATCACCATGAAATCGGACCGCGCTTCGGCTTCGCCTGGAATCCCGGCGGCAAGACCGTCATTCGCGGCGGCTACGGCATCTACTACGCGACGATCGATTATCAGATTGACTACAGCGTCTATGCGCTCGGTGTGACGCCTGCCGGGTTCCGCCCCATCGCTCAGGTGCTCACGACCATTCAGACGCCGGGCGCACAAAGCGCCGCGAACATCTTCTCCACTCTGCGGGCCAAAGGAGTGATCGGCATTCCCACGCCGCAACGCTCCATCACGGCCGCCGACCTCACGCAGTTCGGCATCAACATCAGCCAGACCGGTCCCCTGCCCCCGCTGTCGGTGGTCTTCAGCGCCTCACCGGATTACCGAAACCCGCAGACACAGCAGGCGAGCCTCGAAATTCAGCACGAGTTCGGCTCGGGCTTTACGGCATCCGCTGGCGGCGTCTTCGTGCGCGGTGCGCATCTGACCGACGCCTACGACAACAATCTGCTCTCCTCCGCGCCTTTCGATAAAGCCATCGGCACGCAGAACTACGCGGCGGACGCTGCCCATCCGGGCGGTTACTTCGTGAATCCGCTGATTTACCAGAGCAACGTCTACGAATCGAACTCCAACTCGTTCTACGGAGGTTTGATTCTCGAAGCCGGCAAGCGCCTGAGCCGCGGCATCCAGATCAATGCAAACTACACCTGGAGCCACGCTACGGATGAGACCACGGATTACAACAGCGATTTCGAACCGAATAACCAGTTCTGCCGCCGCTGCGACCGCGCCTCATCTTCTTTCGATGAACGACACAAACTGGTTGCTTACGCTGTCCTGCAGTCGCCGTCTTCCCGCGGCGCTCTGCTCCGGGATTGGGTGTGGTCCCCGATATTTCAGTTCCACAGCGGCCAGCCCTTCAACCTTCTGGTGGGCGGAACGGATGTGAACAGCGATCGGCACAACACCACCGATCGTCCAGCTTATGCAGGACGCAACACCGGCCTCGGTCCGTCGTACCGGACCTTCGACACGCGTCTGCAGCGACGCTTCGCCATGACCGAAAAGATGCATCTCGACCTGATGGTCGAAGCGTTTAACCTGTTCAACAACCTGAACTATCAGAGTGTGAACAACACGGTCGGAGCCGCGTTCACCGGACCGTTCGGCGTCACCGGACGCGATGATCGGAAGCCCACCGAGCCGCTCGGCTTCACCTCAGCTTTCGAGGCAAGACGGCTGCAGCTCGGGTTCCGGCTGACGTTCTGAACAGCAATTACACGCGGGGTTTCAGCCGCCGCACCCAGATGTTCCGATACCGAACGTAGGTGTTGTGATTCTGCAGTTCCAGCGGCAGGTCGCCATGCGGTGTATAGGTTCCAACCTGCGCATGCGGCGTCGTCCCCAGAATCTGTTCATGATTCTCCACCACCACGCCATTGTGCAGCACAGTGACGAAAGCCGGCTTCACCAGCTTGTTGCCTTCAAACTTCGGAGCTTCGAAGATGATGTCGTAAAACTGCCACTCGCCAGGTTTGCAGGAAGCGTTCACCAGAGGCGTATACTGCCCATAAATTGACGCAGCCTGCCCGTCCGCATAAGTGGGATTGTTATACGAATCGAGCACCTGCACTTCATACTTGCCCATCAGCATCACACCGCTGTTGCCCCGGTTCTGGCTGGTGCCCTCGATCTTCGACGGCGACGCCCATTCGAGGTGCAGCTGAATGTCTCCGAACGACTCCTTTGTCTTCGCGCCACCCTTGTGCGGCACCACTTCCATGTAGCCGTCTTCCACCTTCCAGGAAAGCGGCTCCCACTTCGAGGTATCTTTGCCGTTGAACAGCACCTCCGCATCGGAAGGCGGGCGCAGCGAAGGCGCGTTGCACATGCCGGGAGTTACCACCTCCGGACGCGGGCGCTTCGCATCGTGAACCCGCCACTTCATCCCCGGATAAGTCGGAGTGTCTTCATATCCAAGATCGTGATTCGGGGCCTGCGCCGCGGCCGAAACCGCCAGCGCCAGACTCAGGAAGAAAACGTTTTTATGCATACCACCTCGCAGGAGTAATTGTGGGCCTCGGCTCGCCATTTTCGACGATCCGGGCAATCAGCTTTTCGCGCAACTGCGCAGAAATTTCTTTGGTATCGGTGCGGCCGGCCAGATTCACAATCTCGTTCGGATCGCTCCGCAGATCATAAAGATGCCGCTCCGTGTAATGCTCGCTCCAGGGCTGCTGCGGGCTGCTGGCCTCCGGATCGAAAACACAATATTTCCACTGCTCTGTCCGGATCGCCCGGCCCAGAGCTTCTTCGCGCATCTGAATGTAAACCTCATTGCGCCAGCCCGAAGTTTTTCCGCGCACAAGGTTCATCAGGCTCTTTCCCTGCATCGCACGTGCCGCCGCGCCACCGCCATCCGGCAATGCGGCTTCCAGCAGAGTCGGCGGCAGATCCACGGTGCTCACCAGCTGCGGGATCACCTGACCCGCTTCAAAACCCGGTCCGCGAATAATCAGAGGAACTCGGGCCGAGGCGTCATGGCAGCTCCGTTTGTACTCCGCGTTGCGTGTCCGGAAATGACAGCCGTGGTCGGTGGTCATCACGATGATCGTGTTCTCCAGCGTCCCCTGCGCCTTCAGTTCCGCCACTATACGTCCGAACTGTTCGTCGATCCGGGCCACGATCCCGTAGTAATCCGGCAACTGCGACTTCCAGTCTCCCCGGAACGGCGCCAGGTCGGGCGGAATGTAGAAGTTGTTCCGGTAGCGATCCGCATAGCCTTTGGGCGCGATGAACGTATTGGTCGAATTCTGAAAATGCGGCTCCAGATGCGACACAAACAGAAAGAAAGGTTTATCGCGCTTCTGGCGCAGAAAGCCCACGGTCTGATCGGTGAGCGCATCCACCCGGTACTCGTCTTTGAATTCGACAGGCTGATTCCTGCGATCCCATAACCTGCCTTCCGTCGGCGTAGACGAATGCTCCAGCGCATTGGAGCCTACCCAGAACTGGTCATACCCGCCCCGGCGCTCCGGCGGCACAATATCCTCCGGTCCTTTGCTCAGGTGCCACTTCCCGATGTAGCCGGTGTCGTACCCTTGCTTCGCGAAGAACTGGGGCAGCGTGGTTTCACCGTCTTTCAGCACCAGCCCGTTGCGTACCACCCCGGTGGTGGAAGGATATTTCCCCGTTTGCAGCGAACTGCGCGCCGGGGCGCACACCGGCTGCGGCGTAAATGCATACTCGAACCGGACGCCTTCCCGCGCAAACTGGTCCAGATTTGGCGTAATATTCATCGGATTGCCGTAGCACCCGAGCGTGTCCGGACGCTGCTGATCGGTAAAGAAAACCAGCACGTTCGGCGGCTGTTTCCGGTTTTGGGAGCGTCCGGTCTGCGCCAGAGTAACTCCGGACGCTGCCGCAGCGCCCATAAATTCACGTCTGTTCATTCTGAGGACCTGTTTGAATATATACTGCTTGCTTACCATGTTCAGAGTCAGAAAAGTGGTGGTTGTTACAGCCCTGGTTGCTGTCATGTCGGTGTTCGGTCAGGAGCCCGACGCGGGCGGCGGCGGTGGCCGTGCCGGCGGGAGAGGTGGCCGGGGTGGAGGCCGCGGCGGTGGTCGCGGTGCTGGCGGCCTGAGAGACTTCCTGGGACTCGGCGCCGCTCCCGATGCTGCTGCCGCTAAGAAAGGCGAGCCTCTCTATAAACAGAACTGCGCCACCTGCCACGGCGAAAACGCCCGCGGTGCCCAGGGGCCCAACCTGGTTCGCTCTGTCGATGTGCTGCACGATGAGAAAGGCGAAGTCCTTGGCCCCATCGTCAAGAGCGGCCGCCCCGGCATGCCTCCTTTCCCCAGCCTTTCCACGGACGATGTCTACAATATTTCGCAGTATCTGAAGCTGCAGGTGGAACTCGCTGCCAACCGCGGCACCTACGCGCAGACCTACGGCGATCTCCGCAACAAAGTCTCTGGCGATCCCAAAGCCGGCGAGGCATTCTTCAAAACGAATTGCACCGCCTGCCACTCCGCAACCGGTGATCTGGCGAAGATCGGTTCCAAATTCCAGCAGGCTGCACAGTTGCAGCAGCGCTTCCTCTGGCCCGTGTCGAACGGACCCGCGAAGGTCATCGTCACACCCGCTTCCGGCCCCAAAGTGGAAGGCACGGTCAGCCGCCAGGATGACTTCCATATTTCTGTCTACGACGCGAAAGGCGAGTTCCACGACTGGCCTCGCGACAAAGTGAAGGTCGAAATCGAAGATAAGATGCAGGGCCATCGCGCGCTGCTCGCGAAGTACTCGAATGCCGACATTCACAACATGACCGCTTATCTGGTGACCCTGAAATGAAGCTGAGAAACCTGTTCCTTATACTGCTCCCCGTCGCGCTCTCGGCTCAGGGCCTCGACCCCAAAACGCTGACGCTTTTCAATCAGCCCCCCAGCACCTGGCCTACCTATAACGGTGACTACTCCGGGCGGCGTTACAGCGAGCTCAACCAGATCAACCAGGCCAACATCGATCGCCTCAAGATCGACTGGATCTTCCGAATTCAGGGCGTCGGACCGCAGCGCGGCGTGGGTAATCCCACCATCAAGTCCACTCCGCTGCTGGTCAACGACATCCTGTATTTCACGATTCCCGACCACGTCTTCGCCATCAGCGCCCGTACCGGCGAGCAGCTCTGGCAGTACGATTTCGAAGACAAAGGCGGCCACCTCGTCGGGCAGCGCGGCGTCGCCATGTACAACAACTGGCTCTACTTCCTCTCGCCCGATGGCTGGTTCATTTCGCTCAACGCGAAGGACGGGAAAGAGCGCTGGCGCAAAAAGATTGCCGATGAGAAGCTGCAGTACTTCACCACCATCGCCCCCGTCATCGTGAAGAATCACGTGATTGTCGGCGTCGGCGGCGATGCCATGGACGTGCGCGGCTATCTGGAATCACGCGATCCCGAAACCGGCGAGGTTCAGTGGAAGTGGTGGAGCGAGCCGCAGAAAATGGGCGACCCCGGCTCCGAAACCTGGCCCAATCAGGCAGCCATGGACCACGGCGGCGGCATGACCTGGCTGCCCGGCACTTACGACCCCGAACTGAACCTGATCTTCTGGGGCACCGGTAACGCCAACCCTGTGTTTGCCGGCCAGTCCCGCAAAGGCTCCAACCTCTATACGGCCTGCATCGTGGCACTTAACGCTGATACCGGGAAGATGGAATGGTACTTCCAGGCTTCGCCGCACGATACCCACGACTGGGATAACGTCGAAACCCCGGTTCTCTTCGACGCGAAGATCGACGGCAAGCCCCGCAAATTGCTTGCCCAAGGTTCGCGCGCCGGCTGGTTCTTCGTCCTTGACCGGACCACTGGCAAGAACCTGGTTTCCAAACCGTTCACCGGCACGGGCAACTGGGCCAAGGGCGTAGATGCCAAAGGGCAGCCCATTCCCGACCCGGATAAAGAGCCGAAAGTCGATGGTTCCATGATCGACATGCCGGCTATGGGCGCGACCAACTGGCAGCCTCCCAGCTACTCGCCGCAGACCGAACTCTTCTATCTGAACGGCACCGAGGGCTATGGCATGGCTTATCTCTATGACACTTCCGATAACCCGGAAGGCTACGGCGGCGGGGGTGGTGGCAACTTCGATGGCCGCACCAGCCTGTTTGCCATGGATATTCGCACCGGCGCGGTGAAGTGGAAGCACTCTCACCAGTCCGGCGGCGGACCCGGTGGTGGACCTGGCGGCGGCATTCTGACGACGGCGGGGCACCTGCTGTTCACCGGCGATGGCGGGAATCTGGTCGCCTTCGACCCGGCCAACGGAAAGATCCTCTGGCATCAGTCGCTGATGTCGCCGGTCAGCAACGGGCCTTCCACCTACATGATGGATGGCAAACAGATCCTTCTGGTCGGTGCGGGCGACTGCCTCTACGCTCTCACCATCGCCGGCAAACCCTGATCCAGGACCGTTCGAAAAAACGAAGCCCCGGGCGTCATTCGCTGACGATCGGGGCTTTTTCTTTTAATTCGCCCAGTAGCCTTCTTTGGCCCGCACGTTCAGATTCTTGTCTCGCAGTTCGACGGTGATCTTTCGGAATTTCCCATCGGAAGCGGTGTTGCGGGGGACGTAAGTCAGCACATAATACTCTCGCCCGTCCGCAATGGCCGACCGGAAATCCTTCAGCACGTCGTTGCTGTCATGGAAATAGACCCCGCCCGTCGCCGCCGCCAGTTGCAACATACCGCTGCCGTTCTGGAAAGAAATCGAACTCTGGCGACGGTCCAGTTCCGTCAGGAACGAGCCACCCCTGTTCCGGCTGGAGTTCGCGCCCGCCCCCGAATTACTCGCATCCGAAGCATTCCCCGCCGCAAACGAAGGCGAATTCACACCCCGGGAATCGATCGAATAGATCGTGATGTTCTTCTGCACCGCCACCTGCATTGCTTTCTGCAGCAATGGCTCCATCTGCTGGTCCGGAGGGAATTTGAACTCCGAATAGTTCGGCAGGTAGGCGCTCACCACCCCGAAGAATTCGCTGCCCGGCACAAGGCTGAAACCATCGGACACCAGAATGAGGGACCGGTTGGTCGGCACCTTCGCCAGTTCCTCGATCACACTGTCCAGACTCGCCAGAAAGCCGCGCGTCATCAGCCCGGCGCGTTCAGAAAGTGCCCCGATCTCCTGGCGCAGCGTCTGCCGTTCCGGATAACAGGTCATCGACTTTGCAGCGGGGCCACAGGGGCAACTGCGGCAAAACCGCTCCATGCGAACCCTTACGTCGTTCACCTCAATCGCCATGGCCTGCGCATCCACTCCGCTCAGGGTGGCGAGAAATGTGGACGCCCGCATCTTCCCCAGCAGCGCGGCGGAATCCGAAGTTGCCGTCTGAATCACACGCAGCTGCCGCCCGAGCGCGAGCAGCACGTACTGCGTATTCCCGCCGCTCTGGTCGTGTTTGAACAACTGCTCCAGCGCTTCCCGCACTCTGCCGAAGTTCGCGAAAGACGAGTGCAGCGTATCGAAGCAGATCACGTACGTGCGCTTCGGCGCACCGGAATTGGGCGAAGCCGACGCGGGGACCGGAGCGGCAACCGAAGCCTCCGCAGCTGATCCTGCCTGCTTCGGTTTCTTAGACAACTCCTCGATCTCTGCAATGGAGCCAGCCGCCTCCGTCTGAAAATCCGTGATCTCCTGAGGAACCCCATCCTCCAGCACCTGAAAATCTCCGGCCTTGAGTCCAGTAACGTGATGGCCTTTCTTATCCGTCGCGATCACCGGAACCAGAACCTGTCTCGTCTCCGACCGGAAACGAACTTCCGGCGCCGACTCGTTCTGCTGCGCGGTGGCACAACAGCTCAATAAAAAGGTCAGAATGGCGAGGCGCGGAAGCATGCTCTTTCGAATCAGAGTATACCGCCGGGAATCGATGACTATTTCTCCCATAGATTCAGTAGACAAAACGCGACGGATCTGCCCATACTAGATCAAGTTAGTGGTGTTTGGAGGAACTCTTGATTTCGCTTCGAAGTCTTTTGCCGGTACTATTTTTGTCGTTGCTCGCCAGCAGCGGTTACGCCCAAAGCGGCACCAGCACCCTCTCGGGCAGCATCAAGGATCCTAGCGGCGCGCCCGTTCCCGCCGTCCACGTGAAAGTTCTGAATACAGACTCCGGTGCAGCCCGAGAAGCTGTTTCCAATGAAGCCGGACTCTATTCCGTGGGCACCCTGCTGCCGGGCAGTTACCAGATCGAGGCGGATACCCCCGGTTTTGAGCACACGGTTCGCGGCCCGGTCACCCTGCTCGTCAGCCAGACCCTCATCGTGGACCTCACCCTCAAGGTGGGACAGCAATCGGAAACCGTGCAGATTACCGAAGCGGCGCCGCTGGTCGATTCGCAGTCGTCCAACATCGCTCAGGTGGTCAGCCGCCAGATGCTCTCCGGGTTGCCCCTGCCCAATCGCGCGGCTTCCTCGCTCGCCTCTCTCGCCCCCGGCGTCGTCATGATCGACCCCGGCACCGGTTCCGCGGAAAACTATCCGGTCTTCTCGGTGGCAGGCGGACGCGCGCGCAATCAGAACTTCGTGCTCGACGGCGGCAATGTCTCGAATGCCGTCGGTCTCACCCGCCCGCAGCAGCTCACCAGCCTGCCCGTCGATGCCATGCAGGAGTTCCGCGTCATCACCAACAACTATTCCGCCGAATTCGGCCACTCCACCGGCGGCATCGTCACCATGTCCACCCGTTCCGGCAGTAACGAATACCATGGCAGCCTGTTCGAATCGCTGCAAAACAATGTGCTGAACGCGCGCAACTTTTTCGCTGCCTCCCGGCCCGCCATCCGCCTGAACCAGTACGGCGGCACCTTTGGCGGTCCCATCCGCAAAGACAAGACCCACTTCTTCGCCACCTGGGAGCAGACTCGCCAGCTCACCAGCCAGACCCTCACCGCCACCGTTCCCACGCTCCTCGAACGCACCGGCGACTTCTCTGATCTGCGTACTTCCTCCGGCAGCAAGCTCGTCATCTACGATCCCGCCAGCGGTTCGGGCACCAGCCGCCTTCCCTTCTCCGGCAATCTGATCCCCGCCAACCGGCTCGACACCGTGGCGCTCGCCGCGCTCCGCTACTTCCCGCTCCCGAACCGCGCCGGCACCATCACCAACGCCAACAACTTCGCGGGCAGCAGTGCCGATACCCTGCACCGGAACATTGTGGTGGGCCGCCTCGATCACCAGTTCCGCCCCACCGATCTCGCGACGGCGCGCTATTACATTAACGACAGCTCCACCAGCGCCAGCGGCACCTATGGAATTCCCGCCTCCGACCCGAACGGCGATGCCACCGAGGTGCGCGTCCAGAGCTTCCTTGCAGCGGAAACCCACATCTTCAGCCCCACTCTCTCGAACGATCTTCGCGTGACATACCTGCGGCGCAAGTTCCTGGACACCCGTCCCGGCGCCGGAGAGAACCTGCCGGCAAAGCTCGGCCTGCAGGGCGTCAGTTCCGCCGCCTTCCCCGCCTTCATTCTTTCGGGCTACGGAATTTCCAGCGCGCAAACGATTGGCAATGCCACCTCCGCTTTAGGAAATTCCACTGCCGTGGCGCGTTACCAGACCCCGATCCTCGACAACCAGATCCTCGATTCCGTCTCCTGGAATCATGGCCGCCATGCTGTGAAGTTCGGCGGCGAACTGCGTCTCGGCGCGAACGATGAGATCCGCGACCGCAGCTCCGCCGGCAGCTTCACGTTCAGCCCTCTGATCACCGGCTACAACAACAGCGGCGGCAACTCCCTGGCCAGCTTTCTGCTCGGTCAGGTCAACGCCGCCTCGATTCAGGTCTCCGACAAAATCCGCACCCGCGCTGCCTACACCGCCTGGTACGTCGAAGATGACTGGCGCATTACCGATCGCCTGACCCTCAATGCCGGCCTCCGCTGGGAAGCGGAATTCCCCCGCAAAGAGGTGGACAATCACATGAACTCGTTCGATCCCCTTGCCATCAATCCGGTCTCCGGCACGCCAGGTGTCGTGACCTGGGCAGGCGTCAACGGAGTTCCGGAGCGCGCCTTCGCGACGGACTACAACAACTTCGGTCCTCACCTCGGCTTCGCCTGGCGCGTTCCCGGCGGTGCGAGGGAAATCGTCATTCGCGGCGGGGCGGGACTCTTCTATGGCCCCACGGTCAGCAACAGTATCGGAGACGTCGCCTCACTCGGCTACTCCACTTCCGCCGCCTACAGCACCGCTCAGGCAGCTTCGCAGATCGTCTTTCAATTGCAGAATGGCTTTCCCGCCTACACCCGGCCAGCCCTCACCCCTGGCTTCGGAGCCGTCACGCTCGGGCAAACGCCGAACACCTCGGTGGCCTTCTTCAACCCAAAGCAGGTGGCCCCCGTCTCCTACCAGTACAACCTGAATATCCAGCGCGAATTCGCGGGCGGAATTCTGCTCGAAACCGGCTACATCGGCAACGTAAGCCATCGGCTGACCGCCAACGACCTGAGCCTCAATCAGGTGCCGATTCAGAAGGCACAGGCGGCCAACGGAGGCAATACCCAGCTGCTCCGGCCCTTCCCGCAGTTCAGCAATGTGACGTGGATTAACCCTTCTATCGGCAATTCCAGCTACCACGGCGTTTTCGCGCGCAGCGAAAAACGCTTCAGCCGCGGCTTCTCATTCCTGGCGCATTACACCTTCTCGAAATTCCTCGACGACGTGGAGTCCGCCAATGAATACGGCTCCACCGGCAGCTACATGGACGCCTACAACCGCAGCCTCGATAAAGGTCTGAGCGGCAGCGACGTACCCCAGCACCTTGTGGTGACGCTTCTCTATGAATTGCCGTCTTTCTCGAAACGCCCTCTTTTCCGGACAGCCCTGGGCGGCTGGAGAATCGGAGCACTGCAGACCTGGGAATCTGGTCCGCCGTTTACCGTCATCACCAGCGCCAACACGACCAACGCGTTCCCTGCCGGTTCGCTGCGCCCCAACCTGCTCCGCGATGCCAGCCTGCCGGCCGGCGACCGCACCCCCGGGCACTGGTTCGATACTCTCGCCTACTCCAACCCTGCTCTCTATACCTTCGGCAATTCCCCACGCTCAGGACTTCGCGGCGCACCGGTCGTCAGCACCGATCTGACGCTCGAAAAGAGCTTCACGGTAACCGAACGGACCCGGTTCGATGTCCGCGCCGAATTCTACAACCTACTGAATCACGCGATGTTCAACACACCCGGGGCCACTCTGGGTGCAGCGGACTTCGGTGTCGTTTCGAGCGCCCGGTCACCCCGAACCGTCCAGCTGGCTGGCCGATTCAGCTTTTAGACGGCAATCCCCATAGACAATAGGGTATACTCAAAATCGTGGAGATCATTGCGGGCTTTCTCATCGCTCTGGCCATTGGCATCACCGGCGTCGGCGCGGGCAGCATTACCGCTCCAATCCTGATCCTCTTCTTCCATCAATCAGCTTCCGACGCGGTCACGACAGCCCTGGTGTTCGGCACAGTCGTGAAGCTGATCGCCACGCCGATTTATCTCGCCCGCGGCCATGTGAACTTTCGGGTCCTGAAGTACATTGCGCTCGGCGGTCTCCCCGCGGTCATTCTGGGCAGCGTACTGCTCAGCTTTTTCGACAAGAACTCTCTCACCCGGCCCATCCTGATCATCGTCGGAATCACTGTAGTGATCTCGGCCGCAGGCACCTTCTGGCGCAGCATGTCCCCCGCGGGTGTCGCCTCAAAGCCGGTGCCGGAGAAGTGGTTGCCCTGGATCGTCGCTCCGATCGGTTTCGAAGTCGGCTTCTCCTCCGCCGGCGCGGGCGCTCTCGGCACGGTCGCGCTGATGCGGTTCACATCTCTGATGCCTGCCGAAGTCGTCGGTACCGACCTCGCGTTCGGCCTGCTGCTCTCCATCTTTGCCGGTGGAATTCACGCCAGCATGACCGGCGTGCCCTGGGCCATGCTGATCAAACTCCTGATCGGCGGCATCCCCGCGGTCCTCATCGGCACCCAACTCACCACCGTGGTTTCCCCCCGCAAGATGCGCCTCGCCCTCTGCGTCTGGCTCATTTACATCGGTGGTCAGTTGTCCTGGAGAGCGTTCCAGACTCCGTCCGCATCCCCCGCTCATGCGGTTCCCGCCATCGCCCGCAAGGGGTGATTCTTCAGTGCTATTCTGAAGGCGGTCCAGCATTATCAAATGGCCTCCACGCCCAGTCTTCATGCGGCTACGCACAGTAATCCTCGTCGCTTCGCTTGGCCTGGCTGCCGGCTCCGCGGTCATCGCGCAGCGGCCTTTTAAGGAATACCCGGGCATCGAGTACGACCACTTTCCACTACCAGACGGCTGGCAGCAGAAAGCCGAATGGACCCGAGCGCGCCTCCGCTATCCCGACATCTACGGCTACCCCTTCCGCCAGTTAGTCATG
>Ga0105237_10006610_pt1 | contig 12817 bp, 10 predicted proteins | sample KBSC24metaG_FD_81520 | JGI IMG/M metagenome (GOLD analysis project Ga0105237, IMG submission 81520) | Corn rhizosphere microbial communities from Kellogg Biological Station, Michigan, USA - KBS C2-4 metaG | ecosystem: Host-associated > Plants > Roots > Rhizosphere > Soil | place: Michigan, USA...
CCTTCACGACGGCGGCGCCTCCGCCAACGAAGCCGAAGCACCATCCGGCACAGCGCGCCGCTCCGCACGGTAGCGCCCCGGCGACGAGCCCAGGGCCCGTTTGAAGGCATGGGAGAAAGCACTTTCCGACGCGTACCCCGCCGCGGCGGCGATCGTCGCGATCTTCTTGTCGCTGTAGCGCAGATCCCGCGCTGCCGCCCGCATCCGCCAGCGCGCCACGTACTCCAGCGGCGGCACGCCCACCAGCTCGCTGAAACGCGCCGCGAAGCTGGAGCGCGACATGCCGGCCTTCGCCGCCAGGTCCGCCACCGTCCAGTCGTGGGCGGGGTTCTGGTGGATCAGCGTCAGGGCGGCGCCGATCTGCGGATCGGCCAAGGCGGTGAGCCACGCTCCCCCGTGCGCGCCCTCGGCGGCGATGTGGGCGCGCAGCACCTGGATCAGCAGAATGTGCGCGAGGCGTTCGGTGATCACCGACGACGCCAGCCCCGGCGAAGCCGTCTCCGGCCCCAGCATCTGCAGCGCTGTGCGGATCGCTCCGGCGTGCGGCGAATCGGCCGGGACATGGACCAGCGCCGGAAGAACGTCGGTCAGCACCGCGGCGTTCGCCGCGTCGAACTCGAACCCGCTGCCCACCACCGTCACGTCCCGGCCCTCGCCGACCCGCACCACGGTCCCGGGAATGAACCCCGCGAAGACTTCCGCGCTGGGGGCGGCTCGCACTCCGGGGCCGCTGGCCAAGCGATAGGGGCGTCCGTTCCCCAGCAGGTAGCAGTCCCCCGGGCCGAGCCGATGCTCGCCGGGAACGCCGTCGAGGGAGATCACGCACTCGCCGCGCAGTACGGCGCCGAGTTTGACGTGCCGATATCCGTCGAAGGCGATGGCCCAGGGCGCATCAGCCTCCAGCCGGGCGCACTTAGCGCTACGGACGTCGAGCAATCCGAAAACGTCCGCGAGCGGATCCACATCCCGATTCTAGCGGCAGCGCGCCGATACCCGCCGATCAGGACTGCCGCGACAGCCTTGATCCGTCTAAACTTTCGAAGACCACCGGCATGATCGACAAAGGTGCGTGCATGGATCAAGCACCGCCGTCAGCTCGAGGTGAGGACGTCCCGCGTCTGCGCGGACGCACCGAGGAGCTGACCCTGCTCCGGCGGGCGGTCGAAGGCGCCCTGGCCGGGCACGGCACCTGCGTCGCGATGACCGCCGGCGCCGGCTTCGGCAAGTCCCGCCTGCTGCGCGCGGCCGAGGACCTGGCGGCGGCAGCGGGACTGAGGGTCGCCCGAGGCGGAGCGGAGAACGGCTCCTACCTGGTCCCGCTGATGGCCCTGATATCAGCGCTGTCCTCGGGGCCCGATCCCTTGATCGCGCGTGAAGCCGTCCGCGCGCTGCCCTCCTCGCCCGACGACCGGCTCTGGCTGATCCAGGAACTGGCCGGACAGCTGGAGAAGGCGTCCGCCGCCCGGCCGCTGATGATCACCCTGGACGACATGCAGTGGGCTGACGACGCCTCCCTGGTGGCCCTGCGCTCGCTCGTCCGCCTCCTGGCGGGCCTGCCCATCGTCTGGCTCCTCGCCCTGCGCCCGGACCACCTCAGCGCCGAAATGCACCGCACGCTGGAAGGCCTCGACGAGGCCGGCGGCCACCGCATCGCCCTCGGCGCGCTCAGCGACGCGGCGGTGCGCGAGCTCGCCGCCGACCTGCTCGACGCGCCCCCGGCCGGATCGCTGCTGACCCTGGCCGACAGTCTTCACGGCAACCCCTTCCTCCTGGTGCAGCTCCTCGGGGGGCTGCGCGCCGAGGGCCGCCTGACCGTCGAGCGGGGCCTGGTCAGCGCTGTCGGCACCGAACTCCCCAGCCGTCTGCGCGATTCGATGCGCCTGCGCCTGAACCGGCTGTCCTCCCCCGCCGGACGGGCGGCCGTGGCCGGCGCGGTCCTCGGGCCCCGCTTCTCCCACGCCCAGCTCGCCGCCGTGCTCGGCGTCGACGACACGGCGCTGCTGGAGCCGGTGACCGAGCTCGTCGGCGAAGGTCTGGCGGTCGAGAGCGGCGACCGGCTGGCGTTCCCCCACGATCTGGTGCGCGAAGCGGTGCTCCAGACCCTGCCGGCCGCGCGTCGCCGCGTCCTGGAACGGCGCGTGGTCGACGTGCTGATGGCCGAGGGCACGGCGCCGGTGGAGGTGGCCGAGCGCCTGGCCGCCAGCGCCGAACCGGGCGACCGCACCGCCGTCTCCGTCCTGTCGCGAGCCGCCCAGGCGCTGGCCGGCACGAACGTGCGCGCGGCTGCCGACCTGGCGCTGCACGCGCTCGGGCTCCTCACCGACACCGACCCGATGCGCGGCCCCCTCGTCGCCCAGACCGCGGTCCTGCTCTACCTGGCCGGGCGATCGGTCGAAGGCGTGGAGCTGGCGCGGGGAGCGCTGACCACGATCCTGCCGGAAGAACAGAAGGCTGAGATCTACCTGACGATCGCGGTCTCGACCGGCGTGCCGGCCGAGATCCGCGAGCAGGCGTGCCGCCACGGCTTGGCGCTGGCGGATCTGCCGGACGCGCTGCGGTTCCGTCTGCGCGCCCTGCTGGGATACAACCTCATCCACGTCGGCGACACGCGCCAGGCCCTGGAGGTCCTGCCCGAACTCGCCGAAGAGGTCCCGCGGGTCGACGACCCGGTGGCGGCGCAAGTGCAGTTCACCGCACGCCAGTCGCTGGCCGTCATGGAGGACCGCTACGCCGACGCCCTCACCTCGGCGCTGCGTTTCCATGTCAGCGGCGGCCTCGGCGACGCGTCGCTGCGGATGACGCACATGATCGTGGAGACCCTCTCCCTGCAGGACCGGCTCGCGGAGGCCGAGCGCATCCTCGGCCGCGGCATCGAGCAGGCCGAGCGCGACGAGCAGGTCATGATGGTGCACACCTTCGAGCGCCTGCGGGGCAGATTGTGGGCGGCGGCCGGCCGGCTGTCCGACGCGATGGCGGTCCTGGAGCCCCTGGCCGGATCCGAGGAGACCAAGCCGGGCAACTCCATCGAGGCCGCCGCGCTGAGCGTCCTGGGGCGTGTCGCCTGGCAGACCGGGAACGAAGCGCTCGCCCGCCGCTGCGCTCGCCGCGCCGAGGACGTCGCGCGATCGATGGCCGGCGAGGCCGGGCAGCAGGCGCGCGTGTTCCTGGCGTATCTGAAGATGGCCGACTCCGACGCCGCGGCGGCCCGCGAGGTGCTGCTCCAGGGCTTGCCGGGAGTCCCCGTACTCCCGGTGCTCCCCCGGTTCGCCGTCGACCCGGCGCACGCCGTGGAGCTGGTGCGCATCGCGCGCGCCTGTGGCGACGCCGAGCTGGTAAGGCAAGGCGTTGAGATCGCCGAGCACCGGGCCGCACTCAACCCCGGCATCAGTTCCCTGGCAGGCTTCGCGCAGCACGCACGCGGCCTGGCCGACGGCGACGCGGCCGCGCTCCAGGAAGCGGTGTCCCTGCTTTCGCGTAGCCATCGCCGGCTGGCCGTGGCCTCCGCGTACGAGGATCTCGGCGGCCACGTCCAGGGCGAGGCCGCGACCTCGGCCTGGGGCTCAGCCTTCGATCTGTACGACGAGCTCGGCGCGGTGTGGGACGCCGGACGCGTGCGCGGGAGGCTGCGCGCGGCGGGTGTGCGCCGGTCACCGCAGGGAGCCCGGGAGACCGGCACGCGGGGCGGGCTGACGGCGGCCGAGATGGACGTGGTGCGGCTGGTCGCGCGCGGCGGGACGAACCGCGAAGTCGCCAAGGAGCTGTTCCTGTCCCCTTACACCGTCAACAGCCACCTGCGGCACGTGTTCACCAAGCTCGGGATCCGGTCGCGGGTCGAGCTCGCGGCTTGGTACTTCGCGCAGGACGCGGGCGGCTCGGATGGTTCAAACGAGTGATGCACCGCGTCGTCGCCATGCGGAAACGTTAGGGGCGACGACGTGAAGGGGTGCGATGACCGCGGTGTTGGTGCACGGTCTGCTGGAGACCGAGCGGATCTGGGACGGGGTCGTGCCCCTGCTGGAGCACGAGCCGGTCACGCTGAGGCTGCCCGGTCACGGCACGGCGCGTCCGGCGAGCTTCACCGCGACCAAGGACGCCTACGCCGACTGGCTCGTCTCCCGCATCGGCGGCCTGCCCGAGCCCCTCGACCTGGTGGGCCACGGCTGGGGCGGGTTGTTCGTGCTGCGCGCCGTCACCGGGCTCGGGCTGCGGGTCCGCAGCTGGGTCGTGGACAACGCCGGCGGCTTCCATCCCGGGGCCGAGCCGGACGACCTCGCGCTGCTGGCGCCCTCGCCGGAGGCCGCACTGCCCCGCCTCGTCCAGGCGCCGGCCAGCTCGCCCGACAGTATGATCGGGATACTGCGCCTCCTCGGGGCGCCGACTGCGCAGGCCGAGGCGATGGGCGCGGCGTTGGACGCCACTATGGCCGGATGCGCGGTAGACCTCCACCGCTCGGCGGACCCGAACGTCCGGGCCGGCTGGGAGATGTCGGCGACGCCGGAACCGCGGGCCCGGGGGCTGGTCGTGATGCCGGGGGCCGATCCGTACGGCGCGCAGACGCTGGCGCGCGAGGTGGCCGCGCAGCTCGGTGCGCGCACTCAGGCGCTGGACGGGCTCGGGCACTTCTGGATGCTGGAGGATCCCGGCCGGGCCGCCGACCTGCTCAACCGTTTCTGGCGGGGTCTGGAGCGATGATGGACGAAACCGGTGGACCCGGAATCGGAACCGGGCTTGCGGTTGCCGCTGTTTCTCCCGAGCCTGCGGCCGCCTTGGTACCCGCGGGATCTGCGGACGGCTTGATCACGGCCTCCGTCCCGGCCTCAGTCCCGGCCCCGACCTCAGCCCCGGCCCTGGTCGGCCGCGACGGCGAACTGCACCAGCTGGCCGGCTTCCTCGACGAGGTCGCCGCCCGGGGCCGCGCGCTCCTGCTCACCGGCGACGCGGGCCTGGGCAAGACCGCCCCGCTGAACGCCACCGCGGCCGCCGCGACGGAGCGCGGGCTGATCGTCCTGCGCGCCGCGGGCAGCGAGTTCGAGGCGGAGCTGAGCTTCGCCGCGCTCAACCAGCTGCTGTTCCCCGTGCTGGCGCGCATCGACGAACTCGGCGAGGCGCACCGCGACGCGCTGCAGGTCGCTCTCGGGCTGCGGCAGGGCGAGGCAGCCGACCGGCTCGTGGTCTCCACCGCCGTGCTGGTGCTGCTGTGCCGGGTCGCCGCGGAGTCCCCGGTGCTGCTCGTCGTCGACGACCTGCCGTGGCTGGACCGGTCGAGCACCGAGATCATCAGCTTCGTGGTGCGCCGGCTGGGCGGCACGCGGGTCGGATTCCTGGCCGCCGTGCGTGGCGACGACGGCGACTTCTTCGGGCCGCACGACCTGCCCCGCCAGCCCGTGGCGCCGCTCGGCGAGCAGGCCGCGCGCACGCTGATGGACCTGCATTTCCCGGAACTGGCCGACGTGGTGCGCGCGCGGCTGCTGGCCGAGGCCCAGGGGAACCCGCTGGCCATCCTCGAACTGCCGACCGCGCTGGACGAGCGTCAGCTGCGGGCCGGCCGCCACCTGCCGTCGATGCTGCCGCTGACCGCGCGGCTGGAGGCGCTGTACGCGCAGCGGGTGCGGACGCTGCCGAAGCCGACCCGCCGCCTGCTGTTGCTGGCCGCGCTGGAAGGCCCGGGCGAGCCGGGGACCGAGCTGCCGACCGCCGTCTCCGACGGCGGCGAGGCGGCCGGGCCCGCACTGCGCGCCGGGCTGGTCCGGATCGACGGCCGCACCGGGGCCCTGGCCTTCGGCCACCCGCTGACGCGCTCGGCGGTGGTCGAGATCGCGACCGGGCCCGAGCGCCGGCGCGCGCACCGTCAGCTGGCCGAGCACTTCCGCGACCAGCCCGACCGCCGCGCCTGGCATCTGGCCGGCGCCGCGGACGGTCCCGATGAGGAGGTCGCCGCGCTGCTGGAGGAGATGGCCGAGCGCGTCCTGCGCCGCGGCGACGCGAGCCGGGCGGTGGCCGCGCTGCGGCGGGCCGCCGAGCTGAGCCCGGCCGTCGCCGACCGCAGCCGCCGGCTGGCCACCGCGCACTACCTCGACGTGGGCATCACCGGGGACCAGCCGCCGACCACGGTGGGCGCGAGCGCCTCGGTCACCGAGCCGCGCGGCGATCTGTACGAGGCGATCAGCAAAGCCCTGACCATGGTCAACAGCGACGGGGAGCTGCTCGTCGCGCACCGGCTGCTGGCGCAGGCCGTCACCGCTTATGCCGGCCCTGATCCGGCGCGGGACAGTGCCTACATCGCGGCGTTGCAGGCCTTGTTCATGCTGAACGTCTTCGGCTCGGATCCGGAGCTGTGGCGTCCGTATCACGAGGCCGTGGCGCGCTTGAGCGGCCGGCTCCCGGCCGATCTGGATCTGCTCAACCACACCGGCATCGACCCGGTCCGCACCGCCGCCGGAGTGACCGACCGGCTGGAGGAGGCGCTGGCCGGGCTGGAGACCGACAACGATCTGTGGCACGTGCTGCAGGTCTCGTCGTGCGCGCTGTACACCGACCGGATCGGGCTGGCGCGTCCGGCGCTGTGGGGGATCGTGCGGGACGGACGCGAGACGGGTGCGATCATCCCGGCGATCACGGCCCTCGGGCACCTGTGCGTCGACGACCTCTTACGCGGGCGCTGGGAGGAGGGCGAGCAACTCGCCGAGGAGGGCCTCGCGCTGTCGCGGACCGTAGGGCACCCGATCCAGGTCTGGCAGGCTCAGCACAAGCGGGCGCTCTATGCGGCGCACAGGGGGCAGCACCGGTTGGCCGGACAACTGGCCGACGAGATCCAGACGTGGGCGCGGCCTCGGGGCGTGCGTCAGGCGTACCTCGCGGTGTGTCATGTGAACGGGGTGGCGGCGCTCGCCCGCAAGGACTTCGACCTTGCCTTCCAGCTGCTGAGCGAGATCAGCCCGCCGGGAACGCTGCCGGAGTGCGTGCCCTACGCGCTGTGGACGCCGCTCGACCTGGTCGAGGCGGCAGTGCGCAGCGGCCACGACACGGCCGCCGCGGCGCACGCCCGCGCGGTCGAGGAGGCGGGCATCGCCGCGATCTCCTCCCGCGCCGCACTGCTGACGGCCGGGGCGCTGGCGCTCGCAGCGCCCGCACAGGAGTCGGGCGAGCTGTTCCAGGCAGCACTCGACCGCGCGGACGCCGAGCGCTGGCCGTTCGACCTGGCGCGCATCAAGCTGGCCTACGGCGAACGGCTGCGGCGCGCGCGTGAGCATGACGCGGCACTGCGGAACCTGTCGGACGCGTTCGACGTCTTCCGCCAACTCGGCGCCACACCGTGGGCCGACCGCACCGGCAACGAACTACGCGCCGCCGGCTGCGCACCGGACCAGACGGCAGCCGAGCCGGACGAGGCAGCCGCCCCAACCCACGACCCGCTGACGCCGATGGAACGCGAGGTCGCGCTGATGGCCGCCGCCGGCCTGACGAACCGGGAGATAGGGCAGCGGCTGTACATGTCGCACCGCACCGTCGGCGCGCACCTGTACCACGCGTTCCCGAAGCTGGGCATCAGCTCGCGGGCGGCGCTGCGCGATGCGCTTTCGCAGCGGGAGAGGGATGCGGCGGTGCCTAGTTCGTAGAGGTTGGGGTCCTCGAACAGCCGGGGCAGCAGGTGGGCCATCACTCAGCCGCTCTGGTCGGCAAGCGGATCCGCTACCCCTCGCGAAAGCACCCGCCCCAAGAACCCCCGCACGTACCCCGTCACAGCATCCAGATCGCTCTCCAGCAAGAAGTGTCCGCCGTCGAGCAGGTGAATCTCCGCGTCCCTCAGGTCCCGCGCGAACGCCCGCGCGCCGTCCGGGCCGAACATCTCGTCGTGCCTGCCCCACACCGCCAGCAGTGGGGGCTGGTGCTCGCGGAAGTAGGCGTGGAGGGTCGGGTAGAGGTCGCGGTTGGTGGTGTAGTCGCGGAAGAGTTGGAGTTGGACCAGGTCGTTGCCCGGTCGAGAGATCAGCGCGTGGTCGTGGGTCCAGGTGTCCGGGCTCACCAGGCTCGGGTCCGGGACGCCGTGCACGTACTGCCAGCGGATCGCCTCCGGGCTCAGCGCCTCGCGCATGTGCTTCTCGTTCGTCGGGCTCGGGCCGGCGGCGTACTGCCACAGCGGGTCCCAGAAGCCTGCGACGAAGCCGTCCTCGTAGGCGTTGCCGTTCTGGGTGATGATCGCCTCGATGCGGCCGGGCATCCGTAGCGCCAGGCGCCAGCCGATCGGTGCGCCGTAGTCCTGCACGTATATCGAGAAGCGGTCCACGCCGAGCCGTTCGAGCAGCGCCTCGGTGATCCGTGCGAGGGCGTCGAAGCTGTAGTCGAACTCCTCCACGCCCGGTGCGTCGGACAGGCCGAAGCCCAGGTGGTCCGGCGCGATCACGTGGTACCGGTCGCCGAGCGCGGGGAGCAGGTGGCGGAACATGTGCGAGCTGGTCGGGTAGCCGTGCAGGAGCACCACGACGGGTGCCTCCGCCGCCCCGGACTCGCGGTAGAAGACGCGGTGTCCGTCGACGTTCGTCATCCGGTGGTGGACGGGGACCATGGTCGCTCCTCACTGTGGCGTCTTGCTTCCATGCTCGTGACCGCGGGCGGGAACCGGCATCAGTCATCCGACTACACGCAATAAAGAAAGACCGACAACGGAAAGACCGACAACACCGCGCATGCGCGATCGTCCGAGAATTCTGCGCACGCGTCCAGAAGGAAATATTCAGCCGCGGCAGAGAATTTGAGTGGGCATGCAAGCACTGGTACTTCAAGAATTCGGCAAGCCGCTCGACCTCACCGAGATCGCGACGCCCACGGCGCGGGACGGCCAAGTCCTGGTCCGCGTCCACGCAAGCGGCGTGAACCCCCTGGACCTCAAGATCCTCGCCGGCAAGGCGGCCCACGCCCGCCGCCTCCTTCCCGCCGTCCCCGGCCTGGACCTGGCCGGGACGGTCGTGGCCGTGGGTGCGGGAGTGGACCGCTTCGCGCCCGGCGACGAGGTGTACGGGCTGACCGGCGGCGTCGGCGACCTTCCCGGCTCGCTCGCCGAGTACGCAGCCGTCGACGCCCGCCTCCTGGCGCGCAAACCGGCCCGCCTCGACATGCGCGGGGCCGCGGCCCTTCCGCTGGTGGCGGTCACCGCGTGGGAAGGGCTCGTAGACCGCGCCCGCGTCGGCGAAGGCATGGACGTCCTCGTCCACGGCGGCGCCGGCGGCATCGGCCACGTCGCGATCCAGATCGCGCGCGCCCGCGGCGCCCGCGTCTTCGCGACCGGCAGCGGAGACAGCCTGCGGACCATCGAGGCCCTCGGCGCCACCCCGATCGACTACACGACGACCGACCACGGCGCCTACGTCGCCGACCACACCAGCGGCAAGGGCTTCGACATCGTCTTCGACACGGTCGGCGGCCGGACCCTGGACGCCTCCTTCGCCGCGGCGCGCGTCTACACCGGACACGTCGTCAGCGCGCTGGGCTGGGGCGAGCACAGCCTGGCCCCGCTGAGCTTCCGCGGCGCGACGTACTCGGGCGTGTTCACCCTGCTGCCCATGCTGACCGGCGAAGGACGCGAGCACCACGGCGAGATCCTGGAGCAGATCGCCGCACTCGCCGACGCGGGGAAGCTCACGCCTCTGGTCGACGCTCGGCACTTCACCTTCGAGACGATCGCCGACGCCTACAGCGCGATCGAGACGGGCACATCGCGCGGCAAGGTCATCGTGGACGTCGCCGACGCATAGCCGATGGCCGGCGCATAGCCGATGGCCGGCGCATAGCCGATGAGCACCGAAAAGGCCGGGGACCCGTCAGCGCGACGGGTCCCCGGCCTTGGAACGTCAGGCCCCTGCGGAAATCCGCACCACGGACTTGCCCGCAGCAGGAGCTCCCTGCCCGGCCACCATCGCCGGAACGCCGGCGAAGTCGTGAACCTGCCCCACCGGCGTGGTGATCTTCCCGGCGGCGGCCAGCTCGGCAAGCCTCGCCCAGGCCGCGGCCTCGTCCTCGGGGCTGCCCGGAGTGGCCAGCACCCCCACCGCCGAGTAGTTGCGCAGCAGCATGTCCATGGAGTCCAACGCCACCGGGCTGCCACTGGCCAGACCGATCAGGACGATCCGACCGTCACGCGCGATCCCGCCCAGCGCGGCGCCGGCAGTGGCACCACCGACCGGGTCGTAGATGACGTCCACACCACGGCCGTCGGTCAGCTCGGCGATCCGCTTCGCAATGTCCTCACTGCGATGGTCGATGACCTGCTCCGCGCCGTTGCGCAGGCAGAACTCCCCCTTGGCGGCACCACCGGCGACGGCGATGACGCGCGCCCCCAATGCCTTCCCGAGCTGCATCGCCGCACTACCGCTGCTCCCCGCGGCGCCGAGGACCAGCAGGGTCTGCCCGGCCTCCAAACGAGTGCGCTCCACCAGACCCGCGTACGCGGTCCGGAAGCCGATCGGGAACCCACCGGCCTGCTCGTCGGTCATCCCCGGCGGGATCAGGATGGTGGAGCCCTCGCGCAGGTAGGTGTACTCGGCGTATCCGCCCCAGCCCTCCAGGAACGCGGTGATGCCGGTGACCTGGTCGCCGACGGAGAACCGCGACCCACTCGGCACCGCCACCACTTCCCCGGCCGCCTCCTCGCCGAGGCCGAACGGCGGCTCGCCGAGCAGCGGGAAGTGGCCGGCGGCCATCATCGCGTCGGGGTATCCGGCGCCCGCGGTTCGCACCCGGATGACGATCTGCCCCTCCTCGGGCTCGGGCAGCGTCACATCCTGCAACCGCAGCGCCTTCTCCGGGTCGCCGAATTCCACCAGGCGCCATGCACGACCAGAAAACATCTCATTCCTCCACTGTCCTTTTCCACGCCCTCGAAGTGTCACATGCGGGTACTGTCACAAAGACGGCCGTAAGACGATCGCGACAATGCTTCGGACGCTCGCGCACAAAGAAATGCGGCGCCTCAGGGCGCGATGACGAGCCGGCTGATCAGATCGCCGTCGAGGGTGAAGGCGTAGCGGAGCTCGACCGTGCCGCCGGGGAAGTCGCCGTCCAGGCGCTGAGTGATGGTCCACTGCTCCGGCGAGTGCCGCTCGGCCCCGATGTACGTCGTGGTGTACGTGTACTCCGAGGCCGCGCGGTCGAGCCACCGCTCGATCTCCGGCAGGCCGGCATAGGTCCGGCCGTCGTCGGTGACCTGCGCGTCCGGCGTCATCAGTGCCGCCGCTGCCGAGCCCTGGCCGGCGTTGTGGACGGTGAGGTATTCGCGGATCACTCCGGGCAGATCGGTCATGACTGACTCCCTTTCTCGTGCTTCTGCACGCTTTTCCTGTTCTCTGCCTGCCTGCTGTGCCGTCAGACGGTCGGGACGGTCCCGCCGTCGATCACGTGGTCCGCGCCGACGATGGCCGAGGCCCGGTCCGAGACGAGGAACGCCACCAGTTCGGCGACTTCCTCGGGCTGGTTGGGACGGCCGAGGGGGATGCCGCCGAGGGAGTCCATCAGCGAGGCCAGAGCGCTCTCGCGGTCCCCGGTCCGCTCGGCGATGCGGCCGATGAGCGCCTCGGCGGCCTCGGTGCGGATGAATCCCGGCGAGACCGTGTTGACCCGTACGCCGTGCGGCGCGACCTGGTTGGCCAGGCCCTTGCTGTAGGTGCTGAGCGCGGCCTTGGCCGCGGCGTAGCCCAGGGTGCCGTCCCATAGCGGCAGGCGGCGCTGGATCGAGGAGACGTGCACGACCGCGCCCCGTCCGCGCTCCACCATGCCGGGGATCAGAGCGCGGTCCAGACGGACCGCGGCGAGCAGGTTCTGGTTGAGCTCCCGCAGCCAGATCTCGTCGGTCAGGACCTTGTAGCCTCCCGCCGGAGCCGAGGAGCCTCCGAGTGTGTGGACGAGGATGTCGACGCCGCCGAGACGGCGGATCGTCTCGGCCGCGACGCTCTCGGCACCCTCGGCCGTGGTCAGGTCGGCACCCACGAAATCGCGCTCGTCCACCTCGGCGGGCCGGGAGCGGGCCGTCACCAGAACACTCGCTCCGGCGGCGCGCAGCCGGGCGGCGATCGCCGCCCCTGCGCCCTTGGTCCCGCCGGTGACCAGCGCGCGGCGGTCGGCGAGCGAGCTGTCGATGACCTCGGTCATGAATCCTCCTGAACGTTTCCAGGCACGCCACAGCGTCGGCAGCCCGGTAGCTGCTAAAATAGAAGCCAGTAACTTTCACTTTAGCAGTCACTTCGGAGGGCGGCGCCATGACGAGCCGGATCAGGCTGGAAGACCGCGAGTGCCCGCTGTCGACCACCGTGCAGCACGTGGGCGAGTGGTGGACCCTGCTGCTCCTGCACGACGCCTTCGACGGCTACACGCGCTTCGACCAGTTCCAGAAGAGCCTCGGCATCTCCACGAGCATGCTCACCGCGCGCCTGAAGACCCTGGTCGCCGACGGTCTGCTGGAGCGGCGCCCCTACCAGACCAACCCGGTCCGCCACGAGTACGTCCTCACCGAGCGCGGGCGCTCGCTGCGCCCGGTGATCGTCGCCCTGGCGGCGTGGGGCAACGAGCACCTGGCGCCCCGGGAGCGCTCGATGGTCCTCATCGACGCGGCGACCGGTGAGGAAGTCGAACCGGTCGTCGTCGATGCCCGGACCGGCCGGAGCCTGCACGACTCCGAGGAGTTCGTCTTCGCCGCGGGTCCCTCCGCCGGGCCGGGCATGCGCGCCCGGTACGCGGAGCTGGGACGGGAGCAGAGCACGACGGCGCCCGGCCCGGCGGAAGACCACTGACGCTCCCCTACCGGTCCGCGACGGCCTGCGGGACCGCCACC
>Ga0105237_10006612_pt1 | contig 12814 bp, 12 predicted proteins | sample KBSC24metaG_FD_81520 | JGI IMG/M metagenome (GOLD analysis project Ga0105237, IMG submission 81520) | Corn rhizosphere microbial communities from Kellogg Biological Station, Michigan, USA - KBS C2-4 metaG | ecosystem: Host-associated > Plants > Roots > Rhizosphere > Soil | place: Michigan, USA...
CGACACCAGGCTGTCGAGCAGGCCGATTCGGCGAGCGGCCGGCTCGGACGGGTCGTCGAGCAGCGTGGTCAGTCGAGAGTCGCTCTCCAGCACCCGCTCGAAGCGAAAGAGCTCGTCCTCGACGTCGTCGAGCGAGCCGGCTTCTTCGGCGGCCGACAACAGGGCGTCATCAGCGATCTGTTCGAGACCGTCAACCAGATCCCAGGGCGAGGACCACCGCAGCGAGACCGCCTCCTTGACGACCTGCAGCGCGCTGGCGCCGATCTTGCCGGTCAGCAGCCGCTCGGCGATCCCGGCCCGCGCGTCCGGGGGCGTCGTCGGATCGGCGACGCTGCGCCGAAGGCGGGGCTGGCCGTCGAGCAGCTCGGAGACCGCGTAGAGCTCGTTGGCGAAGGCGGTGCGCCCGTCCACGGTCGAGAACCGTCCCGTCACCGCGTCGAGACGCTCCCGCAAAGCGGCGAGCGCCTCGCGGCTGGCGGGCTGAGTCATACGGACGCCCCCGTGCCCGAGGCGCTCGATCGGCTGTCTGACGCGTCGAGACCGGCGATGAACGCGTCGACGGTCGCCCGGACCTGGGCGTCGTCAGCGAGACGCTGCCCGACGATCTTCTCCGACAGCTCGACCGCGAGGGTCCCGATCTCACCGCGCAGCTCGCGGACGATCTGGCCACGCTGATTCGCCAGCTGCTCCTCGCCGCGAGCCACAATGCGCGCGGACTCCTCCTGCGCCTGGCTGCGCAGCTCCTCGACGATGCGCTGCGCCTCAGCTCGCGCGTTCTCGCGGATCTGAGCGGCCTCGCCTCGGGCCTCAGCCAACTGGTGTTGGTACTGCTCCAGCGTGCGGGCGGCCTCGAGCTGAGCCGCCTCGGCACGGGCGATGCCGCCCTCGATCGCGTCTCGGCGCTCGCTGAAGGCCTTCTCGAACATCGGCGAGATGAACTTGGCGAAGATATAGACCAACACGGCGAAGATGACGACGACGAGAATTATCTCGGCCCAGGTGGGGACGAGCGGGTTCACGTTTTCGTCGACGGCCAGACGAACGGCGCTCATGAGATGACCTCTGCTTCCAGTCGGGCAGGGGTGTTACTTGAGGACGAAGGCAAGGGCGATGCCGATGATGGCGAGCGCCTCAGCAAGCGCGAATCCGAGGATCGCGATCGGCTGCAAGCGGCTCTGGAGTTCCGGCTGGCGCGCGGTGCCGTTGATGTACGCGGCGAAGATCAAGCCGATGCCGATACCCGGTCCGACCGCGGCCAGACCGTAGCCGATCATGTTGAGCGAGCCCTTGGTCGTCGCGGTGCTCGCGGCGGCGAGTAGTGCTGACATTGTCTAGTTCCCTTTCGATGTGGTCACGGCCGACGAGTTGCCGGTCCGTCGTGATGCGGATCGGTTTAGTGCTCGTCGGCGATTGCGCCGGAGATATATGAAGCGGTGAGCAGGGTGAAGACGTAAGCCTGCAGAACTTCGACCAGGAGTTCCAGGAACCCGACCATGAAGCCCATCCCGAAGCTCAGCACACCGCCCGGCTTGACCAGGGGGCCTTGGGCGTGGATCAGCAGGTAATCGGCGCCCCCGGCAAAGAGAAGCAGCAGCAAGTGGCCCGCGAACATGTTGGCGAACAGACGCAGCGCAAGCGTGATCGGCCGGATGATGATGTTGGAGAGGAACTCGAGTGGGATCAGCAGGGGAAGGATCCAGGGCGGGACGCCACCGGGAACGGTCTGATGCTTCAGGTAGCCCAGCGGACCTTTGCGGGCCATGCCGATGCCGTTGTAGATGATCCACACCATGCCGGCGAGGCCGTAGGCGAAGCCGGCGCGCGCGAAGGATGGGAACTGCAGGAACGGCACCAGGCCGAACAAGTTGTTGACCAGCACGAAGTAGAACATGGCCACGAGCAGCGGCACGTAGCGCTTGAAGTCGCGCTCGCCGATCATGTCCCGGGCGATTCCGTCACGCACGAAGCCATAGGCGGCCTCGCCGGCGTACTGGAACTTGCCGGGCACCACGTCGGCCTTGCGGATGCTCGCTCGGAACGCGATGACAATGATGAAGAAACTCAGGACCAGCAGGAGCGAGGCCTTCGTCAGCCACACATTGTTCGTGTAGAAGACGCTGCGCAGATCGAAGTCGTTCGGACCCGGCGCCACGAAACCCGGCGCTGCGGCCAGATGAAGCACATGATTCGCGGCAGCGCGAGCCGCGGGGTGGTCAAGCATCATTGCCTGACCTGCCTGGCTTACCAGGGTCACTCGGTGTCTCCTCGGTCATCACTGGCCGATCGCGGTGGATCGGCCGGCCGGGTGGTACTGGGTGGCTCTGTCGTGCTGGGTGAAGCTGTCGTACTGGGTGGAGCTGTCGTACTGGGTGGAGCTGACCGCACACCGTCGGCAGGGACCGCCGGTTTCGGGATCTTGCCGACCCTGGCCCAAACCAGGTACAGGCCGAGCCCGGCTCCGAACAGGATGCCGACTGGAATCAGCCACGTGGCGTGCAGCCACACGCTGAGCCCCCAACCGAGCAATCCGTAGACGAGAACCCCGGCCACGATGTAGCCGAACGCCGCCCACGCATTGCCGGACCCCTCTGAGTCTTGAGGAGGACCGTCCTGCGGATTGTTGCGAGTCATATTTGCCATCAGAGACTAACAGGCGCTGAGGAGCTGCCATGACTCGGTTCATTCATCATCATTGACAGGCGCTGACAGGGAGCGTATTGACGCGAACACCCAAAGTCCGACAGCGCAGAGCAAGCCCGCGGCGACGGCGGGAAACGTGACCACATCGGGGTCGGCGACCGCGTAGACGAGGGCGAACAACAGCACGGTGATGCCGTACCCGCCAATCGCCGCGATCATCGCGGCGAACGGCGCCAGGCGCCCCGCCGCCCGGATCCCGGCCGCGCCGAGCGCGAACGCCAGGCTCGCGACGACGAACGCGCCGCCGAAGGACAGCGCGGCCCGCACGTCGTCGACAAGGCCGGAGACGACCGTCCCGACGAGCAGCACGATGGCGGTGAGCAACCACGGCGTCGACGGCGCGACCGCGCGAGGGTGCGGAGCGGTCATCGCGAGGCCCGACGGTCGACGACCGCCGAGCGAAGGCGCGGGATGAGAGACGCGACGACGCCGAGCACCGCCAGCACCCCGAGCACGTAGAAGACGTCTGTGGTGCGCTGGCTGATCGAGAGGGTCACTCCCCCGCCAGCCAGCAGGGCGGACCAGAAGTACAGCAGCAAGACGGCACGCCGATGCGTATGACCTATCTCGAGCATTCGGTGGTGGAGGTGCTGCTTGTCCGGGGCGAACGGTGACTGCCCGCGTCGCAGCCGCCGCACGATCGCAAGCGAGAGGTCGACGAACGGGATCGCCAGCACCGCCAGCGGAATCAGCAGCGGAAGGTAGAGGGCCAGCGACCCCTGGCCGCCGAAGACGGACGGGTCGGTCGACGTCGTCGCCGTGACCGTGGCCGCCGACAGCATGAGGCCGGCGAACATCGAGCCGGAGTCGCCCATGAAGATCCGGGCGGGCGCGAAGTTGTGCGGCAAGAACCCGATGCAGGCGCCGGCGAGCGCGGCGCAGAGCAGGGTCGGCGCGGCCGCGACATCGACCCGGCCGAGCTGGGCCAGGTGATAGCTGAAGACGAAGAAGGCCAGGGCGCTGATCGCGGTCACCCCGGCGGCCAGACCGTCCAACCCGTCGATGAAGTTGACCGCGTTGATGGTCACGACCGTCAGCAGGATGGTGATCGGGATGCCGAGGTCGGTGCCCAGTGAGATCGTACCCAAGTGGGCGAACGGGACATAGATGACGGCCAGCTGCACCCCGCCCTTGGTGACCATCACGCCGGAGGCGACGACCTGGCCAGCCAGCTTGGTCAGCGAGTCGAGCTCGTACCGGTCATCGAGCACCCCGACAGCGCAGAGGAGGCCGCCCGCGAACAGAATCCAGGCGAAGTCGGGTCCCTGCACGAACGCAGAGCTCAGGGTGGGCAGCGCCCGCGCGACGCCGATGGCCAGAGCGAATCCGAGAAACAGCGCTGCGCCGCCCATCCGCGGAGTCGCCACGGCATGCACGTCGCGGTCGCGCGGCATGGCCACGGCTTTCCACCAGACGGCTATCGCACGAGCCAACGGCGTCAGCAGGTAGCAGCCGCCCGCGGCGAGCACGAACACCAGGGCGTACTCCAGGCTCGGATGGGTGGGGTGCACGTCAGCCGGCGACCTCGACGTCAGGCAGAACAGCGCGCAGCGCGTCGGTGCCCACCGCGCCCGACCGCAGCACCCGCGGGATCTCGCGGGTGACGTCGACGATCGTGGAGGCGACCCCGATCGCCGCCGGTCCGCCATCGAGGTAGATCGGGACGACCTCGCCCAGCTGGTCACGAGCCTGCTGGGCGGTCAACGCGGCCGGCTGGCCGGAGCGGTTCGCGCTCGACACCGCCATCGGTCCGGTCTTGGCGAGCACCTCGAGGGCCACCGGGTGCAGGGGCATGCGGACGGCCACCGTCCCGCGTGAGTCACCAAGGTCCCACGAGAGCGACGGCGCGTGAGCGATCACAAGCGTGAGACCACCCGGCCAGAATGCTTCGATCAGGGAACGCACGGCGGCCGGGACGTAGTTGACCAGGCCGTCGATCGTGTCCCAGGACCCGACGAGGACGGGCACAGGCATGTCCCGTCCCCGACCCTTCGCCGCCAGGACGGACGCGACCGCGGCCCTGTCGAAGGCGTCGGCTCCGAGGCCGTAGACCGTGTCGGTCGGCAACACGACAAGCTGACCGGAGCCGACCGCGCGGGCCGCCGCCTCGATGGCGTCGTCTCGAACGAGCGGGTCCGAGCAGTCGAAAACCAAGCTCACGGGGTCATCCTCCCCCACGCCGCTGCTCCCGACGCCGAACCCGCTGGGCGGCGCGCGGTCACGTAACGCGGACGGTCAGCAAGATCGCGGCATTCCCGGACGTCCAGCCAACCGGTTCCGCGCAAGCCGTCGGCGAGGACGGCGCCGGAACCACCATCGTCGTGCTCGACCACCAGGAGGCCGTTCGGGCGAAGCAAGCGGCCCGCGGCCCGCACCACGTTGCGGATCGCATCTAGACCGTCGACGCCCGCGAAGACGGCTTCGGCGGGATCGCGACGCGTCTCCGCAGACACGTCGACGTCCGCCGGCACATACGGCGGATTGCTGACGACTAGGTCCACGCTCGCCTCGAGGTCGCGCAACATCTCATCGTCCCCGACATCCCCCGCGACAACGGTCACCGCCGATCCGGCCGCGTTACGCCGTAGGTAGATCAGGGCCTGCGGGGATCGCTCGACCGCAAAGACGCGCGCGGTCGGGACCTCCTGCGCGATGGCGAGTGCAATCGCTCCGGATCCGCTGCACAGGTCTACGACGGTCGCAGTAGGAGCCAGCGCGGCTAAGCCGGCGTCCACGATGAGCTCCGTCTCCGGACGTGGCACGAACACACCGGGCCCCACGGACAACTCGAGATGCCGGAACGCCGCCTGACCGGTCAGGTGCTGCAGCGGTTCGCGAGCGACCCGGCGGGCGATGAGCATCCGGAAGGCCGCCAGCTCGTCGGCAGCCACGCGATCGACGAGCAGCAGGCGCCCCCGCTCGACGCGCAACACGTGGGCCAGTAGCAGTTCCGCGTCCACCCGGGGCGAGTCGACGCCGGCAGCCCGCAACGAGGCGGCCGCTTCGCTGACGGCAGCGCGAATGTCAATCGCTCTCACCCTGCAGGAGCGCTTCCATGTCCGCCCGGGTCAGCGCGTCGATCACGTCGTCCAACGCGCCGTCCAGGACCTGGTCCAGGTTGTACGCCTTGAAGCCGACCCGGTGGTCGCTGATCCGGTTCTCCGGGAAGTTGTAGGTCCGCACCCGCTCGGATCGGTCGACGGTGCGAACCTGGGAACGGCGGGCGTCGGACGCAGCGGCGCTGGCTTCCTCCTGCGCGGCGGCGAGCAGGCGTGCCCGCAGCACGCGCAGTCCGGCCTCACGGTTCTGCAACTGGCTCTTTTCGTTCTGCATCGAGACGACCGTGCCGGTCGGAAGGTGCGTGATCCGCACGGCCGAGTCGGTGGTGTTCACGCTCTGCCCCCCAGGTCCTGAGGAGCGGAAGACATCGATGCGCAGATCATTGGGGTCGATGTCGATATCGACGTCTTCGGCCTCGGGAAGCACAAGCACGCCGGCGGCCGAGGTGTGGATGCGCCCCTGCGATTCCGTAGCCGGCACCCGCTGCACCCGGTGGACGCCGCCCTCGTACTTCAGCCGCGCCCACACCGGCTGATCGGCGCGGCGCGCGCGCACCGCGACGGTCGCCGACTTCACGCCGCCGAGGTCGGTCGGCTCGCTGTCGAGCACCTCGGTGCTCCAACCCTTGAGCTCGGCGTAGCGCAGATACATGCGCAGCAGGTCACCAGCGAAGAGTGCGGACTCGTCGCCGCCCTCCCCCGCCTTGACCTCGAGGATCACGTCCTTGCCGTCGTTCGGGTCGCGGGGTACGAGCTGCTCCTGAAGGCGCTTCTCCAGATCGGGGATCCGCGCCTGAATCGCGGCGGCTTCGTCAGCGAAGGACGCGTCCTCGTCGGCCAGCTCGCGGGCGGCGGCCAGGTCCCCCCGCGCGGAGTCGAGCTCGTTGGCGATCGCGATCATCGGAGCCAACTCGGCGAAGCGGCGGCCGAGCGATCGAGCTCGCGACTGGTCGGCGTGCACGGCTGGATCGGCGAGCGCCGTCTCGACATCGGCGTACTCAGCTCGCAACTCCGAGAGCTTGCCGGCGCCGTCGGGGGCTGCGGTCATCGTGGTCTCCCTGAGTTCTGCGGTTGCGGCACGAAAAACGGCGCCCGCCGCCGCGCCGTTGACCGGCACGGACGGCGGGCGCCGTCAGGACAGCTAAGAGTTCGCGCGAACGCGCTTGCCGAACCGCTTCTCGAACTTGTCGACGCGACCGCCGACGTCCATGATCTTCTGCTTGCCGGTGTAGAACGGGTGGCAGGCCGAGCAGACGTCCGCGTGGAGCGTGCCCGACTTCGCGGTGCTGCGGGTGGTGAACGTCTCGCCGCAGGAGCAGGTCACTTGCGTGACGACGTACTCCGGGTGAATGCCTTCCTTCACTTCTGGATCCCCTCATTACTTGGCGCTAGATCGCCGCAGGTTGGGCGGCGTGTACCAGAGCCGGGTGGTGGAGCGTCGAACGCTCGCGACAAGTGTGCCAGCGAACAACCTCGCGGACAAAACGCCCGGTCGGCGCGGACTATTCCTAGTCAGCGCCGAACCAATGGGCGCTAGTCCGCGCCGAACCCGACGGGCGCTAGTCCGCGCCGGGCGTCGTCTTGGCGATCTGCATCAGGAACTCGATGTTGGTCCGGGTCTTCTTCAGCCGATCGAGCAGCAGATCAATGGCCTGTTGCTGCTCCAGCGAGTGCAGCACCCGTCGCAGCTTGATCGTGACAGCCAGCTCGTCCGGCGTGAGCAGCAACTCTTCCTTGCGGGTCGAGGACTGGTCGACGTCGACGGCCGGGAACACACGCTTGTCGGCGATCTTTCGGTCGAGCTTGAGCTCGGCGTTGCCGGTTCCCTTGAACTCCTCGAAGATCACCGTGTCGCCGGCCGACCCGGTCTCGACGAGCGCGGTGGCCAGGATGGTCAACGAGCCGCCGTTCTCGATGTTGCGAGCCGCGCCCAGGAACCGCTTCGGCGGATAGAGCGCTGTCGAGTCGACGCCACCGGAGAGGATCCGGCCGCTCGCGGGAGCGCCCAGGTTGTAGGCGCGGCCGAGGCGAGTGATCGAGTCAAGCAGCACCACGACGTCGTGGCCGAGTTCGACCAGTCGCTTGGCCCGCTCGATGGACAGCTCGGCGACGGTGATGTGGTCCTGTGGACGGCGGTCGAACGTCGAGGCGATGACTTCGCCCTTGACCGAGCGCTGCATGTCGGTGACTTCCTCAGGCCGCTCGTCGATGAGCACGACCATGAGGTGGACCTCAGGGTTGTTAGTGGCGATCGCGTTGGCGATCGACTGCAGGACCATCGTCTTACCGGCCTTGGGCGGCGACACGATCAACGCGCGCTGGCCCTTACCGATCGGCATCACCAGGTCGATCACACGGGTCGTGAGCACGTGCGGCTCAGTCTCGAGTCGCAGCCGTTCCTGCGGATACAACGGAGTGAGCTTGGTGAACTCGACGCGGTTGCGGGTCTGCTCCGGATCGCGGCCGTTCACCGTGTCGAGGCGGACGAGCGGGTTGTACTTCTCCCGCCGTTCGCCGACGACCTGCTTCACGGCGCCGGTGACCGTGTCGCCGCGGCGGAGGTTGAAGCGCCGCACGTAGGAGTTGGCGACGTAGACGTCTTCGGAGCTCGCGTAGTAGCCCTCGGTGCGGACGAACCACGCGTTCTTGTCCTCGATGGCGTCGAGGATTCCGGCCACCGGGACCAGGACGTCGTCTTCGGACACCGTCGGCTCGACGTCGTTGCCGGAAGCGCCCGGAACCCGATCACGGTTGCGGCCGCGTCGGTCGCGGTAACGCCGACCACGCCGCCGGCTGCCATCGAACTCGTCGTCGTCGCCCGCCTGGTTTGACTGGTTTGATTGGCCGTTGCGGTCCTGGTTGTTGCGGTCTTGATTGTTGCGGTCTTGATTGTTGCGGTCCTGGTTGTTGCGGTCCTGATTGCTGCGATCCTGGCCGTTGCGGTCTTGCTGGTTACGGCCGTTGCGGCCGCTCTGGCTCGCGTTGCTGTTGCGGTTGTCGGGGCGACGCTCATCATTGCCGCGTGGCTCCCGGTTGCCGGGGGCGCGATTGGACTCAACAGCCGGCGCGGCGCCGTTGGCCTCGGTCGAGGCGACCCCATTGGCCTCGGTCGAGGCGACCCCATTGGCCTCGGTCGAGGCGACCCCGTTGGCCTGAGCCACGGCGCCGTCGACGGCCCTCCGGTGAGACGCGTTGTCAGGCGGCGAAACCGCCTCACCAGCCGGGTCGGTCGCTCCGCGGCCTGCCCGGACCGAGGGCGCGCGAGACGCCGACGTGCTAGCCGAACCGGACTGCGCGCTCTGGATGGCGGCGACGAGGTCGCTCTTGCGCACTTTGGCCGAGGCGATGCCGAGGCTGCCGGCCAGCTGTTGGAGTTCGGGCAACAGCATGCTGCTGAGCGACCCTCCGCGCTTGGACGCGGGCCGGCGGGCCGGGGTCGCGGTGTCGCTCTTAGTGGAGGCCCCAGAGCCCGCCTCGGCGGGCTGGGTCGACTCCTGGATATCTGTCACGGTGATGTCGGAACCTTTCCGAAGTGCACGCCCGGAGGGAGGACCCAACCGAGCACCAAAATGTGCGAATAGGCCTGTGGTGCGCCGGCTCGACGGTCGTCGAGTCAGTTCTCGCTGGCTAAAGGGATCTACTCCTGCGAGCGGTGCTAACGCCCCGCGTGGGCAGGCCAGCTGAGTCAAGAGGCGTCAGGGTGGTCCCGGTCGGAACGGCGGTTCACCGGCGGGATAGCGACGCGAGCGAGGTTTGACCTGCTGGCCAGGCGTGGAAGTCCAGGGAACTTGTGGTGTCGACTCTGGGCTTCAACCAAGCTTGGCTGCCTGCGAAATGTCGCTGGCGTCGCTGTCTGACAAAGATTAAGCCTAGACGCTGTTGTCACCGAGTACAACACGTGCCCCCGTCGGCGTGTTCCCGAAGATCATCACAAGACCCGCGCGCCAGTGAGATCGAACCCCGGAGACGCTGATTTCCAGGCGTCTCCGGCCACCTGAAGGGCAGTTTCGACCTCGGATTGAGACCTTGACAACACCAGCACGGTGGGACCGGCGCCAGAGATCGCCGCAGCGAGCCCAGCGTCGCGCAATCGGGTCATCAACTCACTCGACGCCGGCATTCCGGCCGCGCGATAGCTCTGGTGCAGGCGATCATCGGTGGCGTCCCACAGCGAACTGGTGGCGCCAGTCGTCAGCGCCGTGACCAAGAGGGCGGATCGCGCGGCGTTGAAAACGGCGTCGGTGTGCGCAACGGTCTCCGGCAGCGCCTGGCGGGCGGCGTTCGTCGACGAGGTGACCGCCGGGATGAACACCACCGGAGCCACCCCCTTCGGCTCCACCCGGGTCGCGTGCGCGCGGGCGTCGCTGTCGGACCATGCGATGGTCAAGCCGCCCAGCAGGCAGGCGGCGACGTTGTCTGGATGCCCTTCGAGGGCGGCCGCCAACTCCAACTCCTGCGCCGGCTCCAACGCTCGGCCCGAGGTCAGCGAGTTGGCGAGCACCACACCGCAGACGATCGCGGCGGCCGACGAGCCGAGGCCGCGGCCGTGTGGAATCCGGTTCGCGCAGGTCACGCGCAATCCCGGTGGCTGAGCTCCAAGCTGGTCGAAAGCGGCGCGCATGGCCCGGATGACGAGGTGCGACTCGTCACCGGGCACGTCGCCCGCGCCTTCGCCTTCGACGTCGATCGACAGCCCATGATCAACGACCTCGGCGCTGACCTGGTCGTGGATTCCGAGCGCGAGACCGAGCGTGTCGAACCCGGGGCCGAGGTTCGCGCTGGTCGCCGGCGCGCGGACCGTGACCGGGCCGTCGCGAAAGCCGCGGCTCACTGTCAGGCCAGGCCGAGCTTGGTCGCCGCGGCGTGAGCGTCAACCGGGACGGTGATCGGCTTGGGAGCTCCGGAGATCGCCCATTCCGGATCCTTGAGGCCGTTGCCCGTGACCGTGCACACCACCGTCGAGCCACGCGGTAGCCGCCCGTCGGCCGCGGTCATCAACAGACCGGCCACGCTCGCCGCCGACGCCGGTTCGACGAAGACCGCCTCGCTTCGCGCGAGCAGCCGGTACGCCTCCAGGATCTGCCGATCCGTGACCGCGTCGATCAAGCCGCCGGAGTCGTCGCGGGCCGCCTCCGCCTGCGACCACGACGCGGGGTTGCCGATGCGGATCGCCGTGGCGATCGTCATCGGATGCGCGACCGGGGCCCCGTTCACGATCGGCGCCGCGCCCGAAGCCTGAAAGCCAAACATTTTCGGGGTTTGCTCGACGATGCCGTCGTCGGCGTATTCGCGGTACCCCTTCCAGTAGGCCGTGATGTTGCCGGCGTTGCCGACCGGAATGCAGTGCACATCCGGGGCTTGACCGAGGGCGTCGCAGATCTCGAACGACGCCGTCTTCTGCCCTTCGATGCGATAGGGGTTAACCGAGTTCACGAGCGCGACCGGATAGTCGACCGCGAGCTTCTGCGCGAGTTCCAGGCAGTCGTCGAAGTTTCCGTCGACCTGCAGCAACTTCGCTCCGTGCACGAGCGCCTGCGCCATCTTGCCGAGCGCGATCTTGCCCTGCGGCACGAGCACCGCGCAGGTCATTCCGGCGCGAACGGCGTAGGCGGCAGCGCTCGCGCTGGTGTTGCCGGTCGACGCGCAGATCACCGCCTTCGCGCCCTCTTCGGCCGCGTGGGAGATCGCCATCGTCATACCGCGGTCCTTGAACGACCCGGTCGGATTGGCCCCCTCCACCTTCAGGAGCACAGAACAGCCGGTGCGCAGCGACAACTCGCGCGCCGGCACGAGCGGAGTACCGCCCTCGAACAGGGTGATCACCGGCGTGTTCTCGGTGACCGGCAGCCGATCTCGAAACGCCTCGATCAAGCCGGGCCACGGTCGGAACGTCATTCGCTGGCCATCCCTTCGACGCGCATGACACTCGCCGCGCGGCGGATGAAGTCCATCTTGCTGAGCTGCTCAACCGTCTTGGCCAAGGCGGCGTCAGGGGCGGTGTGCGTCACAAGAACGAGCGTGGCCGCGTCGCCGCGACCCTCTTGACGGACCGTCTGGATGCTCACGCCCTGTTCGGCGAACGCGCCGGCTACGTTCGCCAGCACGCCCGGCTTGTCAGCGACGTCCAGAGCGACGTGATAGCGGGTCACCGTCTCGCCCATCGACTGCACGCGAAGGTCGGCGTACGCGCTTTCGCGCGCGCCGTGGCTTCCGTTCACGCGGTTGCGAGCGATGGCGACGAGATCGCCGAGCACCGCGCTGGCCGTCGGCGCGCCGCCGGCCCCACGGCCATAGAACATCAACGATCCGGCCGCTTCTGCTTCGACGAATACGGCGTTGAACGCGTCGCCGACCCCGGCCAGCGGGTGGGTTCGCGGAATCATCGCCGGATGGACGCGAACGGACACGGTGTCCTCGGACCGTTCGCAGATGGCCAACAGTTTGATGGTGCACCCCATGGCTCGCGCGCTGGCGATGTCAGCCGCCGTGACAGCGCTGATGCCTTCGCGATAGACGTCGGCGGCTGTCACGCGGGTGTGGAAGGCGAGTCCGGCCAGGATGGCGGCCTTTGCCGCGGCGTCGAAGCCGTCAACATCTGCTGTGGGGTCTGCTTCCGCGTACCCCAGGGCGGTGGCCTCGGCGAGCGCCTCGTCGAATCCGGCGCCGGTGGCGTCCATGCGCGACAGGATGAAGTTCGTCGTTCCGTTGACGATGCCCATGACTCGCGTGATCCGGTCGCCGGCCAGGGACTCCCGCAAGGGGCGAAGCAACGGGATGGCGCCAGCGACGGCCGCCTCGTAGTAGAGGTCGACGCCGGCTTCGGCGGCCGCGGCGTAAAGGTTCGCGCCGTCCTGGGCAAGCAGCGCCTTGTTGGCGCTCACGACGCTCTTGCCGTTGCGCAGCGCCGAGAGCAACAGGCTGCGGGTGGGCTCGATGCCGCCGATGACCTCAACGACCAGATCGATGTCCTTGCGCTCGACGAGTTCGGCGGCGTCGGCGGTGAGGAGCTCGGCCGGCACCTCGGGATGGCGGTTGAGCCGGCGGACCGCGACGGC
>Ga0105237_10006616_pt1 | contig 12810 bp, 8 predicted proteins | sample KBSC24metaG_FD_81520 | JGI IMG/M metagenome (GOLD analysis project Ga0105237, IMG submission 81520) | Corn rhizosphere microbial communities from Kellogg Biological Station, Michigan, USA - KBS C2-4 metaG | ecosystem: Host-associated > Plants > Roots > Rhizosphere > Soil | place: Michigan, USA...
AAGCGGCCAAAAACCGCACATCATTAACCGATTGCCAGTTGGCCACATAAGCATAGGCATGGGTATTAGCCAGCGGTTGCGGCTCAACAATGCCCGAGCTTGTGCTGGTTGGTTTTAACGATTCTTTTACACCATAGGTTTTTAAACCATAAGCATACGGGAGCGCCCAGGCGGTAATATCGTAAGTATTGGAGTCGGCAATAAAGGTTTTGGGCTCCAGCAATACATGCAGTAATATAGACTTAGGTTGATGCGCGTTGATCACCATATCATTAGGCCCTACTTTATACTGCTCGGTTTTGCCGGTAAAATAATCATACCCGATAACGGTTTTATTGCCTAAGCCAAAACCATACTGGATCCCATTACGCCCCAGCATTTTGGCCAGGGTATTGATGTTATTGTTATTATCATTTTTAATAACATAGGTTTTATACTCACCCGGAGGGTTGGCGCGGTTATTATCATAGAATTTTTTAAACTCATCCAGCAGCTTTTGGGCATTGGCCGATGCTATTTCAACCGTGCTTAAACCGGTGGCATGGTGATGCGCTATGCGCTGAGCAAAAGTAAGCGTATCGCCGCTGCGGGTAAGTACCGCCAAACCACCGCTGATACCGCCCTGCTCATAGGTCATGCCGATGGAGCCATTATATAAAGGATAGGTATCGCCATAAGATGGATAAAGCAGGTCGAACTCCTGCTTGGTAAAATACATCCAGCCATTTTGGTCAAAATATTTGGCGTTGTTTTTACCAATGGTTACCTGGAAATCGCGCTGCCATTTGGTGATATCCTTATGATATGGCTCAGCTGCGGGTGCAAAATAATAAGGGGCGTTGTATCCCTGCTCATGATAATCTACATGAACCTCGGGCAGCCACTGGTTAAACAAACCTACGCGCGCCTGTGTTTCTTTTTGTGCCTGCCAGGCCCAGTCGCGGTTCAGGTCGAAATAATAATGATTGATACGTCCTCCTGGCCAGGGCTCTACGTGTTCCCGCGCTGTCGGGCTGGCATCGGGCACACCACCGCGCACTGAGTTATAGAAGTGAACATAGCGGTCGCGCCCATCGGGATTAAGACATGGATCGATAACTACCAGTGAATTTTTAAGCCAGGCTTTGGTAGCGGTATTGGCTGGGTCCACAAGATCATACAAGGTCCACATGGCGGCTTCGCTTGATGCCGGTTCGTTACCATGCACATTATAGCTCAACCAGGTAATTACAGGGGCGTTAGCCATAGCGCTGCCGCTCTCCATACCGGCAAGGCGCAGGTTATTATGTCGAATCTCTTCCAGGCGGCCAATGTTCTCGTCGGAGGCGATGAACATGGCCAGCAACGGACGGCCCTCATTGGTGCTGCCAAACTGCTGCAGCTTTACATTTTTTGATACTTGGGCAATGTATTTAAAGTAATCAACAATGCGATAATGCGGTGTAAACTGATCGCCCAGTTTATAACCCAAAAATTCATCGGGTGATTGTATTTTTTGTGCAAAAGCAGCCGATGCGGAAACAACAGCTATTAAAATAAGAAGTAGCTTTTTTATCATAGTAAGGAAACGGTTAAGAGATACGCTAATATGCAGATAAAACCCGATATGCGGATGTGCAAATTTCAGATGTGCAGATGAAAACGAATGTACAGATATGCGAATTTTAGATGTGCAAATGAAAAATCTGTTAACGTTAATTCAGAGATCATCTGAAATTTGCACATTTGCATATCTGCACATCTAAACGATATCTGCTTATCATCAAACTATGACTCCTCAGGAAACCCTTCAAAAATATTTCGGTTACAGCAATTTCAGGCATCATCAGGAGGCTATTATTGAGCATGTTTTAAGTGGACAGGATGTGATGGCACTGATGCCAACCGGTGGCGGCAAGTCTTTATGTTATCAGCTACCCGCGGTATTACTAAAGGGGCTAACCATTGTGATATCGCCCCTGATCGCTTTAATGAAAGACCAGGTCGACAGCCTGAATGTGAGTGGTATCCCGGCGGCTTTCCTCAATTCGGCCCAAACACCAGAAGAGCAGCGCCAGTTGGTCGAAAAACTAAAACACAACCAGATCAAATTGTTATACCTGGCACCGGAGCGCTTATTCGGTACCGAAAACAAGCTGGTACCTTTTTTAAAAACGCTCAACGTAGTACAGATAGCTATTGACGAGGCGCATTGCATATCCCAATGGGGGCACGATTTCAGGCCAGAATACCTGATGCTGGCCCAATTGAAAAATGAGTTCCCGAATGTGCCGGTCATCGCCTTAACAGCTACAGCCGATAAGCTGACCCAAAAAGACATTCTCGAAAAGCTGAACCTGCACCGGCCTGCGGCATTTGTATCGTCATTTAACCGGGCCAACATTACCTACCGCGTTATCCCCAAAAAGAGCAGCTTTAAACAGCTTATCAGTTTTTTAAAGGAGCGCCCGGATGAGTCGGGTATTATCTATTGTCTGTCGCGTAAATCAACCGAAGACCTGGCGGCCGACCTGAAAGACGAGGGTTTTGCCGCCGAGGCCTACCACGCAGGTCTCAACAACGAAGTTAAAGCCAAAAACCAGGAAGCTTTTTTGCGCGATGATGTCAAGATCATTGTGGCTACCATTGCTTTTGGTATGGGCATCAATAAATCAAACGTGCGGTATGTGGTGCATGTGGATCTGCCTAAAAACATCGAGGGCTATTACCAGGAAACAGGTCGCGCCGGGCGTGATGGTTTAGCCTCGGAGGCGTTATTGCTTTATTCGCCGGGGGATGCAGGCAAATTGCAGCACTTTGCCCGCATTGAAGGCAACGAAGAGCAAAGCCGCATTATGCTCAACAAGCTGAACGATATGGTGAAGTACTGCCAGCTACAATCATGCCGCAGGCAATACCTCATGAATTATTTCGATGAAGCTTTCCCGCCAAACTGCGGTTCCTGTGATGTTTGTTTAACCGAGTTTAAACGCTTTGATGGCACATTGATAGCCCAAAAGGCCCTGTCGGCAGTATCCCGGCTTAATGAACGCTTTGGGGTTAATTATGTGATCGACTTTTTACGCGGATCAAAGAATGAGAAGATCCGCGAGGAACATAAGCAGCTTAAAACCTACGGCATTGGTGCAGATATCAGCAAAGTGGATTGGCAACGTTATATCAGGGAGTTGATCACCCTGGAATATTTACAGGTAACTGATGATGGCTACCCCGTATTAAAGCTAACCGGCCAAAGCTCGCTGGTGCTCAAGGGCATACAAAAAGTTGAATTTATTGAAACACAAATCACCGAAGAACACCATACCGAAGCCGCACCACCACATGAAGCTGAATTGCTGAGCCGGTTAAAAAACACCCGCCGCGATATCGCCGAACTGGAAAATGTGCCGGCTTATATCATTGTATCTGATGCCACCCTGCTGGAAATGGCCACCTATTTACCGCAAAGCCTGGATGAACTGCGGCTGATATCCGGCTTTGGCGATGTTAAACTGGCCCGCTACGGCAGGGAGCTTTTACAACCGGTTAAGGATTATTGTAAAGCCAAAGGCCTGGAATCAAAGATCGCGTATAAATCGCCCAAACGGGAACGTAAAACCAAAACAGAACGCCCTGCCCGGACGCCACGCAGCGGAACGGACACCCGTACCGAAACTTTTAACTTATACCGCCAGGGTAAAAACGCTATGGAAATAGCGGCAGCCCGGGGCTTATCGCAGGTAACTATCGAGAGCCATTTGAGCTATTTTGTACAAACCGGCGACCTGGATGTTAAAGAGCTCGTTGCCGAAACCAAGCTGCCCATAATCATAGAGGCTGTAGAAAACTACGGTGCCGAACGTTTAGCCCCCCTGAAAGAAATTTTAGGCGATGCCTACTCCTACGGCGAAATTAAAGCCGTCATAAGCTGGATGAACAAAAGCTAGTTAGTATCAAGTAGCTAGTATCAGGTATCAAGACAAAAAATGTATAATTTTAAGGCGTTTTTAATATGCTGGTAAAAAGTATCAATACCTAAGAAAAAGTCGTGATACTTGATACTAGCTACTTGATACTAAAATATGATCACTACCGAACAACTATACCAGTTATACCTGCAACACCCCGTAATCAGTACCGATACCCGCAAAATTGGCAGCGGCAGTTTATTCTTTGCCCTCAAAGGGGATAAATTTGACGCCAACACCTTTGCCCAGCAAGCTATAGAAGCAGGGGCAGCCTATGCTATTATAGATAACCCGGAATATCAATTGGGTGAACGGTATTTGCTGGTTCAGGATGTATTAACCGCCCTGCAAGATCTGGCCCGTCACCATCGTCGGGCTTTAAACATACCAGTTATTGGATTAACCGGCACCAATGGTAAAACCACTACCAAAGAACTCATCAACGCGGTACTCTCACAGCATTTTAAAACCCAAGCCACACAAGGCAACCTCAACAACCATATTGGCGTACCGCTTACTATACTAACTATTGATGCTACGCATGAGGCTGCCGTAATTGAAATGGGCGCCAATCACCAGAAAGAGATCGAACTGCTTTGCAGCATTTCGCAGCCATCGCACGGGATGATCACCAATGTAGGCAAGGCACACCTGGAAGGCTTTGGCGGTGTTGAAGGTGTTAAAAAGGGTAAAGGGGAATTGTATGATTTCTTAGCCCCCCAGCCCCCTGAAGGGGGAGCAAGCCGCATTGCTTTTATCAATAGCGACGATGCGGTGTTAATGGAAATGGCCGAAGCCCGGCATTTACACCATGTGGTTTATTATGGCACACAGGATATTGACAACCTGATCAGCGGTGAGATCATTGAGAATGCGCCTTTACTCACTATTGAGTGGACCAACAATACAACCGGCCAAACTTATACGGTTAAAACACAGCTTACCGGGGCTTATAACCTGAATAATATTTTGGCGGCCATTAGCATTGGTACTTATTTTAAGCTTTCAGCTCAAGAAATAAACGTAGGTATTGAAGGTTATCAACCCAAAAACAACCGCTCGCAAATTGTGCAAACGGCTACCAATACCCTCATTTGCGATTACTATAATGCCAACCCAAGCAGTATGGCAGTAGCCATCGAAAACATGGATAAAATTGATGCGAAACGTAAGGTGCTCATCCTGGGTGATATGTTTGAACTGGGCGATGAATCGCCGACCGAACACCTTACCGTTCTTCAAAAAGCGTTGGATACGCCGGTTGATGAAAGGATATTCATAGGCAAAGATTTTTCTGCAGCTGCAAAGTCCATGGATCATGGACCATCGACCATCGACCATTTCTACCTAACCGCCGAGGATGCTATTGCCGGCTTAAAAGCCAGCCCAATCAAAAACTCCACCATCCTGATCAAAGGTTCACGAGGAATGGCTTTGGAAAGATTAGTGGAGTTGTTTTGAAGTCAGAGGTTCCAAGTCCTACGGCAGACTGTCGACTCAAGACTCGGAACTTAGCTATTAAATCCGCCATCAATGGTCATGATGGACCCTGTGGTGAAACCCGCAGAGGGACTGGCCAGATAAGCTACTACCTCGGCTATCTGCTGCGGATCGCCATATTTGGGTATGGCCATTAAGCTGCGGGCATTGTCCGCATGGCTGCCATCAGCCGGGTTCATATCGGTATTAACGGGTCCGGGTTGTACCAGGTTTACGGTGATCCCTTTCGGCCCCAAATCGCGGGCTAACCCTTTAGTAAGGCCAATTAGTGCCGATTTGCTCATGGAATACAATGTGCCCTGCGCGGCAACCACCCTATCGGCCATATTACTGCCGATGGTAATAAACCTACCGGCTTTTTCCAGCTTTTGCGCTGCGAAGATAGCAGCCTCAAAAACCGCTTTTACATTCACATCCATGGTTAAGCGGTAATCCTGTAATGTATGTTCTTCCATCGGCTTGCCTGCATAAACCCCGGCGTTGTTTACGAGGATATCCAGCTTACCAAATTTGTCAACTGTTTGTGTTAAAGCCGAGGTTATTTCGCCTTCCACTGCATTATCTGCTTTAACAGCCGATACGTTCAAGCCCTCAGCAGTTAATTCATCTATCAATACCTGTGCTTTTTCTTTTCCGTTTACATAGGTAAAAACCACGGTGGCGCCGTCCTGAGCTAATTGTTTTACTATAGCCGCGCCCATTCCCCGGCTGCCCCCTGTAACCAGAGCTATTTTATCTTTTAATTTTTGCATGTGCTGTGTTTTTTATGTTGTTGCAAACCTACACGCAAACCTCTACATTTGTATATACTGATAAATTTGTATAGTACTAACATAAATGTAAGTATGAGAAAAGAAACCTCCACCAACCTGGAAAATGAAAAGCTGATACTTGCCGGTTGCGGCACCTCCTATACACTCGACCTAATAGGCGGGCGTTGGAAGCCTCAAATTCTATGGCGGTTGTTATTGCAGGGTTGTATGCGCTACAGTCAGCTCAAAAACTCCATGCCCAATGTTTCTGAACGGATACTGATATTGCAATTGCGCGAGCTGGAACAGGACAAACTCATCAGCAGGCAGGTTTATCCCGAAGTACCCCCAAAGGTAGAATACCGCCTAACCGACTTAGGCCAAAGTCTGAAACCCGTGCTTTGCTGCCTGTCTGAGTGGGGCGATGCCAATAGGCCAAACAGAGTTATAAATCCGGAGCCGGAGGTTTTGAGTGCGGGTGTGTAAGGTCTTGAGTCGAAAGTCAAGAGTCGGTAGTTTTTCATTTCCATCAAGATAAGCCTGTGCGGCTACAGGGGCATAGCAAGTTTTGCAGAAGAAGGGGCTCGAGGGAGCAAAGCAGGGCAAATAATTGCAGCCCGTGGTTCTGTTTGATTTGCAGGGCAGAGGCCATGTGTGCAAAGAAGCATTGCTGCTGACTTGATTTATTCGTTGTTTTTTGTTTTTATTGGTACTCATTATCTCGCTACGCTCGGTCTTGGTTACTTTTCATCAAGGAAAAGTAACTGGCCCTCCCGCGGCCAAGAGCGGGTATACGCCTGACTGAGCGGTCCTGTATAAAGGGGATTGCTTTGTACCTCGCAATGATGCGCTATATTGAAATGCCCTATCCTTTCAACATCAGTTCCGCAACTTCTTCCCCTACCAAACTCCCCATCGCCACGCCCATACCATTACAACGTACAGCGCAAAATATATTAGGTTGTATTTGTTTTACTATCGGGGTAATTTCCTCGCCGAAGCCCATGATGCCGCTCCACCAGTAATCAATCTCAACATCCTGGCCGGGCAATATCACTTCGTGCAGATAGCTGATCAGTTTTTCCTTTACCGTATCGGTATGTCCAAAATCCCAGGTTTCTTCGGCTTTGTAATCCAGATTACGGCCGCCGCCAAAAAGGATCCGGTTATCAATATTGCGGAAATAGTAATAGCCTTCGTTAAAGTGATAAGTCCCTTTCAGCTTTAAACCAGGAACAGGTTTGGTAACCAGCACCTGCCCCCTGCCCGGGATCACTTTAAGCTCCGGGTATAGCTGACTTGCAAAGGCATTGGTAGCTAATATCACTTTACCAGCTTTAAAACTACCTTGCGAGGTGGTGAGCCTGATGTGATTGTCTTCCTGTTCAATGGCCGATATTTCGCAATTGTTTAATACCAGCACACCTAAGCTGTATACCTTATACAATAAGGTACGCATCATTTTACCGGTATGCAACTGTCCTTCAAAGGGGTTGTATATGATATGACTAACATTGCGAAAGCCAAAATCTGCAATTTTAGCATCCGCCACTGCATAAATGTCAGGTTGGCCAATAGCCTGTTGTAATAATTTATTAAGGTGACCGATCCGTTCTATACAGTTTTGGGCGGTATCCTTTTCATGGCTCATAAAAAGTTCATGACCGCCATGCTGATAATAATCCATATTAGCATCGCCCAGGTTTTCCCGTAAACGCTGCAGACCCTGCCATTTATAGGCCACCAAATGCATGGCTTCTTCTTCTGACGATTGATTAATGGCAGAAATTTGCTCGGAAACTGTACCAAAACAGGCAAAACCTGCGTTTTTAGTACTGGCGCCTGATGGTAAAAAGCCCCGCTCCAGAACCAGCACTTTTAATTTGGGTTGCTGTTTTTTTAAATGCAGCGCGGCGCTTAGGCCAACCAAGCCACTGCCAATGATGATCACATCGGCCTGATCAATGAACGCGGTGCGCTCCCAGTATGAAAATGAAGGTTCCAAATTAAGTCGAAATTCAAAAGTAAAAATTCAAAATAGAACCTAGTATAGGATCAGGTCTTTTTAATTTGAATTTGGTTCTTTAAACGAATCGGAATAGTTTTTGAATAATAAAACTGAAAGGCATTTTTGAATTTTGACTTTTAACTTTTGAATTAAAAAATGAATCACTTATCAATAATTATAGGATATATCGGCTACAATTCGGCCTGGTTCCTGATGATCGCGATCGCGCTGATAAGCTTTATAGTACAGTGGCGGTTCCGAAGCAAGTTTAAACAATACTCAGAGGTGGCGTTATTGTCTGGTCTTTCGGGTCAGGAGGTAGCTGTAAAAATGCTGCGCGCCCATGGCATATTTGACGTACAGGTAATATCTGTTGAAGGACAATTGACTGATCATTATAATCCCGAAACCAAAACGGTGAACTTAAGCCAGGATGTTTTTTACAGTCGGAGCATTGCCGCCGCCGCAGTAGCCGCGCACGAGTGCGGGCACGCCGTTCAGCAGGCACAAGCTTATGGATGGTTAAGCTTCCGTTCGGCTATGGTGCCCATTATCAATGTGGCATCAACCCTAACCCAGTGGACTTTGTTTATTGGTATAATGCTGTTATTTTTCGCCCACAGTCCCTATGTATTGGCGGTGGGTGTTGCGGCGTTGGCATTGGTTACCTTTTTCAGCTTTATAACGCTGCCGGTTGAATTTGACGCCAGCAGACGGGCATTGGCCTGGCTCGATAATAATTACAGCATCATGCAAACCGCGCAGGAGCATGAACAAGCCAAAGATGCCCTTTGGTGGGCCGCCATGACCTATGTAGTTGCCGCGCTGAGCGCACTGGCCACGCTGGTTTATTATGCTTCGTTTTTGTTTAACAGGAGGAATTGAGGGAAGAGAAGCAAGAGATAAGAATCAAGAAATAAGATTACACCGATTATTGTTTATTACATAATTTGTCATCCTGAACGGAGTGAAGGATCTATTCATGAACCTTACATGTTATAAGATAGATTCTTCGCTATCGCTCAGAATGACAAAACATAAAAGAAGAAAAATGTCATCTCGAACGAGGTACGAGGAGAGATCTTATACTTGGGATATGCTAAGCGCAAAAGATTTCTCCTCGTACCTCGTTCGAAATGACAATATTGGTGAGGTTACAAATTTCCCAGCTTTAACTCATTTACAGCGAAATGCGCCGCCCGTGCGGTAAAAGCCATATAAGAAAGCGAGGGGTTTACGCAGGATGAGGATACCATAAACGATCCATCAGTAACAAATACATTTTTAGCATCCCAAACCTGGTTCCATTTATTGAGTACTGATGTTTTGGGATCATTCCCCATACGTGCCGCGCCCATTTCATGGATTGCGCCTATGTTTTTCCGGGCTATAAAACCCTTCACGTTTTTCATGCCTGCTTTTTCAAACATTTCTACCGCGTCGGCCAGCGATTCTGCTTCCATCTTACGCTCATTTTCTTTGAGTTCTATGTCGACAGATAAGGTGTTGAGTCCCCATTTATCTTTAACCTGCTTGTTAAGGCTGATCTTATTTTCATGATAAGGCAGTACTTCACCAAAACTCGCCATAGACATGGCCCAGTTCCCCGGCTCCGTCAGCGCATCTTTAAAATCGGCTCCAATACTCAGTTCGGCAATTTCCCTGCTCCAGCCCTCGCGACCGGCTGAACCCTGGTAACCAAAACCCCGCAGGTAATCGCGTTTATCACCAAACAGGTTACGGTAGCGGGGTATATATATGCCATTGGCTCTGCGGCCAAAATAGTATTTGTCCTCATAACCTTCCATAATACCACTGGCTGCTCCGCCTACATGGTGATCCATCACATTATGACCAAGCTCGCCGCTGCTGCTACCCAATCCATCGGGCCATATATCCGTAGCCGAATTCATCAGGATCCAGGCACTGTTAAAAGTAGAGGCGTTTAAAAAAATGATTTTCGCGGTATAAGTATACGTTTTATTGTTTTCCGCATCCAGCACTTCCACGCCTGTTGCCTTTTGGGTATCCTTGTTATATAATACACGGGTAACTATCGACCATGGGCGAACCGTAAGATTTTTGGTGGCCATTGCCGCGGGCAGTGTGGATGATTGCGTACTGAAATATCCGCCGAAGGGACAGCCCAATGCACACTTATTACGGTATTGGCAATTGGTACGCCCCGGTAAGGGCTTGGTAATATTAGCTGTACGACCGATGATCATATGGCGCTCTCCGTTGTATTGTTTTTTTATCCGGGCCGATACTTCTTTCTCTACACAGTTCAGCTCCATGGCAGGTTGAAACTGGCCGTCGGGCAAATGCGGCAGACCTTCGATAGAACCGCTGATACCAGCAAAACGCTCCACATGATCATACCACGGCGCTATATCTTTATACCTCACCGGCCAATCGATAGCTATACCTTCTTTGGCATTGGCTTCAAAGTCAAAATCACTCCAGCGATAGCTTTGTCGGCCCCACATTAAAGAGCGGCCGCCTACGTGATAACCCCTCCTCCAATTATAAGGCTTAACCTGTGTATATGGATTTTCCCGTTCGTTCACCCAATAATCCATATTAGCTTCTATAAGCCCGTGCGCTTTATCCTGCACAGGGTAATCTTTTACTTTTGATTGCGGCGGAACATCGCGATGCGGCAACTCCCATGGGGCCTTAGTGGCGTTGGTGTAACCTTTTATATGTTCAATATTTTGCCCCCGTTCCAGCATCAATACTTTTAAACCCTGTTCACTGAGCTCCTTTGCTGCCCATCCCCCTGAAATTCCGGAACCTACAACAATGGCATCATAATGGTAATTGTCCATAATGGTTTATCATATTATTGGTGATGTTACTTTGCGTGGCGCAAAGCACATTTGCTAAAATAAAAATACGCTTTGTATCCTTTACATGTTACTTATACAATTAAAAAAGCTCCCACTGAAAAAGACTTACAAAGTTTTAAAAACTTCGTAAGTCTGGTTTAGCCGCTCTGTCCAGCACAACCACCCATCATACTTCACTATCTATCAAGAGCTTACGTTTCATGAAGCTTTTATGAAGAGCCACTGACCCTCTGGCAAATCTTAATGTAATATTCATGTTACCCCGATAGGTTTGGTTAAAATTTATCGACATGAAAAAAACAGTAAAAATATTAATGGTGCTTTTGGTTACCACATTAGCAACAGTCAAAACCTACGCGCAGGTAAGCATAGGCCTATCGGTACGGATAGCTCCGCCTGCCCTGCCGGTTTACACACAACCCCCATGCCCTGTTGATGGCTATTTATGGACCCCGGGCTACTGGGCATACACCGATGATGGTGGATATTACTGGGTGCCAGGCGTTTGGGTAGCCCCTCCACGCGTTGGTTTTTTATGGACACCGGGTTACTGGGGTTATGATGGTGCCATTTATGTTTTTCACCAGGGTTACTGGGGCAGGCATATTGGCTTTTACGGCGGCGTAAACTATGGTTATGGCTATGGTGGTGCAGGCTACGTGGGCGGCAGATGGGCCGGCAATTCGTTCCAGTATAATACCGCTGTGGTTAATGTAAATAATACCGTGGTACATAATACCTACATCAATAAAACAGTTATCAATAACAACGTAACCGTAAATAACAACCGTACCAGTTTTAATGGTCCGGGTGGTGTAAATGCCCAGGCCAGACCAGAAGAACTGGCTGCGGCCCGCGAACAACACGTACAACCTACCAATGATCAGATCAATCATCAGCAGGTAGCAGGCAAGGATCATAACCAGTTTGCATCGGCCAATAATGGTCGCCCGGCTACAGCGGCTATGAACAAGGTGGGTGGTAACCATTTTAATACTGAAGGCCGCAGAGCCAGGACCTTATCGCCCGATGGCACAAATAACAATGCCGACCGGAACAATCGCGCGGAAGCCAACAACAATCCTGATAACCACAGCCCAGCCAACCAGGATAACGCGAATAAAAATGCCTTGCCTGCCAACCAGCCAGCAAAAGCACCCCATCAGTGGCAAACAGGTAATAACGGCAATGCACAGCCCGCTCAAAATCAGCAGCGCATGGCCCGTGCGCCAAGGCAATTGGTACGTCATCCTGCATCTGCAAGACCACATAATAATCCAAAACCGCAGGAGCACGAAAGACACCGGTAATCGCTTTCCCCAAATTCAATATCATATATATGCAAAAGCCCGGTTGATAAATCAACCGGGCTTTTTATATGTCTTAATTCTTGATTCTAATTTCTTGACTCTGAATCCTAATTCATCCTGTAAGGCGCGATCAGGTAAAATTCTGGTATTTGTACATTAAAGGACGCATTATCCAGCAAACGGTTCATCTGGTACTCGCCTTTCATGCTGCCCATATCAGTTTTCAGGTTACAGCCCGATACATACTCATGCGCATGCCCGGGTTCAATAACGGGCTGTTGGCCCACTACGCCTTCGCCTTCCACTTCGCGTTTTGCGCCGTTTGAATCAAAAATATACCAATGCCTGCTGATGAGCTGTATGGCATAGTTACTCATATTTTCGATATTCACCTTGTAGGCAAACATAAAGTGGTCATTAGCCGGATTTGAATATTCGGGC
>Ga0105237_10006617_pt1 | contig 12809 bp, 16 predicted proteins | sample KBSC24metaG_FD_81520 | JGI IMG/M metagenome (GOLD analysis project Ga0105237, IMG submission 81520) | Corn rhizosphere microbial communities from Kellogg Biological Station, Michigan, USA - KBS C2-4 metaG | ecosystem: Host-associated > Plants > Roots > Rhizosphere > Soil | place: Michigan, USA...
CAGGGCAGCGTGTGGGTCACGACCAGCGCTCGCCCGAAGAGCGCGGTGCTCACCGTCGAGAACACCGGGGACGCGCTCGACCCGCGGGCAGTGTCGACACTCGCCGAGCCGTTTCTTCGCGGCACCGAGCGCAGGCGCCGCGACCAGGCGGGCGTCGGCCTCGGTCTGGCGATTGTCAAGAGCATCGCCCAGGCGCACGACGGGACCCTCACCCTCACGCCCAGGGAGGCCGGGGGGCTCCGCGTCACGGTGCAGCTGCCCGCCGCCCTGCCGCGCGGCGGCTGACGGCTCGCACCTCGCCGCTACCCTCCGCGGCTGTGCCGGACGGAGCCCACCTCGCGCATCGCGACGATCTGCGGAACGTCGCGATCGTCGCTCACGTCGATCACGGCAAGACGACGCTCGTCGACGCGATGCTCTGGCAGTCCGGATCGTTCCGCGAGCATCAGGACGTCGGCGAGCGGGTGATGGACTCGACCGACCTGGAGCGCGAGAAGGGCATCACGATCCTCGCGAAGAACACCGCCGTCCGCCTGGGCGGCACGAAGATCAACATCATCGACACGCCCGGCCACGCCGACTTCGGAGGCGAGGTCGAGCGCGGCCTCACGATGGTCGACGGCGTCCTGCTCCTCGTCGACGCATCCGAGGGCCCGCTGCCGCAGACGCGGTTCGTGCTCCGGAAAGCGCTCGAGTCCGAGCTGCCCGTCGTGCTCGTCGTCAACAAGGTCGACCGCCCTGATGCACGCCCGCAGGAAGTCGTGGACGAGGTGTACGAGCTCTTCCTCGACCTCGACGCGAGCGAGGCTCAGATCGAGTTTCCGATCGTGTACGCGAATGCGCGATCGGGCGAGGCCGGGCTTCACCCGGACGAGCTGCAGCCCAGTCTCGGCCCGCTCTTCGACACCCTCCTCGCGACGATCCCCGCACCGACGTACGACCCCGCGCATCCGCTCCAGGCGCTCGTGACGAACCTCGATGCAAGCCCCTACGTCGGTCGGCTCGCACTGCTGCGGATCCATCACGGCACGTTGCGCAAGGGTGCCCAGATCGCGTGGTGCCACGCGGACGGGACGATCGAGAACGCACGCGTGACCGAGCTCTACACGACCGAGGCGCTCGACCGGGTCCCGACCGACGAGGCGGGCCCCGGCGAGATCGTCGCGCTCGCCGGCCTGCCCGACGTGACGATCGGCGAGACGATCGCCGACCCCTCCGATCCACGTCCGCTTCCCGTCACGACGGTCGACGAGCCGAGCCTCTCGATCACGATCGGCATCAACACGAGCGTCCTCGCCGGCACGGAGGGCGATCGCCTCACCGCGAGCCAGATCAAGTCGCGGCTCGACCAGGAGCTCGTCGGGAACGTCTCGCTGCGTGTTCTTCCCACGTCGCGGCCGGATGCGTGGGAGGTTCAGGGACGCGGCGAGCTGCAGCTCGCGGTGCTCGTCGAGCTCATGCGGCGCGAGGGCTTCGAGCTCACGGTCGGCAAGCCGGAGGTGCTGATGCGCGACATCGACGGCACCCGCTCCGAGCCCGTGGAACGGGTCGCGATCGACGTTCCCGAGGAGTACATCGGCGTGGTCACGCAGCTGCTCGCACTCCGCAAGGGCCGGATGCAGAAGATGGTCAACCACGGGACCGGCTGGGCGCGCGTGGAGTACGTCGTGCCGGCACGCGGGCTGATCGGGTTCCGGACCGAGTTCCTGACCGAGACGCGAGGCACCGGCATCCTCCACCACGTGTTCGACGGCTGGGAGCCGTGGCACGGCGAGCTGCGCACACGGCCGACGGGCAGCCTCGTCGCCGACCGCCGCGGCCAGGCGACCGACTACGCCATTCAGACGCTGCAGGAGCGCGGCTCGCTCTTCATCCAGCCGGGCGACGACCTCTACGAAGGCATGGTCGTCGGCGAGAACTCGCGTTCGGACGATCTCGACGTCAACGCCTCCAAGCCGAAGAAGCTCACGAACGTACGGGCCGCGTCGGCGGACATCACCGTCCGGCTCATCCCGCCGCGCATCCTCTCGCTCGAGCAGGCCCTCGAGTTCATCCGCGACGACGAGGCGGTGGAGGTGACGCCGCTCGCGATCCGCCTCCGGAAGCTCGAGCTCTCCGCCTCCAAGCGCCAGACGATGGCGTCACGCGCCAAGCGCGAGCGGCTCGCGGGCGAACGCTCCTGAGGGGAGGGGCCGCGCCTGCGACCCCTCCCGGGAATCACCGCTACGCGGCGAGCCGCTTCCTCGCCTTCTGAAGCGAAGGAAGCGCAGACTTGGTCTTCGCGAGCACACGCGCGCGAACGTCGACCGAGGCCGGCTTCGGCCCGATCGGGATCTCCTCACCCGTTGCAGGGTTGCGGCCGACGCGCGCCTTGGTCGCAGGCTTCACGCGCACGGTGAGCTGCACGAGGTTGCCGATCTTGACCTTCTCGGCGTTGCCGATCTCGTCCAGCACGACTTCCTCGAGCGCCTGGATCGCGTCCTTCGCCTGCGCGCGCGACAGGCCGGCCCGTTCGGCCACGGCGTTCGTCAGCTGACTTTGGGTCAAAGGCATTGCTATCTCCTTGGATTTGACTGCGGCGGATTCAAGCTGGGCCCGCGGACGGCGTCGGCCGGCTAGAGCAAGCCGCCGAGCCGCTCCGCATACCAGTCTTCCCAGCGTCCCGCGGGGTGAGCGGCGACAAACTCACGGTCGAGCCCGACGAGTGCGTGCACGAGGTGGCTCCGAACCGGCCGGGCGCCAAGGGCCTCGGGCAGCTCCGAGAGATCGAGCAGCCAGTCGGCATACCACGACGCCCAATCGGGGTCCTCGCCGTCGGTGATGCGGAAGACGGTGTGGTGCGTCTCCGCCGCCTCGTGCAGGAGCTCCGCGATGCGGGAGGCCGGGTCAGCGCCCATGGAAGACGAGACTCTAACCCGGCCCGCCGCGTTACGGACGGACGAGCCGCACCGCGCGGCGGTGCTGCTCCTCACGCCGTTCATCCCAGTCGCCGGTGCAGTACACCGACAGCTGCGTGATGCCGTTCTCGCCCACGTCGGCGCGGGCGATCTCGCGTGCGTACCAGGCACGGCCGCCCTCCTCCCAGCGCTCCTCGAACTCCAGCACGAACCCGGTCGAGGTCTCGTCGAGCCGTGAACGGACGACGCGCCCAGGCGCGGGATGCTGGTCGAGTCGAAGCGCGATCGCGTCCTCCCGCCCAGCCGCCTGCAGCCGCCAATGCGGGACGGTCACGTCGAAGAACACGTCCGGCGCGAAGAGGCCCTCGCACGCGTCGCCGGTCTCCAGGAACGCGATCAGGTCGCCGGCGATCCTGCGAACGTTCGCGTCGAGCGCGATCGCGGCGCCGGGCGTCATCAGGCACCGACCCCTGCAGCGAGATTGCGCGCGACGACCGCCATCGTCTCCGCGAACGCCTCGGCCGGGCTGAACTCGACGAGCTCCGTCCCGCTCGTCACAGCCGGAAGATGACCGGGAGGGGCGTAGTACGCGTCGCCCGCCTCGAAGGTCTCCTCGTGGTCGGAGTAGCGGAACGTGACGGCGCCCGCGATCACGTATCCCCAGTGCGGGCTCTGGCAGCGGTCGTCCGGGAGCCCCCGGAAGAACGGCGCTCCGTCGGCGTCGGCGAGATACGTCTCGAATCCGACCGTATAGCCGTCGAGCTCACCGTAACGACCGACGAGGACCGGGCTCTCCTCCACCTGCGGCGCGGTCTCCTTGGACACCTTCGGCATCTCCGCCTCCTTTACAGCTTGTCTGGACACCATGTCCAGATCCCTCCCGGAACCTAGCACCATCCGGACACCATGTCTAGACTTGATGTCAGAGATGTACGCCACACGGAAGAACGCACGGAGCAGCGCGTCTCGGGCGCAGATCCTCCAGGCCGTCCGCGACCTGCTGGAGGAAGGCAGCTTCCACGAGACGACCGTCGAAGAGGTCGCCGACCGGGCGGGCGTGTCGCGCGCGACGCTGTACTCCCACTTCGGGTCGCGCATCGGCCTCGTCGACGCGATGTGCGAGACCTTCGACGCCAACCCGGCGCTCGTCGCGCTCCGCGACACGGACGACATCGACCTCTGGTTCGAGCGGGTGGTCGAGTTCTGGTCTACCGAGGAGAAGATCCTCGTGCAGCTCTACGGCGCCGCCGCGGTCGATCCCGCCGCTCGCGCGCTCGTGGAACGGCAGACGCGCGATCGCTACGCAGAGCTCAAGATCCTGCTGCGAAAGCTCGACCGCGACGATGCCGCCGTGTTCGGCGCGCTCGCCGTGTTGACGAGCTTCGAGACGTACTACGAGCTGCGCCGCCGCGGCGGGCGCTCCAAGCGACAAGTGGTGGCTGCGCTCGAAGAGTACGCGCGGCTCCTCCTCGAGTAGCCCGCGGGCTCAGGCGCGGCAGCCGGCGAGCGCGGAGGCGTAGAAGCGGAGATACGCCGACATGTGCGCGTTCCAATACGACGCGGTGTGCCCACCGGGCCAGACGTGGTACGTCACCTGCACCGAATGTCGACGCAGGACCTCGACGAAGGCGGCATCCGCGCTGCGGAACGGATCGGCCGTCCCCCCGTCGATCCACACCGGCAAGCGGTCGAACGCGCCGCGCCGGGCTGCCGCGAAGACGTCGTTCCGAGCGTAGTCCGCCGCGTCGTCGAACGCTCCCGGCGCGCTCTGCCCCCCGGTGAGCCAGAGCGCCGCTGAATGGGCGCCGGCGGCGCAGAACTCGGCCGGGCGCAGCGCCGCGAGATGGAGCGCGCCGTAGCCACCCATCGACTCGCCGCCGATCGCGATCCGCCCGGTGACGGTCCGGAACCTCCGAACCGCGTCGGGAATCGCCTCGCGCAGGATCATCGAGGCCCACGGGCCGTCCTTGCGATCGTGGTAGTAGCTGTGACCGCCGCCGTTCACGAGCACCACCACAGGCGCGCGGGCGCCGAGGCTCGCGAGCGCGCGGAAGAACTGGTTGCTGAGCAGCGACTCCGGACCCGTCTTCGACGGGATGAGCCACGAGACCGGTGAAGGATCGTGGCGTCCGTGCAAGAGGACGAGCAACGGCCGCCGGCCGCCCCCGGCGGGCACGACGCCGATCTCGGAAAGGCTTCGACCGAGCAGCCGGCTCGCGAGCGTGTAGTGCACGACCGTCGCGCCCCTCGTGTCGGAGTAGCCTCGCCTCGCCGCGGTGATGTGCGCGCGGATCGCTGCGGCTGCGACGCCGATGACCAGGAGGACCACCACGAAGACCCACTGTCGACGAGCTCTCCGTCGCGTGCGCACCGGCGTCAACACCTCGAGGACCATACGACGGCAGGAGCACTGCCCCTCCGCGCGAATCTGCGCCTGATATGCCCACCACGTTCAGCGCCTTCGGCGAAGACGCCTTCGGCCGGCGCGCCGAGGCGGCCGCCCGCTTCTTCGGCACGCCGCAGTACATCCTCGGCCAGACCATCATCGTCATCGTCTGGATCGCGCTCAACGCGGTCGCGGTCGGGCTCCGCTGGGACCCGTACCCATTCATCCTGCTGAACCTTGCGTTCTCGACGCAGGCCGCGTACGCCGCCCCGCTGATCCTGCTCGCCCAGACGCGTCAGGTCGAGCGCGACAAGGCGGCGTCGGACAAGCTCGAAGCCCATCGCGAAGAGGTGACGGACGCGATGCAGAGGCGCGAGTCGGAGCTGAAGCGAGAGACCGACGAGCTCAAGGCGCTGCTCCAGTCGAACACGGACCTCACGCAGCAGGACAAGGAGCTCACCGAGCGGGTCGAGGCCCTGACGCGGGAGATCCACGCGCGGCTGACGAAGAGCTGAGCTACGCCTTGACGCGCCGGACCCGCGGCGCTGCGTGAACCGGCGTCACCTCGCTGGACGCGGGCGGGCTCCAGGTCACGGGCTGCGGCGGCTGCGTCGTCGCCGGTATCTGCCCGGACGATCGGATGCGGGCGACCTTGCCGAGCACGTCGAACCAGAACGGCGCTCCGAGCGTCATCGCGGCTGCGGTCATCAACAGGCCGACGAGCTTCAACAGCACCGTCAGGCCCCAGCCTCCCGCACCCGACGGCCGCCGCTCGATCCACCAGCCGACGGGGAGCTTGAGCTGCTGCAGCTTGTCGACGCTGACGGCGACGTTGGTGACGGACGGATTCGTCTCGCCCGCGACCGGGTGCTGGGTTCGCGCGACCACCGCGGCGCGAATCGTGCGGTCCTTCCAGAGATGGTTGGCGATCCGGATCGTGTCGACGTTCAGCGAGAGGACGATCACGCCCGCGACCGCCCACATGAGGACGTGCATCCGGCGGCGGTACCAGCCGGACACACGGTCCATGGCGTCGTCGTACCACCCCTCCACCGCGTGACGGAACACGTCCTGCCGCCCGCCGGAGTCGGCCCACAGCGCCTGCAGCGCCGCGCGCGTCTGCGGGCTCGGTACTGCGTCGATCTGCTCCTTCACCGTGCGCTCTGCGCCCTTGCGGTCGATGTCCAGCAATGCGGTCGCGAAGATGCGAGCAGGCAGGTACGACGGATGGCGAGGCTTGCCCTTCGGTGTGTCCGAGCGAATCATGCTGTTGACGACGGGATGGGCGTACAACGCCTTGGCGTACTCGGCGCCCTTGACCGGATCGTCCGGGTCGAGCATGTTCGCGATCCCTTCCCGGAGGAAGCGCGCCCGCCAGCGCCACGCGGTCGAGATAGCCTCGTTCAGCGCCGAGCACACGAGCGCGAGCACCAGGTAGACGAAGATCAGGCCGAGCGCGACTTGGATCGCTGCGAAGTCGAGCACCGGCTACTCGAACCGCTTGAGGAACTTCCAGGCCCACGGCGGGACCGTTCCCGGCGCAGACGTGAGATGACGGAGAGCTGGATCGCCGGCGCGGCCCTTGAACTGCGCCCGCCCGAGCTTCCACTCGACCCAGAGCCACGCCCAGTCGGGGACCGGAGTGGGAACCTGCGTGAGCGGCTTCGGCTTGGGCTTCGGCGGCCCTCCGTTCTTCGCGGGCGGGCGGCCGTCACCGTAGTCGCCCGTCATGAACAGGTGCGCCTCGCGCTTCCTGCGCTCGAGCAGCCCGGGCAGGACGGCGTTCCCCGAGTGATCCCACTGCACGAGCGCCGGTGTCGGGTCCTGGTGAGCGTTGACGGCGTGGCCGACCGATCCGGACAGCGCACCGCCTCCGCAGTTGTAGGCGAAGGAGACGAGCGCGTCGATCTGGCACTGCTGCAACGGCGCGGTGATGTAGTGGCCCATCGCAGTCACTGCGACCGCGGCGTCCTTCTGCAGCAACTGGATGCCGCGCTGCATCGTGATCGAGCCCCACCTCGCGTTGTCGTCTGCTGTGACCGGCCCCATGTGCAGCAGGTGACCGAACCCGATCGTGGCGTTGTTCGTCGGGTCGTTGTACGGCGTCGGCCGCCAGCCTTCGAAATGGCCGATGAAGCGCGCGCCGCGCGCACTCAGCTGCGCCATCTCACGCTCCGCAGGACGCAGTGCACCCTCCACCGCAGACGAGCCGCAGGATGCTCCACCACCAATGCAAGCCCCCTCTCGTCTGCGTTCGAGTGTCCCAACCTCGCGCGCGGCCTGTCAACACTCGACCGAGGGATGGAAGCGATCCTCGAAAACCGCCTAAGATCGCGGTTCGAACGCTGCGGCGTCCCGATCATTCGGAGGCCAGGAGGTTCCAGCGTGAGAGTTCTCAAGGTGACCCAGCCGCCCACGCAAGGGGCGGACGTCCGGATGCTGCAGAAGCTGCTCGGCGTGCCGGTCACGGGCCGCTACGACCAGGGGTCGGCGAACGCCGTCTACCGCAAGAAGCTTTGGCTCGGATACCAGACGCCGGATCACTCGGCCGGCGACAAGCTCATCGCATATCTGAACGGGACCCTGAAGCCGACGCCCGCGATGGTGAAGCGCGCCACGGCCTACCGGAAGCACATGAACGACCCGCATCGGAGGCCGGCGCCGCCGCCGGTCGACAAGCGCGCCGCGCACGAGGCGGCGGTCCGCGCGAACGCCGTCTCCCTCATGCACCTCCTGTTGAACAACAACCCGAGCGTCCACTACCCGGTGCACGACGTCCGGACACGGACGATCTTCGGCATCGCGACGCTCGCGCAGGTGCAACGGGAGCTGGCCGCCGGACGCTTGACGATCGACTGCTCGCAATCGGTGACGCTCATCGCGCACGTCGCCGGCGCGAAGGACCCGAACGGCGGCGGGTTCAGGGCCGACGGGTTCACCGGCACGCTGCTTCGAGGCTGCCAGGGGATCACGCTCGCGCAGGCACGCGCGGGCGACCTGTGCGTGTTCGGGCCGGGCACGGGCCATCACGTCGTGATGGTCCTGCAGCCCGGCCCCGACCCCCTGCACTTCTCACACGGGCAGGAGAAGGACCCGATCGCGATCAGGCACTCGGTCGAATCGCGGTTCCAGCCGCCCGGCGCGAGGTTCCTGCGTCTGCCGATCTAGAGGCGCCGTCACCTCCGTCACTGCGACCGGCTTCGCGGAGTCACGCGATCAGCCGCGTCGCGCGCCGAAGTGAAATGACACGTTCGAGGGGTTGCGCACGGTCGGCGCGACTTGTTTGATGGCGTGGCTGCGGCGCTCACCGACCGAGGGGCGATGAATCACCTGAGCGCGATCTGCAGCGGCGACGGCGATCTCAAGTCGCTGACGCTCGACGAGCTGCGCCGCCGCTGCCAGAACGCGGGCCAGGCGTTCGGCCTGACCTGGGTCGAGGTGATGCTGCTCATCCTGGTCATCGTCGTCGCGTTCTTCTGGCTGCTGGCCGCGCGTACGCGCGCGAACGAGGACACGGGCACCGTGGTCGGGAACACGATCGAAGGTGTCGCCTATGCGGCGATCGGGCTGGTCGCCGGGTCCGGATTCGGGCTCTTCGCCGCGGAGATCGTGCCGCCGCACCTCCTAGGGATCATCCTGGTGCTCGTCGGGCTGGTCGCGCTCGCGTTCGCGATCATCGGCGCAGCGACCGGCGACGGGGACGCGGGCGGCAGGGTCGCCGCCGTGCTCCTCGGCGTGCTGCTCGCGGCCGGCGTGGCGACGATCGGCGTGCTGGGTCTCGCGGTGCCGAGCGGCGGCGCCGCCGGCGGCGACTACGAGCACTACCTGAACGCGGTTGCGATCGGCTTCGGCCTACTCGGAGCATTCGACGGGATCGTCTCCGCGCTGCTGCGCGGTCCCCACTGGGCGGTCGGGTGGGCGCTCGTCCTCGTCAACAGCTCGTGGGGGTTCCTGGGCAGCATCCTCGGCCTCGGCACGCACCTCGGCTCGTACCTGTGCTGGGCGAACGACGGCGCCGTCGAGCGCGACAACCGGAAGGCCTACACGCTCTACCGCGGCGGCTTGACGCTTCGCAACGAGCCCGGCAACCGCTACGCCTTCACGCAGGGCTGGGTGATGAGCTGCGACTCCGCCGGCGCGCTCGAGGTGCACGAGGCGATCCACGTGACGCAGCATTTCGTGCTCGGCCCGATCTACGTCGTCTCCCATGGAATCTGGGACGGGCTCGGCGCACTCATCGGCCTGATCGCCGGTCCGGCGGCGGGTGTTGGCGTCAGCGAAGGCGTGACGCGCATGAGCTACTTCAACAACCCGTACGAGATCATGGCGTACGCAACGCACAACGGCGCCCGCCAGGACACCGACAAGCTGATCTTCCCGTCGCCGTGGTCGTACATCTTCATGAGCCTGTGGATCGCAGGCGCGATCGCGGCGTCGATCGCGCTGACGGTGCACTGGGTCTAGGTCGTCTGCAGGGCCTGAATGACGGCGCCGATCGAGCCGATCAGGATCACGATCGCCCAGATCAGCGCGAGGATGCCGACGATGATCGCCGCGAGCGCGTCGGTGATGCTGACGAGCGGGCCCGGCACGATCCCCTGCAGGAAGCTGACGACGATCGTCGCGACGAACGACGTCGCGACGAGCAGGATCAGGCTCTTGAGCTTCAGGAAGCGCTGCTGCGCGAGCGGCAGGCAGATCGTCGCGCCGAGCTTGAGCAGGAGGATCAGCGACAGGAGCACCGCGGCCGCGGACTTCGGGAAGTGCCCCCAGATCGCGAAATAGGCGATCGTCCCGAACGGCGCGGCGAAGAACAGCGCGACCATGATCATCAGCTTCACGAATGCGACCAGGATCAGCACCAGCGATCCGAGCGCGAGCAGGAACGACAGGATCAACGTCACGATCCCCTGCAACTTCGCCTGCAGGTTCGGGTTCAGGACGAGCGCGAGCACCATCAGCCCCAGGCTGTAGGCGACGATCCCGTCGACGAGCGCCAGGTAGGGGATGCCGTACCCGGGAGGGCTCGTGTCGCCGCCGCCCCGAAGGAACGCGGCGGAGCCGAGCTCGACCAGGACCGCGACGCACATCAGAACAAGCGCCACGATGAGCGGCACGCGGCGGAGCTCGTCAGGCGCCGGCATCGTCGAGGCCTACGAGGGGCACGCCGTCGTCCGCAGCGTGATCGTCGTGGCAGGGAAGGCGTCCAGCTCGATCGTGCCGCCCCCGTGGTCGACTGCCGATCCGTAGCACGCGCCGTCGACCGTCTGGGGCTTCGCGGGAACGGTCTTCGTCGTCGTGGTGACGACGACCTGTCCGCTCGCGTCGAACGCGACGCGCGTCGACGTGCTGAACAGGCTCCGCTTCTCGATCGTGATCACGCACGAGCCCGACACGCCGAGAACGGTCGGCCCGGTGCTCATGACGGGGCAGGTCGTCGACGCCTTGTCGCCGATCGTCAGAAACCGGTTCCCTTGGAGCCCCTTCAGCGCGCCCGCCGCGCCGGCATGGTCCGGGCTCGGCTGCCCCGACCCGTGGCTCGCACCGATGACGATCGTGGCGACGAACACCACCACGATCACCACCAGCACGATGATCAGCTTCTTGCTCACGGCCCCAGCTGGTAGGTGACCCACTGGATGCCGAGGTCGTACCCGTACGAGGTCACGAGCACCTTGGCGTAGTTGCCCGCGTCGGTGTGGATCGCGAAGACGTCTCCGGTCGCCAGCTGGTTCGAGCCGTCGTCGTTCCCGTCGATCGGGATGCTCGTGTACGGGGCCGCTGCGAGCGACTGCGCGGTCACCGAGTCGAAGTTGACGAAGCCGAGGTTGGCGATCGTCGCCGTGCCGCGGGGAACCATCTGCCGGAGCACGTCGGTCTCCTGCTCCCACCAGACGTCGCCTTGCCCCGTCAGCTGGCCGGACTCGGCGTCCCACAGCCACGTGCCTTTGATCGCCGTCTGCCCCTGCGAGACGACGTTGACGTTCGTCGTCGTGGTCGTGTTCGTCGTGGTCGTGTTGCCGTTGCCGCGCACGAGCAGCCACACGACGACGCCGATGATCGCGAGGAGCACGACGCCCGCGATCACGAAGATCCACCAGAAGCGCTTCCACCAGGGAACCGGCGGCTTCGGAAGCGTCACGTCGAACGCGACCGAAGGCCCTTCCGTGAAGTCCTCGTCGGGGTTGACCTCCGACACGGCATCCAGCCGGACCGAGTACGTCGCGGGTGGTGTGCCGGCCGGGACCTTGATCTGCAGGCGGACCTGCTCGGCGGCGGCCGGCGCGAACTCGCGCGTCGCCTCGCCGTCGATCGTGAACCACTCGCCCTTCGCGGGGTCCTGCGGCGTCGCGAGCAGGCGTCCGCTGAGCTCGTCGACGCTCGTGTTCGTGACGGTGTACTGCGCCTGCGCCGCGCCCGTTCCATCGAGCTGGACCTTCTGGCCGGCGGCGGTGACGGTGAAGCTGGGCACTGGTGCGCCTCCAATCAGATGTGGTGGGTGCGGATCAGGAGCACGCCGCCGCGGGCGAGCACTGCGGGCACTGCGACGAGCAAGATCGGTGCGGTCGCCGCAAGGACGATCAGGTTGTGAACGAGCTGGAAGACCGTGAGCGTGACCGCGATCAGCCAGGGGACCATCAGGATCCCGAGGAACGTGCCGGTGAGCTTCGGCCCGAGGTAGCCGCGGACCCGCAGCGCGATCGCCGAGCCGATCGCCGCGCCGATCAGCATCAAGACGTACGCCGCGAAGATCGCGAAGACGAAGAAGATGATCTCGCCGATCGTGTCGCCGATCACGCACCCGACCGAGTCGCAGTTCGCGGTGTGGTGCCGCACGAGCAGGACGACGACCATGATCAGCTCGCCGACGACTCCGCCGACGAGCGCGCCGACGAGGGTCATCAGGTACCCGCGTGGAGTCGTCACGCGCGGAGGCTTCGAACCGGGGACGGTCACCTGACAGGTCGGGCCCTCGGCGTAGTCGTCGTCCGGATGCTCGATCCCGATCGCGTCGAGGCGAAAGCTGTACGAGCCCGCGGCCGCTCCGAGCGGCGGCTCGACGCGCACCGTGAACTGGCGGGCAGCACCGCTGTCGAACGTCTGCTGCGCGTCGCCCTCGACCGAGAACCAGTCCGGCGGCGCACCGGGCGAGGCCGTCACCCGGACGCGTGCCTGCAGCTTCTCGGCGCCCACGTTGGTGACCGTGAACGGCACCTCGCCGACGCGGTTCGGCTCGAGCTCGACGCTCGTCGAGGGCGTCGTGATCGAGAAGACGGACGTCGCCGTGACCGTCATGCGGCCGCCTGCCCGAGCTCGACGTCTGCGATCACGTGCGCCGGCTTCTCGTGCTCGACGATTCGCGCGACGAGGTTCAGGTACTGCGCGGCCGAGGCCGGCACGACCACGCGGACGTGGAACGGCAGCGTTCGACCAGCGTCGTCGGTGACGCTCTCGTCGACCTGATAGCCGTGCTCGCCGGTCGCCGTCTCGAGCATCTCGACGAGCCCGGCCGCGGTGCCCCGCCA
>Ga0105237_10006618_pt1 | contig 12804 bp, 11 predicted proteins | sample KBSC24metaG_FD_81520 | JGI IMG/M metagenome (GOLD analysis project Ga0105237, IMG submission 81520) | Corn rhizosphere microbial communities from Kellogg Biological Station, Michigan, USA - KBS C2-4 metaG | ecosystem: Host-associated > Plants > Roots > Rhizosphere > Soil | place: Michigan, USA...
GAAACAGCGCGTATTTTTGAAAGACCATGCCGATGTCACGGCGGTTGGGCGGCAGCGAGGTGACATCCTTATCGCCGATGCGGATCGCACCCGCCGTAGGCGTCTCGAAGCCGGCAATCATGGTCAGTAAAGATGTCTTGCCGGATCCGGACGGACCGACAATCGAGACGAATTCGCCTGGCTCGATTTCCAGGTTTGTGTCTCGGACAGCCCAAACGTCTCCGTAGCGCTTTCTGAGCCCCGAAAGGATCAATCTTCGGCCAATCAAATCATTGTCCTCCTTCAGTTGAGTGAGAATTCCCCATTTTTTGTTGCTCGGCATTAGCCGTTCGCAGGCGGTGCTGGCCTGTTTCAGGCAGCCCGCAGATCGCTCGAATACAGAATTCATTGAACCAGCAGCCCGGTGACAGTCACAAAGCGCGCTGCTAAAGCTATTTTGATGTGACAATCGCTTTGCGAAAACTTCACATAATCTTTTTGTTGCATCAAAAAATAGCACTGTCAACATGCGGGAACGGGAAATGATATTGGCATTGGGCGAAGGTGCGGGTTTGGATCGGCAGGCGGTCGGATTGGGCGATGCTGCCTATCGGGAAATGAAGGAGCGCTTGATCCGTGGTGTCTATGAGCCTGGCTACAAGATGACGGTTCGCGCGGTCGCGGAGGAGCTGAGTATCAGTTCAACGCCTGCGCGCGATGCCATAAACCGCCTGATCGGCGATGGCGCATTGATTTATGCTGGTCCCAAGACGGTGATCGTTCCCATTCTCAGTGAGGCCGATTTAAAGGAGATAACCCTGGTTCGCCTCGCTCTGGAAGGACTTGCGGCGGAGCGAGCGGCGCAAGAGGGGTCGGAGCAAACCATTGAGACTCTTAGGAAATTGCAGGAGAGTATCAATTCTGCCTTGGTGGAAAAGGACTACACGACGGCGCTGTGGCACAATAAGGAATTTCACTTCTCGGTATATCGCCTCGCCGGCCTTCCTCATCTCACTGCGATGATTGAGGGGCTTTGGCTGCGCGTTGGTCCGTCGCTCTACAACCTCTATCCGGAGTTTGCCGAGGAGAAGTATGGAGTGCGCAATCACGAAATGGCGATGGAGGCGCTCGCTGAGCGTGATGGAGCCGCGTTAAGGGCTGCTTTCGAGAGTGATATTCGCGATGGGTTTCGTAGCCTGCGGCGTGCGGCGCGTGCAAATCGACACCTTTAGACTCAAAATTTGATGCATTGACTTGACGACAAGAAATTTTGTTGCAACAAAAATATAAAGGCGGTGCAAAGACGCACGTCTGAACTTGCAACGGAAAGCTTCCTGTCATGTTTACGGATAGAGCTCAGGGACGAGGTTGGTCGGCTATCAGAGCGCGATCATCCCATCTCTTTCGCCGGGGAAAAGGCGTGTTCCCGGCCGGTATCACACGCTCCACGATCGAGAGGGATCCGATCCCGATTTACGTCGCCAGGGGCGAGGGGGCTCATGTCTGGGACGCGGACGGCAACCGTCTGCTCGACCTCAACAACAACTTTACGACATTGATCCATGGGCACGGTTTTGCGCCCGTCACCGAGGCCGTCGAAAAAGTCCTGAAAACGGGCACATGCTTCGCCAATCCCACGGAACATGAGATCGCGCTCGGCGAGCTCCTGGTATCGCGCATACCGGCGATGGAGCAGGTGCGTTTCGTCAACAGTGGTACCGAAGCCGTCATGTTTGCCATAAAGGCTGCGCGTGCCTTTACGCGGCGGTCGGCAATCGTTCGCTTCGCAGGTGCCTATCACGGCGCCTATGACTGGGCCGAGGCCGGTCAGAGCGGCGTCATAACGGATAATGATTCCGGCGGTCGTCAACCGAAGCTTGGTTATCCCGGTGCGCCGCAATCAATTGCCGACAAAGTCCTCGTTCTCGATTTCAACGACGCGGCCGGTATAGAGCCGGCAATTGCGCCGAGAGCAAACGACGTTGCCGCCATTCTCATCGATCCGATGCCGAGCAGGGCAGGGCTGCTACCCCCAGCGCCGGACTTCATCGCTGCGGTATCCGCGGTCGCCCGCAAATACGGCATCCTTGTCATTGCCGATGAAGTTCTCAATCTGAGGCAGGGTTTTGCCGGTGCTTCGGCCCGCTATGGCCTTGAACCGGATCTGATCACCGCCGGCAAGATCATCGGCGGCGGCTTCCCGGTAGGCGCCATTGGTGGCCGCACGGACGTCATGGCCGTTTTCGGCACGGAGGATGAGGTGCCGCTTGTTTCGCAAGGCGGCACATTTTCGGCAAATCCCGTGTCCATGGTTGCCGGAAAGGCCGCAATGGAGGCCATGACGATCGAGGCGTTCGATTGCGTTGAGCGCCTAGGGGATCGCTTGCGCGAAGGATTGTCTCGTACGGCTCTCAAATGGCGAGCGCCGTTTTCAGTTTCCGGAGCAGCGTCCCTGTTTCGCATCCATCCAAGGACGATCGCGCCGACGAGTTTCCATTTGGCAACCATGACGCCCAAGGAGAGCGACGTCATGCGGGCGCTCTCACGACATTTCCTGGCATGCGGGATTTTGCTGCCGTTCGGCGCCGCGGCATGCCTTTCGACACCGATGTCTGACGCCGATGTCGAAAGCATAGTCGCGGTATTTGACGATTTTCTGGAAAAGAACAGTGGAACGGGTTGGGAGGGATGGCAATGAGGGAGATTTCAATAACGGGTACTGTTGCAGAGCGGATTGCAGAAGCGCTCGGACGCCATGGTGTCGAGATGATCTTTGCCCAAAGCTTGCCGTCGGCGCTCATCCTTGCCGCCGAGGCGCGCGGGATTCGCCAGATCGCCTATCGGCAGGAAAACATGGGCGGAGCCATGGCGGATGGCTATGCCCGCACCTCCGGAAAAGTCGGTGTGGTTGCCGCCCAGAACGGCCCCGCCGCGACCCTCCTCGTGCCGCCGTTTGCCGAATGCCTGAAGGCAAGCATTCCGGTTGTGGCGTTGGTCCAGGATGTTGAACGCGACCAAACCGACCGGAACGCTTTCCAGGATTTCGATCAGATTGCCCTGTTTCAATCCTGCACCAAATGGGTCCGGCGCGTCACGGTTGCCGAACGGGTCGACGACTACGTCGATGCGGCGTTCACTGCCGCCACCTCCGGCCGCCCCGGCCCGGTGGCGTTGCTTCTGCCAGCGGACCTTCTGCGCTCGCCCGCGCCCGTTGCCACGGCGCCCCGTACCCGAAATCTCGGAAGATGGCCGCTTGATCGAACGCGGCCGTCGGATCGGGATCTGCAAGACGCCGCCGAACGGATCGCCAGTGCCCGATCACCTGTCGTACTGGCCGGAGGCGGTGTCCATTGCGGCGGGGCTGCGGAAGAACTGGCACGTTTGCAGGATGAGGCCTGCCTGCCTGTCTTCACGACAAACATGGGGAAGGGCGCGGTCGGCGAATTCCATCCGCTGTCCGCCGGCGTGCTAGGTTCGCTGGTCGGTCCGCGATCCCTGGGCCTCTACAGTCATGAACTTATGGCAGAAGCCGATCTGGTGATTCTTGTCGGTACTCGAACCAATCAGAACGGCACAGACAATTGGCGGCAGATTCCGGCCAAGGCAAGCGTGATCCATATCGATATCGATCCAACCGAGGTGGGCCGAAACTATGAGGCTCTTCGGCTTGTTGGCGATGCCAGGGAAACATTGGCGGCATTGCGCCGGTCGCTTCAAAGCTGCGACCTTGCGCTTAGGCGAAGCCTGCGTGCACCTCTTGAAGAGCGGATCACCTCATTCTGGCGGCAGTTCGATGAAGCGCGCCATGCTCTGTATGCGTCGGCCAACTCGCCAATTCGGCCGGAAAGGGTCATGGCTGAATTGCAGCCCTGGCTCGCGCGCGACATCACAATCGTGGCGGACGCCAGCTATTCCTCCATGTGGATACTTGGACAGTTGAGGGCGCCACGATCCGGCATGCGTTTCATCACGCCGCGAGGCCTCGCCGGACTTGGATGGGGCTTCCCGCTTGCGCTTGGCGCCAAGGCGGCCGAGCCGAAACGTCCGGTGGTAGCGGTCGTCGGCGACGGCGGTTTTGCTCATAGCTGGGCCGAGCTTGAGACGATGATACGCATGCGCCTGCCGGTGACCATCATCGTGCTCAACAATGGCATCCTCGGTTTCCAGCGCGACGCCGAGACCGTGAAGTTTGGCCAATACACGTCCGCATGCCATTTCGCCGAGGTCGATCACGCCGCGATCGCGCAAGCCTGCGGATGCCCGTCGATCCGGATCGACGATCCGGCAGCGCTCGCTCTGGCCCTGAAACGTGGCATAGAAGGCAATGAACCGTTGCTCATCGAAGTGATGACGGATCCAGAGGCACATCCGCCGCTGTCGCTCTTCGCTGAGATGGACTGGGCCGCATGACCCCGGCTCCCCGGCAAAGGCTTGCTGTCGTCACCGGCGGCAGCTCGGGGATCGGTCTTGCAACGGCTTCAAGCCTGCTTGACCACGGCTACAAGGTAGCGTTCTTCGGTCAGCGTCAGGACCATGTTACGTCCGCAGAACAGATGCTTTCGGCGCGGTTCGGCGCCGAGAGTGTCTTTGCCCGGTCGGTCGACTTGGCCAAGCCGATACAGATACAAAGGTTCTTCCACGCGCTGGAGCGCAAGTGGGCCATGCCGGATATTCTTATCAGCAACGCGGGTATATCCCCAAAAGGCGAAAACGGTGCCACGCCCTTTGCACAGATCACCTCGAACGAGTGGCACTCGGTTCTCGCGGTCAACCTGACGGGCGCAATGCGGTGTTGCCAGGCCGTCCTGCCGCATATGATCGACCATGATTTCGGGCGCATCGTGTTCGTCAGTTCGATTGCTGGCCGGACAATCCCAAGGATATCAGGTGCAGCTTATGCCGCCTCGAAGTCAGCGCTTGCGGGGTTGGCGCGATCGCTGGTGGCGGCCTCTGCCGGTCACGGCACGACAGTCAATCTCGTGGCACCTGGTCGGATTGCTACTGACATGGCGGGACTGCCAGACAGTGAGATCAACAAAGCAGCGCTTGCGCGCATTCCAGTCGGACGCATCGGGACGCCGAAGGATATTGCCGCCGCCATCTGCTTTCTCGTCTCGGAGCAAGCGGGGTTCATCAACGGCGCGATTCTGGACGTCAATGGTGGTGAATTCGCGCCGCTCTAAGGCGAGCTGGAGGAGGAGATATGGATTTTCGCATCCTGGTCCATTCGCGCAACGCGCAAATGTTTCTGATGCTGCAGCATGTCCTCGCAATCGACGGCTTTTCTGTTTCACTCACAGCGAGCATGGAAGATGCGACAAATGAGCTGCAGGATGAGTCCGTACGCGCCATCATTGTCGATCACTCCGCGTGCGAAGCGCGTCTGGGAGATGTCGCTACCCTGAAGGCCATACGAGGCGAAATCGCGATCGCGCTCCTTTGCAATCAATCTTATAAGGCTCTCGATATACCGTTCGATGAAACTGGCGCCGATCTTGTTTTGGTCCGCCCCTTTGATCCAGCGCATCTCATCGAGTTTCTTCGCCGGCTAAGGCTTGACGCGTTGATCGCGAACGGCGGAGCCGTCGCAAGCGCCGATGTACTGCGCTTCGCCGATCTCGAGATGAACTCAGCGACTGTCAAGGTGCGCAGGAATGGTCGCGATGTTCCACTGACTGCCTTGCAGTTCCGTCTCTTGCGGTATCTTCTGCAAAATCCTGAGGCCGTTCGAAGTCGGGAACAGCTAATTGCTGCGGCCTGGCCGGAAGATTCGGAGGTCGAGCCTCGGACGGTGGATATTCATATGGGGCATATTCGTAGGGCGCTTCGGAAGTTGGGACCGGATCTCATTCGTACAGTTCGTACGCGCGGATATGCGTTGGGTGGGCCGTCTCTTTGTCATCCTCGGGCTGAACCCTGATTTGCTCTGATCGAGCGGGGATTAACTTGCTTACGGAGCGGAACGCGAGTGCGTACATGTCTTGACGAGATACGCTCAAACGATCGCTTTTCAACCTCAGCATGATGTAAGCTCCAGGTGGACGAACTGATGGACCTCAAGGACTTGGTGTCCGGGTAGGTGAATACGTGTGAAGCCGTATTTTTCGCCGAGAAAGTGAAAGATACTGAAGCTGCACTTTTGCGGCCCAGCAGAATTTCCCGGACTACGCCGGCATAATCCAGATCAAGGCTCGTTTCCGGCAAGAAACCAACGAAGATCACGACCGGATGCCGCGAGCATTGGAGAGGGCTTGGGTCGCTGGTCCCAGAGGTAGCGGAACGGCTAACCGTTGGCCATTTATTTGGGTCTACTGATCATCGTGAAAATTGATGGATTGGAAAACTGGCGGTGTGCCGGGGTCACAGATGATCGGGAGGGTTTCCCAGTGGCCGAAGTACAGGCATCGGCGACGCGACCCTCTTGCCTCGGTTCGGAAGCATAGAAATGAACGGTGGATGTTTGTATCTATGGCTGGAAAACTTTAACGCGAATATCTTAGGTTCATAAGTAGAGTGGAATCTCGCCGAGTCAGGAGGCTGCGGTTTGTCATCGTCACTTCATTTCGACGTCAGCACGGGACTCAAAAGCGTAATCGGGCGTGACCTTATTACGGACGATGAGGTAGCAATCTTTGAATTGGTCAAGAACTCCTTTGACGCGGGGGCTAGCAAGGTCCAGATCGTATTTGCTGACGGTAAGATTTGGATTGTCGATGACGGGAAAGGAATGTCGCGCGATGATATCGAGAAGAAATGGCTGTTTGTAGCCTATTCGTCCAAGCGAGATCAGGGCAGGTCATCCTTTCGGACGCAGATTAGTGAACGACGACATTTTGCTGGCAGTAAAGGTATTGGCAGGTTTTCATCTGACCGCCTTGGCAGCAGGCTTGAAATGCAAAGCAAGTCCGCAGATGCAACTGGGCAAACCGTACATCGCCTCCTCGTAAATTGGGATGATTTCGAAGAGGATGATTTAGAGCAATTTACAGACGTCGCCATCTCCTATTCGGAGATCGCCGACTTCGACCTTCACGAACGGATCTCGGTCCCTTCCTCCGGTACGGCGCTGATCATTGGAAAGCCTCGCATTGAATGGGATCGGTCGAGATTGCTCCACCTTAAAGCGTCCCTAGCGAAGCTCATAAATCCGTTCGGAGATTCTAGCGACGGCTTTGCAATAGAACTCATAGCGCCGGCAGAAATGGCACGCGATAGAGTCGTGAGTGACGAGGCGCAAAGGAAGCAACAGGAGGTTCCGGCCAGCGAGCTCGTGAACGGCTCCGTAGGAAATTTTATTTTTTCAACCCTCAAGGAAAAGACAACCTATATCGAGGTTACTTTTTCGCCCGACCAGAGCAAGATTATTACGTCGCTCACGGATAGAGGCGAAACCGTATATCAAATACAAGAACCCAATCCGTACGACCAACTGAGGAACTCCGGTTTTCGATGCCAGTTGTTTTACCTCAATCTTTCAGCGAAACACACATTCGCGCGAAGGATGGGCATCCCGTCGGTGAGATTTGGCTCCGTCTTTCTGTTTCGAAATGGATTTCGCGTTTTTCCAATTGGCGAAGCCGGTGACGATTGGTTCGGAATCGATGCGCGCAAGCAGCAGGGTTATGCGCGTTTCCTCGGCACGCGTGATATCATTGGCCGGATCGACGTTGAAGGCGAGGAAGAACGTTTCAAAGAAGCTTCGAGCCGAAACCAAGGCCTCGTCGAGACAGAGGCAGCATACCAGCTTCGCGAATGCTTCTGGGAACACTGTCTCAAACGGCTTGAGCGCTATATCGTGCCGGTATCGTGGGTCGACAAAGGCGAAAAGTCGGCTGATGATCTTTCTCGCCTTCTTACGGATGCGGGACGGGCGCGTGTGGCTGCATCGGTCGCCAGACTTGTGGATAATCCCGATATTGAACTTCTGAGTTACAGCCGCCGCCTGATTAGTACTATTAATGAGCGATCAAAGCAGTTTGAGACGTCGCTTGCCAGCCTCCGTGCGATCGCAGAGAAAACAAGGGATCCGGAGTTATCCTCGAGTCTAGAACTCGCGGAGCGGCGCTTTGAGGAAATGCGCGTTGCAGAGGCGGAAGCCCTCAAGATTGCTGAGGCCGAGCGCCAAGAGAAGGAGCAGGCACGAGCGCAGGCGCTCGAAGCAGAGCGGCAAGCAGAGCTTCTAAGAGAAGACATAGAGGAGGAGCGCAAGCGCAACCTTTTCTTGTCCTCGTTGACCAGCCAGATTCCGCTTACGGTGATTAACATGCATCACCAAATCACAATTTATGCAGCGGACCTGAAGCAACAGATCGAAAATTGCATCGCCGCCTCGCGTCAACCCGGCTTCTCCGCGGAAGACCTTATTTCACGGCTGGAGCAACTCGCTTTCCTAAACCAGAAAGTTCTTTCCATCTCGCGGCTGGCAACCAAAGCAAACTTCCGGCTCGAATCGGATACAATCGAAGCAGACCTGGCGGAATATATTGAACAGTACATCCAAGAGGGGGCCGTGCCTTTCCTCCGCGGCGTGATTGATGTCGGTGTTGAGAAGATCGGCGAAACAAAGGAGCAACGCTTTGTGCCGATGGAGGTGTCGATTGTCATCGACAACCTTATTTCGAACGCCCGCAAGGTCAAAGCAACTCAAATTAACTTTACGATCCGCCGCGTAGACAAATCTACGCTTGAAATTGACGTGTCAGATGACGGCCCTGGTTTACCAGCTTCCATCGAGGATCCCGAGCGAATTTTTGAACTCGGATTTTCCCGGACTTCTGGGTCTGGTCTGGGACTGTATCATGTGCGTCAGGTGCTTGGAGAAATGGGCGGGAGCATATCGGTTGTCCCACAAGACAAAGGAATGCGATTTTTGATTAGGATATCTGAATGAAGCTGGAACTATGCGCACTGTGGATTGACGATCAACCTAAACACGTAAAAAGCTTTGCAGAGTCTCTGCAGAGGCGACTCGCTGACCTTGGCTTCGAGTTGCACGTTACTGAAGCAACCTCGCTTGATGCGGTCGACGAAGTGCTTGGAGGTCACGTGCATGATGACGGCATTGACCTTGTACTAATTGATTTCGATTTGGGACTAGCCGGTGCAGGTGGCGACAAAGCTCTCACCAGCGTTCGCAAAAGATTTCCGCACAAAGATTTGATTTTTTATTCGGCAGACGACCGCGAAAAGCTGCGCGACATTGCATACCAAAGCAAGATCGATGGCGTCTATTTTTCCACCCGCCTGTCACTTGTCGATGATACTTTTAGCATGGTGGAGAAGACGCTTCAAAAGGTTTTGGACATTGACCACATGCGAGGCATTGTGATGGCTGCTACAAGCGACATCGACTATCTTGTCGAACAAAGTCTGATAGCTGTGAACGAAAGGCTTGATCATGGAGGTCAGGAAAGTATAGCGGCCGAAGCCGCCGCGACTGTTCGCGACAAGCTGTCGAGATGGGATGAGGAGCTTGGAAAGGCAGAAAAAAAGAAAAAGCTTGAAGCTATCTTGAAGCTTAAGCACTTGTTTAGCGCCTCAGATCGCCTGGATTTCCTAATCCAAAAGCTTGATGACTGGAAATCTGAAAACAGCACACCGTTGGAAAAAGCGGATGCCTACAGGAAGGACGTGGTTCCTCGACGCAACAAGCTCGCGCATTCTCGATTGAAAATGGAGAACGGGCGACGGGTGCTGCAGGGTCCCGATGGGCCAATTTCAGATGAGAGCATGCGTGCGCTCAGGAAAGAGCTCATCGACCATAGGAATAATTTCACCAACATTTCGGTTCTGGTCGACGCGAAGATCGAGTGAGTTCCTGCCTCGCTTACTGGTGGCCACGTGTTGAAGCCGCGCAATGGCGGTGCCAAAGACCAACGCCATCAGCGGAGGCACGGCATTTGCAACCTGCGTGAACCTGGGGACCTCACTCCGCCGCCGAAGCCCACCCGAAGTATATTTGCCCTTGAATTGAAACCAATCTGGGAAGCTCTGGAGCCGAGCGTTCTCTCGAACGGTCAATGTCCGGGGTTCACGATAGTGAAGAAGGTCGTCAGGCATGCTTGTAATTGTAGGCGCAGCTGACTGTGGATCAAGGACTCGCAAGGCTTGCTTCTTCATTCCATATTGTTCTCTGATCAATCGCCCAACGGAAACATTGAGGCGGCCGTTCTTGTGGCATTCTGTTATGATCTCCGCGAAGCGGGCCACAGTTGTTGCGCTGTGACGAGCTAGCCGGGTGTCCGACAGCTGGCCACCTTTGTTGTCGCTCATCATTCGCTGGAAGATCGATCTCGCGCCGCGAGGAGCCAGGGCATGGAAACCGGGGCTATCAGGCGACGGAATAATGTCACAGTTTCCGATTTCGAGATCAGAGATGGCGGAATAAGCGTCAACAGGAACCAGAAGATTCGAAGCCCGCAAGTGGGTTCGACGTTCTTCTTCGATTGCTTCGAACACGTCGTTCGCAGAGAGGCCTATTCCTTTGCGGCACCCAACGAGAATGAAACGCGTCCGTGCTTGCGGCACTCCGAACTCGCGCGCATCCATCATCCGCCATCCAACATCGTATTCGATAGACAAGGCCCTCAGCAGAGCTTCTGCATAGTTTCTAGGAGTGCCTTGGCCCGATCCCTTAAATCCCACCGTAATGCCGCGAACGTTTTCAAGAAGAACAAAGTTTGGCTGGATAAGCGATACCAGCCGCAGATATTCGCGCATCAACTGGTTGCGCGGATCATCGACTTTGCGTCTGCCGGCACTTGAAAAGCCCTGGCAGGGGGGGCCGCCCGCGATCAACGCCACTTCGCCTTGTAGCTTTTTCAAGTCGTCGTTGTTCTTCAAAAGGAGTTCGTCGATGCTGTGGGGACTGCGCTCAAGCCAAGATGGCCAGGCCATTTGCCTTCTGAACCGGCCATCCAAAATATTATGGATATAGGTTTGAAACGCGTTAGCATCGCGTTCTATCGCAAAAGCACCGGTCCAGCCCGCTTGCAAAAGACCCAAGCTTAGGCCGCCGCATCCCGCAAACGCATCTATGAAAGCAGGTCCAGAGCCGATCATTTTTGCAACCTCTAGCACGAATCGAATCAAAGTTTAACTAGCAATTCTTCTAAAGCCAGGCTCATCAACGGTAGGTCGGATTAGTTAACAATCGAGACCACGAACTTTATGTCGATTTGGCAACACTTCGCGAAACGAGATCAGTGATCAGGGCAACCTGCTGCTCAAGCTTACGGGCCGAGTTCAATTCACATTCCCATACAACGGCAATATGCCACCCTAAGCTAGAGAGGCGTTGAGAGTTTTCTATGTCACGATTAATATTTCGAGCGAACTTAGCGTTCCAAAATGCGGTGTTCGACTTGGGTTCACTCGCTATTTTGCATCCTTCATGGCGGTGCCAGAAGCATCCATGGACGAATATGGCGAGTTTCGCACGGCTGAAAACGATGTCTGGCTTGCCAGGCAAACTCCTGACATTCTTGCGGTATCTCAGGCCACGTGCGAAGAGGCCTTTCCGTAGACCAATCTCTGGCTTGGTGTCTTTCGAACGAATTGCGGCCATCCGCTTTGATCGTTGATCCTTGGTAAGTATATCGGTCATAGCTAGCTTCGTGGCTGTCGCGGCTAAGTTCTATCGGGCGCTCATTCGTCAGGTTTCGTCACAAGTGAGCGAGTATGGAACGCCTGTAGATTAGGTTAATCTAGCTGTAAAATCGACCCGCCGGACCTGAAGTGCCAATGAAGTTTTCAGGCGCGCCCAATCACAGCATGGACACGGCGTTTTGAATCCATCAGTTGGTGTCCTTCAGTTGCGCAGGCGGTGAAAAATGCTCAGCCAGAATTGATACTCTTCATCGTTATCTTCGCACCAAGCCTCAAAAGCGCACCATGCTACTGCCGTTGGTGCGGCATCCCCGTAAAGCGCGATCGCGTCATGAGCTATTCGATGATCATTGCGAGCGGAATCGAATTTGCCGTCGAAGCGGCGGCCAGCACGTGTCGTTGAATTTCGGGACAAGCAAACACCTCCTGCGTCCGGCGCAGGGAGTTGATTTTGAAGCCGGACGTTGGGAGCTCATTGAGGAGCTGCGAGGGTCGACATAGTCGATCCATCATATCGTCCTAGGCATTTTGCTTGCGACGAAGATGTCGCATCGAAAGAGGCATTATGCGAGTATCCGTTGGCGTTTTTCCGCGGCGACTATGCTCGTCCCCTTGAGCGGCGATCAGCTTCTTCGACTTCTATTCGTAGCGCTTCAAGATGATCTTGGCAGACTGCTTCTACCCGATCGATTAAATCCGTCGTGCGGTTCAAGAGCCATGTGAGTGCTTCTCGGCTGATCTCATAGTGCTTTGAATAGCGCGCCTTCACATATGCTTCGTTGAGAATGTTGAACCAGGCGACAAAGCGCTGCTGATCGCGTGGCCAAGCCTCCGCCAACTGCTGCGCCTGACTTTCGGCGAGACCACGCAGGTGCTTGAGGTTGTGGGAGGCTGGGCTGTAATTGGTCAGTGCGAGCAGTAGCGTGGCGTAAGCCTGTTCGATCGACTGATGTAGGAGGAACGCAGATTCTTTGAGATCGCCTTCATTCATGTAAAACAACGAGCCTTTTGCGAATTTCCGAGCATGGGGAAGCCGGTCTTCGAAATACTCTGTTGCGAATTTATAGGCGTCCGCAGGGTGAAGGAGATTGGGATTGGCCAACGGCGTGTCATCAAGTTCGTATAGCACAATGCCATCTCGGCGGAGGTCGACGAAAAAATACCGGCCTTGCTTGAGTAGGGTGTTTACCTCACGAAGCGAATGCACAATGAAATTGA
>Ga0105237_10006622_pt1 | contig 12802 bp, 11 predicted proteins | sample KBSC24metaG_FD_81520 | JGI IMG/M metagenome (GOLD analysis project Ga0105237, IMG submission 81520) | Corn rhizosphere microbial communities from Kellogg Biological Station, Michigan, USA - KBS C2-4 metaG | ecosystem: Host-associated > Plants > Roots > Rhizosphere > Soil | place: Michigan, USA...
AAGCGCTCGCGAATGACGTACGCCAGCTTGTCCAAAATCTCGGCCAGGTTCCCGCCAGTGCGCTTTTGCAGCAGCACCGCGGATACAAAGAAGTGCACGTCGAGCGAAGGAACGCGCTTAGCCAAGCTCTGCAGCGCTACTTCGATGGGCAGTCCCAGGTTGTGCTCTTCGAACGTGCGGCGGAACTCGCCCGATACCGGTTCCGCGAATTCGCGATAGATCATTTCGAGCGAAACCGAAAAGGCATGGCCCGCGCGCATGGAGCGTGAAATGAACTCCAGTGTTTCCGGGAAGATGGCTTCGAATTTTTTCAAACGGCCCTTGCGCTGGTGGAGCACGTACAGGAAAGGAGCGGGCGCGATCGCCAGACCGATCAACAAATCCAGCGCCATCGGAATCGGGAGGATCACCCAGCCGAAGACGAATCCGATGCCGAACGCCATGATGCTCAAATGCACCAGACGAGCGGGACTCCAGCGCAAGCCGGCTTGCTCCAGCAGCAACTGCATTTTCGGGCCAAGCTGATACTTTTCCACCACCAACTGGGCGAATTTGTTGCCGCCCTGCTGGGTGTTGATAATGGACTGCTCGCCCTTGCTCTCTTTGGTCTTCTTCTTGGCTTTGCCGATGCCGGTCAGACGCTGTTTGATCTTGTCCGCGTCGGAGCTCTTGAAATACTTGGAGACCAGGAACCAGGCCCCGACGGCGACCAGCCAGATCAGAATTGCGACGGTCAGGAATCCCATGACGTCAGACCTCCACTACTTCGTCGAACAGATCCGGCCGTAAGCGGATGCCGGCGCTCAACAATTTTTCGTAGAATTTCGGGCGGATACCGGTCGCGGCGAAACGGCCTAAGACCTTACCGTCCGGATCCAGTCCGCGCTTGTCGAACACGAATAAGTCCTGTAGCGTGACAACCTCGCCTTCCATACCAGTGACTTCCGTAATGGACACCACGCGGCGGGAGCCGTCGCTCATACGTGACGCCTGAACCAGGATGTTCACGGCGCTGGCGATCTGCTGGCGGATGGAGACCAGCTGCATGTTTGCGTTGGCCAGCGACACCATGACTTCTAGCCGGCTGACGGCGTCTCGAGGAGTATTGGCGTGGACGGTGGTCAGCGAGCCGTCGTGACCAGTGTTCATGGCCTGCAACATGTCCAAGGCTTCTTCGCCGCGGACTTCGCCGACCACGATGCGGTCGGGACGCATACGCAGACTGTTCACCAGCAGTTCGCGCTGGCGTACGGCGCCAGTGCCTTCGAGGTTGGCCGGCCGAGTTTCGAGGCGCGCGACATGCGGCTGCTTCAATTGCAATTCGGCCGCGTCTTCGATGGTGACGATGCGCTCCTTCGCATTGATGAAACAGGAAAGCGCGTTCAGCAGCGTGGTTTTACCAGATCCGGTTCCGCCGGCGATGATAATGTTCAAGCGGGCTTTGACCGCGGCTTCCAGCAGCTCCATCATGCCGGGCGAAAGGGCCTTGCGGTCCACTAAGTCCGGCGGCATCAGCTTGTCGGTCGAAAAACGGCGGATAGAGAGTAGCGGGCCGTCTACCGCCAGCGGCGGAATAATTGCGTTGACGCGCGACCCATCGCTCAGGCGGGCATCCACCATGGGCGTCGATTCGTCGATGCGCCGGCCTACCTGACTGACGATCTTGTCGATGATCCGCAGCAAGTGCTGGTCATCGCGGAAGGTGACGTTGGTCAGCTCCAGCAGACCCTTCTTTTCGATATACACCTGACGGAAGGTGTTCACCAGGATGTCGGAGATGCCCGGATCCTGCAGCAACGGCTCCAGCGGGCCGAGGCCGAAAACTTCGTCCAGAACCTCATCGCTGATCTGCTGCTTTTCGAGCGAGCTGAGCAGGGTCGGCTCGGCGTCGATAAGCTGAATCACCGCCTGGCGTACTTCGGCCCGCACGCGCTGGTTATCGATAGTGGCCAGCGCTTCCAGGTTGATCTTGTCCACCAGCTTGCGGTGCAGCGTGAACTTGAGCTCCTGGTATTCCGGCTTCAGGTTGGTTTTCTGGCGGCCGGCATTCTTCAAGAGCCGCTGTTCCCAGGAGATCTGCTGGTTGTTCTTGTTTGCGGTTTCTAGGGACGTAAACATAAGATTTCTCTAAGCTTGCAATGCTTCACTTACGCTTGGGACAGCGCGGGCCTTAGCTCGCGCGCGCCCGGAAGCACTTGTTTTCCGATTCCACACAGCCGCCGCGCGACATTTTCGATCGCCCGGCCCAAATCGTTTTCAGAGCCCAGCGGCTGACCCAGCGTCACCACTCGGTGGAGGGCAAAATAATCGTTGGGAAGGCTGGCGTGCACGCTACAGCCGAACAACTTTTCCATGTCTGCGATTCCGATCTCTTCGCGCCGGTCCAGCCGGTTTAAAAGGATGTGGAAGCGTTCCTGCGGAAAACCCAAGTGGTTGAGCATGGTCAGCGCCTTGCGCGCCAGATGCAAACTGGGAAGGTCCGCTGTTGAGACCAGAAACGCCCGTTCGCACTCCGCCGTGGCCATCAGACTCGTGGGACTGAACACGGTGGGAAGATCGAGCACCACCCAGTCGTAGATGTTGCGGGCCTGCTCCACCAGCATTCGCAGACGGGCGCCGTCCACCGGTTCCGCATAGGGAATCGCCGGCGCCGGCAAAATATCGACACCGCCGTAATTGACAACCAGTGAATTCCACAAAGCCCCGTCGAGATGCTCTACGTGTTGCAGGGCATCTACCAACGAATAGTTGTGGGAGAGCTTCAGGTAAAATCCGATGGTGCCCCCGGTCAGATCGCAATCTGCGAGGAGGATTTTCTTTCCGGTCAGCCGGTGCAGCGAAAAGGCAGTTTGCGTCGCCACGGTGGACGCTCCGGAGCCCGGCTTGCAGCTGCTGAAAGCGACTGCATGGCCTGCTTCGGTGCGCTGCTCACTCTCGGGCGCCACCAGACGCCGCAGTCGGGAGATCGCATCTCTTTGCGTCGGGAGATCGAACGGGGCGTACAGAAACTCCACGGCTCCCGCGCGCAAACATTGCAGGATCATCTGAGAGTCGTTCTGAGCGTGCAGACCCACAACTTGCATGGGAGGATTCAGCGAGGCGATATAGCGCACCAACTCGACGGCCGTGGCTGGATCCGATCCCAGGTCGAGAAGCACCACTTGCGGTTTGAGTTGACGGGCCCGGATCTCGAGAGTTTGCTGCGGCGGATAGTTCTTCAAGTCCGCGAGAATCTGAAAACCCCTGGTTTGCGGAATGGTCTCCAGAAACTTCTGCGCGAGTTCGCGATCGGGCGCGATCAGCAGCGCGGTGATTTCCGGACCGTTTTGTAGTAACAGGCTCACTCGAAGCTCCCGATTCCGGCGGACTCTACTTCGCTCACTTCTTGGGCTTACTTCTTATCCTTAGACTTGGCCGTGGGTAAATCCTTGGGTTCGATCCTCTTGAGGAAGTCCCGGGGGAAGTTGGGCTGCGGCTTAGGATCGTTGGGACCCAGAGCTTCCGTTACTTCCGGAGTCACCAACATCACCAGCTCAGTGTTGTTCTTGTTCTCAATCTTGCTTTTGAAAAGCGAGCCGAGGACAGGAATGTTGCTGATCACAGGGATCTTCGAAAATGCATCGGTTTCCCGGTTATCCATCAGCCCGGCCACTACGAACGTCTGGCCTTCCGCGAGCTCGACATTGGTTTCGGCGCGGCGCGTGGACAAGGCGGGAATTACAAACCCCTGCAGCGTGACAGCGTTGGCGAAATCGATGGTCGATACTTCCTGGCGCAGGGCCAGCTTGATAGTTTTGTTCCCGGTCATTATGGGTGTGAACAGCAAGCGGATGCCGAATTCCTTGAATTGGATGGTGACGGCCCCAGCGGCTCCGACGCCTTGTAAGATCGGCACCGGAAATTCGCCGCCCACAAGGAAATTGGCTTCTTTTCCGTTGGTGGTTACCAGGTTCGGCTCGGCCAGGATCTGTAGGACATTTTCCTGCTCCAGCGCTTTGACGAATGTCGCGATGTTCAGGTCTGGACGAAATGCGAAAATGTTCAGCGCGTCGGTCACCGATATGGTGCCTCTGTTGACGATGCCGTTGGCGCTTGGCGCGGTTGAACTCTGGACCGTATTCGCCTGGCCGAACTGGCCAGTGGATATGCCTCCGATGGTCCCAAACGCCCCACTGGAGAGGATGTTCACGCCGAATTGCTGCGCCTTCGAGCGATCCAGTTCAGCGAACTTGACCCGCAGCAAAATCTGTTTTTCGATTGGACCAGGGGCGACTTGCAGATTATTCACCACTGTCTTTGCGAAGGTCGCCGAGAGCGCCACCGCACGATCCGCTACATCTTTGTTGGAAACCGTGCCGTTCAGCGTGATTGAGTCGCGCGAACTGTGGATGTCGATTTTCTCTTCGGGGAAGGTATCCTGCAAAATGCGGCGAAGGGGCTCCAGATTGAGCTCCACCGTCACGTTGTAGAACATCCGCTGGTCGGCTTTGCTCCAGACCACCATGGTGGCCGAGCCTAAGCCTTTGCCGGACATGAGGATTTCCCGGGTTGTGACCGGGCTGGCATCCACCACCTCCGGATTACTGGTGGAAATCTGGCGGATATCCCCCGGGTAGTCGATCACGATGCTCTTGCCCACGGTGATCCGCAAGTCTTCAGCACTCTGGCCGAGGAAAGGTCCCGCTGCCAGCGCGAGCAGTGCAGCCGCAATCGCGACCCGGCGGATCTGCCCGGACATGGCATTCTCAAACACGCGTATGGAGGTCATAGTGGTTTCCTTGGATTGCATGGTTTCGGGCCTCAATTGCCTCTCGGGATCACTTCCACGGTCTTCGTGTTCCCCCGGATCACGACGATCTGATCCGGCGGAGCGGGCGCCGGCGGAGCAATCGGAACCGCGATGGGTTGGGGCGTGATCACCACAGGCTTGCGCAACGCAGCCACGGCTACAGGAGCCGGTTTGCGTGGGGATCCATATAACTCGGCAACATAACGTCCTGGCGGCTTCACGGTACCCTCATCGCTCGAGTTGCGGAGGATTAATTGGATGCGGCCCTCGCCGTTGGCCAGCGTGAGCGTTTCGGCGTCGTTCGGCGTCACCAGCAAGGTCACTGTCGAGACCGAGACAGGCGTGCCCCGGGCATCTGACTGCATGGCTTGTCCGGCCGACAAAACCAGAACGTTTTGCAGAACGGTGGTCGTCATGTTGCTATCCCCGCTGGGAGGATGGCCCGTAACCAGCACGTCCACTTTCAAGCCGGGCAGGACAAATCCCGCCGCGCCCGCGACATCGTTGACTCGAACCGTCACCGCCCGCATACCTACGGGAATGGTGGGCGCCAGACCCAGTCCGCTTCCCTTGACGGCAAGGCGTCCTTCAAGCAGCGGCTCATCCAGAAGTATGTTGGACACCACCGGCCGGTCTAGAACTTCTTCCACTTTCGAGAACGCTCCCTTGGGGAACGCCTCCATGGACACCTTGGTCAATTTAACGTCGGCAGGCTTAACCATGACTCCGATCCCCAACGGACGCGTGGCGACTACCACGTCCTGCATGTTGCTGGGCTCGGATTTCCTGGGGGCGCTCCCACGCGAGGTCATCTGGTAGAACACGCTCGACACGACCAGCGCAAACACCAGACTGACGCCCAATACCGTCAGAAACCTGCGATCCATACTTGTTCTCCTCTTCCCTCTTGCCTGCTAAACTTCGGCTTCGTTACTTGTTAACTTTTGGGTACCAGCAGTGACAACCAGACACCCAGCGCGATGGCTGGAGCGTAAGGAATCGATTCCTGGTCCTTTTCCTTCGTCGTCGTGCTACCCAAGGCGCGCCTCAAAGCACGCACACTCAAAACTCCCACCGCGATCAAGCCACCGACGGCCGCGGTACAAAGCGCCGCTGTGATGAGGCCGCGGAACCCCAGCAGAGCACCGAAGCCCGCCATCAATTTCACGTCGCCTCCGCCCATTCCGCCCAGCAGGTAGAAAATCAGGAACACGGCGAAACCAGCCACCGTTCCGATACCCGCGTATAACAAACCAGTCGGCCCGCTTTGCCCCATCTGCCAGCCGAAACCAGCAGCTAATGCAGACAACGGAATCCAATTGGCGATCTGCCGGCGCGCGAGATCATCGATCATCGCGGCGAGTCCCACCAGAATCGCGATCCACACTTGAGCGTTCACCGGGTCCCTCGAAAGCTGCCGGAATGCTCCGGCACCTCCCCTTTTTGTTCCACGACAACCGTACTAATTGCAGCCGGTGCCGGGGCTTTCCTGCGCTTCAAATTCGGGCGCTCCAGCATCATGGGTGCGAGAAAACCGGATTGCAGCGCGAACTCCGCCAGTTCTTTCCCCGACGGAAGCCGCCAGCTCATCGGATCCATCCATTCAATCGGGATCCGAGAAATACGCGCGGAGCGAAGACGACCATCCATACTGTTACGGCGCCCGCCCCCACCCTTCTCCACCATTCCGCTGTTTGCTCCTACCTGTACTCATTCGGCGGCGTCGGGGCTTTTCATTAGCCCCAGCCGGCTAAAGGCCTATAGTGCTTAGAACCTTAGTTCCGCCCTGTACTGGGCCAGTAGAGCTACTTAGTACGGCATACGAACTAAAAGAATTCGTTTGCCGTCATCCTCAAGCACTCGCCAGTCCGGAGCCAGCTTGAGGATTTGAGTTAGAGCCGAATCCACGGGCAACAGAGCCAGGGTGAATCGATATTTGTCCATCAACTGATGCCATTCCCAGGCGCCGCTAGTGAGGCGAAGGTAATCGTTGCCGACCTCCGGTCCATAGAAATCGCTGCGGCCATCGATGAAGACCTTCTGAGCCGGGTTGACGTAGATCAGATAGTCGGCCCACTGATCGGTGGTAAGGACGCGGGAATGAAGGATCAGATCGGTATGAGCCCGCACAATCTTCACGGGAAAAACGAATTCCGGAAAATCCTGGGGCCACTTTATGGGGGGACCCGTGAGGATCAGGACAATCACAGCCACGGCTGGCCAGGCGCTGGACCTGCGGAAACCCTTGAGCGCATCGGCCGCCATCAGGTTCAGAATTCCCGGCAGTGAGCTCTTTTTCACGTGCGCCGTCCACTGCCTCCACCAGGCGCTCAACTGCGCCGCGATAATCGGCGCTGTAACCGCGACGAAGATCGGGGCATGACGCACGCTACCGAGCGCCATGTGCGCCCAGAAGACGATCCACAGCCCTTCGACCACCTTCCAGCGGCGGAACTGGGCCCCCGCCACGATCAACCCGATCAGCAGAAGAGCTTCGAACTGCAGCATGTTTTCCGAGCGGAAGCTGGGGGACTGAAACTCCTGAATGACGTTGCGGGTCCAATCCGAGCGCAGGTATTCAGCCACATGCCGGTGCAGGTTCCAACCGTAGGGATTTACCAGCGACCCCGCGGCGCAAGCCAGCGTGAGTTTGCCGTAACGTACGGCGCCGCGAATCGTCCCTTGGAAGTTGAACCAGGCCTCGATCGCCGTTCCCACGGTCGCGAGACCCAGTACGACAATCAGCGCCAGGAATCCGCCATGCAGGTTGGTCCAGAGGATGGAGAGCGGGACCAGCCACCAAATCCGGGCGCTCTGCCGCTTGCGGTCCTCTTCGATCACCCATACGGAAATCGAAACAAACAGCAAGGTAAGCAGGTGCGGCCGCGCCAGGAAGTGCATACTGGATCCGCCTACCCCCACCAGCGCGATCGCTAGCGCGATGAACAGATGCACGTCGCGGGCGACCATCCGGCGAACCAGAGTGAGGGCAAACAGCGCGATAAGTACGGCCGCCAGAAGAACAATCCCCTTGAGTCCGGCGATCCGGTGGACGCCGCTGTCGAGCACATCGCTAAGCCACTCCCAGGCATACCAGGGTGCGCCAGGCTTCGAAAATGAATACAGGTCCACGTGCGGAACCGCGTGATGCTGGAGGATGTAATCGCCGGTGCGGATGTGCCAACCGACGTCGGCGTCCGCTAGCAAACCCTCCCACCCGGCCGCTCCGGAGGTCATGAACAGCAGGATGAGAACCGCCAGAAAGAACAAATCGGATAAGGAGGGGATCAGCAAGCGTGCCCAACGGCTGACCAGAACCGCATCCATCCGTGGAACGGACGGGCGAAGAGCGGTAAGCGTCTGTGGGGGCGTCATGCCATTACCTCCTGCATTGGTGCAAGAGCGCCCGGTCGACTCATCCAAGCGAGACTCGCAAGAAACGCGAGCAGCGCCAGTGGCGTGGCCGCGGCCCAGGGCGATCCAGCCAGGCTCAGCAGCATCGGAACCGGCGTAAGCAGCACGGCGGCGAGGATGCGAGGCCCTTGTGACCCGGATTGTGTGCCGCTCTCAAACATCGCGAGCCAAAGCCCGGGGAGCAATAATCCGGCGTCGTACCCGTACACGTGCGGGGCGACCAGAAGCGATCCAGCGCTGACCGCGGCGATCGATCGCCATAGTGGTGCACGCCAGCACGCCGCGACGGTCAGAATCACGGCTGCTGCGATCAACACTCCGGTAACGACCAGGTTATTGAGGCCGCCGGCCATACCGAAGTTGAACGCGATGCTGCGTGCGTTAATCATCAGTTCGGGCGATGGGTTAAGGTTACGCAAGTCGGCCATCTGCAGGAGCGCGATGTATTTTGTTAGCCCGCCCGGGCCGGCCAACGCCACCGATAGAAGCGCCTCAACCGTCACGGCGGCGCAGGCTCCCGCCAGCATCTTCCAACGGCGCTCGATGAGGAGCATCACCGGCCACAACAGAAACAGGTGAAACTTAATCAAACCGGCGCCCAGCACCACGCCGCTTAAGAAATGTTGCTCGCGCTCGGCCAGTGCGAACGTTCCTAGTACGATCAAAAAGATCAGTACGCAGTCCTGGCCATGCGCGATCCCTAAAGAGGTCGGAAGATACATGGACCCGAAGATCAGCGCGTCAGCTCCCCAGCGCCGGAAGGCCCAAGCCCAGGTTCCAGCAAGTGCGGCGGCTTGCAAGCCAAGCCATGCCCAGAATGCGAGTCCAAAAGGAATCCAGGCTAGCGGGGCAAGAAGCAGCGCGTAGAACGGTGGACGTATGTAGGGCACCAAGTCCGGAAGCTGCGCATATTCCCGCTGGTGCTGTAGCTGGACGTCGGGAAGATACATCCTGTGGAAGACTCCATCGCGCGCGAGCGAAGCACCGGTATAAAAGCTTAGGAAGTCGTGCAGCCGGGCTCCAGGGACCACCATTGACCCAAGCAAGGTCCACAAGGCACAGAATGCGATTACCGCCAGAACCGCGTAAAGCGGAACCGAGCGCCTGTTTGCGCTCAAGCTCGGCACTCCCGGCACGATGGCCGGACTGATTTGCGTGGGAATCACTCCCTTGTTATTCGCCCTGGATGTGCGTGTACTTTAGCGTGGATTCGGGGAGATTCTCGGAAGCAGGCCCGATTCGGGGGACTGGGGACGTATCTGAGCCCAGTAATTTCCGGCCTTGAATGGCCAGCTCGAAGCGGTCTTTCACGCCGGTTTTTTCGAAAATATGCATCAGGTGGACTTTTACGGTGCCGGCAGTGATCGACAGAGCGTGCGCGATTTCTTTGTTTTTCTGGCCTTCGCAGATCTGGTGCACGATCTGTTTTTCCCGCGGCGTCAGGCGCGGAGCCGACCGCCGCTCAGAGCCATCGGTAGATTGCTCGGATGCTCCCTCAATCCACACGTTTCCGGCGGCCACGGCCCGCAGGCACTCCATAAGCGCCATTACCGGCAAGGTTTTTTTCAGGATGCCGCGCGCCCCGCAGCGCAAGGCGCGGAAGCAGTCGACATCGGCCAGGTCATGGACCCAAAGAATCGGCTGGCATGAAGCCGCGGCGTTCTTCACATCGGCGATGAACTCGAAGACCGCCTTCAGGCCGCCGGCATGATCCAGCAAAACGATGTCGGGCTGGGCTTGCCGCACTGCGGCGAACGTGTCTCCTAGCGCGGATGCGGAGCCTACAAAGTCCAGATCCTCGCACTCTGACAAGACTTTAGCCAACCCTTCGAGAACGATGGGTTGAGATTCACACGCGAATACAGAGATTCGGCTCAATAGATTTGCCTTTGCTTTGTAAATCGTCGTGCGCAGGGCAGGTAGATAGGTACTAAGTGTCGATTCAGCTAATCCGTTGGAAATATAGCGCGCCCTGTAGCGACGCCAAGAGTCAAGGAGCGATTGCGTTCACCGTCGGCCGGGTTTCGCGCAGCTCGTCCGAAGAGCCCGACGCCAGCAGCAGGCCGATGAATGCGACTGCCGCGGCCACAAGTCCCCAGGCCGTCAGCCATCCATGCTCGATCAAATATCCACCCAGCGGCGGAGCGATAATCAGCGCCACCGAATTGAGTGATTGCGTCAAGCCCAGTACCGCGCCTTGTTCCTCGCGCGGAGTCGCCTGGGTAATGAGGCTGGTAAGCGTAGGCCGCACCATGCCGCCGATCGATGTCACCAGCGTTGCTAGCGCCAGTACGGGGATCGAATGGCAGAAGGCCAGCAAAGCGTATCCGCAGGTGTAACCCATGAAACCGACGCGGTTCAAGGTGCGCTCACCGAAGCGCTTCACCAATCGCCCTAGTGCGGGACCCTGGAGGCCGATTCCCGTCAAGCCCGCAAACGCCCAAGTGTAGCCGACCTGTTCAGGACCGAAGGGCATTCCAGCCCAGGTCAAGCGTCGTTCGAGCACTAGCGGCATGCCGGCAATGAACATCGCGAAGCCAAAGGCAAAACTAAAGAACTGCCACAGCTTCGAGGCCAAACCCGGCTGGCGAAAATATTCAACGTAGGCGCCCCACTGGACTAGGGAAAGCCGCTTTCCGCCAGGACCGGAGGAGCCAGTCATGCGCCCGGACGTCCCCTTCCCGGCTCCGACCGGCGTTACCGCCGGCAAAAGGAGATACGTACTCAAGATGCTGGTGGCGGAGAGCGCAGCGGCAGCAAAGATCGGATATCGATAATCGTATTTGGCGAGCAAACCGGATATCGCTGGCCCGATCAGGAATCCCAGCCCGAAGGCGATGCCGATGATGCCGAACGATTTCGCTCGATCCTTGGGCTCAGTGACATCTGAGATATACGCTTGCGCTAGGGACAAATTCCCCGCCGTACACCCGTCGATAGCGCGCGCGATAAACAAGATCCATAGCGAGGGTGCGAACGCCGTGATCAGAAATCCGATGAAGGTTCCCGCCTGGCTCACCAGCAGGAGCGGCTTGCGGCCGGTGTGATCTGACAGCCGGCCCAACAGAGGACCCGAAAAGAGCTGGCAAAGCGCGTAAATCCCGATCAGCCAGCCTACCTCCTGAGGGCTCGCGCCCAACTTTTCCGCATAAAACGGCAGAAGGGGAATCATGATCGTCAGGCCGAGTACGTCCACGGCCACGATGAGGAAAATTGCGAGCAGGGGAGAGCGAACCAAATTCCATGATGCCACGGCGAGTGCACAGGCCGCTGCCGTAGAATGGAATTAATGCAGCCAAATGAGGAGTTCTACCGCATCCAGAAGCTTCCGCCCTACGTCTTCGCCGTCATCAATGAGATGAAGGCAAAAGCCCGCGCGGCACAGCTCGATGTGGTGGATTTGGGGATGGGAAACCCCGACGGCGCCACGCCCCGCGCCATCGTCAGCAAGCTGGTGGAAGCTTCGCGCAACCAGCGTAACCATCGCTATTCGATGTCCAAGGGCATCCCGCACTTGCGCCAGGAGATCGTCAAGCGCTACCAGAAGAACTACGGCGTGACGTTTGATTCCGAGAAAGAAGCGATAGTCACCATCGGGGCGAAGGATGCACTCGCGCACCTGCTGTTCGCCGTGATCGGTCCGGGCGACGCGGTGGTATCGCCCAACCCCTGCTATCCGATTCATCAGTACGGCGTCATCATGGCCGAAGGCCACGCCTGCACACTGCCGATGCCGACGCCGGCTGACTTTCTCCAGTCGCTGAACGACTTGTATAAGAAGTCGTCCAAACCGCCGAAGATGATCCTGATTTCGTTCCCGCATAATCCCACGACGCAGTGTGTGGATCTGGATTTCTTCAAGGAGATCGTCCGGCTGGCTGCGCATCACGGCACCATGGTGGTGCATGATTTCGCCTACGCGGATCTCGGATTCGACGGCTACAAGCCACCCAGCATGATGCAGGTAGAGGGCGCGAAGGAAGTCGGCGTCGAGATTTTCTCGATGTCCAAGAGCTATAACATGGCCGGCTGGCGGGTGGGCTTTTGCCTGGGCAACCCCAAGATGATCGGCGCACTAGCGCGGATCAAGAGCTATCTGGATTACGGCGTGTTCCAGCCTATCCAGATCGCGTCGATTATCGCCCTGCGCGAGTGCGAAGAAGACACCAAGAAGATATGCGCAATGTATCAGAAGCGCCGCGACGTGCTGATTCAGGGACTGCACCAGGCGGGCTGGCCCGTTGAGCCTCCCAAGGGGACCATGTTCGTATGGGCACCGCTTCCGGAGAAGCACAAGCATTTGACTTCGCTCGAGTTCTCGAAGCTGATGCTGGAGCAGGCGCTGGTGGCGGTTTCGCCAGGCATCGGTTTTGGACCGATGGGCGAAGGCCACGTGCGCTTTGCGCTCATCGAGAATCCGCAGCGCACGCGGCAGGCGACGGCGGGGATCAAGAAGATGCTCGCGGGTGGCTAAGCGAGACTTAGGATAGGGCGTGCCACAAAAGCGCAGAGCTCGGAAGCGACTCAGTTGATGGCAACCATTTCTCGATGAATTTCCGGTAATATTTGGAACCCGGGCCGGATGGACGGCGCTGATCT
>Ga0105237_10006626_pt1 | contig 12798 bp, 12 predicted proteins | sample KBSC24metaG_FD_81520 | JGI IMG/M metagenome (GOLD analysis project Ga0105237, IMG submission 81520) | Corn rhizosphere microbial communities from Kellogg Biological Station, Michigan, USA - KBS C2-4 metaG | ecosystem: Host-associated > Plants > Roots > Rhizosphere > Soil | place: Michigan, USA...
CGGCTACCTGGGGATCCGCCGCAACGGCCGCTTGGTCGCGTTCGCCGGCGAGCGGCTGCACCCGGGCGGCTGGTCCGAGATCAGCGCAGTGGCCACCGACGCCGAGTATCGCGGTCAGGGGCTCGGCACTCGGCTGGTGCGGGCGGTCACGTACGACATTCGCGCCCGCGGCGAGAGGGCGGTGTTGCACGCGGCGACGACGAACGTCGACGCAATCCGTCTCTACGAGAAGCTCGGCTTCTCATCGCGCGGTCAGACCACCTTCGCCGTGTTCCGCAGCCCGGGATAGGGCGCCGTCAGAAGACGACCCCGGGCGCGAACAGGCCGTCGGGATCTAGAGCCAGCTTGACTCGCCGATTCAACGCGAAGACAGCGTCGCCCAGATAGTCGGGAAGCCAGGCCTTCTTCAGCCGCCCGACCCCATGCTCGCCGGTGATCGTGCCGCCTAGCGCGATGGCGAGGTCCATAACCTCTTCGTATGCGGCCTGGGCGCGGGCGGTCTGGTCCGCGTCGGAGGGGTTGTGGACGATCAGCGGATGCGTGTTGCCGTCGCCCGCGTGGGCGATGACGGCGATCGTCACGTCGCGCGTTGCCGCGATGTCGGCGATGCCGGCAACGAGCGAGCCCAGCCGCGGCACGGGAACGCCGACGTCCTCCAGCAGCAGCGGACCCTTGCGTTCGACCGCCGGGATGGCGACGCGTCGCGCGGCGACGAACGCCTCTCCGGCCTCCGGATCGTCGGTTGCGAAGATCTCGCTCGCGCCGCTTAGCTCACAGAGGTCGCTGACGAGTTCGACCTCTTGCGCGGCAGCGCCCGACGGTTCATCGGATTGCACGATGAGGAGCGCCGCGGCGCTGCGGTCGAGGCCCATGTTCGTCATGTCTTCGACCGCATTGATCGAGGCGTGATCCATGAACTCCAGCATGGATGGCCGGAGCCCGCTCGAGATGCTGAGCACCGCCTCGGCGGCGCCCGCCAGGGTGGGGAAGGTCGCGACCAGCGTCTGCGGAGCGCGTTGGGCCGGGATCAGGCGTAGGACGATTCGGGTGACGACGCCGAGTGTTCCCTCGCTGCCGACGAACAGCTTGGTCAGGGAGTATCCGGCGACGTCCTTCAGACGCGGGCCGCCCAGTTCGACCGCGGCGCCGTCCGCGAGCACCACTGTCAGTCCGAGGACGTAGTCGCTCGTGACGCCATATTTCACGCAACACAGGCCGCCGGCGTTCGTGGCGACGTTGCCGCCGATCGAGCAGATTTCGTAGGTAGGACGAGGGATCAGGCGGGTACCACAGGCCGTAGGCCGCCGCCGCCTGCTTCACCTCCGCGTTGAGAGCACCGGGTTCGACGACGGCAATCCGCGTGATCGGGTCGATGTGAATACTGCGCATGCGCTCAGTCGAGATGACGACGCAACCGTCGATCGCAGACGACCCGCCTGAAAGTCCGGACCCGGCTCCGCGAACGACGACCGGCACGCGGTGCGCGCTAGCGATCCGCACGACGCGTTGCACGTCCTCGGTGGAAGCGACCCGCACAACCGCGGCCGGGGTGCCCGCCGCTGGGTCGTTCGCTCGGTCCCAGCGATAGCCGGCCATCCGATCACGGTCGAGAACGACGGCGCCCTCGCCCAGGTCCGCGGCGAGCGCCTGCAGTTCGGCCTGCAGCAGACCCATCGCCAACTCCTCCGTAATACGAAATGATCGCTCCGAAAATATCAGCACCGTCGGAGAAGTCAATCGCCAATCAGACGTCGTCCGGCCGCCCGCAGCAGCGGGACGGCGCGCGTGACCAGCGCGTCGTCGACGCGAGTCACTGGACCCGACACCGAAACCGCCGCCTGGAATCCAGCCGCGGCGGGGATGGCCATGGCGACACATCGAACGCCGAGCTCTTGCTCCTCGTCGTCGATCGCGAAACCCTGCGCTCGAACCTCCGCCAGCGCGGCCTGCAAACCCAGCCGGGTCGTGACGGTGCGTGGCGTGTGCGCGACGAGGCCGGTGCGGTCGACGATCGCCGCGACCTCGCTGTCGGGCATCTGCGCCATGAGGGCTTTGCCGACCCCGGTGGCGTGCAGGTCGACCTGACGCCCGACCTCGGTGAACATTCGCATCGAGTGGGCAGAGGGCGCCTGGGCGACATATTCGGCGCGATCACCGGCCAAGATCGCAAGATTGGCGGTCTCCCCGAGCTCGCGCACCAACTCGGCCAAGACGGCTTCGGTGTCGGCGCCGACCAGTCGATTGGCAACCGCGCCGAGTCGAACCAGCCGGAACCCAAGCGCATAGCGACGATCAGACAACTGCCTCGCGTAGCCGCAATCAACCAAGGTCTGCAACAACCGGTGCGTCGTCGGCTGCGGCAGGCCTACGGCGTCCGCGATATCTCGGAACGCCATGGGGCCGGCGGCGTCCGCGAGCGCCTCGAGCACAGCGACCGCCCGATGCAGCGACTGCACGCCGCCACTCCCTCTTTCCGTCACAGTGATCTCCTTGCTAGCCTTTCAGTCGCTAAAACCATCACTCCATAATACGGAATGCAGGATCGAATGTCTTGGCAGCCCGTCGGCCAGCTTCAGGTCGACACATCCATGCACGACTTCATCGCGAACGAAGCGCTGCCGGGGACCGGTATCGATCAGCGGAGCTTCTGGGCGGCGACCGAATCGATCATCAACGACCTAGCTCCGCGGCACCGAGCCCTGCTCGGTGTCCGCGACAGGATGCAGCGCGACCTGGACCAGTGGCACCGCGAGCATCCCGGGCCGCTCACCGGCACGGCCCCGTATGAGGCTTTCCTGCGCGGCATCGGGTACCTCGTGCCGCCACCGCCGTCGTTCACCATCAGCACGGCCGGCGTGGACGCGGAGATCAGCAGCCAGCCCGGACCCCAGCTCGTCGTGCCGCTGCTGAACGCGCGCTTCGCCGTCAACGCCGCGAACGCTCGGTGGGGCTCGCTGTACGACGCCTTGTACGGCTCCGACGCCATTGCTCAAACCGGTGACCTGGCCCCCGGCTCGCAATACAACGAGGTCCGTGGCGCAGCCGTGATCTCCATGGGACGGGCCCTCCTCGATGAAGCGGCGCCGCTGTCCTCCGGCTCACACGCCGACGTCGTCCAGTACAGCGTCACTGGCGACGGGCTTCACGCCGCATTCGACGACGGGCGAACAACGTCACTCGCCGACCCGGGACAGTTCGTGGGCCACCGCTCAGATCCCGAACTCGCCGCAATCGTGCTCGTCCATCACGGGCTGCACCTAGAGGTCCTGATCGATCGTCGCGACGCTGTCGGCGCGAACGACCCGGCGGGTGTCAAAGACATCGTCGTCGAGGCAGCGGTCACCACGATCATGGACCTGGAAGACTCCATCGCCGCCGTGGACCCCGAAGACAAGGTCTTGGCCTACCGCAACTGGTTGCAGCTGATGAAGGGCGAACTCAGCGAGTCGGTCACCAAGAACGGCGCCTCCTTCCTGCGCACCATGAACGCCGATCGCTCATGCACCGCGCTGGACGGTTCGACGGTGACGTTGCCCGGCCGATCCTTGCTCTTGCTCCGGCACGTCGGTCATCTGATGACGAGTGACGCCGTCCTCGATGCCGAAGGCGTGGCCGTGCCGGAGGGAATCCTCGACGCGATCGTGACGACGCTCTGCTCACTGCACGAGCGGGCCGGGCGCTCGCGGCTGCGTAATTCCCGAACGGGCTCCATGTACTTCGTCAAGCCGAAGATGCACGGTCCCGACGAGGTCGCGCTTACGGTCGAGCTCTTCCGCCGGGTCGAGGCGGGGTTCGGGCTCGATCGCGGAACTATCAAGATCGGCATCATGGACGAGGAACGCCGCACCACCCTGAACCTCGCAGCATGCGTCTACGAGGCTCGCGACTCCATCGCGTTCATCAACACCGGTTTTCTCGACCGGACCGGCGACGAGATTCACACGTCGACGCATGCGGGCCCAGTCGTCCGCAAGGCGGCGATGCGGGCCCAGGCTTGGTTCGAGGCCTACGAAGCCCACAATGTCGACGTAGGTCTCGCCGCCGGATTTCCGGGAATGGCCCAGATAGGCAAAGGGATGTGGGCTATGCCTGATCGCATGGCCGACATGCTCGAACACAAGATCGACCACCTTCGAGCCGGCGCGACGACGGCGTGGGTTCCATCGCCGACGGCGGCGACTTTGCACGCGCTGCACTATCACCGCGTCGACGTCAGGCAGGTGCAGCAGAACCTCCGCAGCCGGCCGGCCACCGAGCTTGCGTCGCTGCTACGCGTCCCGGTGACGGCAAGCGCGGATTGGAGCGAGGCTGACGTCCAGCGCGAACTCGACAGCAACGTCCAATCCATCCTCGGCTACGTGGTGCGCTGGGTCGATCAAGGCATTGGCTGTTCGAAAGTCCCCGACATCGACGACGTCGGCCTCATGGAGGATCGCGCGACACTTCGGATCAGCAGTCAGCTGCTCGCCAACTGGCTCGTGCACGGCGTCATCACGGCCGAGCAGGTGACGGCTGCGCTGCACCGGCTCGCGGCGGTCGTGGACGAGCAGAACGCCGGCGATCCGGCGTACGAATCGCTCGCGGCCGGCGACTCGTCGTTGGCCTTTTGCGCCGCGCGAGAGCTCATCTTCCTCGGCGTCGACCAACCCAACGGCTACACCGAGCCGATCCTGCACAGCTACCGCCGCCGCAAGAAGGGACACCCGTCATGACGCTTTCGCTGGACACCACCAGCACGATCATCGCCGCCGTCCGGGCGGAGGCCCGGAAGTCGCAGTTGAAGCCGATCACGGTCGTCGTGCTCGACGCCGGCGGTCACGTCGTCGCCGCGGCACGCGAGGACGGGTCGTCTCACGGGCGCGTCCAGATCGCGCACGGCAAGGCCTACGGAGCCCTCGCGCTCGGCGTGGGTTCGCGGGCCTTGATGACACGAGCCGAACAGCAGCCGTACTTCATCGCGGCTGCCACGTCGGCAATCGGTGGCGCGCTCGTGCCCGTGCCGGGCGGAGTGCTCATCGCGCACGGCGATCAGATCGTCTGCGCCGTTGGCGTGTCAGGCGACACGTCAGATAACGACGAAGCCGTCGCCGTGGCCGGAATCCAGGCTGCGGGGCTCATCTCCCACACGGGTTGAGCACCGGGAGGGGGAGCGTGGCGCCGAGCTCGACGGCGCGGGCCAGAGCTGCGGCCAACTGAGCTTCGGCGATGGCGACGACCTCGGCGCCCATGCCGAAACGTGCGCTCAACGTCAGGTCGGTGGTGATCGCCTCGACGTTCATCCCCATGGAGTCCCCCAGCACCACGGTCAGGGCGGCGCTCGCGTGGTCCCAACCTTCGCTTGGCTCACCAGAGGCGTACGACGCCCCCCGCGCGGTGCACAGGATCGCCGGGCGTCCGGCGAAAGGCAAGGTGGGAACGCCGGCTGTGCGCCCGGCGATGTGGACGTAGTCGATCCAAGTCTTGAGCGTCGCTGGGATGGAGTAGTTGTACAGCGGCACGCCCAGCACGACAGCGTCGGCGGCCTCGAGTTCACCGATCAACTCGTCGACGAGTTGATCGTCCGCTTCGTCGACCACAACGCCGGGGGGCCGCAGGGGCGCCGCAAAGTGGACGTTGTGGTCCGTCAGGTACGGCAACGGGGCTTGGGCGAGATCGCGCTCGACGACGCTGTTATCCCCGAAGCGAGCGACCCACGCGTCGGTGAAAGCCTGGGTCAGGCGGCGGGTCGTGGAGCCGGCGAGGTCCATGGACGCGTCGATGCGCAGCAGGCTGGCCATGCGGGGAACGTACCGCGTCGACCGACGGCGGTTCGCGGGCGGCTTCGCCTCGACGACGCGCCGTTGCGGGGTTGCCGCATTGGGACGATTGCCGTAGTAATCATGGTCATGTTCTGCGGCCATGGGGTGCCCCCTACGTGAGGAAGGCGATGCGCAGATGACGAGCACGCTCGGTGACGATGTTGTCCTGCTGGGAGACGTCGCGGAGGGCGAACTGCCCTTGTTCGTCACGCCCGCCAATCCCAAGCTGAAGAACGACCTCGACGCGTCCGTCGAGTGGCTCAAATCCGTGACCGGCGAGCTCGCCCAGGCGATGAGCCGCGTCGGCGCGGTCGTGCTGCGAGGCTTCCCGGTAAAGGACACGGCCGACTTCAACCGCATGATCGAACACTTCCCGTCGCCGGACTTTGACTACGCGGGCGGCGCCGCAAAGCGGAACAACCTCGGCGGCAAGGTCTTCGAGACGACGACGACGATCATCACTGACGTCGTTCTTCCGCTTCACCAGGAGATGTCCTACCAGCCGACCTACCCGACGAAGTTGACGTTCTTCTGCCAGGTCGCTCCGAAGAACGGCGGGTCGACGACGATCGGCGACGTCCGAGCGATCGCGCGAGAAATACCGCAGAAGTTCCGGGACGAGGTCACCGAGCGCGGCGTCATGTATCGCACGCACCGCAGGTCGCCCGACTCGGCACCAGTCGACGAAGCCGAGAGCAGCATCTGGCACGAGACGCGCCACAAGACCTGGGTGGAGACGTTCTACACCGAGAGCGCGGCCGAGGTCGAGCAGATCTGCCGGGCGACCGGACTCGAGTTCGAGTGGCTGCCCGACGGAAGCCTTACCACCGAGTGCCGTACCACTGGCTACGCGCCGCATCCGTTGACGGGCGACACGCACTGGTTCAACCACATCCACGGGATGGGATCGCCGCTCGGATCGTTCGGCGAAGAGTATTGGAAGCGCTATTCGAACTACTATCTGCGACCTGGCGCCCGCTACCCGCGACCGCACGAGGTGTTCTTCGGCGACGGAACCCCGATGGACCCCGACACCGTCCTGAGCCTGTACCCGCTGTACAGGGAGCACACGGTGGCGTTCCCGTGGCAGGAAGGCGACATGATGTTCGTCGACAACGTCATCACCGCCCACGGACGTAGTCCCTACACGGGTCCCCGCAATATTCAGGTTTCGCTCTCCACCGGCTGGTAGTCGCCAACCTTCGCTGGTTCGGAGCTGATCGGGTTGATCGGGTTGATCGAGCTGATCGGGTTGCGCGCTCGCCATGCGAGCACCGGGTGAGCGGCGGCGCTAGGGGTAGAGAGGGGCTTTGATGACCCGCAACGAGGCAGCCAGTGCGGCGGCGTCTGACGAGTCGTCGATGTTGTAGTCGCCGGTGGCTCCCCCTCCGGGCGACGTGTCGAAATACACGAACCCCACGACTCGCCGCTGTGATTCAAGGTAGTCGCCGATGTTCCTTAACCAAGCTTGCTTACCCGGCCCGGTGACGCCGGTCTCGGCAAGCAAGATCGGCTTCGCGGAGAGCCGCGACAATCTGCTGATCGTCTTGCCGAGCGTCTCCGCGGGCTTGCCGGAATGGTGCTCGTACGCCGTGAAGCCGAGGAAGTCGACGTAGGAGTCGCCTGGGAACAGCTCGCCCAGCGACGGCGCGTCCGCGGGCAGGGAGTTGATCGCATTGGGCGACCACACCCACCGGACCTGGCTCCCGGTGATCGGGGCGAACAGATCGTGGACGTGGCGCCAAGCCGTCCGGTACTGGCCCGGACCGTTGCCATTGACGGACTCCGCCCACGGGTACCAACTGCCGTTCATCTCGTGGGCGAAACGCAGATACACGGTTCGGCCATACAGCTTGATCTGATTCGCGATCGCCCTCAGGGCCGCGTCGTGGCGACCCGAGATAAGGGAGGCCAGAGTGAAGTCGGGCTGCGGTCCCGGGTAGCGCTTCATGCCCGTGAGCCACGGCTCAAGCGTGACCATCGGCGTGACTCCAACCGGCGCCGCTGCGCTCAGCGACTGCGACAGCGAGGGCGTGTCCAGTTTGCAGAAGATCGAGACGACGCTGGGATAGGAATGGACACGGCTGGCGGCTGCCGTGATGTCGCTCATCACGGGATCCGGGAGGTCAAGCCCGAAGAACAGGTGGTGGGACGGTGGCGGACGGGTCATGCCGCCCTGGCAGGACACCAGTAGGGCCACGCTGAGGACCGTCGCTAAAGCCCGTCGACCACGCCTAAGGCGCGTTCCTGGAGGTGCGACAGCTCCAGGACGATCCATCGAGCAAGGCTATCGGGACTGGAGCGCCCATGGATTCGCACTGGAGCGAGGGGCCGTTATCGGGGTTATAGCGGCGCTAGCCGTCGCCTGCGCTCTGATCCAGGCCGGGATCGCGACCTGGATCAGAGCGCCGAGCTACAGGATCGAGCCGAGTTCTTCGGCGCGCTCGAAGCTGGTCTCGTCGACGTCAGTCGCGCTATCGCCGGCCGCAGCTGGGCGTTGCTTGGTCAGCAGCAGCAACGCCAACGCCGCGGCAAGGATCAGCGCACCCAGGCCCCAGGTGAACGCCACCGTGTAGCTGTGCACGGTCGCGACACCGAGGCTGCCAGCTCCGTGACCGGCGACGTAGTGCACCGTCGCCGAGGCGGCGATGGTATTCAGCAGCGCCGTACCGAGCGAACCGCCGACCTGCTGGGTCGTGTTGACCAGGGCGCTCGCCACACCAGCATCGCGGTCGTCGACACCGATCAGCGCAGTGCTCGACAGCGCGACGAACGCGAAGCCGACGCCGAGGCTCATCACGATCTCGGCCGGCAGCACGTGGCTCGCGAAGCCCGAGTTGACCTTGATCTGAGTGAACAGGGCCATGCCCACCGCAGCGGCAAGCGTTCCGCCGACCATGAGCGGGCGCGGGCCGATCCGGGGCAGCAGATTGCTGGCCAGTGCGGCCGCTATCACGATTCCGGCACTGAAGGGCAGGAACGCCAGGCCGGACTTCAGGGCTGAGTACTTAAGCGTGCCCTGCATGTAGTACGTCAGGAAGACGAACATGCCGAACAGCGATAGCCCGATCAGTAAGGAGACCAGGAACGCGCCCGCTCGATTGCGCTCGGTGAACACGCGGGTCGGGAGCAGCGGCGCGGCGGTGCTCCGCTCGATCACCACGAAGGCGACCAGCAAGACGACGGCGGCGGCCAGCAAGGCGATAGTGCTGGTCGCAGACCAGCCGCTTTCGTTGGCCTTGGTAAAGCCGTAGACCAACGCGACCAAGCCGAGCGAGCTGGTGATCACGCCGGGGATGTCGTAGTGACGTTCGCCGTCCGCGCGGCTCTCGCGAACCACCAATGCCCCAGCGATCGCAGTCACGATTGCGATCGGGGTGTTGACCAACAACGTCCATCGCCACGACGCGAACTCGGTCAGTGTCCCGCCCAGGATCAAGCCGAGCGCGGCGCCGCCGCCGGAGATCCCGCCATACACACCGAACGCCTTGGCTCGCTCGGCTGGCTTGGTGAAGGTGACCGTGATCAGGGACAGCGCGGCTGGCGCCATCAGCGCCGCGAACGAACCCTGCAGGGCTCGGGCCGCGAACAGCTCGCCCTGATTCTGGGCCAGGCCGCCGATCGCCGAAGCGAGACCGAAACCGATCAGGCCGACGACGAAGGCACGCTTGCGGCCAATGAAGTCGGCGATGCGGCCACCCAGCAACAGCAGACCGCCGAAGGCGAGAGCGTACGCCGTGACCACCCATTGCCGGTTGGCATCAGAGATGTGCAGGGCGTGCTGCGCCGACGGCAGTGCGATAGTCACGATGCTGGCGTCGAGCACCACCATCAACTGGGCGACGGCGATAACGCCCAACGCCAGCCATCTGCGCGGGTCGACCGCGCGATACGGATCGGTGTGCATGGTGGTCATTGCGCGTCCTTTGGATTCTCGGGTCGACATGGTTCGAAGCTAGGTAACACCCTACGAAGTCGGATCGTCCGAGTCAAGACGATCTGACAAGGACTAATCCGAACCTTGACCATCCTGAAGGCGCCCCCTAAAATGCGGCTCATGGGAAGACACGCGACGTCAGCGGATCAAGGGGTGACCGACGCGGCCTGCGCTGCGCTGTTCCCGCCCGACCTGACCTTCCTGTTGCACGCCGCGGCCGATCGGATGGCGGTCGACCTGGATCAGGCGGCTGTCGAGATCGGCCTCAACGACGTACGTGACTGGCTCGTCCTCGCCGCTCTTGATGACGGCCAGCAGCGCACCCAACTCGAGCTGAGCCGAGTCGCGTGCATCGACAAGACGACACTGATCAGCGTCCTCGACCGGCTCGAGCAGCGCCAGCTAATCGTGCGGACGGTGGATCCAACTGATCGCCGGGTTCGGATCCCGCAGATCACGACCGCGGGACGGCGCATTTACGCCAAGTTCGCCACCGCGCGTGACACGGCCGAGGCCCGAGCGTTAGACGGCGTGGACGTCGAACAGCGCGCGGTGCTGTTCGGGCTGCTGTCGCGCATCGCCGACCGGCAGAACGCCCCGCAGGTGGCATCCTGACCTGGACGTCGATTACCTTCCCGCCGGCGGCAGTCGAGTGAAGAAGGAGAGCGACGGATCAAAGCCCGGATGATTGCTTCGCGCCATGAAATAATTTGGCGTGCGGCGCGCAACCTCTTCATTTTTTGCGCCCGGCCAATCGATCGACCGGTCAAGAACGCATTGACCCCACATGACTCGAGGTAGATAAGGTCATAGTTCTTTTCGTTCGCCACCTCGACCATGGCGCCCAATGAGGACCCGAAGTTCTGTGTACCGTCCCACGCTGCTGATGGGTCCCGCGGAACGATCGCCAGCCTAGGATCAATCGCAGAGTTGTACTCAAGCACCACGAGTCGCGCTCGAACCACGGCCAATGCCCGCCACACCTCATAGTCGGCGCCGTCGATATCGATCGAAAGCACATCGACGAAACGCGGCATGTCTAATCGAGCGAAGAGGGAATTAACATTCCGGCCGAAACCATAGACTGTACCGTTTTGACCCGATCGTTCCAGTGGTATTTGCCCGAAAGTCGTGTGAAGTGTTCTGGGGATGCCTCCAAGAACCAGCCACTCCAGCCACGATGATCGGCAAGACAGACGCAGTTGCCTTCACTGCCCGACTCAACGCCGAACTCGATAAAAGTCTGGTTCGTCGTGCCAACTTGGCTCATTATCTGAGCAATCACGCCGTCCTCGCCATTCTGAGAACAGACCGACTGCTCGCTCAATGCGAGTTGATCTTCGCCTGTATTTGCCGGCCATCGCTGCGCATACTCCGACAGCCTCCGATAGTGCTCTCGCTGGTCAGCGATCAACTGAGTCGCCTGCGTCCAGTCGAGTACTGGCGCAGGGCCGTCGCCCCACCACGGCACAGCGACTGGCAGCGGCCCAGTCTGGCCTGAATCGCCAGTGTCAGCCGGGCGGTTCAGGCGTGATCTAGAGAACATGCCCGAAGCGTACGACAGAGGCGTCCCCCGACGGATCGAGAGAACTGCCCGACGATGGGCCCGGCCCCGCGGCGCGGTTGATCCATAAGGCTGACGCGCAGGCTGGCCGCGGTCTAACGCCAGTTGATCGGCAACGTGAGCCCGTAGAGCCGGGCGACCTCGTTTAGGGTCGCGATGTGCTCGCGTTCAGTGATGTCGAGTGCCTGTAGGTCAGCGAACTGCACGTGGACGCGATCGTCGAAGACTGCCCAGCATCGTTCGCCGTCCTGGAACCGTGTCTGATAGGTAATCCCGGCGAAGTGGGCGTCATCGCTGTAGACGATGTGGCTGACCGCTTGGCTGATGGCTCGCCCGACCGGCCCCACGAGGCGAATGGTGCCTTCATCTAGCCGCGCCGCGACTCCGAGCGTTGACCGGACAAGTTCGCTCGAAAGCACTTCGCGAACGCGGGGATGTTGGTTCAGCTCGGCCAAGACGGCTGAGTCGGTGACATCGACGAAGCGGGCGGCCTCAGGCGCGGACGCGCAGATAAGGCGTTGTTGGGACAGCCATCGTTCAGGCACGAGTCCTGCCGGCTCCTCCTGAAGAATGTCGATCAAATCGTCAGAGACAGTGATGGCGCTCTGCGCGGCTTCCATGTCCGCGTTGGGACGGAAGTGGTCGAGAACCTCGAGCATCGCCCCGCGAAGGGCAGTCGCAAAATAGCGGACGCGGTACACGAACTCGGGGTCGTCAAAGCGGTCGCGCGGCGGGTTATGTTCGCGGGGTCCGAGCTGAGCCGGGGTTCGATGCATTCGCCAAGCGCCCGCTGCCGGAAAGCCGATCGAAGTGTCGTAGAGGACTTTCGACCGCGGCACCGCGCCATTGGATCACAAGAGAGATCGACGGCGCAGCCACTCTCGATTGACGAGACCGCTACGCGTGCGAGTTAGCGGGACAGCTAAGCGAGTTTTCGCTGGTGCACCAAGCGGTCATATGCGGCGTATCTAGTCTGCCACAGGCTGCAGGTCAGCCTTCCAGGAAGCTGCGGAGGGCTTCGAGCACTTCGACGTCACGGTTGGCGGCAATCGCCTGGGCCGGCGACGAGTCGCTCAGATAGGGGCTCGACGCGCGCAGAAAGGCCCGCGCGGTCGACTCGTCATAGATACTCGCGACGGTCTTCGCTACGCGGTAGAGCAGCCTCAACCGACCGTCGTTCTCGTCGCGGATCTCTTTGCCTTCTTGCCAAAGACGAATCGGGCGGGCGTCGCTGAGTCCGACAGCGACGGCTGAGATCCGCTGGCCGACGACATCGAGGACGTAGCCCGCGATCTTAGAAACCGGCAGTTGTGCAGATTCCTTGTAGGCGCGGTTCTCGGCTTCCATGGCGTCCTCCATGGCTGCACTTTCGACGACTTCGGCGTTCACATCAGACATTTCCAAGCTCCCAGACACGTGACGACTAGATCGGACTCCACGGCACAATCGTCCACTGTACCCCGGGTGTTGAGTAATTTGCTAGCTTCAATGCTGCTGAA
>Ga0105237_10006630_pt1 | contig 12794 bp, 8 predicted proteins | sample KBSC24metaG_FD_81520 | JGI IMG/M metagenome (GOLD analysis project Ga0105237, IMG submission 81520) | Corn rhizosphere microbial communities from Kellogg Biological Station, Michigan, USA - KBS C2-4 metaG | ecosystem: Host-associated > Plants > Roots > Rhizosphere > Soil | place: Michigan, USA...
CGTGCGGCCGAGCCGCAGCGAGCAGTGCAGGCCGTAGAGCTGCGCGAAGACGATATAGGGGAAGAGCAGGTCCGCATCGGAAAGGTCCGCAGCATGCTCCACCAGCAGCGTCTCGCCGCCGGTATCCTGCGCGGCGACGACGAGCACCTCGCTGCAATGCCCGTCCGCGCGCAGTTCCTCGATGATGTCGAGATCGTAGCGCCGGGTCAGCGGATCGTTGGAGACGAACACCACCACGAGCGTGCGCGGCGTGACGATCGTCTTCGGGCCGTGGCGAAAGCCGAGCGACGACTCGAACAGCGTCGGCACCGCGCCGTCGGTGAGTTCCAGCAGCTTGAGCGCGGCTTCGCGGGCAAGGCCCTGGAACACGCCGCTGCCCAGATAGACGACGCGCTCGAAGTCGCGCGCGGCGAGCGACGCCGCCACTGCATCCGAACGCCCCAGCATCGCCTCCACGGCGCGCGCGATCGCCTCCACCCGCGCATGGATGCCCTGCCCGGTGAAGATGGACAGCGCCGCCAGCAGCATCGCGCTGAAGCTCGACGTCATCGCGAAGGCGCGATCATGCGTCTCTTCGGGCAGCAGCACGACATGGTTGTTGCCCGTGCTGCGCCGCGACAAGGCGCCTTCGGCATTGCAGGTGATCACGAGGTGATAGACCGAGGCGATACGCGCGTCCGCCAGTTCCACCGCCGCGATGCTCTCCGGGCTGTTGCCGGAGCGGCCGAACGATACCATCAGCGTCGGCCGTGCGGCGTCGAGATACAGATGCGGCGCGCTGACGATATCGGTCGTCGCCACCGCTTCCAACGGCCGGCCGAGCGTCGCCGAAAGCCAGGGGGCGAGGCACTCGCCGATGAACGCCGACGTGCCTGCGCCGCAGAGGATGATGCGCAGCGCGGGCTGGTCGAGCAGCGGCTGCACGAATGCCGCGATCTGGGCTTGGTGCGCGTCCAGCAGCGCCTGGGTCGCGCGCAGGGTGGCGGGCTGCTGGAGGATTTCGCGCCGGGTCCAGCTTTCCGAACTGGCGGGCGGCGGGGCTTCCGCCGGGATCGTGTCACGCATTGGGGTTGCAGGCTCCATGATAGGCATCGAGCGTCGCGCCGATCTGCGCGACGATGAGGTCTTTGGGGTCACGCGTCGCCGTCCCCGCCCGCACCGCCGCATAGGCGACGGGCATGTGCTGGCTCAGCAGCGGCAAGGGCGGCACGGCTTCGCGCAGATTGGCGAACAGCCGCGCCTGCGCGTCGGCGATCTCGGCGTCGGGCCAATAATAGCGAATGCGATCGCTCAGCGAATATTGCAGCTGCAGGTCGAGGGCATGGCCCGCATCGTGATAATATTTGCGCCAATTGTTCGGCTCGGCCTTCATCCGCGCGATTGCGGTGGCGCGGAGGTTGGCGCGCTTGTCCGGCGCAACCGTCTCCTGCTCGATGGCATCCAGTGCCCATAGTGCTTCGCGCAGCGCGAAGGTGACGCCCGGGCCGACCTTCAGAATGGCGAAATGGTCGCGCACCAGCGCGGCGAGCGCGCCAGCAGTCTGATAGTCGGTCGAGTGCGCCTCGAACACGATATGGTCGACCGGCACGATTGCGTCGCTGAGCGCGATGGCGGCCGCGGGCTGATAATCGACCACCTTCATATGGTCGAACTCGACGCCCGGCTGGACGACGGTGGCGATCACGCGCTGCCACGCGTCCGCCAGCCCCATCTCCGCGAACAGGCTGCGGTGCATGTCGAGCGTGGCGAGCGCGGCATCGGGGGTGGTCACCGCCAGCGTCTCGAGATCCTCCGCCGCGCCGCCGGGCACCGGCACTTCGGTACCGATCACATAGACCGGCGCGTCGGCGGGATCGCCGGTAAAGGCATCCTCGGCAACCCGGCAAAGGCGGGCAGCCCGTTCGGCGATGGTGCGCTCCGGCAGCGGCATAGGGTCGTCGGCGCACGACATCGAGCAGTCGAGATGGATCTTGGCGAACCCGGCGCGGACATAGGCGGCGATCATCACCTCCGCCTTCGCCATCGCCGCTTCCGCCGGGAGGCTGGTCCAGGCGTTGGGGCCGAGATGGTCGCCACCAAGCACGAGCCGCGCGCGCGGGAAGCCGACGCGATCGGCGATGCCCTCGACGAAGGTGCGGAAGTCAGCCGGCGCCATGCCGGTATAGCCGCCGTCCTGGTTCACCTGGTTGGACGTCGCCTCGATCAGCACGACCGGCGTTTCGTTCCGTAGCGCATGGGCGAAGGTCGCCTCGATCACCAGCGGGTGTGCCGAGCAGACCGAAGTGATGCCCACGGGCGTTCCGCGCTTGTGCTCGGAAACGAGATTTCGAATCAGCTGCATCCAAGTCTCCTTTCCCTGCGATCTACGGCGATAAAGAATATAACGCAATAAAGAGATGGAAAACGAAACCTAAGTGTTTTCCGCTGCGGTGTCTCCGGCGCTGTCGGGCTCCACCGCGAGGAGCAGCGAGGCCGCCACCGCCAGCACGATGCCGACCAGCTTGATGGAGCCCGGCATGACGCCGAGCGCGACAAGGGAGATGATTGCGGTGGCAAGCGGCGCACCGGCATTGGTGAGCGGCGCGACGATGATCGCCTTGCCGTAGCGAAAGGCGAACACCAGCGTCAGCGCGCCGATCGCGTTGAGCAGCTGGATCACCGCCGCCAGCCCGGGCCCGTCCAGCCCATAGTTGATCGGCCGGCTGAAATCGGTGAGTGCCAGCGCCACCGGCACCAGCGCCAGCCCGGTCACCGTCATGTAGAAGAAGATGCTTTCCCCGGACATGATCCGGTTCGCGGACTTCATGAAATAGGCCTGCAGCCCCCAGCACAGCATCACGATCAGCGCGAGCAGCAGCCAGCCGCCGCCCTGCGCACTCCCGCCGGGGGCGAAATCGAAGGTCGGCAGCGCGAGCAGCGCCAGCACGATGCCGACGGCGCCGAGCCGCCCGGTCCGCTCCCCCATGAAGAGGAAGGAGAGCGCGATCGTCACGACGGGCGACAGCGAGATCACGGGGAAGATCAGATAGGCCGGCCCGCGCGTCACCGCGTAGAACAGCACCATCTGCCCCCCCGCCCCGAGCGCGCCGACCGCGAGGCCGTAGGCGATGGCGCGCGGATTCACGTCCAGCTTCCACTTGGCGAGCGCGAGGACGATCAGCGCGGGCGGAATCATCGTCAGCGCCCAGACGCAATAGACCAGCGTCTCGGGAAAGCCGTGCTGGGGCGAGAGACCCGAAAACGCCCCCCAGATGCCCCATAGCACCACCGTGGTCATCGCATTGAGCAGCCAAGCGCGGCTGCTGGCACTAGGCGCCGTCATGCAGCGGCCTTTCCGTCAACGGGTGCGGTCTCGAGCATGAGGAAATGGGTGAAGCGCGCAGGCAGCATCGCCTCGGGGCCGCTGACGGTGCCGAGCGACTGGCCGGTGAAGCTATCGGTCACGCGGTGCCGCCCGGATGGCAACCCGCGCAACGCAACGGGTCCGGACCAGCTATCGGCATAGAAGGCATAGTGCATGCGCCCATCCTTGCGGACCGCGTGGCCCTCCGGCTTGTCGAAGCCGATGTCGTAGAGGCCGCCGAGATACTCGCCCTTGGGCAGCATGTTGGCGCGGTAGAGTGCGATCCACTTGCGCCACAGCGCCTCCTTTTGCGGGTTCAGCACGATGCCGCCCGGCGGCAGCGGATCGGTGGTGTTCACCGGGTCGAGCGGCCAGGTGAACTTGGTCGATAGGACCGCGCCGATGCCGTAATGGCTGGCGAAATCATCATGCCGGTCGCTCAGTTCGACATGGTCGCCGGCGAAGGGCGCCGAGGGGCCCATCATCGCCTTGAACGTCTTGCCCTTGAGGCGGACCTGCCAGGACGAGGTCGGGTCCGAGGCGGGCGTTTGGTTCATGCCCGGCATATTGTGGAAGGCGAAGGCATCCCCGCAGGGGCAGATTTCCATCACCGCATCGGGATTGATCGCAATCGCCTCGTCATAGAGCGACTTCCAGAAGTCCTGAAGCTTCTCGTACGATTCCTCGGGCCGCGTGTGGTTGTGCGCAGGGTTATAGCAGGGGGCGACGCCGTTGAGGTGCTGGCCGTCGAGCTTCAGCCCCTCGAACCCCCAGCCCAGGATGCGGCGGACCTGCGCGCGGAAATAGTCGACCACCGGCGGATAGGCCGGGCACAGCGTGAACGCATCCCAGAAGCTGACATTTTGCGCCGCGCCGTTGCGATCGAGCAGCAGCATATCGGGATGGTCACGCAACAGATCGGTGCCAGGATCGGCGGCGAGCGGCGCGAGCCAAAGGCGCGGGCGCATGCCGGCCGCGCGGATCTTCGCGACAAAGGCCTTCATGTCGGCGTCGCCGCGCGGGAATTTATTGCGATCGAGCTTCCAGTCCCCCTCGGATGTCTGCCAGCCATCGTCGAGCACCGTCCATTCCAGACCAATCTCGCGCGCCTTGCCCATGGCGGTGAGCACCTCTGGAATCTTGAAGTCGCGGCCATAGCCCCAGGCGCACCATACCGGCGCATAGCTCGGCTCCGGGGTAGCGGGGGCGGCGATCCCGCGCTCGGCCATCAGCCGGCGATAGGCGTCCAGCGGGCGAAAATGGTCGCCGCCATGCACCATCAGGAACAGCGGCGGCAGCGCCAACGTGCCGCCCGGCGGCAGCACCGCCGCTTCATCGCCGGCGATGCCGATGCGCGTGCCGCTCGGCTGGCCGGCGACCGGCAGGGAGACGAGCCGCGGCACCGTATCGACATGGCCGACGGCAAGGCCGGCATCGCGCCGCCACACGACCGCGACGGGGGTGCCGCCGCCATAGTCGGACGCGTTCATCCCCATGAAATTGCGCTGCCCGGCGCCTGGGCGGATCGGCTGCACCCAGTCGCGACGATCCGGATAGGAGGCGCCGGAGAAGCTCCAGGCGCCGTCGGGATGGGCCAGCAGATCGTGCGTCGCCGCCTGCCACCCGGCCACCGCGAGCGGCGCCGCGCCGGTGTTGCGATAGCGGATGTCGAGCAGCGCGAGGCCAGGATAGGCGCTGAGGAACGTGACCGAGATCCGCTTTTCGATGCCACCCTGCGCGGTGCCGCGCAGATGGTGGACTCGGCCGCCGGGCACGGCCTCCTGGCTATGGTCGACCAGCAGGAAGCGATCGACGATCCGCTGGTCCTCCAGCCGAAGCGCCTCGCTCGGCTCCATCGCGGTGAGCGCCTTGCCCCCCTTCGAAACGCGCGAGTGCATGCCCGCGTCGAACTCGAGGGTGAGCACCCCGTCGCCCAGCGCCAGGATCGGCGTCTCCTTGAGCGTGATCCGGGCGGCGGCAGGGGCGGCCGCGACCAGCGCAGCGGTGCCCGACAGCCTGCTCAAGAGGCTGCGACGGGTCAGCAGGGAATGGGACACGGAACCAACCTCTCACGAAACGCCGCTTGGAATGTCGGACATGCGGCTTTCGCGAGAATGTGCCCGAAGGTTAGCGCTTGCGCAAACCAAAACGCAACATAGTGTAAAGTTCGTTACGTTTCGTTTGGAGAGTATCATGCGCCTTTCGACGAGTCTGATCCCCATTGCCGCGCTCGCGCTCACCGGGGCGGCACCCGCACCCTCCACCTTTAGCGAAGCCGATTTCGCCCGCGTCGCCAAGCTCGACGCGCATGTCCACGCCAATCGCGACGCGCCGGAGTTCCTAGCCATCGCCCTCAAGGACGGCTTCGAGCTGCTGTCGATCAATGTCGACTATCCCGACTTCCCGCCGCTCACCACGCAGGCGGCGATCGCCTATAAGATGCACGCGGCCGATCCCAAGCGCTTCCACTTCGCGACCACCTTCTCGATGGACGGGTTCGGCGGCAAGGACTGGACAGCGCAGGCAATGCGGCAGGTCGATACCGGCTTCGCGCACGGCGCCGTCGCGGTGAAGGTGTGGAAGAATATCGGCATGATCGCCAAGGACACCGCAGGCAAGCGCGTGTTCCTCGACGATCCGCGCTTCGATGCGATCATGGCGCACATCCAGGCGCGCGGCATGCCGCTGATCGCGCATCAGGGCGAGCCGAAGAATTGCTGGCTCCCGCTCGACCAGATGACGACGGACAATGACCGCACCTATTTCAGCGAGCATCCCGAATATTACATGTACCGCCATCCGGAAGAGCCCCGCTACGAACAGCTGATGGCGGTGCGCGACCGCTTCGTGGCGCGGCATCCGAAGCTGGCCTTTGACGGCGCCCATATGGCGAGCCTGGAATGGAGCGTGGACGAGCTCGCGAGGTTCCTCGATCGCTATCCCAACGCGGTGGTCGATCTCGCCGCGCGGATGAGCCAGGTGCAGGTCCAGTCCAACGCCAACCACGCCAAAGTGCGCAGCTTCTTCCTCAAGTATCAGGACCGGCTGATGTACGGCACCGACCTGACCGACAGCCCGCCCGATCCCAAGGCGCGCGCGCAGAACCCGCCGGCGACCGGTAATTTCACCAAGGAAGCCGACGATGCCTGGCGCTCGGACTGGCGCTATCTGGCCACGCCGCTGTCGCAGCACATCGCCGCGATCAAGGCCGATGCACCGGGGCTGGCGCTGCCGCGCGCGGTGATCGACAAGATTTACTACGCCAATGCGCGGCGCTTCTTCCATCTGAAGGGATGACGAGGTGGCCAGCGGCTCGGCGGGCAAAGCGCCCTGCCGGGCCGCGGCGCTCATGCTTCGTGGATGGTGAACCCCAGCCGCTGGGCCGCCGCATGGATGTCCGCCGGCACGTCGCGATCGGCGATGAGGTGGTGGATCTCCTCCACCGTCACGATCCGGTGGAGGCAGACCCGGCCGAACTTGGAGACGTCGGTGACCGCGATTACCTCCCGTGCGGCCTCCACCATCTTGCGGTTCAGCAGCGCCTCGGGCTCGTAATGGGTGGTGATGCCGCATTCGATGTCGAACCCGTCGACACCCAGAAAGAGCTTGTCGACACGCAGATTCTCCAGCGCCGCCACGGTTTGCGCTCCATAGAAGGCGCGGTTCCTCCGGCGCAGCATCCCGCCCAGCATGAAGATGTTCAGCCGCTCCTTGGCGGCAAGCACCGATAGGATGTCGAGATCGTTGGTGAGGACGGTGATGTCCTCGTCATCGGGCAGGAAGCGGGCGATCTGCAGCGTCGTCGTACCCGAATCGAGCACGATCGATTCGCCCGGTGACACCATCGACGCGGCAAGCTTGCCGATGCGCATCTTCTCGTCAGCATGACTCGACCGCTTGACCTCGACCGCCGGTTCGGCGGTCACGTTCACCGCATCGGCGCTGATCGCCCCGCCATAGGAGCGCTGCATCACCCCGCGCGTTTCGAGATAGCGCAAGTCCTTGCGAATCGTCTGCATCGAAACCCCGAAGCGCTTCGCCAGCGGCGCAACCTGCACGCTGCCCCGTTCGCGCACCATCGCGCTGATCTGCAGCCGTCGCTCGCTGGTATCGCGGACGATGCCGCCGTCTTCCTTGCCCACCTGTCTGTACCTATCGTCCTCGGCGTTGGCGCCGTTGTGCCCTCGTTATGTCCCGCGCACCCTTGTCGGGGAAGCCGACAATTTCGCCTGCCCCTTTGCCGAACAGCGCGGTGTCACGCGCTTGTGCAACGGGCTGGTCCATCGCATCGACTATGGGCGGTTGAACCGGAGCACGGTACAAAACGAACGGCAGCGCCGCAATGGCGTGCTGGTGCATCAGGGAAAGCACGCTCCTGACAGCGGCATCACGAAATATATGACGTTTCGTTTTAAAGCGTTTGACATCTTTCTTTCGCGCAAGCTAGCAAAGCGCAACAAAGCGATCGATCAGTGGGTCGCGATGACAGCGGCTTGCGAGAGGGAGGAAGTACCATGGGCAAGGCTCCAACATGGCGCAGGATCGTGCGCACGGGCATCAGCATCGCAGCGCTGGCTACGGGCACACACGCGATGGCGCAGACCACGCAGCAAGGCCAGGATGCACCAGCTGGCGCCGGCCAGACCAACCCTGGCTCACCCATCCAGTCCGGCCCCGGCGCCAGCGGTGATGCCACGACCACCACGGTTGCGACCGGCGACGAGATCGTCGTCCGCGGCGTGCGCGGCAGCCTGCTGCGCTCGATCGACACCAAGCGCGACGCCTCCACCATCGTCGATGCCATCTCGGCCGAAGAACTCGGCAAGTTCCCCAACCGCAACGTCGCAGAAGCGCTGTCCAACATCCCCGGCGTGACCGTGGGCCGCGATGGCCGGGGCGAAGGACGCAGCGTCACCGTGCGCGGGCTGGGCGAGAATTTCGCGCTCACCACGCTGAACGGCCGCGTGTTGCCGACCGACGGGCCCGATCGCTCCTTCGCCTTCGACGTGCTCCCCTCCGAAGTGATCTCGGGCGCCGAGATCCAGAAGGCGGCGCAGGCCTCGCAGCTGGAAGGCAGCATCGGCGGCAATATCGACCTGCGCACCGCGCGTCCGTTCGATCATCGCGGCTTCCATGCCGCCGGCTCGCTCGAGGGCCAGTACAACCAGTTCGCCAAGAAGGGCGGCATCAAGGCGTCGGGCGTCGTCAGCACCACCTTCGCCAACGAGACGATGGGCATCCTGGTTTCGGGAACGTACAACAAGTACAAGTTCCGTACCGACAATCTCGGCGAATATTCCAGCAACGACATCTACGACATCGTCACGGCGCCGAACGGCCAGCGCAGCGTCGTCAACGCGCCCGACGGCGGTGGCGTGATCGAGCCCTATTTCTACAGCGTCGGCTATGTGCTGGGCGAGCGCGAGCGCTGGGGCGGATCGACCGCCTATCAGTGGAAGCCGTCGGACAAGTTCGAGCTGCGCCTCGACGGCATCTACAGCAACTACAAGGACACTGAGCACAACCACCGCGTCTCGGTGGGCCTGACGCCGTTCGATGACAACGGCAACGTCCGCTACGATCTCGATAACGTGAAGATCGACAGCAACAAGGTGCTGACAAACTATACGGTCAACAATGCCACCATCGACGTGCTGTCGACCGACGAGCCGCGCAACTCGATCACCTACCAGCTGGGCGGCCATATCGACTGGAAGCCGCTGGAGAAGCTCAGCGTCGCCGCCGACCTGTCGTACGGCAAGGCCACCAACAACACCGGCGGGCAGAATCGCTTCGTCGTGGTGGGCATCCCCGGGTCTCGCGCGGAGGTGACGACCCGCGACAACGGCATCCCGGACCTGCTCCTGACCATTCCCAATGCGGATGGTAGCGTCACCAACCGCACGCTCGACCAGGCCGGCAATGGCGACCTGCGTGCCCATTATATCGGCATCCAGGGGCAGAACATCGCCGATCGCAGCACCAGCGCCAGGCTCGACCTGACCTACGCGGCCGACAACGGCCTGCTGCGGTCGATCGCGTTCGGCGGCGTCTATACCGATCGCAAGAAAACGGTCGACGTCATCGACAACCAATATACCACCGCAAACAATTTCGGCGGCTATCCCTTCGCGCTTTCGGCGATCGGGGCGAACGTGGTGCAGGCGCCAGAGTTCACCAACATCCTGCCGAACCTCTCCGGCAACTTCCCGCGCGCGATCCCCGCGTTCGACATCGACACCTATCTGTCGTCGCTGTCCAAGGCGGAAAACAATCCCAATGTCCTCAATCCGCAAACGGGCGAGCCGTATCCGACCGGCTATGCCACCCAGCGGATCGTGCCCGACCAGCTCGCCTCCTATGCGATCACGGAGCGCACCTGGAACGCCTATGTCCAGTTCAACGTCGGCGGTGACCGGTGGCGCGGCGATTTCGGCCTGCGCTACGTCAACACCACTGTCGACTCGCTCGGCTATGGCACGACGGTGCGCAGCTATCAGGTTGTAGGGGTGGGCACCGCCAATGTGGTGTTCAACCCGATCGCGCCGATCTCCGGCGGCGGCAGCTATCAGCGCCTGCTTCCCTCCGCGAACTTCGCCTATGATATCGCCGATGGCTTGCGGGTGCGACTGGCGGCGTCGCAGGCGATTTCGCGGCCTACCTTCGGCGAGCTTTCGTCGGCGAAGGATTATTCGGCCGCGCAGTCCAACACCCCGGTGGTGACCGACGCCGGCAACCCGAACCTGAAGCCGGTTTCGGCCGACCAGGCGGACATCTCGCTCGAATATTATCCGAACCGCCGCGTCGCGCTCACGCTGGCGGGCTTCTACAAGCACCTCACCAACTTCGTGACGACGCAGGCCGTGGCGTTCGACCTCGTGCCGACCAACCAGGTGCCGGGTGCGCCGGCGAGCTTCCCGTTCACGGAACTCACCTATGTCAACGGTGACGGCGCGACCGTCTATGGCATCGAGGCCGGCGGCCAGTATTTCCTCGACAATGGACTCGGCTTCCAAGCGAACGCGACCTACAACCGGTCACGCGCCAAGCGTGCAGGCCTGCCGACAACCGATCTGCAGGACGCAGTGCCTTTTTCGGCGAACGCCAAGATCTTCTACGAGAAGCACGGCATCAACGCGTCGGTTTCCTACCAGTATCAGTCCAGCTTCACGTCGTCCCAGTATAGCTACATCAACACGCTGGCGATCAAGCAAGTCCCCTATCACGAGCTGGCGGCAAGCATCTCCTACGACATCCTGCCGCAAGTGACGCTGTATGCGCAGGGATCGAACCTGCTCGACACGGCGACCCGGCGGTATTCCGGCTATACAAATGTACCGGCATTCTACGAATATACCGGCCGGGCCTTCTTCTTCGGCGTGCGCGCGCGCCTCTGATCAGGCGCAGCCCCGATGTCCGGCGCGATCGCTGTCGATGCGGCCACAATCGTCCCCGGGGCGTTGACCGGCAAGGCGGATGGAGAGCGCGATGCGAACGGTCTTGTTATCCGGTGGCGATCAGGTGCCTGCGTTGGGCCAGGGGAGCTGGCGGATGGGGGAGCGACCGGCGGATCGCGCGGACGAGATCCGCGCGCTGCGCGAGGGCGTCGCGCTCGGCATGACGCTGATCGATACCGCCGAGATGTACGGCGACGGCGCGGCCGAGGAACTGATCGGCGAGGCGCTCGGCACGGTTCGCGACCAGTTGTTCCTGGTGAGCAAGGCCTACCCGCAGAATGCGGGGCGCGAACGCCTCGCCGTCGCGTGCGAGAACAGCCTCCGGCGGCTCGGCACCGATCGGCTGGATCTGTATCTGCTACACTGGCGGGGTAGCGTGCCGCTCGGCGAAACCGTGCGGGCGATGGAGACCCTGCAGGCGGCGGGCAAGATCCGCCATTGGGGCGTCAGCAACCTCGATGTCGACGACATGGAGGAACTGGTTGCCGCCGGCGGCAATGCCTGCGCCGTAAACCAGCTACTATACAACCTGACGCGCCGCGGCCCCGAGCACAGTCTACTTCAATGGCTCGATGCGCATGACATCCCGGTGATGGCCTATAGCCCCGTCGAGCAGGGCCGCCTGCTGACGCATACTGTGATCCGCCAAGTGGCCGAGACGATCGGCGCGACGCCCGCTCAGGTGGCGCTGGCATGGGCGATGCGCCGCGACGACGTGATCGCCATCCCGAAAGCGGGAACGGCGGCCCATGTCCGCGAAAACCGCGCGGCAGCCGATCTTCTGCTGTCCGAGGACGATCTCGCCCGACTCGACGCCGCCTTCCCGCCCCCGACCGCGCGTCGACCGATCGAGATGCTCTGAAGGCGATGGCGCTGTTCTTCACTGCCGATACGCATTTCGGCGACCACCGGACGATCAACATCCATCGTCGGCCTTTCGCAACTGTCGCCGAAATGGACGAGGCGCTGATAGACGGGTGGAACGCGGTCGTAGGTCCAGCCGATACGGTGTGGCACCTGGGCGACGTAGCCCGCCGCCCTGCCGACGTCCCTAGGCTGCTCGCCCGCCTGAACGGCGTCAAACATCTGCTTCGCGGCAACAACGATTCGCCCGCGACGTGCGAGGCCGCGGGATGGTCGAGCGTGGGCGACTATGCAGAGCTGGAGGCCGAAGGGCAGTCGCTGGTGCTCTGCCATTATCCGTTCCGAAGCTGGAACGGGCAACATCGTCGCGCCATCAACCTGCACGGCCACAGCCATGGCAAGCTCAAGCCGATGCTGCGCCAGTTCGACGTGGGGGTGGACGCGCGAGGCTTCCGGCCGGTCTCGCTGGCGCAGCTGCTGTCGGCCGACTAGCCGGCGCGACCGCCTGCGCTCAGTAGTTGAGGCTCCACCCTATCAGGTGCGCTACCGCCGCGACCCAGGGGATCCCGAGCAGCGCCAGCGCCACCAGTGCGCCGCGCACGCGCATCCCCCAGCCAAAGCTTTGGTGGAACACTTAGGCGAGGTTCCACATGCCGGCGTCTGCGAACGCGATGGATTTGACCACGGCGATCTGGAGCACGCCTTCGTTCGCTACTTCAGCCTCGTTCCACTAAACCATGCGCTTAAATTCCAATGATCGACACTTGCGATCGACGCCAATTCCGTCCCAAAGGGTTGCATCTAAACCCATTTAGATGCACCTTTTACAGCAGGTCCGATCGACGATATTTGAGAAATCGTCAGGTGTTCATGGAATCGAACCGACCTACCTTTTGCATTGACGGTATATCGCACGGTATCGAGGTTGACGGCATCTTGCTTAATACGTTGATTTAATTGCTGTATTTCAGTCAGTTCGACTCCGTCCCCGGCACCATCCACTTCTCCGCAGGCATCCAACAGCGTCCAAAAAACCGCAGTTTTGCGTCGTTTCTGACGGTACAAGATCCAGCCGAATCCGCCCCGATCCGTTGGAAGCCACGCAATCTCGCGGTACATTTACGGTATAA
>Ga0105237_10006632_pt1 | contig 12793 bp, 13 predicted proteins | sample KBSC24metaG_FD_81520 | JGI IMG/M metagenome (GOLD analysis project Ga0105237, IMG submission 81520) | Corn rhizosphere microbial communities from Kellogg Biological Station, Michigan, USA - KBS C2-4 metaG | ecosystem: Host-associated > Plants > Roots > Rhizosphere > Soil | place: Michigan, USA...
AAGACGAGAACGGCCGCATAGAGCAATGCGGCAATCGGGGGCGAAACCAAAAGGTTCCTGCGCAATAGCGCCAGTCCCTTCATGACCCCCCTCCGAAATAGGCGTTGATATGGGCCTCGATATGGAAGCGTTCGCCGGGCTCGCTCGCCTCTCGCGTCGTCGGCGCGTAGAAGGTGGCCCGACTGAACTGCGGCGATTGCTCGATCAGCCGGATCAGCGTCGGGGCATCCTTGGTCAATCCGGCCACCTGCAGACGATCTCCGTCGACATGCAGGTCGGTCACGTAGGTGGTGTCGGGCAGGATTTTCGAGATCTCGTCGAGCACCAGCACGGCCGCCGGCGTGGTCTGCTTGCGCCGCGCCAGCAGTGACTCGGCCGATACGCCGCCGGCGCCTGCATTGACCCGCAACGCCGCGCGCTGCCGCGCGATCCGCGCCTGGATGTCCTGCAATTCGTTATCCAGCGAATTGCCGATCACCATGCTCGCAACCAGCGTCAGCGCGGTCGCGCCGGCGACCCCGAGCAGAACGTAGCGCAATACCTTCGCCAGATCGCGATCGCCTGCAATCGCCGAACGCAAGCCGACCGAGAATACCGAGATCGATTCAGGCTCCGGCTTGCCGTCGGCCTCGGCGTCGACATTGACCGTGAGGGCGGCCGCGCCGACCCGGTCCGCCAACTGCACCAGCGGCATCAGCGCCGCCCGTGAGGTCGCAGCCAGCGTCAGTTCGAGCCGTTCGTTCGGGACCTCGCGCGGCGCATTGAAGCCGAACACGGCATCGCCCGCCGCCCACGGCGTCAGCCGATCGATCTGCGAGCGGACCATGCCGTCGAGGAAACCCGAAGCCTGCCTCGGAAAATCGAGCTGCCGGAACAAAACCTGATCGGACGCCAAGCGGCATTCGATGGTGCTGCCCTGCAGCGCGGCAAGCCACTCGGCCGGCAGTGCGCGCTCCGGACGGCTGTCGACCAGTCGAAGCGTGGCATCCTGCAGTTTCGGCTTGCCCCTTGGCTGGTGCAACAGGCTGAAGCTCAGCGTGTCCGTGCGGTCCCAGACCACGCGGACCTCGCGGCGTTGACGCAACCGTCCCGCCAGCCCGTCGAGCGCTTGCGCCGCCGCCGTGGTCCATGCCGCGAGGGCGGCCTCTATGTTTGCGGCGAGTGTCATGGTCATCGCTGCGGGCGAGCCGCTTCCCTTCCTGGTCGTCCATCGTCCTGCCGCGACAATACCCGGTAGGGCACGTTCTCGCCACCCGGCGCGATCACCACCGTGGAGGCACTGCGCCAGCCGGCCGCGGAGCGTGCGACAATTCGCGCGCGCCAGGCCTTGCTCTTCGGAATGGCGGCGCTGGCGCTCGCGGAGCCGAGCGCCTGCGCGATCGCCGTGGTTTCGCGCGGCAGTCCCGCACGAGACGCCAGGAAATCCTTCAAGGCAAGCGGCGTCATTCCCGGCAGCGCCGCAACCACCTCGGGCGCGGCAGTGAGCACGTCAACGCCGGCCGCCCCGCTGAAAACCGTCACGAACGGCAAGGCGCGCTCCACCAGGCCGGGTGGCGGGCCAAGCACGAGCGCAAGTTCATCGACATGGACGAACGGCGCAAGCCGGGGCGGATAACCGCGGCCGGCAGCCGCATACAGCGCCTCCTCCGATTGCGCCCCGACGCTGCCGGACGGCTTCTTGCGCCAACCCACCACGCGCTCGGCATACTCCTGTGCGGCATCACCCTTGGCGCCGAGGACGGTAAAGAAATTGGCCAACATGTCCTTCGACGCGGCGTTGAGATCGATCCGGGATGCCTCGGTCAAAAACGACACCTCCAGTTCGTCGTCCCCAAGTCGGAGCCGGAACGCACCCTGGGCCGGCCGTTCCTCGTCCTTCCCGAGCAGCAACCGATAGGCCGTCAGTTCGATGCCGGCGGAGATCAGCGCCTCGGTCTGCACCGTCTCGTCCTCGAGCCGAAGCGCGCGCGTCGAACTCGACAGGTAGACCGAGAAGACGACCGTCAGCGCTGCCAGCGCAGCGAGAATCCAGAGCGTGGCGACGAGTATGAAGCCGCTCTGCTGCGCGTCATGCGGACGCCCGGCGTCGAATGTGGCCGCCATTAGTCGTCACCTCCGGGCGGCGCGCCGGGCTTGCCCCCGACGGTCGGCGCCCGCTCGGCGGCGGCGCAGTCCTTTTCGCCCTCGATGCATCCCTTTGCCGGCGCGTCGATGTGAATGGCGACCACGCTCGACATCATCGGTTGGCCACCTCGGGCGGCGTCACGAACCGTCACCCGGACCATCGCAGGGAGCCGCTCGGCGTCATGCCAGACCGGCTGCCAGACGAGATCACGATCGGCGTAGTCGAAGGACAGGCGGAACGGCGGCCCAAGCAACACGACCGGATCGGTCAGATGCAGAGAGTCCCAGGGCGACGTCCCGACCGGCGACGGTGCGAAGCGCGCCCGCGAGCGAAGCAGCAGGAGATCACGTCCGTTTCCCGTTTCTCCGATCCGGACAACGTCAAGCCCGCGTGGCGCATTGGGGCCGATCGCGGAGCGTACGAAGGTCACCGCCAGTTCGCTGCCCTCGAACAACGGCTGGCGCTGCTCGCGATTGGCATAGACGAATTCCGAGGCGGCGAGATCCTCACTGATCCGGCGCAGCGCAAGACCAAGCATTTCCGTGCGTTGAACACGATCGACGCCACGGTTCCAGGCCGGCAACCATTGCGCGGTGATGGTCGCCAGCGACGAGAGCATCAGCCCCATCAGCGCCAGCGCGATGAGCGTCTCGATCAGGCTGAAACCCGCTTCGCCGTTGCGATCGAGCGCGCGTGGTCGCATCATTGGGCCCCTCGCGCGAGGCGGACGGTGCGCAGTTCCACGATCGCTCCGGAAGCCGCGCGAAGACGCAGCGTCACCAGTTCCGGAACCCAGCCCGCCTTGCCGGCGGCAACGTCCCAGCCCGCGCCCAGAGGAGCCACCTGCACGCGCCAGCGGTCGGCGCCGCTGACGCCCTCGACAGTGCCGGGGGCAAGGTGATCGTGATCCGGAATGGCGATCGCGAGCGCGCCCTGCTCCGCGGCGATCAGCGACGCGTGCTGCTCGAGAACACCGACGCCGCGCACATTGGTCGCCACCACCGCGCCGATGGCGACCAGCGACACGGCCACGATTGCGAGCGCGATCAGCACCTCGATCAAGGTGAAGCCACCCTCGCGATCCTCAGTTGCTGGCATAGGGGCGCGCGACAATGTCGGTCCTTCCAGTCAGCCAGTTGACGCGAATTTCGAGGCGCAGGTCGGCGCGTGCGAGCGTGATGGCGCCGCCGCAGGACATTCCGTCGGGAAAAAAGTTGATGGTCGAGAAAATCGGTCGCTGGTTGCAGTTGCGCGGCAACAGCGCCTCGAAGTCGACGTCATCCGGAACGCGGAGCGCGGCTGCGCCGAGGCCCGAGCGGACCGTGCGCGTCGAGGTATCGATCAGGGTCGCCACCTCCACGCGGCGCCGGATCGACGCGGCACGATCGGACTTCAATAGCGCCGCCGCTTCCAGCGCATAGGCTTGCAGCCGCGCGCGCGAGGTCTGGCGCGGGATCAGGGGCAGCAGCACGGCACTGAGCATCGCAATGATCGCGAGGACGCAGACCATCTCGAGCAAGGTGAAGCCGCGCTGCCCGGCGTCATTCATTCTTGGCGCTCGTCTGGGTCCCGAGCACGACGTCGGCGGCGGTTCCGGTTCCGCCCTCCTGGCCGTCGGACCCATAGGACAGGATGTCGTAGGCGCCGTGCTCGCCTGGAGCGCGGTACAAATAGGGCCCGTTCCAGGGATCATTCGGCACCGCGCCGCCCTTCAGGTAAGGGCCATTCCAGGAGGCCAGTCCCGGCGGCCGGCGGGCCAGGGCGGCCAGTCCCTCCGAGGTCGACGGATAGCGACCGACGTCGAGATAGAACAGATCGAGCGCGCCGGAAAAACTCTGCAGCTGAATCCTGGCGGTCTTGACCTTGGACTCGCCGAGATAGTTGAGAACCCGCGGTCCGATCAATCCCATGATCAGGCCGATAATGGTGATGACGACCAGCATTTCGACCAGCGTGAAGCCGAGTTCGCCGTCGCGGCCGGCGGCCGTACGCCTCTTGTGCGACATCGCGCTGTTTGCGCCAAGCGAGCCGAACCTGCGGAAAATGGCTTTCATGTCGATCACCTTGCACATTCTGTCACCCCACCAATTGCGTCACCGAAAGCAGCGCCGTCATCACGGAGACGATCAGGCCGCCGACCACGATGCTGATCGTCAGGATCGCGACGGGGCCGGCGATTCCCACCGCCCGATCGAGGCTGTGTTGCAACTTGGCCTCGTAAAACTCCGCAATCCGGCCCGCGAGCACAGGCAACTGGCCGGTCTCCTCGCCGAGCCGCAACATGCGCACGGCCATGGACGGCAGGACGTTGGAGGCCCCGAGCGCCTCCGAGAGTTTGCCGCCATGCCGGACACGATCCGCCGCCGCTTGCCACGGCGCGCTCGGCGAGTTCACGGCCATGATGTCGACGAGGATGCGCAGGCTCGCCGTGAGGTTGACGCCGCAGCCGAGCATAAGGCCAAGATTGCGGCAGAACAAGCTGGTGCGGTAGAACCGGAAAATGGTGCCGATGCCGGGTAGCCGCGACAGCGCGCCGATCAGCGCGGCGCGGACCTCGCGCTGCCGCAGCAGCCACCAGGCCCCGACCAGCACGCCCGCGCTGGCCAGCAGGATCGAGGTGCCGTTGGCGCGCATGACGTCCGACACGTTCATGAAGAAGCCGAGCGCCGTGTCGGCTCGTCCGCCGAAATCACGCAGCACGGCCGAGAACTGCGGCAACACCACCAGGATGAAGAACAGCATCACGCACACGGAGGCAAGCAGAACGAACATCGGGTATTGCATGGCATCGGTCAATTTGCGCCGCGTCGTCTCGGCGCGGGTCCGCTCCGATGCAAGCACCTCGAGGACATGATCCAGCGTGCCCGAGACTTCGCCCACGCGCATCAGCGCGACATACATCGACGGAAAAAGATCAGGCTGAGCGGCAACCGCGTCGGCGAAACTCTCGCCACCGAGCACGGCCATCCGCAACCGCGCGACGACCGGGCGCAGCCGGCCCACATCGGCGTCGTCGGACAACAGTTCCAGCGCGTCATCGAGCCGGGCGCCGGCCTTCAGCAACAGCGCGAGGTCCCGGGTGAAGGTCGTCACCTCGGCGGCTGACGGCCGGTTGAAGCTGAAGCCGAAGCCGCCACCGGCCTTCGCAGCGGTGCTCTCCTCGACGGTCTCGATCGGCAGAAGCTGCAGATAGGCGATGCGGCGTTCCACCTCCGCAAGCGTCGGCGCGGTGAGCGAGCCGCGCACGATCTCTCCGGTCTGCGTCAGGGCGCGGTAGCGGAACGTTGGCATGGTTGTCCTCAACGCGTCGTGATGACGCGAAGCAGTTCGACCGGCGTGGTGAGTCCGGCCCGGCATTTGGCCACGCCGTCATCGATCATCGTCGTCATGCCTTCGCGAATGGCCATCTGGTCGATGGCAAAGCCGTCGGTATGCTCGCCGATGAGCTCTCGCACCCCGCCAGTGAGTTCCAGCAGTTCGAACACACCGATACGCCCGCGATAGCCGGTCTGGCCGCAGCGCTCGCAGCCGCGTGCCCGCCAAAGCGTCTCGTCGCTCCCGATTCCCAGCTCTTCACAGCGGAAATTGGACGGTCCCTGGTGCTCACCTGCCCGGAACGGCGTCTTGCAGTGCTCGCACAGCTGCCGCAGCAGGCGTTGCCCGATCACCGCGCGCAGCGTCGAGCGCAGCAGATAACCCTCGACACCGAGATCGAGCAGTCGCGGTACGGCCGCCGACGCGGTCTCCGTATGCAGGGTGGTCAGCACCAGATGCCCGGTCAGCGCGGCATGGACCGCGACATGCGCGGTTTCGGAGTCGCGGATTTCGCCGACCATGATGACATCGGGATCCTGGCGGACGAAGGAGCGCAGCGCGGTGGCAAAGGTGAGACCGATCGCCGGCTTGATCTGCGACTGGTTGATCCCCGGTATTTCATATTCGACGGGATCCTCGATGGTGAGAATCTTGCGCTCCTGGACGTTCAGCATCGTCAGCATGGTCGCGAGCGTCGTCGTCTTGCCGCTGCCGGTCGGTCCGGTGAGGACGATCATTCCGTAGGGCAGCGCGATCAGCCGCCGCAGCGTCGTATCATCACGTTCGTTGAGGCCGAGCCGGGTCGGGACCAGTTGCGACCGGTCCTTGGGCAGGATGCGCAGCACCGCCGACTCGCCGTGCTGCGTCGGCATGATGGCGACCCGCATGTCGATGTCGGTGCGGCCGGCACGGACGCGCGCAGCGCCGTCCTGCGGCAACCGCCGCTCGGCGATGTTGAGGCCGGCGATGATCTTGATGCGCGAAACCAGGGCCTGCGGCAGGATTCCGGCCGGCGGCGGGATCTGGCGCAGGAGCCCGTCGACCCGCAACCGGACCACGAGGCCGGTCGAGAATGGTTCGATGTGGATGTCGCTGGCCCGCATTTCGACGGCCTTCTCGACCAGATCGTTGAGTGCGCGCACCACCGGCGCGCCGCTGGCGAGATCGCGCAGGCTCTCGATGTCATCGTCGCGCAGCTCCTGGATCGGGCTCTGCCCCTCCTCGCCGCCGCCACCCAGCCGCTGGTCGAGGACGATGGCCAGATCCTCTGACGAGGCAACCCTGAAGGCGATCGCGGGGCCGAGCACGAGTTCGGCTGCCCGCCGTGCCGCATAATCGGTCGGGTCCGCCATCGCCAGCACCACCTTACCGTCAGCGGCCCGATACGGATAGGCCAGGACCTCGCGGAGGAAGCGCTGCGAGAAATCCCCGGCCGCGGGCGCGGCTGCAAGCAGGTCGACCAGCGAAACGCGCTCAAGTCCGCAGAAGCGCGCGGCTTCGTTGGCAAAGGTATCGGCAGGCAGATCGACAAGTTCCCACAACCTCGCGGTCCGATCCCCGATCGTCGCCCTGTCACCGGGGACGGCCGGGCTCAGCGAGCGAAGATGCTCGAGAAATTGGGCCGATGCTTTGCCGCTCATGACATGGTCCAGTTTCGCCAAACGATCGGGCGCCGCTGGCGGCCCCGCCCTCGGCGACGACGGTGTAATTGGGCTGAATTATGACGCCTATCCGAATCGACGTCGATGGTGTTATCGAACTTGTTCATGACGGCTGTGCCAAGATGAAACGTGTTGCAAACGATACATACATCAGCCAGCATCCCAGGTGCACAAACACATCCGTCATATTCGGTAGCTAAGCATGGCGCGTGTGTGGCGAATCCATGCTTTTTGTTGCATCGCCTGAACGAGTGAAGATCGGTAAACTCATGTTTTGCTTCGGCAATCGAAGCCCGTACGCTGCGATTGTCTACGGACTTCTCGTGGCTGCAGTTTCCGCGCTGCTATCGTCATGCAATGTTGCGACCATCGGCGGCACGACCACGGCGCCACCGGATGTGGACGTGCTCGACAAGGTCCGCTCCGTCGATATTACCGCACGCGGCGATCAGCCGGTATCCTCGATCCAGGGCAGCGCCCCAACCGAGCGCGCCGCAGCGCGGAGCTATGAGGGAACCGAGGTCCTCGACGTCGCCGAAATCCGCCGGCCGCAAGCCCCCAACGGCCGTGGCTATGACCTGAACTTCGAGAACACACCGGTTGCCACGGTCGCCAAGGTCGTGCTCGGCGACATCCTCGGCATGGGCTATACGATCGACCCCAGGGTTCAGGGCACCGTGAGCCTGGTTTCCGCCCGGCCGGTACCGAAATCCGACATCGTATTCGTGCTCGAAAGCGCCTTGCGGCTATCGGGGATTGTGCTGCTGCGAGATGCCTCCGGCTACCGCCTGACCCCACTCGGCGATGCGATCGGCGCCGGTCGGGTCGACGCCGAGGCGGCCAATCCGGAACCCGGCTACGGCGTGTCGGTGGTGCCGCTGCAGTATGTCGGCGCGCAAACCATCCTGAAGTTGACGGATAGCTTCGCCACCCGCGCCGGCAGCGTCCGCGCCGACACCACGCGAAATCTGCTGCTGATCCAGGGAACCGGCGCCGAGCGCCGCAGCGCAGTCGACACCGTCTTGAGCTTCGACGTCGACTGGATGCGCGGCCAGTCCGTCGGAATCTATCCGATCAACAATTCGGCGCCGGAACCCATGATCGCCGAACTGGAAAAGATCATGGATACCGGCGACAGCGGGTTGAGCCAGAATCTGGTGAAATTCCAGGTCGTCAGCCGGCTCAACGCGATCATGGTGGTCAGCCGCAAGCCCGCCCTGCTGCAGACCGCGGCGACCTGGATTCACCGGCTCGACCGGGCCGACTCCGAGCGAACCAGCGTGCACGTCTATCGGATCCGCTATGGCGATGCGCGGCAGCTCGCCAAGGTGCTGAGCGAGATGTTCATCGGCGGCTCCGCGTCCTCGGTCGACAGCGCCGAAAACCAGATCGCGCCGGGATCGGGCGGTTCGGCCGCCTCGGTCGCCGACCGGTTGTCGTTCAACACCAATCCGTCGGGTTCATCGTCATCTGGCACGTCTGCGAGCCGGATAGGCGGCAGCAACGTGCTGCGCCCCGACTCGACGGTCGCAGCGGAGGGCAGTCCATCCCTCAACAGCGGACAAGCGAGCCGGAGCGGCAGTGGCGGCGGTCAGCCGATCGCCCCGAACGTCCGCATCACGCCGGACGCCATCAACAACGCGCTTCTGATCTACGCCGATCGTGAAAACTATCGGATCATCAGCTCCACCCTGCAGCAGCTCGACAAGCCGGTGCTGCAGGTGGCCATCGACGCGACGATCGCGGAAGTCACACTGAACAACGAGCTGACCTATGGCGTGCAGTTCTTCCTGAGCAGCAAGACGCTGGGCTCGGTCATCAACACCCAGTCGGCGGCCTCGACGGCGGCGACCGCGGCAACGACCGCCGCCATCAATCGCGTCCTGCCCGGGTTCAATTTCCTGGTCGGATCGGAAGCCTCGCCAAAGGTCATTCTCGACGCCCTGCATTCGGTCACCAGCGTCAAGGTGTTGTCCAACCCTTCGCTGGTCGTGATCAACAATCAGACCGCGACGCTGCAGGTCGGCGACGTGGTGCCGGTCTCGACCGGCAGCGCAACCGTGCTGTCGTCGAGCAATACGGTCGTCAACACCATCGACTATCGCAACACCGGCATCATTCTGCGCGTTGTCCCGCGCATCACCGCGAACGGCAATGTCCGGATCGAGGTGGAGCAGGAAATCAGCAACGTCACGGCCCAGGCCGCGGCCACCCTCACGCCGACAGTCGCCGAGCGCAAGGTGAAGAGTTCGATTTCGGTCGCGAACGGCCAGACCGTGCTGCTCGCCGGTCTGATCAGCGAACAACAGAACGGCGATCGCAACGGCATTCCCGCGCTCGACGAGATTCCCATTTTTGGCGATGCCTTCTCGCATCAGCACAAGAAGGGTACGCGAACCGAGCTGATCATCTTCATCCGGCCACAGATTATCCGGGACGGAAGCGATGCCCACAATGTTGCCGAGGAGCTGCGCTCGAAGGTGCGCGGCACGGTTGGTGCGAGTATTACAGATGACCTGCGCGTTCACACCGTTCCATAGGCCCGCTGGCAACCTTCGTCGTCCGCTCACTTTCTGGCGGCGGCTCGGGTGCGGACTGCTCCTGATGATCGCCTTCACCGCCGTGCCCGCCAAGGCCGACACGCTGGCGTCGGCGCGCAGCGCCTTTTCGCGCGGCGACTACGTGCGCGCCGCAGCGATGCTGACGCCCCTCGCCCTGCGCGGCAATGTCGAGGCCCAGGCGATGCTGGGCTATCTCTACGAAAACGGCTATGGTGCACCCCAGGCCTACGTTGCGGCCGCCGACCTCTACACGCAGGCCGCAATTGCCGGCAATCCCTTTGCGCAGGCGATGCTTGGCCTGCTGTATGACAAGGGTCATGGCGTGCCGCTGGATGTCGTGATCGCGTACAAATGGATGAACCTTGCCGCGGCTCACGCCAGCCGCAGGCAGCGCGACTATTACCTGCGGCTGCGCAACGCCATCGCTTCGAAGATGTCCCCGCACCAGATTTCCGAGGGCCAGCTGCTTGCGTTGAACTGGGCGCCCGGGCGCTGGTGAGCCCAGCCTTTCTGATGTGACCGAACCGCATCGGTCCCCGCCACCCGCAAGGCGTCACCGTCAATGGCCCGAAAACAATCGTTCGGCCGCTGGCCACGACAGCGAAATCGACGCCAACCCGCGAGCAGGCGATGAGCCGCGGTCGACCGGCTATTTCGAAGCAGCGCCGGGCTGCAATGCGACCCTGTCCTTGCTCTTCGCATTGGCGGCGCCGCTGCTCGGCTGGTGCGATTGCAGCGCGACGTGCTGTCCCTTGCGGGCGACCTGGACTCGACCACCATTGGCCACCCGCTTCAGCAAGGGTGGCTTCGCTTGCGCGGACACCGCGCCGTTCTGCGGCAACGAGGTGGCGCTGCCCGTCGTTTCCTCAGCCTTGTCCTCTGCCTTGATCTCCGCCTTCGGATGCACCGCCGTCGCGGTTGCGACCGTGTCCTCGCCGCGGACATCCGGTGACGGCGATTGCGCGTGCGACGGCGGATCGATCGACGGAGCCGGAACGCTGACCGAGATTGGGCCCCGCTGTTTCTCGATCGTTTCCCGGCATTCCCACGGGAACACAATATCTCCATTCGCGGTCAGGCCGATCGGCGTACACGCGCCGGCTGACTGATGCTCCGACTTGGATGGACTTGCCTGAGCGACCTGCCGCTCCCTAACGCCGGCATCCTCCGCGCGAACGGTGGAGAACGAGGCGACCGACATTATCAAGATCAAACTTGCTGACTTCATCACGAACACAATCGGTAGCCGAGCCGCATTTTGGCCGTTCATAGGTACCGAGGCGACCATCCAATTATGTCTGCGCCAAGGCTGCTTTGAAAAAACAGCAATCGCAGCGCGCGCCAGAGCGATCGCGTTGCCGCAGAGTAACAGCAACACAGAGTTGTGCAGTCCCGACCTTCCTCAATCGGCGCCGCTAGAACGACAGCCCCATGCGCAGCCCGCGCTTCCAGACAACCCGGCACCGCTTCTGGTTCGTTCCGTAGACCAGCTCAAACCGGCTCGGCAGATCGCAGTGTTTTTCCATCTGGATGCATGCCCCGCCGGCGGAGTAGTCGACGAGAATGCATTCGATGAGGGGCTGTTTCGGTCCGAGAATGATCTTGGCCGCGCGCGAAACCCGACCCGCGGGGCGGATTCGCTCAAACAGGCGCTTCTGTTGCATGGCCGAATACTCTTGCTAACGAGGCACGACGACACCACGGCGCAGCGAACTGGCCGCTGGTCAATCCCATGCGCGAACCCCGCGCGGATCATCACCCGACGCGCTCACCAGGACGTCTTCCCGAGAAGACTAGCGTCAAGCCCTCTTAAATCGAGTGTATCCGACCCGGCGAAATGCGTTGGGCGCCTTTACCTCGGCCTAACCCTACCGCCCCTGGTCGTGTCCTTGGTGCAGAAAGCCCGGACGGACGGCCGGTCTAGGCGTGCCGCGGCGCGACGATGCGCCCGTGCGCCGACGCAATTCCGAGCTCGAGGCTGTCGGCGATGCGCCGCGCGCGCGTGACAAAATGCGCCGCCGCGTTCGGTCCGCATGTCTCGATGGCCGTGCGTTCGAACAAGTCGAGCCAGCGATCGAAATGCGACCGCTGCACCGGAAGTGCGACATGGGCCTGCATCGGTTGCCCGTGATAGCGCCCTGACATCAATGCGACCGAGGACCAGAACGCGCAGAGCTTTTCGATATGATCGTCCCAGTTGGTGATCCGCGCATTGAAGATGGGACCCAGGATCGGGTCGGCGCGAATCTCCCGATAGAACGTGCGCACCAGCCGCCCGATCATGGCTTCGTCGATTCCGGTTTCAGCCATGATCTCGCGGGTCAGGCTGGCGCGACGATGGTTTGCGTCACTCGGCAAGTCGCTCATCGTCGTTCGGCTCCTCCGGGATACACACCAGGGCCATTCGCCACATAAGATACATATGGCATATTTCTTTAGCGACAAGGCTTGATCTCGGTCAAGCGACCGTCGCTTGCGTATCTCTTGTGGCGACCGCCCATTTTGGGCCGGACCTTGCGCGGTCCATTGTCAATCGGCAATCGGCGGCCATCAGGTCGATCATCATCCTGAGCGAACCTCGGGTCGGCTTGCAGGCGCCGGGGCGCGCAGGTTAGCTTGACGCTGCAACTCTCGCCGGAGAACAAAAGCGTGGCACTCAACAACGTCATCGGTGTCGACCACGCCGTGGTCATGGTGAAGGATCTCGACCGGGCGGCCGAGATATGGAAGCAGCTCGGCTTCACGATCTCGCCGCGCGGCACCCATAGCGCCCATATGGGATCTGGCAACTACACCATCATGCTCGATCCCGATTATGTGGAATTGCTCGGCGTGCTCACCGCCACGGAATACAACGCTCCGGCGCGCGCCTTTCTCGACCAGCGCGGCGAAGGCATCGAGCGCATCGCTTTCACGGCGCTCGACTCCACCGCCGGCGCCGAGGAAATCCGCGTCCGCGGTTATCCGCCGATCGGTCCGATCGACTTCGAGCGGCCCGTGACGATGCCCGACGGCAGCCAGTCGGCAGCGAGATTCAGGGTGTTCCAGTGGCCGGTCGCGGAGGCACCGGGCGGCGTGCGCATCTTTGCCTGCCAGCACAAGACCCGCGAAACGGTCTGGATCCCCGAACT
>Ga0105237_10006636_pt1 | contig 12789 bp, 11 predicted proteins | sample KBSC24metaG_FD_81520 | JGI IMG/M metagenome (GOLD analysis project Ga0105237, IMG submission 81520) | Corn rhizosphere microbial communities from Kellogg Biological Station, Michigan, USA - KBS C2-4 metaG | ecosystem: Host-associated > Plants > Roots > Rhizosphere > Soil | place: Michigan, USA...
TAACACGCAACCTGTTCGCCTGAGTGTTCTCGAGGAGCATAGCGGACTGGGGTGCGCAAAGATGCAGGTGTGCGGGCAGGTTGGAAGCCCATGATTTGAGAGCCTTTCGGAGGTCGTCGGTTGATTTCAGTGAAGCAAGTTCGTCTGACTCGATGTTGTTGGCATCGACAATTGCGCCATACTGCTTGATCAGCGACATGCCCATCAACTGATAGAGCACAAATGACACATTTAAGAATTGGCCTGGCAAATCATCAACATTGCCCGGGCTATCGCGCGATGTATGGGATGACCACAAGGTTGGCTGCCGACTAAGCACCGCCTCGTCCATGATCGCGCATGGTCTGCCAAAGACCACACTCAGGACTTTATCTAGCCCGTAAATGACCATCCAGGTGCGACGGTAGATCTCTTGCATAGTCGGGGGCAGTCCTCTCCTGTGGGATCCGCTATGAATACCCAACGCAATTGCTGAGCGCACCAGCAGACCGTGCATGTTCCAAGCTTGGATAGACCTCTGTGTACCCTGGCAATGGATGACCACCAGTACGAGGTAATGGATTATCTCGATACTTATCACTGTTCGTGTAATTCCGTCACAAAGGCCCTTCGCTCTTTCGTAAAATAGTTCGGAATTGTCAGCAGGGGTCTTGCCGGATACCGTTTTGTTCTCGGATTGGGCGAACTTGCTTGCGATTGTAAACATCATGTTGAGAGTTCCTAGCCACGTCCTACGGACCTTGGTGAAGCCATTGGCCTTGAATTCAGTGTATGTATTTCTCATTGTCTCCTCGTGGATGATGGGGAAAACCACGCCGACTGTTTCGAAGTAGATATTGATCAGGCTCTCCATCTCCTCTGTCGACGGCAGAGCAGTAAGCGCTGATTCTGGAACGTTTGCAACAGTCGCAAGTGGCGAGGACTGAAATTGGGACAGCCTCTCCATATTACTTTCAACCAGGATCGATTCTTTGTCAACCGGTATTTGGGAGATCGAGGCCGATGGAGCCTGATGGAAAGCAGCGGTTGCACGCAGCAGCACCCGCGTGAAGTGTAGATTTGATGACTCTCCAAAGTAGGCAGACGTGCGCTCTTCCGTAAAAGTCATGGCCATGCCATTATTCATGGCTGCGTCTTCATCCCGCGGTTCCTCCAGAACGTTGGCGCGGTAGGGGCTCTCCTCTGGCGGCATCGTGGCTTCCGATCCCGCAGAGCGCAGAGGCTGTCGCGTGGTACCATCGACTGTGCCCTCGGCACAGTTTGAAAGATGGCATTTCAGTAACCTGTCCAGGCGCTGCACCCCGCGCTCGTTGGCGGCGACGCGATTTTCAAGGTCAGAAAGGTACTCCTTTCGCACAAGTACGTTGGCGGTGGAATCAGTGGGCTCATATTGGCATACAAATCCAAGTCCTATGCAGGACGAGCACGAGGGTCGTTGCCCATCACATCTGGGGGTGGAGGTATGTCAGTATCCTAAGCCAAGCTGAGCTTAAAAGCCCCTTCTTGAGGACGCACCTCGACTTGCGCACGCGGCAGGCATTGCAAGCAAGGCTGATGCGACGCCGTTTGTTAGGAGGGGCCTCGAATTGCGGTGCTGGGTCGTGTGATGGTGCAGACATGGCGCCGGAAGCGGAGTTGCTGATGGCGTGCGCGTGCAGCTTGCAAGACTGTGGAGGAGTGGGAAGGATGAGAAGCCAGAAGCCAAGGGGAACAACGGCTTCTTCGGGGGGCGATGAAAGAGGGGTATTCATATCGGAAGCTTCCACGGTCAAGCCGAACCTGATGCCCCTTATCCGACATGGTACGGATGTTATCTCTGGGGTGGAGAACGCCGACGAGCGGCTTATCTCGCCATTGGCTTCAGTTGTGCACACACACCATCACTCGCGCCCATGGATAGATACGAAATACTCCGTAGGTTCGAATTATTAGAATTTGGCCGTCCACAGGACAGGGTCAACGCTTCCCTGGGAGATAAGGTTATTCACGCCACCTAGATTCTTCGTTCTCGAAAGTCTTTGGACTTGGCACACCTCCGTTGCCTGATCTCACGGATACCTGCCGAATTTGCCGGAGACAGTGCTCCAGTTCGCCGCTTCGCTTCAGCTAATGTTGCAGCATCTCTTGCGAACGGTTGTTGCCTTGAACAAGATATCTTGTCGAGGAGACCTCGAAAGCGATGTAGACAGTTTGTATATCACAGAGACCAGATCAACATCCTTCGAGCCAACTGCACTTTAACAACCACCATGATTGCAACCATGACGAACGACTTACAGGTGGCCATTGTTGGTGAGTCGTCCTGTTGATATCTTCTTGACTACAGCAAAGTAATGTGAACGCCAGGCGCCGGAGTGGGTGGCCTTGCTTTGGCAATGGGATTGCACAAGCGAGGTATATCCTTTACCTTGTATGAGGAAGCGAAACAGTATTCGGCGGTAGGGTGAGATTTGAAACGCTCCCATGGTTTGTGCAGGTCTAAATATTTCCAAGGGCTGGTATCGGCTTTGCACCAAACGGTCTACGGGCAATGGACCTTATTGAGCCCGGGTTTCGTCCCTTGTACGAGAATGTCTCTTGCGGAAACAAAGATCCCAGCGCCGGGAATGTGTTTTTCGAGGGCTTGTTGATAGAAGAGGGCCTTGGTACGTATGGGCTCGCCTTTTTTGCTTCTGACGGCTAACGCTCAGTGAATAGGTGAAGATCAGCCATGGTCTGGCGATTTGAAGGCAGCATGGGGCCATCCTGACTTCGTTCGCAAATCCGTCAGTTGTCCTGTCGCCTTTGGTGGTTAATTGGCATAGCACTAATCTTTTCTAGGCTCATCGAAAGACACTTCTGGAAGTCATGACCAGCTTCTTTCCCATCGAGCGCGTCAAATTCAACAAACGTCTGACGGAAATTGAGCAACATGACGACAAGGTAGTGCTAAAATTCGCTGACGGTGAGGTTGCTGAGGCCAGCATTCTAGCTGGCGCCGACGGCATCCAAAGCACCGTCCGAGCCCACGTGCTCTCACCCAAGTATCCTGACCAAATCGCTCCAGTCTACACCGACTCTTACTGCTACCGAGGTGTGATCTCAATCGAGGAGGCCGAAGAGATTTTCGGCGAGCGCGCTGACGTCGCAAAAATGTACTTCGGTCATGAACGTGGTGTGATTACCTATCGCATCACTGGTGGCACGGTAAGCTATTTCTTCTCTGACAGCTGGTTTGACCTAAAAGGGCTTTGCTAATAGTATTTCAATGGTAGGAGTTCAATACCATGATGTCTGTGGTGGACCACGACGGATGGAAGTTGAAGAACGCTGTGACAGAGAAGGTTACATATGAGTCCATGATGGCCGACTACGAACGAGAGGGCATAGATGAGCGTTTTCGGAAGCTCCTATCCAAGTGTAAGCCCGTTAAATGGGGTCTCTTTCATCACGTGAACACCCCGACATACTCCCGCGGTCGCGTGGTTCTTATCGGTGACAGTGCTCACGCCTCTTTGCCATACCAGGCTGCTGGAGCTGCTCAAGGCTTGGAAGATGCTTGGGTGCTGACCGCTGTCATTGCGGAAATCGCCAAGTTCCCCAGGAACACCGCAAGCTTGGGATCTGAAATCGATGCCGCTCTTACTGCTTACGATTCGGTGCGACGGCCGCGTGCACAGTTTCAACTGAATCGTGCTGCCGAAGTGGGCCGCATGCTCCTCTTCCAGGACAAGGAAACGGGTGCCGACATGACCAAGATCCTTGCCAGATTACAAAATCAATGGTTCGAGTGGCTGTGGTTTCACGATATCGACACAGATGCGCAGAAAGCCTTGACGCAGCTGAAGGAAAACAAGCTTTGGGCTGAGATCTGAGATGGTAAATTCCGCGTTAATGCCATCTTTTTGCACCGTGCGTGCCCAGTCACGCTTTGGCATTTTAAGGGTTATCGTGCCTGAAACTTGGAGAAAGTCTCAAAAATCATTCCCGAGGGCGTTTGTAGGCAATTTCAGCTGGCATTTGAAGTGACGGCTGCCCTCCCTTGAGTCCATCGTGTCAGCACCTTCAAAGCGCGAGCGCAGCTCACTTTCCAGATAGTGTAGAGTAGAGTTTTTGAATTTGTGAATTTGTGAGCTAACGCTCGTGAAGCCATTTTTGTAAAAGGTTTCTCCATAGATGACCTGAATGCACCCAGCTCGTAAACGGGTTCAACGCTACCTTGGTACTTGGCCTACATATTTCCCCATCCCGAATTCCCCGCGTCTTACCCCGTCTCCCACTTAGGCGATCGTGATCGGTTAGAGCATCCAAGGGATTTGAGCGGGCTGTCGACCTCCCTACGGACGTTCCTTATCTCTTGTCCGAAAGTATATTAGGCGTGGGAAGATAGCTAAGAGATAAATATATCAATTACGGCCACATAGACGCTTGGAACCATTCCCCTTCTCTCGCCTCAAGTTCTCACGCTTTTCAGTAGCCATGGCTCTCCCGCAGACACCCCCTCCCTTGAACATTCCGGACTCACCAAATACCGTCAAAGTGTCCATCATCAATACGACGAGCCAAATGTCGAACTTTCCCATGTGGACCTTTGTGGAACCTCTGATGCCGGGTCACCACGAAATGGCGGCCGGCTCTTATGCGTTTCTCATTGAACATGCCAAAACAGGTAACAAGTACGACACTCTCCTCTTTGATCTTGGTGTGCGTCAGGACTGGGAGACAAACTCCCCAACTGCATTTGTCGAAGCCATTAAGCAGGGCGGGCACAGCATCAAGGTCGAAAAGGACACGGCGGATATCCTACGCGAGAATGGAGTGAACTTGACCGATGTTGGAGGCATCATCTGGTCTCACTGGCATTTCGATCACACTGGAAATCCCGGGACTTTTCCTGGAACGACAGACGTGATAGTCGGGCCTGGCTTCAAATCCAACTTGCTCCCAGCATATCCGACGGTGCCTGACGCCCACATCGATGAAAGGCTGTGGGCAGGTCGAAAGCTACGTGAAATCGATTTCGAGAAGGAAGGTCAGGGGCTCAAAATCGGCAAATTCAATGCCCTGGATCTCTACGGGGACGGGAGCTTCTACCTTTTGGATACCCCTGGCCACACGGTTGGCCATATTTCGGCTCTTGCTCGTACCACTGCTGAACCTCCTACTTTCATATTCATGGGCGGCGACATTGCCCACCATGGAGGAGAATTTCGTCCAACGCCATATCTACCTTTACCCGAAGACATCAATCCTCATCCCATCAAGGGGCCCATGTTTAGCTGCCCCGGCGAAGTTTTCGTCGCCATTCACCCCAAGAAGAGCCGCACCGAACGCTTTAACAATCCCACAACCCTCGCGGGATCGTGGCATTTCAGTCCTCAAGAGGCAACTCGCACTATCGACAAGCTCACAGAGTTTGATGCGTATGAGCATATCTTTCCAGTCATTGCTCACGATAATAGCCTTTTGGACGTGATCGATTTTTACCCAAAACCAGCAAATGATTGGCTGGCAAAGGGCTGGAAGCAGAGGTCGCTCTGGGGCTTTCTACGCGATTTCAAGCTCGCGGATGAGTAGTGTTGTTCAGAGATGTTCACATCACAGTTGCCGATCGACGATGTTCGTTTGTGGCTAAAATGGCAGTTTTTGAGGTTGCGAACATGTTTTTGGGCGAATACCTAATTAACGGGTATTGGTCTAACCCCAAGCCTTCTGCGTTATGTTGGCGAGTAATTAGCACTTGAAATCTCTTAGGCAAACAATACCTCACGAAAAAACATTGCCTACGGCGCGCTATACTACGCCTATTTAAGGACACTAAGTTTCAAATTATCAATATCAAATATCGAACATACCTGGCACGTCTTGTTCATGCAAAATTAGCCGACAAACGAAAGCTTTTGTCAAGGTTGGTCGCACCCTAATCACAGTCGAGATATCAATGTTGATCATGAGGCGGACCCGACTGGCCGGAGCTGTCGGATAGATCCCGCCTGGTGTCAAATTGTCCGTGGCTTTGTAGCCAAGCCGGGAACGATGCCGGATTTTCGAGCTTCTCTCGGAGAATAATTATCCCCGGCACGCCGAAGAACCAGCAACGAGTTATTCCCGGCTAATGGCTGCATTTGCCTAGCTAGGGTCAATAGTGCCAGATATCCCCCGCGGAGTCAGACACGTTTCGCTAATTAATGCTGCTCAATAGCACAGTTTTATCTGCCAAGTCTCCCCCTTGCTGTTCTCATCCGAGGCAGCAGAAATAACTAGCAAGATTTATTATTCAATGAATAGGTGCTGTCGCACCACCTCGGGAGAGCCCAGATCCACTCTGTAGGCGCGATACAGCTGATCCCACGCAATGGCAATCGGTCTTCAGCGTTCTGCCTTTTTTGAGGCCCTTGGGACACACGCTCCCCTTTCTACTGCAATCGTCCATCACGGCTCCGACGCAACATATTCGTACGGTTCGCTGCTCCGTGATGTCGCGTGCACCAAAGAGCATCTACAACGAATTACAGGGAGAAATGAAAGCACTATTGCAGGCGAAAGGATTGCTTTCCTTGTGGAAAATGGATATGACTATGTCGGTATGAATCATGCCTTATTTCCCATACTTAAATCCTTGACATTGTATAGCGGTCTAACTATGGGGGAAACTGACGTGATAATATCTATATACAGTCACGCTACTTGCTGTTTTGGCCTCGAATGCCATCGCTTTGCCACTGGCGCCGTCATTTCCAGTCTCTGAATTGAGGCATATCATCAATGACAGTGGGGCTTTTCTATTATTGAGCTCAGCCAAATATGCACAGCAAGCAAAGGCGGTGTTACAAGATGGACTGGAGACTACCCCCTTGTTTCATCATTTGGACGACCTGAAGCAATCTGCAATCGAGGACCAGGAAGTCAATTTGATAGGAACCACCGCCACCAACAATGGTGGCTTGATGCTGTATACATCGGGAACTACGGGGAGACCAAAGGGTGTTCTACTGTCCACCGTCACCTTGGCCGCTCAGGCACAGAGCTTACTCACCGCGTGGGAATATACACCGGAAGACCATCTTTTGCACGTCTTACCACTTCACCACATTCATGGTATTGTGAATGCCATCTTGACGCCATTACTCGCAGGGAGCAGCATCGAATTTCTGTATCCCTTTGACGCTCACGCCGTCTGGGAACGTTTAGCTTTGCCCTTCTTGACTGCACAGGAAATTGCCCCTAGCAGCTCTAACCTTGTTCCTCACAACGAAACTACACCAATAACCATCCTAACAGCTGTCCCTACGGTTTGGGCACGCTTGCTGCAGACCTACCCAACATTGAAGCCTGAAACCCAGGGCGCGGCCAAACAGTCAATATCTCGGAACCATTTAAGATTGAATATCTCCGGATCTGCTGCTTTGCCCAAACCCACACTTGACGCCTGGAATGAGCTTTCTGGGGGCAACATCCTCCTGGAGCGATATGGTATGACCGAAGTTGGCATGGCGCTTTCTTGTGGTCTCGATGACTCGGATCGCGTGCCAGGATCTGTGGGATGGCCTCTTCCGTCAGTAGAGGCGCGACTTTGGGAAACCAGCGTGGACACAGGTGCCGGCTCCGTCATTGCTTTGGGCGAGGAGATTGATCCTGCTTCGGGGAGAGAGCGTCAGGGTGAAATTCAGTTGCGTGGTCCTACAATCTTCCGAGAGTATTGGCGTAATCCCACAGCAACGAAGAAAGAGTTTACAGACGATGGGTGGTTTAGAACAGGAGATATTGCCGTACGACGGACAGTGCCTGGATGTGGGGAAGGAAAGTCAGGTATATGGGCGCGTGGCGCTGCCTATTTTATTCAAGGTCGCCAAAGTGCAGACATCATCAAAACTGGCGGGGAGAAGGTCTCTGCTCTGGAGATCGAACGCGAAATACTTAGTCTTCCACAAGTTAATGAATGTGCCGTCGTTGGACTGCCATCCGAGAGCTGGGGACAAAAAGTTGCGGCCGTTGTTCTCCTTTCGGACGACTGGAAGAAAAACGAGAAGCCATGGAGCCTAACCGATATGAGACGCGCATTGAAAGAACGGTTGGTGCCATACAAGATCCCACAGGATTTGGAGATCGTTGACAAGATCAAACGCAACGCAATGGGCAAGGTAAATAAGAAGGAATTGGTGACTGCAGTATTTGGGGACATTGAGAGAATCAGGAGGAGGAGTGTACACATCCGGGAAGAGCGAGACCGACTGAAAAAATTACCACAATAGCTCATGGCATCGGGATTGCTATTTGGTTAAGAATTGCATCAGAGTCGTGCTCGGGCTGGGAAAGACTTTGCACATATTGATAAAAGGGGCTAGTGGTGAACAGAACTTCGGGGCTGGGATCTAAGGAGTAGAGGGAAGAAGAACAGCTACATAGGACAAGGCGAGGGAGCCCATGGAAATACAAGTCAGCATATCGACAGTATTCTTACTTTATTGATTCTTGTAAATGACAGCGAGCCATCACTCTATGTAACTCTTATGTAGATGTAGATAGGAAGGATCTAAATTGGTGGTGGCAGAAGGGAACTGGCGGACTGGTCCATCTTGGACTGTATTCTTCACCCGTATATCGGACTATAGGCGCCAGAACTCGGAGCTTGGACCCGAAGACTGAATCAGAGAAGGTGACGAAGAAGTCTTCGTTCTCCATGACACCTCCCGCGCGTTCCCAAGCCTTCAAGATCGAGTAGTAGAGAGGTGCGACATGTTCATCACTCGACCACGGGGCAAATTGGTATTTGTCCTGAATACTTTGGACAACATCGCGAGTGTATAGCCGAACATCTGGATCCAGCGTCGCCATGTCATACGCAGTAAGCGCGCAGTGGCCATGATATGAACCCCCTTTGACATAACGATCACGAACTGCACACATGGTAGTAAGAGCCGTCAACGCACCGGTGGACATGTCGGAAATGGGGAGACTTGGAAGCACGCCCTGGCCTGGTGGGCACCCAAAGTACTGCCCCATGACGTATGAGGAGCCTGCAGCAGCGTCGGCAACTTGTTGCCACCCTGGACGTTCGGCGTAGCAGCCATCGGGGCCATAGCAGTTTTCGTCCACGTAGATGATACCTTTACCGCGTTTGTTGGCAAGCTCCAGAGCCGCGTTGAGCCCGAACCCGCGCCTTTCAAGAGAGCGGAGGCGATAACCTTGCAAGATAACATCGGCTTCCTCGAAGAGCTGCATCAGTCTGGCATGATCGGTGGGATCGTTCAAATCTAGATCTATCGCCGTTTTCCCGGCCATCAAAGAGGAAGGCTGAGCTGGAGTATAGTCTTTAAGTTTGGATGAATTGACTCGAATGACCTCGGCACCCATGGACGCAAGGAGAGCGCCAGCTGCAGTGCCAGCTATAATACGGGCAAGCTCAACCACTTTGATTCCCGCGAGCGGCCTTTTGTCGTTCGATCTGGGCAGCGTAGCAGGCGGGGTGGCAGGACAGTGTGTCTGTTGCGCGTAGTTGACAAGTGGATGCCGAGCGAGGCGCTGGCCCATCTCAGTATCTCGCCAGCCCTGTGGGGAATAAACGATTGAGCCTGAAAATCCGCGCTCGACCATAAGCTGTTCGATCTCACGCGCACGGTAGGTGCGTACCCGGTCCCCAATGAGACCATAAGCTGCATCGTTTGTTCGCACTTCAACATCCTTGTCCTTCGTGATGCCGATAACTTCCAAAAGCTTCCAGGGATCAAGAGACCCGTGCAGTTGGAACCACGTTCCTTGATCTGCTGTCTCATATATGGCTGTTGCGCGGTACACAAGCGGTGAATTCGACTGACGATCTTTATCCCACTGAGGCACGGTGGGTAGGTTTAATATACCAGGACCAGTTATGCCATCGACGGTCACCAGTCCTGGTGTCGCTGGATACAAACCTGCATGATCTGTGTTAACATGGGTCGTCGTGCTTGTCGTAATACCGCGAAGATGTAGAATCTCAAGGCCAACAATACCGATCATAGCATGGAGAACGGCAGTAATGGCTTGGGATTTAATGGGCCCTGGAATGAGTGGTAAATCAGCGCCTTCGAAATGAACGCCATCGATGAGAGCTTTGTTGTTAGTAAACCCAGGAGTCTTTTCTGCAAGGGTTCGCAAGAGCCGTCTGCATTCCTTTGGGACTGGAGTGAAGCTTGTGTCGACGAAGGTACCTGGACCATAGCCCGCCTGGGGCCCATTAGGTGACCCGATGAGAGTCATTTGAAAGGTTGCCAGAGGTGGAAGACTTGCTTGGAAATGCGATTTGCGTGATCGGATAGAACGAGCGTGATGAGCGTCTCTCATGACGCTATAATCTAGAAAGATACTCGCCACATTCTGGGGCTCAGGATCTTTCGGGATACGCCCCCGGAACCTCCCCGGCGAGTCGGGGCCCACTCTCACAGTGCTCGTTGCCTGAGTTTCGTTCTCGGTATAGAGATTATAGCCAACGTCTTGTGTTTTTTTATGGGATAGTAAACACATACATGACCTGTCAGATCTAGGTCGCCGGTTGGATCTCTACACTCTGTCACACTGTCCCCTCAGGATGTCGCAGAAGATCCACACTGTGGCCGTCATTGGCTGCGGTGTAATTGGAATGAGCTGGTCATGTTTGTTTCTTGCCAAAGGATTAAAAGTCATCATTACAGATCCAGTGGAAGGCGCCGAACATAGATTTAAACGATACCTAGACGACGCATGGCCCAATCTTCAACTGCAACTTGGTCTGATTGACGAGGAGCAAGCCAAGAATTATGAGTTTGTGGACGACATTATTCCACGGCTAGGCAGCGTCGATTTTATACAGGAGGTAATACCCCACTCTGACTGGTGTGCCCCATTATGCTTCTGAAGCCTGGCACTGGCACTTACTGAACAGCATCTTCCTAGAACGGACCCGAGAACGTAGGATTCAAGCAGAACTTGTTCAGAACACTCGACCAACATGCTAGACCGGACGTCGTAATTGCCTCTTCATCTTCGGGTCTACCTTCATCCGCCTTTATCGGAAAATGCGAACACAATCCTGGGAGGATCCTTATCGGCCACCCTTTCAATCCACCACATTTGATCCCGTTAGTCGAAGTCGTACCTCATACAGATACGAGCCCTGCAACTGTGTCGACGGCAATAGCATTTTACCAGTCCCTGGGCAAACGCCCAGTGCTTATTCACAAGGAAGTTCCTGGTTTTGTTGCAAACCGGCTTCAGGCTGCCATAAATGCCGAAGCGTACAGTCTGATTAGTCGGGGTGTCATCTCTGCCCAGGATCTTGACAGCGCCGTGACATCGGGCCCAGGATTGCGATGGGGAGTGACTGGACCGATAGTCACCAATGCACTTGGAGGCGGAGGAGGAGCTGATGGCTTTACCACAAGACTTGAACGTCTAGGTCCCTCGATACGCGGGTGGGAAGATGATATGAACAAGCATCGTTTTGATTGGAGCGAGGAAAGGCTGTCGCTGCTCAGAGCTAGTGTTGAGGAGTATCTAGCAGAAGTTGAATGGACGGAACTAACAAGACAACGAGATTCTGTGCTACTGCAAGTATTACGGACAAAATCTCAGACTGCACAGAACTGATGATTCGGGATGGTGATTTAGGAATCCGTGGATGTCTCTGCTTACTCAGAATACAATACCTAGTACTCAATTGGTGCAACGTTTATGACCGGGCTTAGTGCACAGAATACTGTAGAGAGCGTTGTTGGCGACTAGCAAAAGAGAAATCTCTAGTGCCTTTTAGGGCCTTAGTGTATTTATATTTTCGTCAACAGGCCTGCCCTGCCACCCCTGCCGCTTGTTCCCAATCCCCTAGAAGGACGGTCTATGCCAATCCGCTACGTCAAGTCAGGCTCACGTGCCTTGCATCCTCACTTCTTCGAAAGCCAAAAGTCGAACCAGTCTACGAAGCTCTTGAAACTCTGCTCCTTAGCAAATCGTTCGTATGGATCTTCCAGAAATCCTCTTGCCTAAAAGTGTCTTTAGAATCGCGGTTACAGAACCCAACAATCACTCAAGCGGGAACTTACAGCGAAACCATGGGTGACCTTCGAGAAGATTTGCATGTTGAAATCTTTGTTGCCTTCCGTAAGGATCTCGATCGTTCTACTGCGTGACTCGGGCGAAAAGAGCGCATCAGTGCTGGGTGCCGAGAAGAAGATTGGCTCTGTTTGCGTCAGGTTAGGCTCGACATTACAGCGACATTCAATGATCCCATGGTCCTACTGACCTTCAATTCCCTTGACATGACTCTCCATCATGAAAGAGGGATGAGCGACGGCACCAGCCTTGCATATGCCACCCTTGGAGAGCTGTGTGCAGACAGATTGCGCCCCCCAGCTATTGACAGATGATATTTAGCATTTTGAAGAATTGTTCGACGGCTTCAAGCAAGCCTCGTTTCGGAATCCTTACCAAAAGCCCACACAGGCGAATTTAGTTTCTGGGTCTTTGCCATATATCGATTGCACATCTTTGGCCCATTTCACACCAATTTCGTGGGAAGTTTCCATGTGGCCCTTTTTCCAAGCTTGAAAGTCGAAATTAGGATCATTGAGCGGGGTTTTTGAGTACTTCAAGATCGCGTCCTGAATAAGAATGAGTATACTTGTTCTTTGTAAGATTTCCTCACCCTCATACCCCAAGAAAGTAGTCAACCCCTAATACTAGATAGCCGCAAGCAGCGAGCGAGTCCATGATCAAAAAGCTGTTGATATACAGACCAAAAGCGTCAGGAAATAAAAGGATAACATTGTTGTTTGCGTTCTCAGGGCTGGGTTTTGATACATA
>Ga0105237_10006637_pt1 | contig 12789 bp, 8 predicted proteins | sample KBSC24metaG_FD_81520 | JGI IMG/M metagenome (GOLD analysis project Ga0105237, IMG submission 81520) | Corn rhizosphere microbial communities from Kellogg Biological Station, Michigan, USA - KBS C2-4 metaG | ecosystem: Host-associated > Plants > Roots > Rhizosphere > Soil | place: Michigan, USA...
GTATTGAAAGAGATAGTGGTTTGAACGGTATGGCTGTTGACATTTATTCTTCCTCCTTCCTGTGCTGCGCCCAATACACTGGCGCCTTGTGAGGTCCAGGATCCATCCGGATTTCTAGGTACGTCAATAACATTGGAGCGATTGATTTGTTGAAAATAACTTCCACCATTCACAATAGTAGGGGTTTCAAAGCCACCCTGGCTAAGTAATGTATTATTAGATAAGGTAAGCCATTTGGTTACGTTCAAATCTACTTTGGCCCGCATGTTGTAACGGTTATTTTTTTCATTGGCATTTTTTACCAGGCCCTGCTGATTGTAATAACCTGCAGATAAAAAGTAGCTTAGTTGATCGGTTTTTTTGAATATAGTGAGATTGGCATTATAGGTAGGGGCTGAATTGTTGTAAGCCTCTTTAATCCAGTTTGTATTTCCGATATAGAACCATTTATTAGGATCGTTTGGATCTATGATAACGCTCGGTAAAGACATATCTAAAGAACGTAGGCGTGCAGCTTCAACCAAAGCCGGGCTATAGGCCGGATTGTATAATGGATAGGCTGCCTGGTTCTTCATTTGTAATACGGTATATGGGTCAGTAATCAGGTCTGGCAGTTTCCCAACGGTCCGAATGGCTGTATAGGCACTAAAACTTACATTGATTTTATCCGGGTTATAGTATTTCGCAGATTTGGTCGTAATCAACACAACACCAAAAGCAGCCCTTGCCCCATAGATTGCTGCGGAGGCCGCATCTTTCAAAACGGAAACGCTTTCAATGTCGGAAGTGTTCAACGACAGAAGTTCAGAAGAAGAATAGGGGATATTGTCTACCAGGATTAAAGGCTTGCCGCCATTAATGGAAGTAAAACCACGGATATTGAATTCTGGTGCGGTATTGGGTGCTCCATTGGCTATCGAAATGTTCAGGTTAGGGATCAATCCCTGCAAGCCCTGTCCTAAATTGGCAATAGGCCGGTCATTTAGTTGTTTAGCTGTGATCGCATCTACTGCACCTGTTAAATTCGCCTTTTTTTGCGTACCATAACCCACCACCACCACTTCATTCAAATCAGAAAGTGCAGGAACCATTTTAACCGACAGCTCATTGGATGTTTTTAGAGATATCTCCTGTGTTTGATAACCCAAATAAGAAAGCACGAGTACAGCATCATTATTAGGAACCTTAAAGCTGAAATTTCCATTCTGGTCTGATTTATACCAGGTTTTGGTACCTTTAACAAGGATAGATACATAGGGCATAGGCATTCCTTTTTCATCCAGAACCTTTCCTTTAACATCTATATCTGTAAAAATCCTGACCAGTTTTTCAAAGAAAGAAGTAGAAGATGGCTTAATGACAACGGTATTGGCCTCAATTGAAAAGCTAAAATTTACCCTTCCAGACACGCTACCATGACCTCATTAAGAGGCGTGTTTTTAAATTTGGCATCGATGGTCCGGTTGGTTTTAAGTTTATCCTGTTCCCAGAGAACATTGTACCCTGTTTGCTTTCTGATTTCCTTAAAAACGGATTTTATGCTGATGTTTTTTCCTGTTAAAGAGATATTCTGCGCACGGATGCTGGCACTGGCCTGGACCAGGAAAGCAAGCATGAGCAGGGAAGTAAGTTTAACGTTCATTATCAACTGCCTTTTTAATGCGGTTTTTGGTAAAAATTTGGCCATATAGGTACTTGCCCTATGTAAAAAGCCCGTATAAATTTTATACATTTGATTGTTTGTTGTGGGTTTAAGTATTGTATATCCTAATTTATTTTGCTTGCCCATACTCAGCACGCAGTTTACTGCGAACATAGATCAGTGGTGTTCCGAGGCATCACTGATTTTTTCTTTTGGAACAAAGCGGTTGGCTCATTTTAAAACGATAATTTTCCTCCCTTCTATTTTAAAGTGAACAGATTCGGTTAATTCCAATGTTTTTAAGATCTGCGATACACGGCCAAATCTGGACACTGTACCATTAAAAGATTTTTTACGAAGTTCGTTTTGCTGAAACTCAATATCTACATTATACCAGCGGGATACTTTTCTCAAGATGCTCTCCAGGTTCTCATTGTTGAACATAAAAATGCCTTCTTTCCAGGCTAAAGCCTCTTCCACATCAACCGACCGTACTTTAATCTCCCGGTCAGCAACAGCCTGCTGGCCCGGAGCCAGTATTTGAGTATCTCCGCTATTATTGGTTAAAGATACTTTTACACTGCCTTCAGCTAGTGTGGTTTTAGTGGCCTGTTCGTCGGCGTAGGCATTTACATTGAAATGTGTGCCCAGCACCTCAATATTTTGTCGCTCACTGTTGACAATAAAAGGCATTTTCTTGTTCTTAGCCACTTCGAAATACGCTTCTCCCTTTAAAATAACTCTTCTTTGCTGCCCGCTAAACCTGGCAGGATAGCTTAAACTGGAAGCTGCATTTAGCCATACCTTAGTTCCATCGGGCAGATTGACCTGGTACTGGCCACCTTTAGGTGTTTCAATAGTATTTAAAGCAGTAGAACCACCTGCATCAGCTGCACTTAAGTTTGCTTGTTGGGTGTAAACCAATTGGCCGTCTGCAGTTTTGGTGATCAATATTCCGGATTGTTTTGCAATGGTGCCCCTCAGCGCATCTTCAAGTACAATTTTAGAGCCATTGGCTAAAGTCAGGACGGCCTTGTTACCACCGGCAGGCAAATCTGTTTTTGCAAAGTCAGTTAAATTACCCCTTGAGGTGGTTGGTTTTTTGAAATATAACGAAACCCCCAATATTGCAATTACGGCAGCTGCAGCGGCAGACCAGTACAGTGTTTTTTTGAAAGGATATTTTATGCTGTTCTGCTGGCTGATGTTTTCCCAGAGTACTTTTTCCATTTCCGGGTAATCAAGCGGATCAATATCCTCAGGCCTGTCTTTGGTCTCGTCCAAATACCAGCTTTCTACAAGAGAGGCATCTTTAGGATTGCCCTTGCCTTCCAGATATCTGGATATTAATTTTTTCGCTCTTTTATTCTTCATTCTATATGACCAGTTAGGGCGTTTTTTACATAAGAGCATTTGTAAAGACCCAGGTAGTAGAGAAAATTGAAAAATATTTTAAAAAAGTTTAAAAAAATGGAAAAACAACAGAATAGTCATGCTGGCACCCAATTTCAGTTTGAGTATTTTAATGGCATTGTTCATTTGTTTTTTTACCGTTTTATCAGAAATTTCCATCTTACAGGCAATTTCTTTTTGAGAGAGGTGTACTTTTCGGCTCAGTTCAAATACTTCTCTCATTTTAGGTGGGAGTTTGGAGATCTCACTTTCTATGCGGTTGGATAATTCCCGGTTGCGGACCAGGTGATCTGTAATATCGGTGCCTTCGTCTATGAACTTTTCCAGTGAATTCATATAGCGTTCTTTGATCTTTCCTTTTTCAAATAACCTTAAGATGCTGTTTCGAACACTGGCGTATAAAAAAGCAGACAAAGAAGTATGGAGATCAATAGTGGATGATTTGGCCCAGATCATGACAAAAACATCCTGGATCACATCTTTTGATTCCTCTTCATTTTGTAGCATTTTCTTGGAATACCTGTAAAGTATACCCCAATATCTTTTATAAATTTCCTCGTAGGCCCTGTGGTTGCCCGCTTTTAAAAGCACCATAAGTTCCTCGTCAGAAAGTAAATTATAAGCGATCATATATGTCTGCAATGAAAAGACAAAATAAACATTATATTTTATACTTAATGTTTATTTCTTATTGTTGTTGTGTTAAATCTGCAGCAGATTCGAAATGCTGAAAAGGGCATCATTAATTATATACGACACCTACGGTATAGGTATGTTTATAATCGATTTACCGGGAATTAAAAGTTAATAAAAATGAACAGAAAATGAACACGTGAGTATAAAGATATTGCTGTCAGGTAAACTATTTTTACCTGCTTATATCTTTTTGGCGCGACCTGCAAAGGTTTATATTACTTATGGGGAAAAGACGACTCTTATTATTTATATTCACGATACTTTTTATGAACGCTGCCCGGGCGCAACAAGATGCCCAGTTCAGTCAGTATATGTTTAACGGAATTTATATCAATCCTGCCTATGCAGGTTATAAAGAACAGCTGAACATTCATGCCTTTTACAGGAGCCAGTGGACCGGAATTACCGGAGGGCCTAAAACCATGTCATTGGCTTTGGACGCTATTGCTAACGATGGTAATGTAGGTCTGGCTTTGCAAATTTCCAAAGATCAGCTTGGTGCACAGAGTAATCTGGCTGGTTATGTCAATTATGCTTACCGGATCCGGATGAATGAAGATGGCAGCGCCCGCCTGGCTTTCGGCCTTGGGGTGGGCGCGGTACAGCTCGGTATTGACGGAGCGAAACTGAATCCTAATGAAGCAGAACCGGACCAGCCTACAGGCAACCAGAGTACCACTGTGCCAGATGCGAGGGTTGGTGCTTATTATGCTGACAAGCGTTTTTATGCAGGGTTCTCCGCTGATAACCTGATCTCTCAGTATACGAACATAAGCCGTTATGCTTTTATTCCTCAGCCTAAACCCCATTATTATTTAACTGCTGGTGCATTAGTGCCTTTATCAGAAGATTTTCTGTTAAAACCCTCTTTTCTGTTAAAGGATGACCGGGCAGGCCCGACCAGTTTAGATCTGAATGCCTTTTTACTCCTTGGAGAACGGATATGGGTGGGTGGATCTTACCGAATGGGCGTAAAACTCTATGACAAGAGTTACCTGCAACGTGACCTGAGTATGCAAAATTCGGTGGTCGCGGCAATAGAAATTTTTGCTTCCGATAACTTTCGCATTGGTTATGCTTATGATTTTTCCGTGGGGCCTTTGCAAGGGTATAGCGGAGGAACGCATGAGATCTCAGTTGGCTATTATTTCAAGCCCAAAAAGACAAGAATGTTAACACCCAGATATTTTTAAGGCTATGAGGTCTATTCTATTTAAAAATGCATCGATTGTTGGCTGTGTTGCAATTCTGTTGTGTTATGCTGGCGTTGTAAAAGGGCAATATGTGATCAAAGAAGCAGATGCTGCTTATGAGCTGTATAATTATGAGAAAGCTATAGACCTTTATGAGCAGGCCTATCAAAAAAAGGAAGGCTTGCATGCAGCAGAGCGACTGGCCTTTTGCAATCAGCAAGTGCGAAATTACAAAGCAGCAGAAAGTTGGTATGCAATAGCTGTAAAATTGCCGGAGAGCAGAGCGGAAAATGTGTTGAATTATGCACATGCCTTGCAGAACAATAGTAAATACAAGGAAGCACGAGAACAATATGTAAAATATGCCGCATTGAACACCACAATCACAGCCCTGCAAAAAGAGCGCTGGCTGGCCAGTTGTGATTCGGCTTCAAGCTGGATGAAACATCCCAAAGCTATAACTATTGATAACCAGAAAGCGTTAAACAGTAAGGCATCTGATTGGGGAACTGCGGTCTATCAGAGTGGCCTGGTCTTTAGTTCTGACCGTGGAAATGCGAAATCTGAAGGGCTCAGAAAAGGGAAACCCTTTTTGAAGTTTGATGGTTCCGAAGTTCCGGATAGGAAAGTGTATGGCTGGACTGGGAATCGCTATTTAAATCTGTATGAACAGAAGGCGGGCGATGGGATTGTTATCCCTTTTCCCCTGCATGTACCTACTGATTATCATGTGGCCTCCGCTAGTTTTAGTACCGATGGACAAGAGGTTTATTTTACACTGACCCGGATTCCCAAAAAGGGAGAGTTTGACAATAAGCGGATCCAGACAGTGAACATAGAAATCTATAGTGCGAAGAAAGATGCGCAGGGAAACTGGACCGAACCCATTCCCTTCAAATACAATAAGGTGAATACTTATTCTGTTGGCGACCCCTTTTTGAGTAAAGATGGTCAGGTGCTTTATTTTGTGTCCAATATGCCAGGTGGTCAGGGTGGAACTGATCTTTACTACAGCCGGCGTGAAGCTTCAGGAGACTGGGCTTTGCCGGTTAATATGAGTGAATTGAATACTGAAGGAAATGAGCGCAGCCCTGCTTTTGATGAGCAGGGAGGTTTTTATTTCAGTAGTGACGGCCGTATAGGAATGGGGGGGCTGGATATTTTTAAGGCAAAACCTGACGGAGATCATTTTGGTGCGGTAGAGAATGCAGGTTATCCTTTAAATTCTCCTCAGGATGATTTTGCCTGTTTGCCCATTTCAGCAGATCACGGCTATTTTTCTTCTAACCGGATGGATGGCTTGGGAAGTGATGATATTTATAGCTATGCCATGCAAAAGATGCTATTGTTCAGGTTGGAAGGTACAGTATATAAAAAAGGAACTGCCGAGCCCTTAGGAGATGCGGTCGTGAGCTTGCAGAAAATCGGAGGCGGAAACCTTAAAGTTCAAACGGGAGCAGATGGTCATTTTGGGTTTAACCTTGCCGAATCTTCAAGCTATGGTTTAACGGGAGAGAAGACTGATTTCAGGCGGGACAGTGCTTCGGTGAGTACAAGGGGTTTAACAACGTCAACCGTATTGAAACAGGATCTGTATCTGGAAATGATAACCTTGAATAAGGCGATCCGTTTGGAGAATATTTATTATGATTTTGATCAGGCAGGCATTCGCCCTGATGCAGCGATAGAATTGGATAAACTGGTGCGGATCATGAAGGATAATCCTACGATGTGGATAGAACTCGGATCTCATACAGACAGCAGGGGGAATGACCGGTACAACCAATGGCTTTCTCAGCGTAGAGCAAATTCAGCAGTGCAGTACATCATTGATCAGGGTATTCATAGAAACCGGATCTCAGCTAAGGGTTATGGTGAAAGCCAGTTGTTGAACCGTTGTGCTAAGGGGGTGAAATGTTCTGAGACTGAACATCAATTGAACAGAAGAACAGAATTTAAGATTGTGAAATATTAACTGAAAAATCCTGGTGCGCTGCTCCAAGGCTAACGATATCAGGTGCGCGAAGAGCGCACAGATCTCTGAGGCCTTTCCGCAGCGCATCAGGATTTTTCATAGCAAATTGCAGAGGGGGATTTATCTAAATTCTACCACACCTCCTAAGCCGGTTTTTTCATTGATGTTGGATTGGAACAATACTGTAATCTGGCTGTAAGCCTTATCTTTAGGAAGGTCAACTTTAAAATCAGCTGGTTCTGCATTTGTTTTCTCTCCGATCTTTTCTCCGTTTGCCCAGATCTCCGCTTTGCCCGTCAACTGTTTAAACAAAATTTCGGAACCGCGCTCTATTTGCCGCTTGGAAAGCTTGATATTGCTTCTGTACATAACATACTTACCTGTCATTTTTTGCAGTTTTCCAGTGGTGCTGGGCTGCCAGCTGTTCATGTCATTTTCTGCAATTTCCTTTTTAGGATCGGGCTTACTCATGCTCATTTCTGATACCAGCCATTTGTCTAAAAGCTGATTGGAAGAAATGACAGGAACATAAGACAGGGCAGGTGCTTGTTTTACAGGAATAACCAGCCGAGCGGGTTTCATACCCTCTGCAGAAGCAGTTAAGGTAATGGTTTGATCGGTACTGGTTTCATCCGTTTGAATAATAACCTGTGCCAATCCATTGAACAGACTTCTGATGTTTCCTTTTTCCGGCTCGTGCGAATTGGGATCTCCATTACCTACACTAACAATACGGGCAGGGCCATTCAAGGTAAAATTGACCTTGAAATTGGTATGAGGAACGGCTCTGCCTTTGGCATCCAGGGCTTCAACGGTAACAGGCAAGGCATCTATGCCGTTTCCTTTTACTGAAGTACGGTCTGGGCTCAGGGCCAACCGAACAGGGGCGCCTGTGGTTTCAACCTTGTAACGGGAAACTTCTTTTCCTGCTTTATAGCCAATGGCCATTAGTGTTCCTGGCTGATAGGGAACTTCCCAGGTGTTCATTTCATATTTATCTGCATTTTGTTCTCCAATCAATTTGCCGTTTAAAAAGAGCTTTACAGTTTCTGCATTGCTGATGGCCATCACTTTGATGTTTTTGCCAATGCTATCGGCAGGCCAGTTCCAGTCAGGAACCAGGTGCATAACGTCTTTGTCTTCCAGCCATTGTGCCTGGTGAATGTAGTAAGCTGTTTTTGGAAATCCGCAGAGATCCATGATACCGAAAAAGGAACTGACGGTTGGCCAGGCATGAGGCGTCGGTTCTCCGTGATAGTCGAAGCCTGTCCATACAAAACCACCTGCAAGATAGGGGCGTTCCGCAATCGCTTTCCAGCCATTGCGATGGGTTGCACCCCAATCTGCGGCATGGATATCATAACCGTCAAAAACATGTTTACTGTTGTTTGTTGTGTATTCACCCCGGGTCATAAAGGCCGATACATCTTCTGAACTGGTTAAAGGGATGGTCGGGTTTTCTTTATGAAAGCGGTCATAAGCCCAGATTTGGTAGTTAAAGCCAACAACATCTACGGCCTGGCTTACGTTTATTGGGTCAAATAATCCTCCGTTCATGGCAGCAGTTACCGGACGGGTAGTGTCCAGTTTTTTAACCTCATGGCTCATTCTTCTGACCATTTGATAGCCGATTTCTGTGCCCTGCATGGGTTCTTCATTAAAAACAGACCATAAAATGATGCTTGGGTGATTGCGGTCTCTGCGCACCAGCCATTGCAGTTGCCTAACGTATTCCGGCGAAGAGTTGAAGTTTCTGTTTTCATCCATCACCATGATACCCATGCGGTCGCAAAGGTCAAGGAATGACGCGGAAGGAGGATTGTGTGAGCATCTGTAAGCATTTACGCCCATTTCCTTCAGTTTCCTTAACCTGAATTCCTGGATGGCATCTGGTACGGCTACACCTAAACCTGCATGGTCCAGGTGGTTACAAACACCTTTCAGTTTTACGTGTTTGCCATTGAGGTAAAAACCAGAATCCGCATCAAATTTTAAGGTTCTGAACCCACAATTGGTTTTTAAAGAGTCTGTAATGCTGCCATTTAATTTTACGATGGTTCTGACTTGGTAGAGTGTTGGGTTTTCAATTGTCCATAAAACTGGATTACTGGTCTGGATTTTAAGAAGCACGGAATTCGTATCCAGCGTATTTACAGTAACAGATTGCTCCTTCTTTTCTACTAATTTTCCTGCTGGGCTATACAATCCAACTTCCACCTGTGCGGTTACTGGTTTGGAACCCGTATTTTGTAAACTGATCTCCGCCGGAATTTCCCACTGGCCACTGGCCAGCTTAATTGGGTTGGCATATACGCCATCAGTAATGATATGTACCGGTGAGCGTTTAATGAGCCAGGTATCTCTGTAAATTCCTGCACCTTCGTACCACCAGCCTTCCATAGAGTTTGCATCTACACGAACGGCTATGGTGTTCACCTCATCGCCGTATTTGGCAAAAGGTGTAATGTCAATATAAGAAGAGGTATACCCACACCAGTTTCTGTGTACAACTGAACCGTTGATCCAGATGGTGGCATAGGTGGCAATACCCTCAAATTTTAGTTCCAGATGCTTTCCGCGATCTAATGAATCTAATTTGAATTTTCTTCTGTACCATCCAAATCCTCTTTTTCTGTAGCCCTGGGAAACATTTTCTGTTGAATCATTTGGATTTTCTATCGCCCAGTCGTGGGGTAAATTTACTATTCTCCAGTTATGGTCATCGTAGCCTGGCGCGGCTGCACCAGATGCACTGCCTGCTTTCGCATTCATGTAACTTTGGCCGTGTCCTTTGATCACAGGGAAGGGGATATCTCCTTCATAGAACTTCCAGCCTTTATTGAAAGATAATTTTTCCTGAGCCTGGGTCAAAATACTGCACAGGAGTATGCATGCAAAGTAGATTGTTTTCTTTAAAAATAGGTTCATCGGGTTATTGAGCAAGTTTGTAAAGGCCAACATTGGAGACATTAGGGCTTAACCTGGAAGATTCAATGCGAATGCGGACTTTAGTCGCTGTAATCATATCGAATTTAATCAATCGCTTGTAACCAACTGTGGTTCCTTCTGCAAATTTTATCCATTGGTTATTGTTCCAGTATTCTGCTGTGAATTTTTCTACCCGCTGGCCTTTGCTGATGTCTTCCTGCAGAGCGAGTACATCGAAGGTCTTAGCTTGTTTTAAATCATATTCCCAGGTCATTCCATTTTTTTTAACCGGTGTTCCAGACAGTAGATTATGGTTGAAAGTAGCATCCATTTTGTGTTTCCATCCCTGTAAAGTTTTTTGGTCACTTTCGCTGATTAGGCCTTGCTTATTAGGCGGGATGTTGAGCAGAAGCACACTGTTGCGGCCAACAGAGGTGAAATAAATATTCATGAGTTCGTCTGGTGTTTTAACCTTTGAATCTTCAGCAGCATGGTAGAACCATCCCGGTCTTATCGATACATCCGTTTCTGCAGGATACCAGGCGAGTGTTTTTGCTTTTACAATTTTATCTCTGCCACCCAGATCATCTCCAGTCATATCGCCCTGCGGCGGAAATGAAATATCTTTTTGAGAGTTTTGTGCTGTACTGATATTGGTTTGCTGACCAATTGGTACGACGCTCCATTCTGTTAAACGGCCTTTCCCTGATTCTGTTCCTACCCAGCGAACATCGGGACCGGATATCGCAATTACCGCTTGTGGCTGGAGCTTGCGGATCAAACGGTACCAGTCTTCAAAATGATAGACTGGCTTTTTACCGTTGGGCCCTTCTCCATTGGCGCCATCAAACCATACTTCATCTACTTTTCCGTAGTTACTCAGCAATTCGGTCAACTGTTCCATAAAGTATTTGTTGTATTTTTCGGTATCTCCATAATCCGCATTGTTTCTGTCCCATGGAGAAAGGTAAACGCCAAAACCTACGTTGTAAAGCTTACATGCTTCTGCGACTTCTTTTACGATATCTCCTTTCCCGCCTTTATAAGGGGTGTTTTTAACGGAGTGTTCTGTGTATTTACTCGGCCATAGACAAAAACCATCGTGGTGTTTAGCGGTAATGATGACTTGTTTAAAACCAGCATCTTTTACGGTTTTTACCCATTGTTTTGCATCTAGTTCTGCGGGGTTAAAGGAAGAAATGTCTTCTTTCCCGTCACCCCATTCCCGGCCGGTCATGGTGTTTACGCCAAAATGGAAAAAGGTAGTGAGCTCCAGGTTTTGCCAGCGCAGCTGCCTTGGAGTGGGAACTACATTTGCGGCTTTTTGGATGACCTCTTTTTCGGTATCCGTTGGCAGAATCTGGACGAAGTTTTTGGTTTGGGCATTTGCCGATAAGGTACAGATCAGCAAAGGCAGGCTTAGGTGTTTCAGATATTTCATTTGTTGTGTTTGTGGTTGCTAATTTTTTCCAGTATCGATAATAGCCTTATTCAAATGCATTATGTTCACCTTCTTTAGGAAAAGTACGTGTTGTTGATCTGGAAATACAGATGGCATTTGATTACAGATTTTTCTGAATTTTTTTTAACAGCAAAGTATAGACTATTTTTTGAGTCTTCCAAATAAACACTCTCTATTCCTGTTTTTTGGCAATAAAGCATAATAATCAGCTTATTTTAGATAATGGAGTTGTCTGAGCACCTGGAAATGAAGTTTTATAATGAAGCTTGGTTGTTGAAGATTCAGAAGAGAAAGCTGGTTAAATAAAGGATCGCCACTGCGGTGACCAATAACAATGGGGTAGCCCATAAACCAACACGGAAGAAATCGTAGGCACTCATGTTGATTCCTTTTTGTCTTGCCGAACTGATCACCAGCATAGTGGCTAAAGAACCAGCTACGGTTAAGTTTGGTCCGATATTACAACCAATCAATGCTGCATACTGGACCAGTTCTGGTGAATGTGCCATGTTCAACACGGAAATAGACAACAGCGCCATGGGGATATTGTTGATGATATTTGACCCAATTCCTGCTCCAAATGCAGTACCTAACATCTGCAATGACAGGGGAATATGCTGGAGTGACATTAATCCCTGCGCAGCATATTTAGTTAAACCCAAATTTTGTACGCCCTGAATAACGATGAAAAGGCCTATAATAAAAGGAAATAATGACCAGGAAATCCCGTTGATGACCTCCTTGCTGATCTGCTTTCTATATATACTCCAAATCAATAAAGCCGCTGCACCTGACAGTGCAATAATATAGGGTGCAATAGCAATTAATGCGCCAATAAAATAACCGATAGTTACACCAGCCAATACAACAATTGCACCCTTAAAATAAAGAGGGTCCTTAATTACACTTTTAGGCTCCGGCAAATCCAATGCATTAAATTTTTTCGGCAGATTTTTTCTAAAGTACCATTTGAACAAGTGGTAGTTTAAGAAAATGACGGCAATTTGAGGCAGAAGCATCCGTAAAGCGAATGCAGCAAACGAAAATTTTAACGGCCCCTGGAAAAGAAGGTTGGTCAGATTGCTAACTGGTAAGAGCAGCGAACCCGTATTCGCAATAAAAGCGCATGCCATTAAAAAAGGTAAAGCGGGGAGTTTTAGTCTCTTTACAAAAGATAAAACGATTGGTGTAAGGATGATTGCAGTAGTATCCAGTGATAGGAATGCAGTGGTGATGGCACCCAGAATAAAGACATTCCGGTAAAGTAGTTTTCCATGGCCGGCAGCCCACCGCGCTGCCCAGATGGCCGCCCATTCAAAGAAACCAGAACGGTCAAGTAGGTCTGACAATAACATTAAAGCCAATAGAAACAGCAATACATCTGCACCTTGAGCAGTGATTTGTACTGCCTGTGCCAGAGTTTCCCTTTGGGTAAGCAACATAAGAGCAGCACCTATTACAGTAGCCCAGGCCTCAGGTA
>Ga0105237_10006638_pt1 | contig 12787 bp, 9 predicted proteins | sample KBSC24metaG_FD_81520 | JGI IMG/M metagenome (GOLD analysis project Ga0105237, IMG submission 81520) | Corn rhizosphere microbial communities from Kellogg Biological Station, Michigan, USA - KBS C2-4 metaG | ecosystem: Host-associated > Plants > Roots > Rhizosphere > Soil | place: Michigan, USA...
ACGGGCGTGTGCACGTGCTCATGTTCGGTCAGTTCGATGAGAACGACAAAATCTCCGTCCTCGATCGAATCCAACGTCAATTTCCCTCCGTCGACGTGCTGCTCATCACGCACACCGATGGGTTCGCCGGTCCCGACCTCCTGGGACCGCAGAGTGAAGTCAATTGGCTCGACCGCTATTTGATTGGCGTCCGTCATACGGCCATGTCGACCGCCATCTGGGCTGGGAACAAAATACCGGATGGATTTGTCTCGGAGGGGCATTACCCGGTATTCCGTCCTGAGAAGACGCCCAACGAAAAGCCGTACCACGCGGACATGCTCAACGCCCTCAACAGATCGGTCGTCCTGATCGATACGCATGGGATCATTCGTTTCTATCAAGATGTCCGCACGCGGAAAGGAGAAATCGCGCTTCGCAAGCGAATTCAAATGCTTTTGAGCGAGCCAGCGACATCCCTTGGCACGCCAACTGGGTCGATATCAGCACCGGCATCAGCGCTCCTCGGGGCTTCACCTTTTTCGACACAAGCGCGTGGGACGCACTGACACCCTGGATTGCCGAACGAGGCACGAACGATGACTCGAGGTGAGACAACTCGACGGCAATTCCTGACGCGTGGCGTGGTCGCCATGGCGAGCATGAGTGCACGTGCACGGCTCGCCTCTGGTATGGTTGGGGGGATGGCCGAAACGCGCAATCTCATCCCCGGCAGCGCAGCCGCTCGGCGATCGAATCATAACGATTGGCTCCCCGATGCGCCCCCGGACGACCTGTTTCGGGCCTTGGCATTGGTGGCGATGGATGCTGCCAGACAGGCGGGGGCAGATTTCGCGGACATCCGCATTGGCGTGCAGCGTGAATGCAATGGTTCCTACGCTCGTATGGCGTTGGGATACGGAATCCGCGCCCGCGTCAACGGGACGTGGAGTTTCGAGCATGGGACGGTGCTTACCAATGACGCCGTGGTCATGTCCGTCAAGGCGGCCGTGATTGGGGCAAGGACGGCATCGTCGGTCAACGCACGGCTGGGTCGGCCGGCCACTGCGCCGTTCGCGGCTGTGCCGATCGTGACAGGGAAGTGGGATGTTCCCGTGCAGATCGACCCGTTCGCCGTGCCGATCGACGATTTCTTTCGCGCGCAGGAGACGTTCAGCGAGCCGGTGAAACGGCTTGGGCACGTTCAGTCGAATGGATGGTTACAGTGGACCAACGAGACGCGTGTGTTCGCCTCGACCGAGGGGTCGTTGGTTACGCAAACGTTCACGCGTGGCGGGCCACGCATCAACCTGCATGCCTGGCTTCCAGACACGGATGATCCTATAGGGATCGAGGTCACTCGGCCGGATGGCGAGAGCGCGGGATTCGAAATCCTGCTGCGTACCAATTTTTCCGATCGGATTGTCGCCGCGGCCGAGGAGCTCATCCGCTGGCGTGAGATTCCGCTCAAGCGGTTCGACGATGTCGGCCGCTTTCCCATGGTCTTTGACGGCGCCGCGTTTGCCGCCCTCGTGGGACAGACGTTGAATTTCGCGCTCGACGGTGACCGCGTCTCCGGGAACGAAGCCGATGCGTCGGGGCGGAGTTTCTTGCAGCCATTTTCGGCGCACCCTTCGCAGCAGCCGCCAGAGTTCTCTCCGCTGTTGACGGTGTCGACGAACCGGTCGCTCCCCTCGAGTACCGCCGTGCAGTGGGACGACGACGGCGTGGCACCAACACCATTCACGCTCGTCGACAAGGGGACGGTCGTCGACTTTCATACGACGCGCGACACTGCGCCACTCTTCGAGTCGTGGTATCGGCAGCGTAACCACCCGTATCGATTGCACGGAGGGTGCGTCGCGCCCACACCGGCCAGTGTACCGATGTGCAGTGGCGGCGATCTGAGCGTCGCGGCGCGAGGAACAGCCACTTCGCCGCTCGATTTAGCGCACGATATGTCTCACGGATTCCTCGTCATGGGTGCGTACGTACAAGCCGCCCCCGGATTGACGACGGGGCTCATCGACTCGCCGCTGATCGTTGAAATTCGGAACGGAAAACCGGTCAACCGGGTGTACAACTTACGCCTCGCGTTCATCACCAATGCGGTGCTCAAGAATGGATTGACCGCGCTCGGGAACGCGAGCACGATGGGCACAGCCATAGCCAGCGCACGCAAAGGGATGCCATGGCAGGACATGCGGCATCCAGTGTCGGCTCCGGCCGCGTCGTGCAAAGACGTGGATATTCTTCGGATGGACCTGAGTCGATGACGTCCCTTGGTTCCTTGATCCCTCTGTTCGATCTGTCCCGATGAAATCGCTGTTTTCCACGCCATCATCCCATACGATCGGCGCGACGGCACCGTCCCCAGTGCTGGCGCCAGACGTCCTCCGTCGTATTGCACACGACGTGCTCGATGCGGCCTCGGCGGACACGACATCGGTGTTGGTGCATCACATCGCGAGTGGCGCGACCCGTGTCTCGGAGAACCATGTTCGACTGACCAACAGTGGTGACACGTTGGAGATCTATATCAGTTCGCAGTTCGGGTACCGCGGCGGCTCGGCGATGCAACTCAATCAGATCGACTCCAAGAGCATTCACGAAGCGGTACAACGCGCCGAGCGTATTGCCCATGAGCTGTTCGGCGATTCAGCGCTTTCACCGAGCGTGATGCCAATCCCGCCACGAACGTACGGGCCTGCCACGGTATGGCACGATACGACCGCCGCGGCGATGGTCGAAGAGCGACAGGTCGTGGTGCCGACGCTGCTCCAGCCCATGCTGGACGAGCAACTGCGGGCCGCCGCGTTTGTCGGTGTCTATGCGCATGCCAAGCTGTTTGCCAGTCGGCAAGGACTGTTTGTCTTAGGGCAGGAAACCGACGCCGAGATGACCGTGACCGGGTGGAGTCCAAGCGACCCGGGGGTGTTGGGAAGTCCGGGGTGGGCCGGGCAAGCCGCGCGTGAGTGGAAGGTGCTCGATCCCACCCAAGTCGGAACCGACGCCGCGCGGATCACGCAACGTGCCGCCAACGCCGTGGCGTATGAGCCTGGGCGCCGGCTCGCTATTTTGGGCCGTCCCGCCGTCGCACAGATGGTGCGTGCGATTGGACGCGACTATGATGCGCATGCAACGCATATGGGACTCACCCCACTCTCCGGGATCAAGATCGGTGACAAGGTCTGGGACGAGCGGGTGAGCTTGTCATCCGATCCGAACGACCCGGAGGGTGGATATCTCCCGTTCAATAACGACGGCTTCCCACAGGTCAAGATGTCCTGGATTTCGGGTGGTCGGCTCGCCAACCTCGCGTACAGCACCTACTACGCGGCCAGTTCGGGCGTCGCGGTGCCGAACGATGCCCCCACGTCGCTCCGTCTCGAAGCCACGAGTGGCGTGCAGACGTCACTCGACGACATGATCATGAATGCGAAGGAAGCGATTTATGTCAATCGCTTCGTTGACATCGACGTCATCCGATGGCGTTCGGGGCTCATGACCGGCGTGACGCAGGGTGGCTGCTTTCTCGTGCACAACGGAAAAATCGAAAAGTCGGTGAAAGACTTCCGGTTTGTCGAGTCGATGTATTTCATTTTGAACCGACTTGTCGCGATCGGGACGGCCGAACGCACGGCGATGGGGTACGCGCCATGGCATGGTGAATGGCCGATTGCGCCGACCATTGTACCGCCGCTCATGGTGAGCGATTTTAACTTTGTCTCGCTCGCGGAGGCGGTGTAAGGAACGTTCCGGAATAACGCATCTGTGACGATGTTCTCTCCCTTCGTCGTTATCACGTGCAACTATTGAGCGTCATGTCGGCGCGATCGCGCCGCCTTGACTTTTCCTTGACAACGTTCGCGCGGGCTTTTAGCGTGAAGCCCCATGACGGGCCTTGTGGGATGTCCTCGTTGGGGTCATGTGACCTCGTATTAGCGAGGGACCGTGGGCGATTCCCCCATGGCCTCGGACGCCGCCAAGCTTTCGGCATCTACGCTCGAAGCGTACGTTGCACCAATTCGTGCCGGCGATGTGCATGCGTTCGGGCAGGTATATCACGCGTTGGCGCGTGATCTCATTGAATTCGGAGCTGGTCTACTGGGCGATCCTATGTCCGCGAGCGATATCGTAGCCGATATTTTCGTGGAGCTGTGGGAGCGGCGTGCGGTGTGGTCCCCATCCGGCGGTGTTCGCGCATATTTGTTTACCGCGGTGCGTCATCGCGCACTCAATGTGTTACGCAATGCGCGACGTCATGAGCGGTTCCACCGTACGATGCGGGGAGACGACGGTCTGCCGGGAATGTCGGCACCGCCGGTCCCCGCGGACCGTTCGCTCATGCTTGCGGATGAGGTCGAGGCGATCTTCCGGACGATCGCGCAATTCCCAGAGACTCGGCGCACGGTCATGTTGCTGCATTGGCGCAACGGATTGTCCGTGGCCGAGATTGTCGATGTGATGGGGATTACCCAGAACGCCGTATATCTGCATTTGAAGCGGGGTATGCAGGCGCTCAAACAACTCCTTCCTCGTCAGCCAGAATAGTCGGCGTTCGCATTCGACCAATCGTTCATATCGATGCCCTGACCAAAGTGGGTGAGTTCGGGTGCTGTTAGGGCAGATATGTCTCCCACGAGCGATTCGTCCCAGAGCCCGATCCCCGATCCCGTGATCGACCGGTACTTCGCAGGTACCGCGTCGGCCGAGGAGCGGATGCGCGTCGAGCAATGGTGGCAGGCGGCGTTGCCGCAGGACAAAGTCGAACGGGTGCTGCGTACGACTGAGCTCCGTCCAGATCTGGATTCGGAGTACGCCGTGCGGACGTGGGCTGAAATACAGCGGCGGATAGGGGCGCCGGCGGGTGATCAGATGGTGCTAGACACCCGTCAGGGGGCTTCGCATGAATCGGAGCAGTTGGCTCCGCGCTCCAGGGCTGTGGCGTCACGCTCGCGTACACGCCCCACGTGGTGGATTGCCGCTGGGCTCGGTCTCGCCCTGCTTGGCGTTTTCGTACCACGTGCGTTGCGGCACACCCTGGGGCACGGCCGCATGGCCACGTCGAACGCCGTGGGCGCCGTCTATCGGACCGCGCCGGGCCAGCGTGCGACCATCACGCTCTCCGATGGCAGCCGCGTCGTCCTTGCGCCGCAGTCCGAACTGCGTGTCGCCTCTGGATACGCGACCGATTCACGAACGCTCATTCTAACGGGCGAAGGGTACTTCGACGTCGCTCCAGCGCACGCGCTGCCATTCGTGGTCCGTTCAGGCTCGGTGGAAACGCGCGTGTTGGGCACCGCGTTCGATGTCCGTCGCTATCGGTCCGATACAACCACCTATGTCGCGGTGACCACAGGGAAAGTCCTGGTTCAATCGCGCGAGAACACCCAACGCGCGTACGCATTGACGGCTGGAATGGCCGGCACGATCACCGATTCGATGGATGTCACTGTTTCCACGACGGCGGGCGAGGACTACGGCACCTGGCGCTCCGGCGTGTTGCAATTCAAAAACGCGACACTGTCCGATACCCTCGCGACATCGACGCGTTGGTACGGCTACGAGTTCCAACTGGCGGACTCGTCGCTGGCGCATCGTCACGTCACCGCGGTCCTCGACGCCAGCTCGTCGCAAGAAGCGCTCGCGACGCTCAAACTGCTGCTCGACGTCGATCTGACATTCTCTGGTTCCGAAATCACCTTGACGCCGCGCGATCGTTCGCGGTCCGCGCCGCCGCGCCGGCCAATCCATAAGCGGTCTTTCCCATCAACCACTGAGGTTGGGCGATGAAGTATAGGATGGTACATGCGGTCACGTTCCTGGCCGCCATCGTGGCCACCATGCCGGCGGGCCGCGCGATCGGTCAGCAGACGGTCGCGACCGGCGCGGACGACAATCGAGGGCGTACCGCGGCCGAGGAGCTGTTGTCCCGCATCGTCACGATCGACGTACACGAGGCGTCGCTTCGCCGCGCCATTGACCTGGCGTCGCAGAGCGCCGGCGTGCCCATTCAATATCAAACCGAAGTCGTGGATGCGTATTCACAAACGGTGACGCTCCGTGCCACTCGGCAACCCCTTCGCGTCGTGTTGGAGCGGATGTTGTCGGGCACGACGTTGCAGGTGATTGCCGACGGATCACGTCGTCTCGCGATCGTGCGCGACGCGGCGGCGAAACAGGGTGAGCGTATCATCACAGGCCACGTCCTCGACGCCAAGACCCAGCGGCCGTTGGTCAACGTCGTCGTGACGCTCGACGATCGCGCGCAGGTCGTTCGCACGGACGCCTCGGGCCGGTATCGCTTCACGAACGTCCCCGCCGGCGCGCATACGGTTCGGGTGCGGGGGGTCGGATTTCTCCAGCAAGCCAAATCGGTCACGGTCAACGAGGAGGCAACGCCATCGCTCGATTTCGCGCTCGAGAAAAGTGCGATCAACACCTTGGATCAGGTCGTGGTGACGGCCACTGGCGCGCAACGTGTCAAAGAGCTCGGGCACGTAGTCGCGCAGGTGAACGCCGATTCGCTGGTCAAGGCGGCGCCAATTACCAACCTGATGGACCTGCTCACCACGCGCGTGCCAGGGTTACAAGTCTATTCAGGTAACGGGGGCATCGCGGGCGGCGACGCCGCGCTCCGGCTGAGGGGGCAGACCACGGTCTGGCTCGATCCCCAGCCGATCGTCATCGTGGATGGCGTGCGGTATCGCAGCTCGAACACGATCGTCCGGAGCGACGGGCAGATGGCTGAGGATAGCCGTCCGTTCGGCGCGACCGAGCGGAGCCCGTTGAACGATTTGAACGTCAACGATATCGAGACGGTGGAAGTCGTCAAAGGGCCATCGGCGTCCACGCTCTACGGGCCAGATGCCGCCAACGGGGTCATCGTGATCACCACCAAGCGCGGCCGGCCTGGCCGAGCACAGTGGAATGCCTATGCGCGCGCCTCGTCCACTACGGTTCCAACGCAAGGCATTGGCCGGACCTATGTCGCCTGGGGGCACAATGCCAGCGGACAGACTGTGCCCTGGAGTTGCACGCTCATCGACCAGTATTACTACGACGATTGTACCCAGGACAGCATCCGTGTTGCACCCAACAACATCACGAACGCGGATCTGACCGTGTTGCAGAGCCAGCGTCCGCAATGGCAGTATGGCGCCAACGTTGGCGGCGGGCGTGATGACCTCCGCTACTACTTTTCCGCGGGCGCAGACCGGCAGATTGGCGCGATGCACATCTCACCCGTGATGCTCAAGACGCTCAAGGAGATGCTTGGCGTCTCCACGGTGAACGATGCGTTGCAGAATCCCAACCGGCAGCAACAGATCACGCTGCAATCCAACGTGTCGGCTAACGTCAGCCCCACCGCAACGGTCTCGGTCACCTCGTCGTATACCGACGGCACGCAGCGGAATCTCAACATGGGAGCATTCAACTTCGTGTTGACGCAGCAGGCACCGCTCGGCACGCCCGAAGATTCACTCGGAAAGTATTTCGCGCCGAACGCCTTTTTGGCGTCGACCGAAATGGAATACCGCCACCTGACGGCAACGATCAGTGGTAACTGGCAAGCTGTCCCCTGGCTTAGCCTACACGCCGATGTGGGACTCGACGGTGCCGCGAATCAGGATCGCGGGGTGATTCCCTACGCTGCCCTTGGGCAAGGGTATGGCGGCGAAGCCCACGATTTTCGCCGAGATGATTTGTATCGCAACGCGAGTTTAGGAGCCACGATTAACGCCGGACATCGCGGAGTCGACTTCCGTACCTCGCTCGGCCTGCAATACGGGTACGGACGGCAAGATGGGCTGAACGCGTCAGGGAGCAACTTGGCGCCAGGGAGCCAATCGATTTCGACCGCCGCGAATCTGTCGACCTCCCAGCTGTGGAGCGAGACCGTCACCTTGGGATCGTACGCCGAAGAGGTGGTCGGGCTCGATCAACGACTCTTTCTGACCGGCTCGCTCCGCGTCGATGGCGCAACGTCGTATGGTGACAAATACCATCCGCAAGCGTATCCCAAAGTTGGCCTGTCGTGGATCCTCTCGGACGAGCCAGTGTTTCAGCGTATCCCCGGCCTCGACGAATTGCGCGCTCGCTACTCGTATGGTGCCGCGAGTAAGGCGCCGACCTCCGCGATGAAGTTAGGTTCGATCGCCGCGGGCCAAGTCACGATCGAAGGTGGGACGGCCGCGACGTTCCAACGCATGAGTCTCGTCAACGCGACGTTACGCCCCGAACGGTCGCAAGAATACGAATATGGCGTCGATGGGACGTTTGCCTCGGGTTTCATTCACGCGGAACTCACCTGGTGGCACCGCCGAACGCTGGATCAGCTGCATCAGGTGAACTTTCCGACCGGGTTGCCCTCGACCTGGGGGAACATTGGTGAGGTCACGGCGCGCGGTACCGAACTGTCTGGCTCGGCGCGACTGATCAACCGTGACCTCGCGCAATTCACGCTCGGGTGCAGTTACGCGTTCAATACGGACAAATTGGTACGTCTGGGTGACGCGCTGAGCTACGCAACGCCGAACGGTGGATTCGTGGAAGGGTATCCGTTGAGCGCGTCGTTCGGCTATCCCATCATCGGCGTCGCCGATACAGTAGGGACACCGCACGACGGTATCATTCTCCCTTCCGAAGTCATTCGTGATACGGCACTCCGATTCCTGGGACTGCTCTATCCGCCGCGAGTCTATACGCTGACTCCATCGCTGTCGCTCCTTCAAGGACGGTTCCGGATCTCGGCGTCGCTGGATCGCTCTGCGGGATTCAAACAGATCGATCCGATCGCGTATGGATGCAAATACGGCAGCGGTCTTTGCCTCGCGCCCTTGCTCGTGAGTACCCCACCGCTCGTACAGGCCAAATATGCGGGGGGCCAGGTGGAGGATTTCCTCGCCCCGGGCGACTTCGTCCGATTTCGCGAATTCTCGATCTCGGCCGATCTTTCATCGCGCCTGACGCGTGCGCTGCACGTATCGCACGGTACGGTCGACCTGCAGGTGCGCAATCTGGGACTTTGGACCAAGTACAAGGGGCTCGATCCCGAAAGCGCCGCGAATATTGGCACCACGGGGACCGAGAGCTTCCGGTACGATGTGGCAGGCACTCCGCAGGCACGCGCATGGACCCTGCGCGTCGACATTACTCCATAATTTTTGCGAGCACGCATTCATGTCACCCTTTCGCATGCAGATGCCATTCGTCGCCCGCCCGTGGACAACGATCGTTGTTCGGCGTTTCGTGGCGACATGCCTGGCCGTGGCCTCCCTTACCGCGTCTCTCGCGTGTCACGGGATGCTCGACGTGACCGATCCCACATTGGTGCAGGATCGCGATATCGCGAACAGCGCAGGCGCAAACGCGCGCCGGCTCGCCGTGTCGTCATCGTTCAATAGCATTGTGAGCATGATGGCCGGTGACGTTGCGCTCATCACCGATGAGCGCATGGTCGATGCCAGACCGATCAACGCTAGTACCAACCAAGTATTTCTCGATCGCCGCGATGGTGCGGCGTACGAGGCGCGCAACGTACCCAACGATCCACATTTGGGTCAATGGGACGGAGTCTTCACACAGGCCGCGCTCGCCATCGCGGCGGTGCACGCGTACGCGACAGATTCGTTGCGGGGCGACTATCTTGCCCAGCTCTTCGCGATCCGTGGATACACGGCGCTGCAGGTGGCTGAAGACATCTGCCCCGGATTCCCGTTGAACGATTTGACGCCGGACGGACAGCCCAAGCTCGGTGGACCGCTGACGACCGATTCGGCAATCACCTACGCCATGTCGCAGCTCGATTCCGCCGAACATTACGCGGTGGACAGCATTCGATTCCTCAATCTGGCGCGCGTGGCCAAAGGAAGGGCGCTACTCGATCTCGGACACTACGCGGAAGCCGCGGCGGCCGTGGCAGGGGTACCGACTGACTTCGTCTATCTTCCGGACTGGGTGAATTTCGTGTACGTCCAGCCGTATCAATGGTCTGGAGTCCGCCTCGCCGTGGGGAATCTCGACGGTGGCACCGGCCTGCCCTTTGCTTCGGCGGCGGATCCGCGGACGCCGGTGATCTACAAGACGGTGCGCTACGGCAATGCGGCGGATTCTCTGTACGATCAGCGGAAGTATACCAACAATAGTGTCCCGATGGTCGTTGCAAGTGGTGTTGAAGCGCGCTTGATCGAAGCTGAGGCGGCCTTGCAGGCGAATGACCCACAGTGGCTGGCGATATTGAACCAACTGCGCGCCACCGCGATCACGCCAGCGATGTCATCCATTTCCAATCCCCCCGCGACGCACGACGCGCAAGTCGATCTGCTGTATCGCGAACGGGCCTTTTGGCTCTACCTCACGGGTCGACGCTTAGGTGATCTGCGTCGGTTGATTCGGAACTATGGACGCATGCCCGAAAGTGTCTTTCCGACGGGCGCATACCCATTGGGTGGATCGTACGGACCAGCCACCGCGATTCCTTTTGTGTACGACGTGCAACGTCGATTTAACCCGCATATCACCTCGGGGTGCACGACGCGTTGAGCGGCGTGCCGCACCGTGTGGGATATGTGACACCACCGAACACAGACCAGGTCAACCCTTCCCCCACAACGACCCCAACGCCTCCCGCGCGGAAATCTCTCGTAAATACAACAACTCCTCCGGCGCAAACGGCGTCGGCGTCATCCCGAACACCGTCGTCAGTGCATTGTCCGGCGTCGTATTGTCGATAGAGAGCAACTCCAGCAAACTCGTCGTCACCGGCGGCTTTGGTAGAACCCGCTGCATCAACGCGATCAGCGGCCGAATAACCGGAATCGGCACCCCTACAATGGTACGCCGCGCCTGCATTGCCGTGAGAATCCGTTCGGCCATTTGCCGCAACGTCAGCGGCACTGGCCCGCCCAGCGAGTACATCCCTCGCACCGTATCCTCGCGATCGAGCGCCCGCTGAACCGCCTGTGCCACATCCTCCACGGCCACCGGCTGAAACCGCGCCGTCCCACCGCCAGGCAACGGAAAAAGCAGAGGCGTGAGCCGCACGAGCCGAGCGAGCACATTCACGAACTCGTCTTCTGGCCCAAAGATCACTGACGGGCGAAAGACCGTCCAACGCAACGCGCTCCCGGTAACCATATTCTGCGCCTCGCCTTTACTCCGCAGAAACCGGTACGGCGACTGGCTATCCGAGCCATTTTGCGACATGTGCACGAACCGGTCGACGCCAGCCGCGATCGCCGCATCAAGCACCGTGCGCGTCGCGTCACGGTTGACCGATTCATAACTCTGCCCTGGCCGCTCGATGGCAATCGCCGCCAGATGGACCACGGCACCGGCCCCTGCCATCGTACTCCGAAGAAATGCAACGTCGCGGATATCGCCGACCTTGAGCTCGCATGGCAGATCCGCGAGCCGCCCGGCCGCCTTGGCCGGATCGCGCACGATAGCGCGAACGCTCCACCCCGCGCGCGCCAAGGCGCGGCATGTATGCGTCCCGACAAACCCCGATGCACCAGTAACAACCACCGGCGAATCGTGACGGACGGGCATCGGCTCCGGCTGCTCCGCAACGGCCGCTAATGCCGCTCCACCCTGCAGGGCGTCGGCAAACGGAACGGACGGCAGCTCGGGCGAGCCGAACATGTCCGGCCGATCCTACCGGCCGGACGTGCCGTGCTCGTCGTGCGACGAGACGCCAGCGTCGCCGGGAACATTGCCGGCGAAAAAGCGCTGAAGAGGACGGAAAATGCCGATCGTGTGGGACGGGTAGCCCGGTGTGCCGCGCGCCACAATGCGGTACATCAGGAGAAACATCCCCAGCGTCATGATAATGTGCGCCCACCCGGGCGCGTCGAACGCAAATGTCCACACACCCCAGCCCACAACCATGGCCAGCGCGAGCATGATCCGTGAATCCATAATTTCCGTTGACCTCGTCTGTACCACCCGGTAGCTTATTACTAACGGCCGGGCGATGTCCCCGATGGGCCATGTGCCCAACAGGTGCAAATTCCTGGCCCTAAAGTTACGCTGTTTTTGCCGGGGCGGAGAGCTCACGTTTTGAGCCGATAAGTCCTTCGCGTGGGATCAACAAACTGTGCCGACGTCATGCCCCAGTGCGGGGAAGGCGGAACGCATGGGTGAGAGCCTCATTGTTTCGACGGGCTTCAAAAACCCTCTTCGTCTCGACCTCCGTCGTGGTCCTTCTGGGGCCACGGCGGAGTTTTTTTCATGGTTTTTTCGCGCGCGGCGTCTCTCGGCCCCATCTCGGGGCACCGCGCCGCCTACCGGCCGCGATGGTCCACCGCGACCGCTGGCGGTCACGCAGCATGCTGCCAGTACTTCGCGCCGGACCGCGTCGAAGTGCGCAACCGCGGTCGCCCGCGGAAGGAGAAGGGCTCACGATGCCTCAAGTGACGGTCACGCGGCGCATCAAGTTCAATGCGGCGCACCGGGTGCACAACCCGGCGCTGTCCGACGCCGAAAATGTGGCGCTCTTTGGCAAGTGCAACAACGCCAATTGGCACGGCCACAACTATACCCTCGACGTCTCGGTCAAAGGTGAGATCGATGCGCGCACCGGTTACGTCATCGACCTGAGCCAGCTCAAGGCCATCGTCGAGCGCGAAGTGGTCAACTACGTCGATCACCGCAACTTCAACCTCGACGTCCCGTTCATGCAGGGGATTATCCCCACGTCCGAAAACATCATCGTTGCCTTCTGGCGGGCCCTCGCCCCCGTGGTCTCGCCCGGCACGCTCATTCGGCTCGTCCTCTGGGAAACCGACAACAATTACGTGGA
>Ga0105237_10006639_pt1 | contig 12787 bp, 15 predicted proteins | sample KBSC24metaG_FD_81520 | JGI IMG/M metagenome (GOLD analysis project Ga0105237, IMG submission 81520) | Corn rhizosphere microbial communities from Kellogg Biological Station, Michigan, USA - KBS C2-4 metaG | ecosystem: Host-associated > Plants > Roots > Rhizosphere > Soil | place: Michigan, USA...
CAACATCGTGCTCGGGACCTATCGCCACATCAGCGCGCCGGAGTGCCGCCAGTATCTGCTGCGTCAGGCATTCGAAGAAGCGATTCACACGCACGCCTATCAATATATCGTCGAAAGTCTGGCGCTCGACGAAGGCGAGGTGTTTAATGCGTACCATGAGATTTCGTGCATTCGGGACAAGGACGAATTCCTGATCCCGTTCATCGACACGCTCACCGACCCGGCCTTCAACACGGGCACGCCGGAAGCCGATCAGGATCTGCTGAAGAGCCTGATCGTGTTTGCCTGCATCATGGAGGGGCTGTTCTTCTACGTCGGCTTCACACAGATCCTAGCTCTCGGCCGCCAGAACAAGATGACCGGCGCGGCCGAGCAATACCAGTACATCCTGCGCGACGAGTCGATGCACTGCAATTTCGGCATCGACGTGATCAACCAGATCAAGATGGAAAACCCGCATCTGTGGACCTCGGAGTTCCGTGACGAGATCCGCGACCTGATGCGCAAAGGCGTCGAGCTCGAGTACCGCTACGCGGAGGACACCATGCCGCGCGGCGTGCTCGGGCTGAACGCCCCGATGTTCAAAGAGTACTTGCGCTACGTTGCCAACCGGCGCTGCCAGCAGATCGGACTCGATCCGCTGTTTCCGGGCGCATCCAACCCGTTCCCCTGGATGTCCGAGATGATCGATCTCAAGAAGGAGCGAAACTTCTTCGAGACGCGCGTCATCGAGTATCAGACCGGGGGTGCATTGAGTTGGGATTGATGCAGATAGAAGGCTCGAAACGGATGCGCCTCCGGAGTCCGAAGGCGCGCAAGACAGATGAAGCCGGAAGCGGCTTCCAGTCCCCTGACTGGAAGCCTTCCGGCTTTTTTCCATCCGCGAACGGATGGGATCAGGAACTGCGGAACCGGGGATGCGCTGCTCGTACGGAGCACAGCCACGGCGAAGTGGTCGCACCGTGAGGTGCGTTGGGTACTGTCATTAACGTTATAGGAGTCACTTGAAATGGCAATGAAGAAAGCTGCTGCCAAGAAGAAGCCGGCCGCCAAGAAGAAGGCCCCGGCGAAGAAACCCGCTGCCAAGAAGGTAGCGAAGAAGCCGGCTGCGAAGAAGAAAGCACCGGCACGCAAGCCCGCTGCGAAGAAGGCAGCGAAGAAGCCGGCCGCCAAGAAGAAAGCCCCGGCGAAGAAGAAAGTAGCCAAGAAGAAACCGGCTGCGAAGAAGAAGAAGGTCGCGAAGAAGAAGGCTGCCAAGAAACCGGCGGCGAAAAAGAAAGCGGCCAAGAAGCCGGCTGCCAAGAAGGCTGCCAAGAAGCCGGCTAAGAAGAAGGCGGCCAAGAAACCGGCGGCTGCGAAGCCGTCAGAGCCAGCTGCTGCTCCGGCAGCGCCTAAACCCGCTCCCGCGCCGGCAGCTTGGCCGTTCCCGGTTTCTGGTAACCGGCCGAACTAAGCTTTAGCTTCCAGGATGCTCGCGGGAGGTCTGCATCCGTGAGGATACCAGTAACCTCCGCGGGCTTTGTCCTGAGGTGCTGAAGCGGTTGTAGTGATAATGGGGCGGCAAGCCCCGCGCTGTACTCCGATGGTCCTGCGAGGCCTGTGAGTGCGGCGATGGACGCGGCTTGGTCGGGGTGTACAAGCGATCGAGCAGGCAGCATCACTCGCCAATCGAGAGACGGGCGGCGAGGGCGCGTCAGATACGTTCTTTGCCTCCGAATCGGTCGGATGGGCTTTTTTTCTCCGCATTCCAATCCCTCCATGCGCACCCAGCGCCGGTTTAGAATCCGGACTGCCTCGTCATTTCGCCAGCCATGAAAGCGCACGCACCCAGCCGCAACGCCGGCCTGCTCTGTCTTCTGCTGTTCGTCCTCGGCCTCGTCGGATACTTCGTTCCGCTCGGCCACATCGCGTACGTCGGCTCCGCTCTCAAGCTCATCAATCATTCGGCCGTGTACCTGCTGATGATCGGCTACGGCGTTCTGCTGGCTGCGGTCTACGTGCTGTGAACGCGCCGATGAAAGCGATCGCAGCAGCGGTACTGATGTGCGCGACGATCGCATGCGCAGCCGACGAATACGTCGCAGAAGTGACGACCAGCGGCACTTTCGATGACGTAAAGCAGCAGCTCGTGCTCGCGATCGAGAACCACGGGCTAGTCGTGAATCACGAATCCAAAGTCGGTGATATGCTCGAGCGCACCGGCAAGGACTTGGGCGCGGTGAAGCAGATCTACGTGCGCGCCGAGCTGATCGAATTCTGCAGCGCGGCGCTGTCGCGCCAGGTGATGGAAGCCGACGCGCGCCTGCTCGCGTTCTGTCCCTTCGGCGTCGGAATATACGTGCTGCCCGGAGAGGAGGGGAAGGTACATCTGGTGTACCGCCGGCCGCGCGTGGAGGCCGGAAATCCCGCCGCGCAGAGTCTGCAGCGGGTCGACCAGCTCCTGCACGACATCGTGCAGGAGGCCGGTCAGTGAGCGATCCTCATTTGTTCGGTTGAGGTGTCAGGCGCAGGTAAGGCTTCAGTGCCTTGTAGCCCTTCGGGAACTTCTGCTTGATGATCTCGGGGTCTTGCAGCGACGGCACGATCACCACGTCCTCGCCCTGTTTCCAGTTGACCGGCGTGGCGACGCTGTAGTTGTCGGTGAGCTGCAGCGAATCGAGCACGCGCAGAATCTCGTCGAAGTTGCGACCCGTGCTGGCCGGATACGTAATGATCAGGCGCACCTTCTTCTTAGGGTCGATCAGGAACACCGAGCGCACCGTGAAGCTGTCGCTCGCGTTCGGATGGATCATGTCGTACAGGGTCGACACCTTGCGGTCGGCGTCCGCGAGGATCGGGAAGTTGACCGTGGTGTTCTGAGTCTCGTTGATGTCGTTGATCCAGCCCTTGTGCGACTCCACCGGGTCGACCGAAAGCGCGATCACTTTCGCGTTGCGCTTGGCGAACTCGGATTTGAGCTTGGCCGTGTAGCCGAGCTCGGTGGTGCAGACCGGGGTAAAGTCCTTGGGATGCGAGAACAGCACGATCCAGCTGTCGCCGGCCCATTGGTAGAAGCTGATCGGACCCTCGCTGGAGTCCTGAGTGAAGTCGGGGGCTACATCGCCCAGACGCAACGCTGCCATAGCGGGTCTCCTTGTTGATTAGCCCGGACGGCAACTCGCCGCCGGGAAAGCCCATCAGGTTAAGCTTCGATTGCTATACCCTGAAGTAATATCTTTTCATAAGTAACGCCGGTCACGATTATAAAGGAGGTCGTGATGGACCGTAAGAAAGTGAACTCGAGCGGTGTCCGCTCGGTGGGCTACGACGCCAGCTCACAGACGCTCGAGATCGAGCTGTCGGACGGCACGATCTGGCAGTACTCGAAGGTGCCGAGCGAGGTGCAGCGCCGTTTCATGGCGGCACCGACCATGATCAGCTTCTACCGCGACAGCATCGAGGACGACTACAGCCGGAAGCGGATCAAGTAAAGGCGTTTTGAACTGGGTTCAGCACTCCGGTTCGCCGGGAGCCGGACGCGGGTCCGGATCGAAGCCGAACCCGGTCGCCACGTCTGCTGAGCTGATGAGCGACACCGGAACCGCTTGCGAGCCGAGATGCAGGAGTGTGCCGGTCGGGCGCGTGCTCTGGACTCTTTCGAGAAGCAGTTGCTCGATCGCTCTATCGTCTAGCGGCTCGCCGCCGGCTCCGAGCAGGCTGCTGAGGATTCCCGGAAGGTCCCGATCGTCGATCAGTCCGACACCGCAACCCGCATTCACCAGCAGCGCGCCGGCCTCGTCCAGGAACGCCTCGCGCAAATCATCGACCGCGGTGCCGGTATGGGCGACCAGCTTTAGACTGCGAGCCGCATCGCCTTGCGTGCGAAAGACAAACGGCGTGTATGCGAGCTTCACGAACACCTTTTGCGGGCCATTTTGGAAATACCAGCGTCCCTGCTCGTCGCGCGCGTAATTGCGACCGATGAAGTCGGTGATCGCGGGATTGACGATGCGCTCGCCTTTGATCGACCAGTTGCCGCGCCGGTCCAGAGCGAGCCAGCCATAGACCGAAGGCACGCTCGGCCATTTCTGCATCGCTCGCAATACGATCTCATCCATGCGGGCGATTATCCGCCGGCCGGCGCCTTCTCGGTCGATTGCAGCCGGTGGATTCTCTATCGTGCTCCGTATCGGTTCGCTGTAGTCTGCTTGTCTTCGGAATTGCAGGGAGAACCGTGCCAATAGCCCTTGATGTACTGCGCGTAGCTCCGCGGGACTTCGCCACGTCTCTGAGCTTGTGTGCACCTACCATGTAGCCGAGCTTCAGCTGGTCGGAGATGCCGTGATCGTGAGGAGCGGCCCGAGCCCGTGGACTTTGGTCGCGGCCTGCCCGAAGCCAGGCAACGGAGCGAGCAATTCTGCGAATGGCGTGAGTCTAAGCGGCCGAATGTGGTTGCTCGAGCAGTCGGGTTACTCGGCCGACGCAGTCTGACACGCAATTGGAATGCTAGAGACCTACAGAATTCTTCTGGCTATCACATGCGGAAGGTTAAGGTAAGCTGCTGGTCAGCTTGGTGCACAGAGCAACGAAGCCCTTTCCGACGGGGCGAGGGCTTAGGGTGGGCCAGGGAGGGCGCTCATTGATTGATCGCGATTGGAGGAGATATGCATCGCTACACTGTGAACGTGCTGACCGTTTTCATATGCTTGATCGCAGTCGGGTGCGCGACGCAACCGGCGGCACAGAATGCGGAATCAGATGTCCCGAAGTGCGCGGCAGGCTCCCCGGATGTTGCCGCCTCCAATCAGCGGTGTCTGGATTTGCCTCCGCGAGAGGCTTGGCAGGGAGGCACGCCCATTGAGGGTGGACACTGCGCCTGCAACGGACCAACCCCTGCCGGCGGAACGTCGTGTCGGTTTGACGCCGATTGCTACGCTCCATGTTCCCCATCAAGCGGCAGGTGTCAGTAACCAAGCACGACGCCCCTGCCCGGAGCGTTTCCAGCGGCCGAATCGGCCATAGCTGTTGTCTCTTCAGCCGTGGCCAAAGACGAGAGCATCGTGGGCCGCAATCCCTGCGGAGTTCACCGGTGATATCCGCAGCTTTGCCCCGGCCGAGACGTGCAGGGGGAGTTTCGCGAAGTCGTTGACGTCACCGTCCACGGCTTCAAGGCTCGAATGCGCTACTGAGCTGTTTCACAGCAAGCGGCCCCGCAAATGATCTTGGCTCGCGGTGAGTGCGGTGGTGGTCCGGTGAGTTCAGTGATACGCCACCACTCAGGCCGATACCACAAGCTCGCATATGCCAGCCACGATTGCCCAAGTAGCTATTACCATCGAGACGCGCATATTGTTGAGATCATCGCAGGCCGCAGATCAGGGCCACAGCCATGGTCGTCAGAAAGAGCAGGAGTGGAAGCTTGCCGGCCAAGGCCGTGACTTCCTTTTGCTGAGCTATCGCGCCAAAGATAGCGGCAGCAGAAACCACTTGCAGCATGCCGATCACAAAGCCTTCGTTCGCGAACATCGCCTCGCGCTCTTTCTGATGAGCCTCGAACCATTCTTCCTGGGCTCTTTCCTCTCCAGATAACGGCATTGCGGTCCTCGTCGGTACATTGGTGGGGCGCACCGGTACAGCAACCGACCGCAGTCTACCGATGCCGCTCCTGTCTGTGGAGCTACGCGCGTATCAACGCTGTTTACCGAATCTCCCAAGCTGTTTATGAACAACATTGTCCTATACCCGCTCGACAGTCGGCGGAGTACGATGGAATGCCCGCATCCGGAGGTACGCGCCATGAAACTCCTCTCCTACGTGTCGCTGCTGATGTGGCTGCTGGCGAGCCTGTGTATGGCCGCCGAAGTCGAAGAGCCCGCCGAAGCCGATTGGCAGGCGATCCAAAGTGTGATCGCATCGCAGCTCGATGCGTTCAAGCGCGATGACGCCGCTGCGGCGTTCGCGTTCGCCTCGCCGGCGATTCAGAAGATGTTTCACACGCCAGGCGAGTTCATGCAGATGGTGCGGACCGGCTACAGCGCCGTCTACCGCCCGGGCTCGGTGCGGTTTCTCGATCATTTCGTGGTCTCCGGCCAGGTGATACAGGCGCTCGAGGTCGTCGACGCCGAGGGCGACGTGGTCGTGGCTTTCTATATCATGGAGCGGCAGGCCGACGGGACCTGGAGAATCGCCGGCTGCAAGCTCGAGGGCTCGTCGGCCGTGTCGGCCTGATGACCCCATCCCCACCCTGGCCCTCCCCTTGAAGGGGAGGGAAGACGACTCAGGAGCAATGAATGGCGCTGGTCTTTTACTACGGTTCGGGCTCACCCTTCGCCTGGCGCGTATGGCTGGGCCTCGAGCACAAGCGGATTCCCTACGTGCAGAAGACGGTATCGTTCTCGGCCGGCGATTTGCGCAAGCCCGAGTACACCGCAATCAATCCGCGCCAGAAGGTGCCCGCGATCGTCGATGACGCGTTCGCGCTGTACGAGTCCGACGCGATCTTGGAGTATCTCGACGAGAAATACCCGGCGCCGAGGCTGTTTCCGGGCGATGCGCAGCAGCGCGCGCTCGCGCGACGCATGATCCGGGAAGCGGATCTCTATTTCGGCGGCGCGATGGATGCGGTCATCGACGAAGTGCTGTTCAAGCCACAGGCCGAATGGGACACGGACGCGATCGCGAAGGGCCGCGCGGCGATGGCACAGGAACTGGCGCTGTGGGAAACCCTGATGCGTGGCGATTTCCTTGCCGGCGAGCTCTCGGCCGCCGACTTCACGCTCTATCCGCTGCTCGCGCTCAGCTTGCGCAGCGAAAAGAAGAAGCCGGACATCGATCTGCGCAGCATCATCGGCCCCAAGGTTACGGCCTGGATGAAGCGCATCGAATCGCTGCAGTACTTCCAGAAGACCTGGCCCCCGCACTGGAAGTGACCTCGGGCCTGCCCGCCGCGCCCCGCCTTGCTGTCGCACGGACGAGGCACTATCCTAAACTTTCGGTCCCCGGCCGCACCGGCGCGTCAGGTGCTGTCGTCACGACCATATTCTCGGACCAAGAGGAACTCACGCTGTGAACCTACTGCTCGGCTGTATCGCCGATGATTTCACCGGTGCCACCGACCTCGCCAATACGCTCGTCAAGGCGGGCATGCGCACCATCCAGCTCCTCGGCGTGCCCGCGCCCGGGCTCGAAGTACCTCCGGCCGACTGCATCATCGTCGCGCTCAAATCGCGCAGCAATCCGCACGATGAGGCCGTGCAGATGTCGCTTGCGGCGCTGGAGTGGCTGCGCGCGCGCGGCACGCACCAGTACTACTTCAAGTACTGCTCGACGTTCGACTCGACCGACAAGGGCAACATCGGACCGGTCGCCGATGCGCTGCTCGCTGCGCTCGGTGCGCACTTCACCGTATTCAACCCGGCCTTCCCGACCAACAAGCGCACGGTCTACAAGGGCTACTTGTTCGTCGGCGACGAGCTGCTGTCCGAGTCCGGCATGCGGCACCATCCGCTTACGCCGATGACGGATCCGTCTCTCGTGCGAGTACTGCAACGTCAGACCTCGCACAAGGTGGGGCTGGTTCAGTACGCGACCGTCGTAAAAGGTGCGGGCGCCGTGCGAGAAGCATTCGACGCACTCAGGAAGGGCGGCATGCGTCATGCCGTTCTCGATGCGATCACCGACGAGCATCTGCTCACACTCGGCGAAGCCTGCGCCGACCTCAAGCTCGTCACCGGCGGTTCGGGCATGGCGATGGGTCTACCCGCGAATTTCGTGCGTGCCGGATTGCTCAAGACCGGTCAGGCACAAAGCCTGCCGAAGGTAACCGGCCCGACCGCAGTGCTGGCCGGGAGCTGCTCGGTCGCGACACAAGGGCAGGTGGCCGAGATGAAGAGGAATCACGATGCGTTCGGCCTCGACCCCGTAGCCATCGCCGGCGGCCGCGACCAGGCGAAGGAAGCCCTCGAGTGGGCCGAGCGCCGCGTGGGAGACAAACCGATCCTGATCTACTCGACGGCGACGCCCGAGCAGGTGAGCGCCATCCAGCACAAGCTCGGTCGCGAGGAAGCCGGCGCGCTGGTCGAGAAGACGCTCGGTCGAATCGCACAAGGTCTGGTTGCGAAAGGCGTCAACCGGCTGGTCGTTGCAGGCGGTGAGACGTCGGGTGCTGTCGTCGGCGCACTCGGCGTGCAAGGCTTGTACATTGGGCCTGAGATCGATCCGGGCGTGCCGTGGACCTTCAGCATCGGCAAGCCCACTCTGGCGCTGGCGCTCAAGTCGGGCAACTTCGGCACGCCGGATTTCTTCACCAAGGCATTTCGGATGCAGCCGTGAGCACCACCGAAACGCGCTTGCGCGAGGAGATTTGCTGGTTCGGCAAATCGCTGTACGACCGCGGGCTGACACCCGGCAGCTCCGGCAACATCAGCGCGCGCGTCGACGACGGTTGGCTGATGACACCGACCAACGCGTGCCTCGGGCGGCTCGATCCGGCCACGCTGTCGAAGGTCGACGCCAAAGGCAACTCGATCTCCGGCGACAAGCCGACCAAGGAGTCGTTTCTGCATCTGTCGATGTACGCGGAGCGGCCGAGCGCAGGCGCCATTGTGCATCTGCATTCGACGCACTCGGTCGCTGTCTCGGTTCTCGCCGACACCGACCCCGAAAATCCGATTCCACCGATCACCGCGTACTACGTAATGAAGATCGGGAAGCTCGTGTTGCTGCCGTACTATGCGCCGGGCGATATGACGCTGACCAACGCTGTGCGCGAAGTGGCCGGCCGCCATCACGCGGTGCTGCTCGCAAATCACGGCCCAGTCGTCGCCGGCAAGGATCTCCCGACCGCGGTGTACGCGACCGAAGAGCTCGAAGAGACCGCCAAGCTTTACCTGATGCTGCGCGGCGAGCGCCTGCGGTTGCTGACGCCCGACCAGGTTGCAGAGCTGCATCTCAAGTATCCGTCCTGAAAGCCGAAATTGGACTTGGAGCGACGCGACAGCGGGCGCCGCAAGCGGTAATATGTGCTCGGAATTCAACCTTTGGAGGCAAGGCATGGCTCTCGACAAGACTCTTCGTGCGCTAGGTTGCGTCGCGCTGGCGGTGGCTCTCGTCAGCACGCTCGGCTGCGCAGCGAACAAGACCAAGACAGCGAAGGCCAAGGTGCCGCCGTCCGAAGTCAAGGTCTACCAGACGCCGGATCTGCTGCAAAGCCAGTACACGCTGATCGAGCATGTCTGGATCGATTCGTGGCGCACCAACGTGACCTTTCCGAGCTTCAAGTCCGAGGCCGATGGTATGGACGCAATGAAGAAGGTGGCGTCCGATGTCGGCGCGAACGCGCTGATCAACGTGATGTGCCACGACACGCGCACCGACCCCAAGAAGACGCTCAATCTCAACTGCTACGGCGACGCGATCCTGGTGAACTGACCGCAGGTCGCTGTACAGAGCGGCGTGCGCGTGCGCCGCTCCATCAACTCTGCTGACCTGGTATACGGCTTCGCTGGTTGGAATCGCGAGCGGGCGGCGTCCGCGCGCGTACGGCTTGAGGTCGGCCTCGAGCCGCGAGTGATGGAACGTGCGACCGCCTACCTCCTTGATCGATGTCACTGCCGGTTAGGCTGATAGAGCACCGATACGAATGCGTTGAGCCCGGGTTGATTGAAATACGCCGCGGTTTCGTACGTCCGGTCGAACAGATTGCCGATCCTCGCCTGCACGCGCCAATCTTTCGTGATCGCGTACTCGCCACGCAGGTCGACCGTCGCGTAGCCGGCCATGCGGACTGTGTTGGCGAGGTCGTCATAGCGCCGCCCCTGCGCGAACACAGTCGTGCCGAACTTGAAATCGCCGAAGGTCCGATCGAAATCGATCTTGCCGGATTGTTGCGCGCGTCGCGGCAACACGTTGCCGTCATCGACGCCGCCGGACTTGTTCTCAGGATCGAGGAGCGTCAATGTGAGGCCAACGCGCCAGCCGAACACGACCGTCGAGCTGATCGCTTCGACGCCGCGAATCACGGCAGTGGCGACGTTTTGCGGGATGAACGCCGAATCGAGCGCGATCAGATCATAGATGCGGGTCCGATAGCCGTTCAGCGACCACGTACCCCATTTCGACGTCCCGCCGATGCCGATCTCTGCGCTTTGCGATTTTTCCGGCTGCAGGTTGGGATTGCTGAATCCCGGGAAGTAAAGCTGGTTGAACGTCGGCGCCTTGAACGCGGTGCCGTACGAAGCGGTCAATCGCAGGCTCTCGGTCAGCGTGAAGCCCCAGGCAATGTTGCCGGTGGTCGCGGACCCGAATTGGCTGTTGTCGTCATTGCGCGCGGCGAGCTGGATACGGTTGCGGCCGAAGGTTCCCTGGTACTGCGCGAACACGCCGAGGTCGTCGCGGGACGTGACCGTATAGGCGGTCGTGCTGCCGATGCGGTCGTTCTGATAGTCGGCGCCGAGCGTGACGAGCTGGTCTTTGCCGATCGTTACGTCGTTCTGGAACGAAAACGTATCGCGCGTTGTATCGAAAAAGCTCGTGGGGGCGCCATTCAACAGGTTGTTCTGGTCATCGCTGCTCTCCCCGCCGCTCAGCGTGACGCGCCAGGGTGCGAGTGGAGTGAAACGCACACTGCCGCCAATCACCTGTTCGACGAACTCGGTTTCGTTCTCGAAGGTGCCGTCGAATTGCGTCTTGCCGTCGGCACGCAGCGCATGCATGTCGACTTCCGTGCCGTTGTCGAAACGATAGCCGCCCCGCAGCGATACCGAGCGATTGCGATAGCCGTCACGATCCGGTTCGAACGTGAAGCAGCCGGCCGTCAAGGTGCCGCGACACGCGTTGATGCCCTCCGTTTCGACGTCGGCGACACTTGCATCGAACCAGCCGTGTTGACCGCCGCCGGACAGCCCGACATTGCCTTTGCCGGTCGCATAGCTGCCGACACCGGCGCTGCCGTACGGCGTCAGCGCGCCGCCGCCTTTGCGCGTGAAGATCTGGATCACGCCTCCGATCGCCTCCGATCCGTACAGGCTCGAGCGCGGGCCGCGCACGATTTCGATACGCTCGATTTGATCGACCGGCAGAAACTGGAACGCCTCGGTCCCGGCGGTGGCCGAGCCGACTTTGACGCCGTCGATCAGCACCAGCACGTGATCGGAGTTCGTGCCGCGCAGGAACACGGCGGTCTGCGTGCCGAGACCGCCGTTGGTGGCGACGTTGACGCCGGCTACACCCTGGATCAGATCCGGTACCGACAACGGTTGGAGACGCTCGATGTCCTGCCGTGTGATGACCGTCACCGAAGCCAGAGTGGCATCGGCGGTTTCGGGGGTACGAGTTGCGGTCACGATTACTTCTGGCGCCGCGCTGGATTCCGGCTGCTTTTCGCCCGCTGCGTGCGCAACGGTCGCGACAAGCCCGGCCAGCGTGGCTGCGTTGAGCCAGCGCGTGTTCAAGAATTCCTCCCGCTCGCGCACACCCGCGCGAAAGCTACGCGTTCAAGGAGCGCACGGGGAGTGAATGGCGAGCAGGTGAGGGCACACAAGCGCCCAGCCGTCGCGACATTACCCTCCGTAACGCCGTTAAGATCGCCTCGGGCCGGTCTCCGGGCTTACGAGTGGGATTTCCCCAGGGGCCGCGCCTTCCCATGCTTTCGCACAGTGGCATGCAGCGGCGCCTTGACTCGTCTACCGTTGCGGGGGCAGCGCCGGAGTTGCTCTCGCTTGTGCAGCGGAGAACGCACCGGCTTCCCGTTCAACCCCATGTCTGGATATCCGTGCTGTGTGGATATTCTGGGGCACCTGAGATGACGCGCACATTTAGCCTTTGCGGTCGCCCGATGTCAAGAACGCCTGCGCTCGAGCGGTCGATTGCGAGCCGCAAGATTCGCGCGGTGCTACTCTATGCACCGCGTCTTTAGCTTTTCGACTTGAGGGAAAGATCATGTCCGATAACACGCTCGCCGGTGTGCGGAGCGGTCGCCGCCTCAGCAACCTGGCCGCACTGTGGCCCGCGGCGGTTGCCGTCGCGTTGGGGTTCAGCATTCTGTACGTCGTCGGCTTCGCCGGCGCCGAGACTATCCACAACGCGGCGCACGATACCCGTCACAGCATGAATTTTCCGTGTCATTGACGGCTGCACTGCCGCGCGGCCTGTCGCTGCGCGGGCTGTTGCTGCCGGCACTGCTCGCTGCCATCGCTGCAGGCGTGGCGGTGACGGTACTGCAGCAGATCTTGCTCGAACCGCTGATCCTGCAGGCCGAGAACCTCGAGCTCGGTCGCGACCTGCACGCCGCAACCGAATTCGATCTTGTGCGCGCCGGCTACACGCTGCTGTTCAACTGCCTCGGCGCATTCGGTTACGGATTGCTGCTGGCTGCGTGCTACGCGTTGCGCGGTAGCGTGACTCCAAAGGTGGGTCTCCTCTGGGGCCTCGCCGGCTTCGCCAGCTTCTCGCTCGCGCCGGCTCTCGGCCTGCCACCGGAGTTGCCGGGCATGCAGGCCGCGGACCTCGTCGCGCGTCAGCTGTGGTGGGTGTTGACGGCCACCACGACGGCGGCAGGACTCGCGTGCATTGCGTTTTCGCGTTCGTTGGTGCTGCGGCTGCTCGGTGTCGTCGTGATCGTGGTGCCGCACATTGCCGGTGCGCCGCAAGTTTCAGAGACCCACCACGGCGTGCCAGAGCAGATGGTCCATGCATTCGTCGCCGGATCCTTAGCGATCTCGACGTCAATGTGGGTAATTCTGGGCGTCGCGACTGCTGCGTTGATGAAGCCTCTGGCCAACAGCGTCGCGCGATGATGACCAAGCAATAG
>Ga0105237_10006640_pt1 | contig 12786 bp, 8 predicted proteins | sample KBSC24metaG_FD_81520 | JGI IMG/M metagenome (GOLD analysis project Ga0105237, IMG submission 81520) | Corn rhizosphere microbial communities from Kellogg Biological Station, Michigan, USA - KBS C2-4 metaG | ecosystem: Host-associated > Plants > Roots > Rhizosphere > Soil | place: Michigan, USA...
AGCCTTTACAGAAAGGTACTGGCGGGCCAGCATGATCACAGCGTCGTAATTATAACGGTGGGGTTCCTGACCAACCTGTCGAACCTGTTGCAGTCCCCTCCCGATCAGTACTCGCCGCTGGATGGGGCTGAGCTGGTGCGGCGGAAGGTGAAACGGCTGGTGAGCATGGCCGGTAGTTTTCCTTCGGGAAGGGAGTTCAATGTTCACAGGGATGCCGATGCTTCCAGGTATGCCTTCTCGCACTGGCCGACGGAAATTATCTTTAGCGGGTTTGAGATCGGAAAGAAAATAAAGTGTGGACTTCTGATGGTGAGGAACGAGGCCATACAGAACAGTCCCGTCAAGGATGTATTCCGGATAAGCATTCCGCTTGCGGCGGGGGACAGCGCAGGCAGGATGAGCTGGGATGAGACGGCGGTGTTGGTTGGTGTCGCGGGGCCTGGGCCTTATTATACGCTTCATGCGGGCCGTATAGTGGTGGCGGAAGACGGCAGCAATAGCTGGGATGAGAGTGGGCAAAGACAATTTTACCTGGTGGAGGACAGGCCGTTTGCCGAGGTCCGTGACCTGATCGATCGGCTCATGCGGCATAGGCCGAGGTGAGCATGCGCTTTTGCACAATGGGATAAGCGGTTAGGCCAGATGCTGCTTTTTGTTACATTTATTGCCAAATCGTCCCGCCATGTCAAATGCCGTAATAAAAGATATTGTCATTGTGATCTTCTTCAGCTGTTGCGCCAGCCTGGTGTCAGAAGCGCAGAAAATGGATTTTGAAGAATACGATCCCAAATCTACCCTGGTCGTCCCGGCGCATGTGATCACCCGGGCGAAATATCCTTTCATTGACATCCATAACCATCAGTGGGACATGCCTTCACAGAATCTTCGTGAACTGGTCAGCGAGATGGATAAACTCAATATGTCGATCATGAATAACTTGAGCGGGCGGGGATACAGGGACGTGAATGGCTACTTTGATGTGCAGGATACTACGTACTTTAAGAGGGCGCAGGCAAATATCCGGGCAAATTATCCGAACCGCTTTATTCAATTCACCAATATATCGTTTACCCGTTTTGGGCAAAAGGGGTGGGCTGAGCATGCGCTGGCGGAGCTGGAGGCGGATGTGCGCAACGGGGCAAAGGGGTTAAAGATATACAAGGACCTTGGTATGGAATTCAAAGATGAAGAGGGAAAAAGGATACATGTGGACGACCCAAGGCTGGATGCGATCTGGGAAAAATGCGGGTCGCTTCATATCCCGGTACTGATCCATTCCGCTGATCCTCCTTCCTTCTGGGACCCGATGGATAAATACAATGAGCGCTGGCTGGAATTGAAGACTCACCCCGACCGTAAGAGGGGGAATAGTAACCCGGCTTCCTGGAAGACGATCATCGATGAGCAGCATCATGTATTCCGGGCGCATCGAAACACCGTATTCATCGCGGCTCATTTTGGCTGGCTGGCCAATGATCTCGCTTCGCTGGGAAAGTTATTGGATGAGTGTCCAAATGTATACGTCGAAATAGCGGCCATCATTGCCGAGCTGGGAAGGCAACCCAGGCAGGCCAGGAGCTTCTTTCTTAAATACCAGGACCGGATCCTTTTTGGAAAGGATTCCTGGGTGCCGTCAGAATATTCCACCTATTTCAGGGTTTTGGAAACGGCGGATGAATACTTTCCCTACCACAAAAAGTACCATGCCTTCTGGCGGATGTACGGGCTCGACCTGCCCGATGAGGTTTTGAAAAAGATATACTATAAGAATGCCCTGCGTATCCTTCCCGGACTTGATAAGTCTGCATTTCCGCAATAGAAAAGGAAATACTTAGCCGAAGAATCCGCCGATCGCCCAGGCCTTGTCGCCTTTTTTGTAAGGGTAGGCGCCGTCGAATTTACCGGGGGTTTCGATGTAGCGGAGGGCTTTGGTCATGCCCACTTCGGAAGTAAAGTAGCCCCAGACGGTCAGCTGTTTGATCATGGTAAAATAGTGCGGGGGGTATTCGTCTTTCAAATGGGATGCCCCAAAGTCATTGTTGGCTTCTTCGGACCTTACCCAGTTGGCCTGGAGGCTATCGTAGGCAAGTTTTCTTTTTTTGTAGTCGTCAGAGCTGGTAAGCGCTTTTGCTTCTTTGTCCAGAGCGGTCACGAATTCTTTCTTTTGCTCGGGCGAGAGGCTGGTGAAGTCCTTGCCGTACTTAGTTTGGCAGGACTGTCGCAGCTGGCCGATGCCATCGGTGAACGTCTTTTGCTGGTTCTCGGTATAGCAGTCATTGACTATCGTTCTCATGAATTCTCCGATCTTTGCTGCTTTTGCGCCTGGCGAATCCGCGGTTGTGGGAATTATGGTCTCGCCAACGTCGTCCAATAGGGTGATGTCGTCGGCAGTGAAGCCGGCCGCGGCCTTTTTTCCGGCGGGTTTGCAGCCTGATAAGAAGTAATTGGCGCCTATGATGCTCCCGCCCAGTAAGGCGCCTACGGCGGATAGAGCTTGTCTTCTGTTCATGATCTGAATTTTTATAGATTCTGTTTCTTCAGTTCGCTGACGGCATGGTCCGCGGCACGGGCGGTAAAGGCCATATACGAGAGCGATGGGTTTACGCAATTGGCTGAGGCCATGAAGGAGCCGTCGGTTACGAAGACGTTGGGAGCGTCCCATACCTGGTTCCATTTGTTGAGCACGGAGGTTTTGGCGTCTGCCCCCATCCGCGCCGTACCCATTTCGTGGATGCCGCGTCCCAGAACGGGCTCGCCAAAAGGTATGCTGGTTACATTCTTCAATCCTGTCTTTTCCAGCATTTCCTTCGCGTCGTTGACCATATCTACGCGCATTTTCCTTTCGTTGTCTTTTATCTCTGCGTCGATGGCAAGGACAGGCAGGCCCCATTTGTCTTTTTTGGTCTTGTCGAGCGTTACCTGGTTCTCATGATAGGGGAGCGTTTCTCCAAAGCCTCCGACAAACATTGTCCAGGGGCCGGCTTCGGTCAGGGCTTCTTTTAGGTCCAGCCCTATTGCCAACATTTCGGCCGGTTGCGCGCCGCGTCCTCTCATGCCTGCTCCCTGGTAGCCAAAGCCCCGCAGATAATCGCGCCGCTCGCCAAACATATTCCGAAACCTGGGAATGTAAATGCCGTTGGCCCGGCGGCCGTAGGTGTATTTGTCTTCGTAACCTTCTACTACCCCCATGGTAGCGCCGCCTATGTGATGGTCCATCAGGTTGTGCCCCAGCTGTCCGCTGCTGCTGCCGAGGCCATCGGGCCATACGTCGGTCGCGGCGTTCATCAGCACCCATGCGCTGTTGAGGGTGGAGGCATTTAAGAAAATGATCTTCGCCTTGTATTCGTAGGTCTGGTTCGTCTCTGCGTCCAGGACTTCCACGCCTGTTGCGCGCTTTTTGTCCTTGTCGTACAAGATCCTGGTAACGATGCTCCAGGGTCTGAGCGTCAGATTGCCCGTACGCATGGCTGCGGGCAGTGTTGAGGACTGCGTGCTGAAATAGGCGCCGAACGGGCATCCCAGCCAGCATTTATCCCTGTACTGGCAATTGGTGCGACCGGGCAGGGGCTCGGTAATATTCGCCGTACGGCCGATGATCATGTGGCGCTGGCCCTTGTAGATCTCTTTTATACGGGCGGCGACGTCCTTTTCAACAACCGTCATTTCCATGGGAGGCATAAACTGTCCGTCGGGCAGGTGCGGGATGCCGGCCCGGTTGCCGCTGATGCCTGCAAACTTCTCCACGTGGTCGTACCAGGGGGCGATCTCGTTGTAACGCACGGGCCAGTCGATGCCGATACCTTCTTTTGCATTGGCTTCAAAGTCCTGTTCTGCCCAGCGCCAGCTTTGCCGGCCCCACATCAGCGAGCGGCCGCCGACGTGGTAGCCTCTGAACCAGTCGAAGCGTTTTACTTCGGTATAGGGAGACTCTTTTTCGTTGACCCACCAGTCGAGGTTGATCTCATTTAAAGGATAGTCCCTGTTGAGGACCGGATAGTCTTTCATCATTTGCCGGGTCTTGGTCCCTCTATGTGAAAACTCCCAGGTGCCTTTTGTGGCGTTCACATAGTCCTTTACGTGTTCGATGTTCCTGCCTCTTTCGAGCATGATCACTTTCAGCCCTTTTTCGGTCAGTTCTTTTGCGGCCCATCCGCCGCTGATGCCGGAGCCTATTACTATGGCATCATAGGTGTTGTTGTCAGCCATATCAGACTTTTAGTGTTTTGGTAAGGTAGTTATAACTCTCCGTGATGCTTGCATAGGGGTGCTGCGGCATGTCGTGCTCTACAAAGAAATGTTTCAATCCTGCTGTCTCTGCATTTGCAAAGATCGTTGCAAAATCAACGACGCCGGAGCCTACGGGCGCGGGGCCCTGCCTGCTCTTGTCCAGGTCTTTTACGTGCCACAGCGGGAAGCGTCCGGGATGTTTTTTGAATAATCCGACGATGTCGACGCCCGCCTTGGTCGCCCAGCAAAGGTCGAGCTCCATTTTTATGTCGGGGTTCAGCTCCGAAAGGAAGAGGTGGTAGGGAGTCTTTCCGTCTATCGCCTTGAATTCTTCGTCGTGATTGTGGTAGCAGAAGGTGATTCCGGCCTTTTTACAGGCTTCACCGGTCTTGTTCAGGGTTGCGATGGATCTTTTTATTTCGTCCATCGAGTCGATGGGGGTGGTGGCGCATACGAGAAAGGGTACGCCTGAGGCGGCTGCTTTGTCTACGATCTCCTGCATATTGTCTCTCAGGTTTTTCATCGGCGGGATGGAGATCGGCTTGCCGTCGGGTCCCTTGGGCATTTTGTCCGGCGGGATCTTTATGGGGCCGCCCAGGATGTGGTGCGATTTCCAGGACAGACCAAGGTCGCGGAGGATTGCGGAGAATTCCTTTGCGCTCATGCCATAGTATTCTCCTTTTTTTGAAAATGCCGATTCGATCTCTTTATATCCGATGTCGGCCACTTTTTTTAATGAGCCCCTGACGTCGTCGTCCATTATATTGAACAGGGTATAGAGCTGCAGACCTGGCGGGGGGTAGGAGGTACGGGTGAGGAAGGATGCTATTGCTCTGTTGGAGAGTAGTGTGCCTCCGGCGAGCAGTGATGCTGCAGAGCGGAGAAAGTCTCTTCTGTGGTTCATGGCGAAGCTAATTTTTTAATGGAGCAATTAAATTACGGCGATTCTGATTGCGAGGTGTGGTCTTATTGGTCCAATGTGTGCAAATGACGCGATGGATTTTTGGAATCAGTGCTGGTGTTGCTATTATTACCGAAGCGCCAGGTGAAGGTGAGGGAAGCCCGGGCGCTGTAGGTGATGCGTTGCCAGTCGAGGAGGAGGGCGTCGCTGACGCGGAGGAAGGCGGGGCGGCGGGTGTTGAAGATGTCCCTGGCGCTGAGGGAGAGGGTGGCGTGGTTCTGGGCGAAGTCGTATTTCGCTGCCGCGTCAAAGCCATAGGCCCGGCGGTACAGGTCCTGCAGGATCTGTTCGCTGGATCTGTAGTCTGCTCTTATCTGGACGTTGAGCGCTTTGGTGAGGGAGAGGTCGTTGGTGATGTTGGCGTTCCAGCTGAGGCCGCTGGATGCCCGGATGCCGTATTGGGGCGCTGCGGAGTTGACGCGGTCGTGGAGATTGATATTTGCGGTGAACGCCCATAGCCGGGAGACGCGCAGGTTGCCGATGAGCTCGAGACCGGTATTGATGGCGCGGCGGAGGTTTTCGGAGATCGTAATGGTGATGTCGTTGACGGGGGCGGTCTGGATATGTTTGATGGGGTTGTTGGTTTGGTTATAGTAGAGCGCCGAGGTGAGGTATGCGCCTGGCCAGGTCTTTTTGTGGGTCAGCTCGATCGAGTGGATATCCTCGGGTCTTATTGAAGGGTTTCCCATGTCATAGTTGACGGGATCGGATAGGTCAGGTAAGGGGATGATATCCCGGGGTGTCGGTCTGTTGATGCGGCGGGTATAGCTGAGCTGTAGCTGTTGGGCGTGGGGGAGCTGGCGGGTAATGAATAGGGAAGGGTAGAGGCCGGCGGTGTTGATGTCGATGGGTGTGGTGAACAGGGCGGCCATACGGCCTATTTCTGCCCTCAGTCCCGCCTGGATGGTATAGTGGTCGAGCTGTTGCTGGTAATTGATATAAACTGCGTGTACCTGGTCGTTGGTCTTGAAGAAATTGAACGCCGAAGAATCCCATTGACGGTTATCGGTAGTAGCGAGCTGGCTGCGGGCGCCGGTCTGCAGCCGGCTTCCTTTGCCGAGGGGCAGGGTGTAGTCCAGCTGGATATTGTAGTTGGCGCCCTTCGTCTTTCTTGTGTCCTGCAGTATGGCGGATGTTTGCTCGGTCTTATATAGCTGGAATTTGTCGCCGGAACCGGTAGACCAGGAGAAGTCAAGGTCCAATTGTTCGGATGGTTTTTTGAACTTATGGCTCAGGTCGACGGCGGCAGCCCAGGTGTTGTTCCAGCAATTGGTGGTATTGGTCCTGTTGCTGAGCAGTACCGGTGTCTGCTGTTTCGTCAGATTGTCGATGGTCAGGTATTCGTGACGGTTGGTTGTGGTTGCGCCGTACTGCCCGGTAATGCTGAGCAGGTCCCGGGGGGATAAATGATAGTCGACGCCCGCCTGGGCGAGGTGGATATTGCTGATGGTCGTCGAGGGGAATATCTCGTTGGAATAATAGGTAGAATCTTTCGAATTCAGATAGGTCATGTACTGGAAGCCATTGCTGTAGGTGTTCCTGCGCTGGTATGTATAGTTACCGTATATATCGGCTTTACGGGCGCGGTAGTTGATGCTCGCGCCGGCGTTGTAGTTGTTGCGCGTGCCGGCCGATGCGGTCAGCGCGCTGTTGTAGCCGCCTTTTTTCAAAATAATATTGATGATCCCCTGGCCTTCTGCGTCATATTTTGCGGAAGGACTGGTGATGACCTCGATCTTTTCGATGGAGGCCGCGGGTATGGATTGCAGTACCTGGGCGATGGAGCCACCGCCGATCAGCGATGGCCTGCCGTCTACCAGGACCTTTACGTTGGTTGCTCCACGCAGGCTGATATTGTTATTGGGGTCGACCTGCAGGCCCGGGATATTCTGGAGCAGGTCGGCCGCGGAGCCGCCGATGCTGACGAGGCTTTTGTTGACGGAAAAGACTTTTTTGTCGAGGCCGCTGCGAAGGGTAGGGGTCTTGCCGGTTATCTCTACTTCTTTTAGGACCTGTCTCAGGAATGTTGAATCATGGCCCTGTGTTTGAGCCCATATGCGGGGAATTGTGGATAAAAGAAGGAAACCGATAAAGGAAAATGGTTTCATGGTGGACGATTGATGGGGGTGATTTTGGGACGGAAAAATGGCGGTTATTGGCGGGATATTTTCGACTATTCAACCCAGGCGCCGACCAACTAAATAAACAGGCTGTCCGGGATGTATTGAGCGGAAAGGGAAATTTGTTGAATATTGTCCTATTCCTCTTCCAATTCAATTATTTTGCAGGATCGTATGGGCTATTTCGGAACAAGGAAGATAGCGCTGACGCAGCTGCAGTACCTGGTATGGGCGGCTATTCTGCTGATCAGCTTTATCTCGATGATCTCGTCGGACGGGGTTGTGCCTTCGGCGCTGTTTGCGTTGAATAGCGTCACTTTTTATGCGTTGATCATCTATGGGAATATCCAGCTGCTGTATCCCCGGTATTTTCAAAGGAAGCGATATGTCCTCTATGTGGTTGGGTCGGTCCTGCTGGTCTGGATCGCGGGGTTTGTAAAAGGTTATGTATCCCTGTATATCAGCAGCCGGTTCTTTTCCAAGGCGCTCAGGATCCAGGATGCGAGCACGCATCTTTCCTTCTTTCTCTCGGGTCTGACGGTCTTTGTGATGAGCCTGGTCATCCGGCTGGCCATTGCCTATTTCTCCGAGAAGCAGAAGTCGGAGGAGGCGTTGCTGCAGCGGAGCCAGTTCGAGCTAAAGCTGCTGAAGGCGCAGGTGCAGCCTCATTTCCTATTCAATACGCTCAACAATATGTACTATGAAGCCTATATGGAGGCGCCCCGTACCGCCTTGCTGATCGAGCGGCTTTCCGATATCATGCGGTATTTTATCGATCAGGACGTCCAGGACATGGTTCCCCTGGAGACGGAGGTGCAGTTCCTGGATAATTATATCGCGCTGGAGAAGATCCGGATCATGCCGGAGCCGGAGCTCGAGTTCTCGAAGGGGTTCAGCGCCGGTATCCAGCTGCCGCCGATGCTGCTGATGACGTTCGTGGAGAACATCTTCAAGCACGGCATCGATAAGATAAGCGGCTGCAACCAGATATGGATCAGGATCGCCGACCAGGCCGGGTATCTTATATTTGAAACAAGGAACAGCATGAACCGGAATCCGGGCAAGGCCAAACCGAATGGGCTGGGGCTGAAGAATCTGAGGCAGCGGCTGTCGCTGCTATATGGAGTCAACTTCGAGCTGGACACCCGGGACGACGGCCGATATTTTACGGCTTTCCTAAAAATACCCCTGTCATGAATCTGCGGTGTATGATAGTAGATGACGAGCCCAATGCGGTGAACCTGCTGGAGGTGCTGATCGGCCAGACGACGGGGTGGCAGCTGTCGGCAAAATGCCTGAATGCGCTGGATGCTATCTCGTTCCTGAAAAATAACCAGGTCGACCTCGTCTTCCTGGACATCGAAATGCCCCTACTGAGCGGGATGGAGCTGGCGGGTCTGCTGCCTGGGAATACGGCGATCGTCTTTACAACAGCATATCGGGAGCATGCGGCGGAGAGCTATTCCTTTAATACGATCGATTATTTGCTGAAACCTATTACGCTGCGACGTTTTATTGCCTCGACGAAGAAGATCGAAAGCTATTTTCAGAATTTGCTGCCGGTGGAGAAGAAGCGATCGGAGGAGGATGCGTATTTTTTTGTGAAGACGGGTACGGCGTTACGGAAGATCCTGCTTGACGAGATACTCTATTTTGAAAGCCAGAAGGAATATGTGAAGATCGCGACCAGCCAATTCGAGGTGCTGACCTACCGACGGCTGAAGGATATCGAGGCCCAGCTGAAGCATCCTTTTATCCGGGTACATAATTCTTTTATTGTCAATATCAGGCAGCTGACCAAGATACAGGCCAGCGAGATCTATATCGGGGAAAGGCAGATCCCGATCAGCGATAAATTCAAGGATGAGCTGATGGCTATTATCCAGAAAAGAACATTTTGACCCCTGTAAGGGAATTTTGATGCCCTGAAAGGGGAGCAGCCTTGAATTTACCCCCCCTATTTTATCGATTTGCCCCCCCATTCAGGGGGCTGTTGTCTGCATATTTGCAATTATTTAACATAAATAGTTGCCATATGTAAAGAATCCCATCTCGTTACTGTTTCCTCTCTTTAGTTCGAACTGACTGTTTTTTAACATTTTATAACATGCTGTATGAAAAGAATCAAACAACTGCTATTGGTATGTTCGCTTGTGCTATTCAACATTGCCGTGTCGGCCCAGTCCAGGACGATCACCGGCAGGGTCACGGATTCCAAGACCGGAGATCCCATTCCCGGGGCCACTGTTAAGGTCCTTAATTCGAAGATCGGCACCTCGGCCGATGAAAAAGGGGTATTTAAATTAGAGGTCCCTTCAAGTCTTTCAAAAGTCGTCCTGTCAGCCAGCGGTGTTGGCTACACATCGGTTGACATGGTCGTGCAGGGGGACAATGTCGTTCTCCGCCTGCATACGGAAAACAAAACGCTGAATGACGTGGTCGTCGTCGGTTATGGTACGGCAAAAAAAGCGACTTTGACGGGGTCTGTCGCTACGATCAAGGCGAAGGAGGTTACGGAGTCCCCGGTGACCAACGTTACCAACGGACTGGCCGGAAGGCTGCCCGGTCTGGTTGCCGTCACCAGCAGCAGCGAGCCGGGGTCGGATGCCAGCAATCTGCGGATCCGCGGCAGCAACACCTTTAATGATAATAGCGTCCTGGTTGTTATCGACGGTGTGCCGGACAGGAGCCTGGAAAGGATCGATCCTTACAGCATCGAGAGCATTACGGTATTGAAGGACGCCTCAGCGGCCATTTATGGTTCGAGGGCGGCCAACGGCGTTATCCTGGTCACGACCAAACGGGGGAAGACCGGGAAGCCCGAGATCACGGTGAATGCCAATTATGGCTATAACCAGCCTACCAAAGTGCCAAAAATGGCGGATGCCCCGCTGTATGCGACGGCGCTCAATGAGATCGCGTACTACAACAATCCTTCCGGCGGACTGAATCAGACCTACAGCGATGCGCAGATCCAGAAGTTCAGGGATGGTTCGGACCCATTGCGCTATCCGAATACCGACTGGTTCAAGACGGTGCTGAAGCCCAGGTCTGCGCAGGGCAATGCCAACGTCGCCATTTCGGGGGGGACGGAGAATATGCGGTATTTTGTCTCCCTGGACTACAAGCACCAGGACGGGCAGTACCGGAACAGCGCCACTTATTACAATCAGTATGGCTTTACGTCCAATATCGATGGGAAGATCAGCAAATACATACATGTGGCGGTAGACCTGACCGGGCGTCTGCAGGATAAGCACTATCCTCAAAAGAGCGCGTCTACGATCTTCGGCGACCTGGCATCGGCCTATCCCACCTCGGTTGCCTGGTGGCCCAACGGGGATCCCGGTCCGGCGCGTGAACACGGCGAAAACCCGGTGGTGATCTCGACCGGCGCCACGGGTTATGATAACGACAAATACTATATTCTGAACTCGAATGCCAAGATCGATATCGAGGTCCCCTGGATAAAGGGATTGACGTTCAACGGAAATCTGTCTTACGATCAGGGCTTTGACTTCACCAAGAGATTCTTTAAGCCCTGGCAATTGTATTCCTGGGACGGAACTACGGTCGACACCAAGGGGCAACCGGTGCTGACTTCCAATATCTTTGGAGCGGGCACAAACAACTCGCCGACCTTATACGAGTATTTCAGGAACGATTATAATAAGCTGGCTTATGGCCTGCTGAACTATTCGACAAATATCGCCGATGACCAGACCCTGAAGGTAATGCTTGGGGCGCAGGTCTCGAAGGGTGATACGGAAAGCGTCAATGCTTACAGGGATCTGTTCGCCTCGACCGCTGTCCAGGAAATGTTCGCCGGCGCGACGGCCAACCAGGCCACCGGCGGTACGGGCAATGTAAATGCCAGGCTGAGCTATTTTGGCAGGGTCAATTACGCCTACGCGAATAAGTACCTGATCGAATTCGTCGGCAGGTATGATGGCTCGTATATCTTCGCACCCAGCCATCGGTTTGGCTTTTTCCCGGGTGTCACAGCGGGCTGGGTGGCTTCCGAGGAGAAGTTCTGGAAAGAGAACGTCCGATGGATCGACTATTTCAAGCTGCGAGGATCGTGGGGGAAGACGGGTAACGACCGGGTGCCGGGCTTTCAGTACCTGACCTCTTATTTGTTCGGGAGCAGCTATTACAACACTACGGGTCAGTACTATCCGTTCGTGGTCAATTCGGCAAGCGCGCTCAGCGAGCTGCAGACGGTGTATGAGAGCGTTATTGCCAACCCGAACATTACGTGGGAGGTCGCGAACCAGACGGATGTCGGGTTCAATGCCAATTTCCTGGACAATAAGCTGACCGTCGAAGGCGACTATTTCTATTATAAGCGAAGCAATATCCTTTGGCCCCAGAATGCCGCTGTCCCCGCGTCTGCCGGTTTGACCCTGCCGAGCGTCAACTATGGCAAGGTAAAGAACCAGGGTTTTGATTTCAACGTTACCTATAGCAATGTGTCGAGGAGCAAGTTCAGCTATTCCATATCGTTGAATGGAAGCTATGCGCAGAACAAGGTGGTGCAGTGGGGTGAGGCGCCAGGCGCGCCGGTGTATCAACAGACGACAGGGCATCCCATGGGTTCGGGGCTGTACTACCAGGCTGCGGGGGTAATACATAACTCCAAGGACTCCGCTGACTATGCGAGCAGCTTTAAGTCCTGGGGGCTTAGCACCAATCCGGCGCCCGGCGACATTAAATATATAGACGTAGCGAAGAACGATACGATGGATTCCCGGCAGCAGACGAGGATCTATAAAAGCAGCATTCCGACCTTCACATTTGGGTCTTATATCAACTTAGGATATAAGAATTTCGACCTTTCGCTGCTGTTCCAGGGGGCAACGGGGGCTATCATGTATGTCAACTCGGACGGGGGTACCTTTACCAACTTCCGTAAGAGCCTGCTGGATGGCCGCTGGTCTCCGACCAATCCCAATGGCAATATCCCGAGGACGCCCAACCGCGGCAACTACTATTGGGATAATACCGGCAATACCTTTTTCCTTCATAAGACAGACTATGTACGGCTGAAGACGTTGCAGTTCGGCTATACCATCGACGCAAAAGGCCTTCAGAGAACGGGGATCAGGAATCTGCGGGTTTTTGTGAGCGGACAGAATCTGCTGACCTGGTGTCCTGGTCTGAAAGACTTTGATCCGGAAGCAGGGGCGAATGCTACTCCAACTGACCTGAAAAATGCGATCCCGAGTAATTCTGGCGGTAGTTATCCGTTGTCGCGCGTGGTGACGATGGGATTGACGGTGGCATTTTAGTGTGCGCAGGTATTGATTGCTGAACAGACAAAATAAACAGAAAATGAAAAAAAATATTGTTTGCATAATTCTTATAGCGACATTTTTAGTGGGCCCCGGGATATCGTGCAATAAGAAAGTACTGGATCAGACGCCCGTCAGCGCCGTCTCTGACGACGCCGTCTTTACTTCAACGGACCCGGGCTTA
>Ga0105237_10006641_pt1 | contig 12785 bp, 16 predicted proteins | sample KBSC24metaG_FD_81520 | JGI IMG/M metagenome (GOLD analysis project Ga0105237, IMG submission 81520) | Corn rhizosphere microbial communities from Kellogg Biological Station, Michigan, USA - KBS C2-4 metaG | ecosystem: Host-associated > Plants > Roots > Rhizosphere > Soil | place: Michigan, USA...
GCCAGCTACCAGACCGAGGTGGTCCCAGGGATGCCGTGCAGCACGGCCAGGTAGGACTCGACGTGGCTGAGCGGGCCGGTCGGTGAATTGCCGGCCAGCCGGATCGCGTCCACGGCGACCACCACGGCGAAGCTGCACAACCCGAACGCCGTCCACGCCAGCATGGGCTTGCGGGGATCACGCGCGAGCAGATAGAGCCCCAGCCACCAGCTCAGGGCGAAGACCACTGCCGACAGCGCAGCCATGTCTTCAGTTTGGCACGAACGCTATTTTCCGTAGCGGCGGTTCCGCAGCGTGTAGTCGCGCAGCGCACGCAGGAAGTCCACGCGCCGGAAGGCCGGCCAGTGCGCGTCGGTGAACCACATCTCCGAATAGGCGCTCTGCCACAACAGGAATCCGCTGAGCCGCTGCTCCCCCGACGTGCGGATGACAAGGTCGGGATCGGGCTGGCCCGAGGTGTAGAGGTTCTCGGAGATGCCGTCGACCGTCACGGCCTCGATGAGTTGTTCGGCCGTCGCGCCGTTGGCGAGTGCCTTGCTCAGCAGGGTGCGGACCGCGTCGGCGATCTCCTGGCGGCCGCCGTAGCCGACGGCGACGTTGACGTGGAACGAGCCGGCACCGGTGTGCTCGGTCGTCGACTCGACGGCGTCGCGCAGCCGCTTGGCCGGTTCCTCACCGAGCAGTTCCAAATCGCCGACGGTACGCACCGTCCAATGCTTGTCGGGCGCGCAGATCTCTTCGACGACGTCGGTGATGATCTCGATCAGCGGCGCCAGCTCATGCGGGTCGCGCTGCAGGTTCTCGGTGGAGAGCAGGTAGATCGTCGCCATCTCGATACCGGCCTGCTGGCACCAGCGCAGCACTTCGGCGATCTTGGCGGCGCCCATGCGGTAGCCGTAGCTGACGTCGTCGTGACCTGCCTCACGCGCCCAGCGCCGGTTCCCGTCGCACAGCACCGCAATATGCCGTGGCAGTTGGGCTTTCGAGTGCGCAAGCTCCTGACGCAGCCGCAGCTCATAGAGCCGGTATGCCGGTTCCTTGAGGCGCGGAGGAATGATGTCCACGAGAAACCAGACTACTGTGGACTTCTGGGTATCCCATGGCTGTTAGTGGAGGAACGTTGACCGCTCCGAGCAATACAGATCCGGCTGCCACCGAACCCGCCGACGCACCGTCGCACCTGACCAAGCCCTACCGCGCTGCTGCCGTGCTCCGCCACTCGGATTCGTTGCCGGACGTGATGGTGGAAAGCGTCGTCGAGTTCTTCGGCAAGCCGCGCGCCCGCGGCTGGATTCACGTGTACTCGGCGGTGGTCGCGTTCATTGCCGGTGCCGCGCTGGTTTCGGTGTCGTGGGCCATGCAGGGCACGCGCGCCGGATTGGCGACGTTGCTGTACACCTTCACCATCGTCGCGATGTTCACCGTCAGCGGCACCTATCACCGGGTGAACTGGAAATCGGTGAAGTCGCGAACCTGGATGAAGCGCATGGATCACTCGATGATCTTCATCTTCATCGCCGGCAGCTACACGCCGTTCGCACTGCTGGCGGTGCGCACCGACGGCTGGCTGCTGTTCTGGATCGTGTGGAGCGGCGCCCTGGCCGGGGTCGCCCTGAAGATGCTGTGGCCGACGGCGCCGCGCTGGCTCGGCGTGCCGCTGTACATCCTGTTGGGCTGGGTCGCGGCCTGGTTCATCGGGCCGATCCTGGAAGGCGCGGGCGTCACCGCGGTCGTGCTGCTGATCGTCGGCGGCGCCCTGTACTCGATCGGCGGCGTGCTCTACGCGATCAAGTGGCCCAACCCGTGGCCCCGAACGTTCGGGCACCACGAGTTCTTCCACGCCTGCACCGCGGTGGCGGCCATCTGCCACTACATCGCGATGTGGTTCGCGGTCTTCTCCGGCTAGAGCTGGGTGACGTTCGCGGGACCCCAGTACGCCTTCATCGACGTGATCTTGGCGTCGGCGTCGAAGTTCATGGTGCTGATGATGTCGATGCGCATGGCGCCGTTGACGGTCAGGCTCCAGTAGAACGCGGCCTCGTGGCCGCCGACCCGCAGCGTGTGCAGTTCGTGTGAGTTCTTCGTGCCGGCGATGTTCGAGTAGAAGCCGTGGATCGTCTGACGGCCGACGTGCACCTCACCGCCGACCGGGTCCTCGATGGCCGCGTCGACGGCGTACAGCTCCGCGATCCCGTCGGCGTCCGCGACGTCGACGAGGTCCAGGTAACGGTTGACGTTTTCGGTGATCTGCTCGGCGCTGGGCATGCGCCGCACGCTACACGGCCGCGCCGAGGGCGGCAGCGAGGTCCCCTGCCGTCGTCACCGGAAGGTCGCACACCTGGCCGCGGCAGACGTACGCGGCGTCCTGACCGTTCACCCGGCCGCGGCCGTCGAGCAGTGCCGACGACCCCTCCGCACCGCCGACGACGATGGCCCCGCCGGGAGCGAATCTGCGTGCCGCACTGAGCAATTCCGCATCCGGTTCGGCGCAGGCCACCGCGATCTGGATGGGGCCGCGAACCGCCGCTTCCGTGACCGCCAGCCAGTGGCCGCCGCCGCGCGGCGAGCGGGCCAGGATCGGGGTCGCCGACGCCAAGGTGGCGGCTGCCGCATTGATGTATCGCTCGGGTTCAGCCGCCAGATGAGCGAATGTCAGCAGCGCCTCGGCGACCAACGACGCGCCCGACGGCGTCGCGCCGTCGACCGGATCCGCGGGACGCACCAGCAAGGCCTCGGCATCGTCGGCGGTGTCGAACCAGCGGCCACCGCGGTCGGGGTCGGTGAAGTGCGTCAGCGCGGTGTCGAGTAGGCCCTGCGCGGCGGTCAGCCAGGACTGTTCGCCGGTCGCCTGATGCAGCGTCAGCAGGCCCGTCGCCAGAGCCGCGTAGTCCTCCAGAATCCCGACGCTGTCACCCACCACGCCGCCGAGGCTGGCGCGCCGCAGCCGGCCGTCGACCACATGCAGGTCCAGCAGCCGGCGGGCGCAACCCGTTGCGGCGTCAAGAAATTCGGGCTCACCGAGTGCGACGGCGGCTTCCGTGAGGGCTGTGATGGCGAAGCCGTTCCAGGCAGTGACGACCTTGTCGTCGCGCCCCGGCTGCGGCCGCAGCTTCCTGGCCGCCATCAGCTTCGCGCGTACCTGCTCGAAGCGCACGGCGTCGTCGGGGTCGGCGAGCAGCTGCAGCACCGAGCTGCCATGCTCGAACGTCCCGGCCGCAGTTACCTCGAAAAGCGAAGCGGCCCAACGGCCGTCGTCGTCACCCAGCACCGTCGCCAGCTCCGCTGGCGTCCACACGTACGTCAGACCCTCGTGGCCGGCAGTGTCGGCGTCCAGCGACGAGACGAACATGCCGCCGTCACCAAGATCGTCGATGATGAACCGTGCCGTCTCGTCGGCCACCTTGCGCGCCAACGGGTTTCCGGTCAGCCGTGCCCAGTGCGCGTACACCCGCAGCAGCAGGGCGTTGTCGTACAACATCTTTTCGAAGTGTGGCACCACCCATGAGGCGTCGACGCTGTAACGGGCGAAGCCTCCCGCCAGCTGGTCGTAGATGCCGCCGCGGGCCATCGCGGTGCAGGTGCGGTCCACCGCATCGAGCGCGGACCCGGTGCGTTCATGGTGCCGCAGCAGCGCTTCCAGCAATGCTGACGGCGGGAACTTGGGGGCGCGACCGAAGCCGCCGCGGGCATGATCCTCGTCGCGCAGCACGGCGGCGACGGCGTGGTTGCACAGTTCGGGCGAGGGTGCAGGGCCACCCGACGGCAGCCCGGACGACATCTTGCGCAGTTCCGTGGCGATCTGGTCGGAGGCCTGTTCGACCTCGTCCCGCCGGTTCCGCCAGGTGTTGGTGACTGCCGAAAGCAGCTGCAGGAAGCCGTCTTTCGGATAGTAGGTGCCGCAGAAGAAGGGCCGCCCGTCGGGCGTCAGGAAGCACGTCATGGGCCAGCCGCCCTGCCCCGTCATCGCGACGGTGGCGTTCATGTAGATCGCGTCGAGGTCGGGACGTTCCTCCCGGTCGACTTTGATGCACACGAAGTTTTCGTTCGCCACCACAGCCACATCGACGGACTCGAACGACTCGTGCGCCATCACGTGACACCAATGGCAGGCCGCGTAGCCGATGGACAGCAGGATCGGCACGTCCCGGGCTGCGGCCTCGGCCAGTGCTTCCGGTGTCCACTGCTGCCAGTGCACCGGGTTGTCGGCGTGCTGGCGCAGGTAGGGGCTGGTGGCCTGGGCGAGGGTGTTAGCCATGCCTGGAGTCTTACCCAGCTTCTGGCTTTGTATTGCTGTCAGGCCCAGCGTCGCCCGCCGGCGCATCGTGCGGCACGCCGCCCACGGTCCCGTCGTCGACTGCCTGATCAGGTTCGGGATGCGCGGGATCGAAGGACTCGGGCAGCTTGCGCAGATGCCGGTTCATCGACCAGACCAGGGCCACCACGGCGATCAGCAGGATCAGCGTGATCACCAGCCCGGCCGGGCTGGCCTTGCCGAAGTCGGGACCCGTCTGGCGCGGACCCTCGGCCAGCAGGATGGTGAGCGGAACAGAAATCACAGCGATACTCCCGTGAACAGATCGGTCTCGGGCAACGTCACCGGAACCCTGGATCGGGCCAATTCGTACTCCTCGGTCGGCCACAGCCGCTGCTGCCATTCGATGGGCGCGCGGAAGAAATCACCGTTCGGGTCGATCTGCGTGGCGTGGGCCAACAGCGCCTGATCACGCTGCTGGAAGAAGTCGGCGCACTCGACGCGGGTGGTCACCCGGTTGGCGAACGGATCGTGCTCGGGGTCCCAGTGCTGCAGCCACTTCTCGAACGGCCCGACTTCCCCGTGCTTGGCGAACTCGTCCTGCAGCAGCTGCATGCGCCGGCGCAGGAAACCGTGTCCGTAGTACAGCTTCGAGATGCTCCAGGGATCGCCCTCTTCGGGGAACTGCACGTGGTCGGCAGCCGCTTCGTAGGCGGCCATCGACACCTGATGGGTGCGGATGTGGTCGGGGTGCGGGTAGCCGCCGTTCTCGTCATAGGTGGTCATCACGTGCGGCCGGAACTCGCGGATCACGCGCACCAGCCGCCGGACGGGCTCCTCGATCGGCACCACGGCGAAGCAGCCCTCGGGCAGCGGCGGCAGCGGGTCGCCCTCGGGCAGCCCGGAGTCGACGAACCCCAGCCAGTGGTGCTCGACGCCGAGGATCTCGGCAGCACGCGCCATCTCGTCACGGCGGACCTCGTGGATCCGGCCGTGCACCTCGGGCAGGTCCATCGCCGGATTGAGGATGTCGCCGCGCTCGCCGCCCGTCAGGGTCACGACCATGACCCGGGCGCCGTTGGCCGCGTATTTGGCCGTGGTGGCCGCACCCTTGCTCGACTCGTCGTCGGGGTGCGCGTGCACCGCCATCAACCGCAGTTCGCTCACGTGTGCCTTACCTACTGTCTCTACTCGGTGGGACAACTCGATGCAGTCCAACCATGTCGCTGGGTTCTATAGTTCCAGTCCAGGAAATCCGAACCGACCGATGGGCACCCAAAGCAGCCATGATCGAGCGTCCGACCGCCCGTTACGGGCAGCAGCGCCTGTCCCGGCTGACTCGTCGCCGCCTGGCGATCGGCCTCACTCTGCTCATCGTCGTGGCTGGTGTGGCGCTTGCGTTCGTCGGTTTCCAGCGCCTCGGGACCTCTCCGGTCAAGGGTGAATTGAGCAGCTACAAGCTGGTCGACAACGAAACGGTGGCGGTGACGATCTCGGTCACCCGCGAAGACCCGGGCCAGCCGGCGGTGTGCATCGTGCGGGCCAAGGCCCTCGACGGCAGCGAAACCGGGCGACGCGAGATCCTGGTCGCGCCGGCCGAGGCCAAGACCGTCCAGGTGACCGCCGTCGTGAAGTCGACAAAACCGCCGGTCGTCGGCGATGTCTACGGCTGCGGCACCGACGTGCCGGGCTACCTCGTCGCACCCTGATCAAGCCTCGCCAACCATCCATCCGGCGAACTCCGAACTGCGAAATCATGACGGTTCGGAGACGCCCAAGTGGTACGCTTGCTCAGTACACGGTTCCGACTGGGGCCGTGTATTGCTGCATTAGTGGGCACTTGCTGGCACCTTCCGGGGGACCCAGAACCTAGCGATGCCCTCGCGATCGCAGCACCGCCGGCCCCAAGCAACGGGGCAACCCCGGACCCAACGCCCGGGCATACACGCACGCTTACAACGACAGGAGAGCAGCAGATATGACCGATACCCAGGTCACCTGGCTCACCGAAGAGGCATTCGAGCGCCTGAAGGCCGAACTCGATCAGCTGATCGCCAACCGCCCGGTCATCGCTGCCGAAATCAACGACCGCCGCGAAGAGGGCGACCTCCGCGAGAACGGTGGCTACCACGCGGCCCGCGAAGAGCAGGGCCAGCAGGAAGCCCGCATCCGTCAGCTGCAGGACCTGCTGAGCAACGCCAAGGTCGGCGAGGCACCGAAGAAGTCCGGTGTGGCACTGCCTGGATCGGTCGTCACCGTCTACTACGACGGCGACCAGAGCGACACCGAGACGTTCCTCATCGCCACCCGCCAGGAAGGCGTCACCGACGGCAAGCTCGAGGTGTACTCCCCCAACTCGCCGCTCGGCCACGCGCTGATCGACGCGAAGGTCGGCGAAGACCGCAGCTACACGGTGCCCAGCGGCGCCACCGTCAAGGTCACCCTGGTCAAGGCCGAGCCCTATCACGCCTAGTCCTGCCACGGCCGGCCCTAGCGGGCCGGCCACCGGCTGACCATCCATGGCTCAGATCGCCGAGGACCTGTATCTGCTGCTCCTGGACAATTCGTCTGCACAGCCAGGTCTTGATCAACCACGCCGGCACCGGGTGTTGTCCGGTGCCGTCCTGCTGGACCTGGCGCTGGCGTGCCGCATTCGGCCCGCCGCACCAGGTGACAGCGCACCCGACGGCCACTTGGTCGCCCTCGCCGGCGACGACGCCGTCGACCCGGTCTCCGCGCCGGCACTGGAACTGCTCCGTCAGCGACCACGGCGGCCCGCCGCCGCGTTGTCCAAGCTGCGAAAAAGCACCGAGAGCAGTCTCATCGACCAACTGGAGCGCGCCGGGCAGCTGCGCCGGCAACCGTTGGGCGGCAACAGGTTCCGGCCGCACTACGCGTTGCCGCTGATGGACCGGGCACGGGTCGGCCACGCCCGCGCGGCGATGCTGTCGGCGTTGTTCGACCGCAGACCGCCCAGTCCCGCCACCGCGGCCATCGTGACGTTGCTGCACACCGTCGACGGCCTGGGCTCGCTGATGAGCCTCAACGACCGGGGCTGGCGGTGGGTACACGCCCGCGCCGGCGACATCGCCAGCGGGCATTGGGTCAATGAATACGACACCGGCGTTGCCGAGGTCAACCTCGCCGTCACCGCCGCCGCGGTACGCGGCGCCCTCGTCTCCTGACGCCCGACGGCGGCTAACCCAGCGCCTGCTGCAGATCCCCGATCAGGTCGGCCACATCCTCGATGCCGACGGACAGCCGAACCAGGTCGTTCGGCACCTCCAGCTGCGAGCCTGCGGTCGACGCGTGCGTCATGGCACCCGGATGCTCGATCAGCGACTCCACCCCGCCGAGCGACTCGGCGAGAATGAAAATCTCGGTGCGCGAGCACAATTCGCGTGCGGCATGCTCGCCGCCGCGCAGCCGCACCGACACCATGCCGCCGAAGCCACTCATCTGCTTGGCCGCCACCTCGTAGCCCGGATGACTCGACAGACCCGGGTACAGCACCGTCGCAACGGCCTTGTGGTCGTTGAGGAATTCGGCGACGCGCAAGGCGTTTTCACAATGGCGCTGCATGCGCAGCGGCAGCGTCTTGAGGCCGCGGTAGGTCAGATAGGCGTCGAACGGGCCCGGCACCGCACCGGCACCGTTCTGCAGGAACCCGAACTTCGCGTCGAGCTCCTCGTCATTGGTCACCAGTGCCCCGCCGACGACATCGGAGTGCCCGCCGATGTACTTGGTGGTCGAGTGCAGCACGATGTCCGCCCCGAGCGACAGCGGCTGCTGCAACGCCGGTGAGGCGAAGGTGTTGTCCACCAACACCTTCACCCCGGACGTCGCGCCGATCTGCACGATGGCCGCGATGTCGGCGATGGACAGCAGCGGGTTGGTCGGGGTCTCCACCCAGATCAGCCGGGTCTTCGACGTGATCGCCGCCCGTACCTCGTCGAGGTTCGACAGCTGCGCCGGCGTGTGCGTGATGCCCCACTGCGTGAAGACCTTGTCGATCAGCCGGAAGGTGCCGCCGTAGGCGTCGTCGGGGATGACGATGTGGTCGCCCGGACGCAGCACGGCGCGCAGCGCACAGTCGGTGGCGGCCATCCCGGAGCTGAACGCGCGGCCGTAGTTCCCGCCCTCGACCGCGGCCAGCAACGTCTCCAGCGCCGACCGGGTCGGGTTGCCGGTGCGGGCGTACTCGAAGCCACCGCGCAGCCCGCCGACACCGTCCTGCGCGAACGTCGAGCTGGCGTAGATCGGGGTGTTGACGGCACCGGTCTGCGGGTCGGGCCGGAACCCGGCGTGGATCGCGCGGGTCGACGGCCCGTAGGCCCGGTAGTGGTCTGCCTGGCTGCGCTGCTCACTCACAGGCGCCAGCCTAGTCGCGGAGCTTGCGTCCTTGGGTGTCGGGAACGCTTCCCATGAGGATCATGATGCCGTCGATCAGCGGCCAGATGGCGCCGATGCCGCAGGTCACCAACGAGACGACGAGCTGCAGGACACCGATGGTCGTGTAGCCGAGATAAAATCGCCCGACGCCGAAGGTGCCGAGCAGCAACTGCAGAATGCCGGCCGTCACCTTGGACTTGTCCGACAACGGCAGCCCCGTGAGGGGATCACGGCCGAATGGCGCGGACGGATCGGCCGCGTACTGCGGCACGTAGCCGTAACCCGGCTGCTGCGGGTAACCCGGCGGCGGGTAACCCGGCTGCTGCGGGTAACCGGGCGGCGGGTAACCGGGCTGCTGCGAGTAGTCCGGCTGGCCGTACTGCGGCTCACCGGGCTGTTGCTGACCGGAACTGTCGCCGGGTTCGTATGCATTCGACGTCGGCTCGTATGGATTCGTCATGAGTTCCCCGTCTAGTAGGTGGTGCTGCCGCTGCTGCCCACGATGAGCGCGATCAGGCCGAAATAGAAGATGGCGATGAGCGCGAAGATCGCCAACCCGATGTAGCCGACGATCAAGCCCGCGAGCGCCATGCCCTCGCCCTCTTCGCCGCTCTGCTTGATCTGAGACTTGGCGAGGTGCCCGAAGATCACGCCGAGGATCGACGTGGCCGCGCATGTTGCGAGGCCCAACAGTGAGCAGACCAGCGACGCTATTGCCAGACCATTGGTTCTCGGCGTCTGCGCGTAGCCCATCTGCATCATGCCGGGCATCGGTGGCATACCCGGATATCCCTGGCCCACAGGCGGATACGGTGCGACCGACGGCGGGTAGCCCGGGACCGGGTATCCAGCAACCGGCGGTGGCGGCGGAAACGGTTCGGGCGCGGGCATCGACGGGTAGGGCTCCGCGCCGTAGGCCGGCAGCGGCGGCATCCCGTAGGCCGGGGTCGAAGCCTCCGGCTCGTCCGCGCCCTGGTTCTGTTCCTGCTCAGTCATCGTCCACCCCGTCTATCCCTGAGCGACCAGCCTAGCCGGGGCCTGCTCTCGCTTTCCGCTGAACTCCCGGTGTAGAACTGCACCATGACAGCCTCGATCGACAATCTTCTCGGCACCGACGATCTGCTGAGCGCCGAGGACATCGAATTGCGCACCATGGTGCGCCAGTTCGGCGAACAGCGGCTGCGTCCTTACATCGCCGAGTGGTTCGAGAACGGTTCGGTTCCGGTGCGGGAGATCGCCGCCGAGGTGGGCAAGCTGGGCCTGCTCGGCATGCACCTCACGGGGTACGGCTGCAGCGGTTCGACGGCGACGGCCTACGGGCTGGTGTGCCAGGAACTGGAGGCCGTGGACAGCGGCATCCGTTCGCTGGTGTCGGTACAAGGCTCACTGGCGATGTTCGCAATCCATCACTGGGGCAGCGAAGAGCAGCGCGAGCAGTGGCTGCCGGGGATGGCGGCCGGTGACCTGATCGGCTGTTTCGGCCTCACCGAGCCCGACTTCGGTTCCAACCCCGGCGGCATGCGCACCACCGCCCGCCGCGACGGTGACGACTGGGTGCTCAACGGGTCCAAGATGTGGATTACCAACGCCTCGGTCGCCGATGTGGCGGTGGTCTGGGCGCGCGCAGAGGAAGGTGTCCTGGGGTTCGCGGTGCCCACGGACACACCGGGTTTCAGCGCCCGGGAGATGACGCGCAAGATGTCACTGCGGGCGTCGGTAACTTCTGAATTCAGCCTCGACGACGTGCGGCTGCCCGAGTCCGCGCGGCTGCCGGGCGCCCGCGGCCTGTCCGGTCCGCTGAGCTGCCTGTCGGAGGCGCGGTTCGGCATCGTGTTCGGCGCGGTCGGCGCAGCCCGCGACTGCCTGCAGGCGACGCTCGACTATGTCGGCACCCGCACGGTTTTCGACAAGACGCTCGCGGAATACCAACTGACGCAGGCCAAGATCGCGGACATGGCCGTCGAACTCGGCAAGGCGCAGCTGTTGGCGCTGCAGCTCGGCCGGCTCAAGGATGCCGGCAAGATCCAGCCCGAGCAGGTCAGCGTCGGCAAGCTGAACAACGTTCGCGAGGCCATCAAGATCGCCCGGCAGTGCCGAACCCTCTTGGGCGCCAATGGCATCACCCTGGAGTACCCGGTGATCCGGCACGCCAACAACCTGGAGTCGGTGCTGACCTACGAGGGCACATCCGAGGTGCACCAGCTGGTGATCGGACAGGCGCTGACGGGAGTCAGTGCGTTCCGCTGACGGGGTTGCGTTTGCGCGGCGGCGTCACGCAGACGGTCTCCATGACCATGTCGGCGAAGGTCTGCCGCTTGGCATCCCACAGCGGCCGCAGGTAGCCGACGATCGACAGATCGGCCAGGTGCACCGCTTGACGCAGCAGGGAGCGCGCGAAACCTATTGGCGCCCCTGAGGTTTGACCGACCACCCGGCAGCGCAGGGCGGTCTTGCCGAGGCTGGCGCCGGTGCGCCCCTGGCGGTAACCGAAGTTCCAGACCAGGTAGCCGACCATCAGTGCCCAGGTGACGACCAGGCTGACGTAGCCCAGCGTCGAGTAGCCGTCGCCGCATTGTGCGCCGCCGTCGAATGCGGAGGTATCCGTGTCGCACACCCGATCTCGGGTGAACCACACCAGCGCCGCACCGGCGGCGGTCAGCACCAGCAGCGGCAGCAGGTCGATGACGGCGGCGGCAGCGCGTCGCCACCAGGGGGCGTATGTCATCAACGCGTCGACACGCAGACGGTCGACATGATCTTGTCCGCCAGGGTCTGTCGCTTCGCGTCCCACAGCGGGAACAAGTACCCGGCGAACACCGGAACGGCGTCGACGACGTGGACCAGCTGCCGCACCACCGAGCGACCGAACCCGACGGGCTCCCCCGTCTTCTCGTCGATCACCTGGAAATGCACCACCCGCTTACCCAGGCTGGAACCCGTAGTGCCCTGTAGATAGCCGTGATTCCACACCATGAACAACACCGCGACGACGAGTCCGGCCAGCCAGATCAGCACGCCGGCGACAGAGTTCCCGGTGGCGCAGAACGGGCCGATGCTGTAGTCCGCTTGATCGGCAAGGCATTTCGTCACGCGCTGAGATCGCTCGATCAGGCCGCCGACGATGATGACGAACAGCGGTGTTACCCGGTCGATCAGGCTGGCCACCACGCGGGCCCACCAGGGTGTGTAGTTCAAGTCGTCCTGTCTCATGGGGTGCTGCCGTCATGCCTGTTCGGGGGTCGCGACCACGCCGGCCACGTCCCCCGAACAGGCCACGGCGTTACGGCGTCAGCGGGGCGACCTGACCGCCACTGAGGCGACGGTAGGTGTACACCAGCATCAGCGAGGCGACCGGACCGGAGACCAAAATACCGACGCCGCAGACGAGGGCGCCGGCGAAGGCGATCAGGCCCGACACCAGCCAGACCAGGATCACCTGTCCGACATTGGCTTTCACGATCTCGATGCTGGCCTTCAGCGAATCGATGGGCGACAGGTTGCGATCAACCAGGATCGGGTGCGCGAACATCGCGAACAGCGCGACGATCAAACCGGGAATCACGCACAACACGTAACCGATGCCGACGAGCACACCGACGATGAGCGTCAGGACGATCATGGGGCCGATGTAGCGCGGCTTGAAGAACGACCCGATGGTGGTCGGCTGTCCGTCTGCGATGCCCAGCAGGCCGACGTAGTTGGCCGACGAGATGGCGGCCGCGACCACCAGCAGCACTAGGTAGCCGAGCACCAGGATGGCGATGCTGGCCGGTCCCAGCGAGGTGACGTTGTACGAGTAGCTGAAGCCGGCGTCGTCCGCCGAGTAGCTCGACATCGAAGTGTCAGCCAACCCCAGCGCACTGAACTGCACGATCCCGGCGAGCACACCGGCGATGAGGGCGTAGACCAGCGTCGAGACGATCAGCGGCGCCGGGTTCTTGGTGAATTTGTTCCACGCCCACGACAGCGCGTCGCCGACACTGAACGGAGCGGCACCGCCCGGCGCACCGTACTGGTAACCGGCGGGCGGGTACGCCCCCGGAGGCGGCGGCGCGTAGCCACCCTGCGGCGGCGGGGGCGGCGGGTAGGCGCCACCCGGCGGCGGGGGCGGCGGCGCGTAGCCACCTTGAGGAGGCGGGTA
>Ga0105237_10006644_pt1 | contig 12782 bp, 10 predicted proteins | sample KBSC24metaG_FD_81520 | JGI IMG/M metagenome (GOLD analysis project Ga0105237, IMG submission 81520) | Corn rhizosphere microbial communities from Kellogg Biological Station, Michigan, USA - KBS C2-4 metaG | ecosystem: Host-associated > Plants > Roots > Rhizosphere > Soil | place: Michigan, USA...
GCGCGAAGAGGCCTTCGTCGAAGAGAAGTAGGGGCTGCACGGTATGCTCGGTATCCGGGCATACCACGTGCGGCAATGACGACGACTTCCACCTCTTTCGACTGGAGCGCGGGCTACCCCAGCCAGCGCCTTCCCATCTTCGGCCGCAACGTCGTTGCGACCTCACACCCGCTCGCGGCGCAGGCCGGCTTGCGCATGCTGCAACGCGGCGGCAATGCGGCCGACGCCGCGATCGCCGCGGCGGCCGTGATGACGGTCGTCGAGCCAGTCAGCAACGGGCTCGGCTCCGACGCGTTCTGCCTGCTCTGGGACGGCCATGAACTGCACGGCCTGAACGCCTCCGGCCGCGCGCCTCAGGCCTGGACACCCGAGTACTTCGCGCGCAAGCACGGTGCCGGGGCCAAGGCGCCGCCGCAGCGCGGCTGGGACAGCGTGACCGTGCCCGGCGCTGTCGCCGGCTGGATGGCGCTGCACAGGCGTTTCGGCAAGCTGCCGTTTGCCGATCTGCTGGCACCGGCCACCGGCATCGCCGAACGCGGCTACGCAGTGCCGATCGTGGTGCAGCAGAAATGGGCTGCAGCCGTGCCGCTGCTGCGCAACGAGCCCGGCTTCGCCGACGCCTTCATGCCGAACGGCCGCGCCCCGCATGTCGGCGAGCAGTTCAGCTTCGCCGATGCGGCCCGCACCCTGCGGCTGATCGCGCAAAGCGGCGGCGAGGCCTACTATCGCGGCGAGATCGCGGCGGCGATCGTCGCGCATGCGCAGGCAAACGGCGGCGCGATGACGCTTTCCGACCTCGCTGCCTGCGAAGCCGAATGGGTTGCGCCGATCGGGCTGGACTATGCCGGCCACACGATGCACGAGATACCGCCGAACGGGCAGGGCATCGCGGCGCTGATGGCGCTGGGCATCATCAAGAACTTCGACCTCGCCGGCATGCGGGTCGACGGCGTCGACTCGCAGCACGTGCAGATCGAGGCGATGAAGCTCGCATTCGCCGACGCCTACCGCTACGTCGCCGAGCCGTCGAGCATGGAGGTGAGCGTCGAGCAGATGCTGTCGAGCGAGTACCTCGCGTCGCGCGCGAAGCTGATCGACATGAAGCGCGCCCAGGCCTTCCAGGCCGGCACGCCGAACGACGTGCACCGGCGCGGCGGCACGATCTATCTCACCGCCGCCGACGAGAGCGGCATGATGATCAGCTTCATCCAGAGCAACTACCAGGGCTTCGGCTCGGGCGTGGTCGTGCCGGGTTACGGCGTCTCGCTGCAGAACCGCGGCCACGGCTTCAGTCTCGACCCGGCCAGCCCGAACGTCGTTGCACCGGGCAAGCGCCCGTTCCACACCATCATCCCCGCCTTCCTGACGAAGGATGCCGCTGGCCACAGAAGCGCGCAGATGAGCTTCGGCGTGATGGGCGCGAACATGCAGCCGCAAGGCCACCTGCAAACGCTGGTGCGCATGCTCGACTACCGCCAGCCGCCGCAGGCGGCGTGCGACGCGCCGCGCTGGCGCTTCAACGAAGGCCTCGAGATCAACGTCGAAGCGACGATGGATCGCGCGACCGCGCAAGGCCTGGCCGAGCGCGGCCATCGGGTCGGGGTGATCGACGACAGCTATCAGGACTTCGGCGCCGGCCAGTTCATCTGGCGGCTCGGCGACCCGGCCGTCGAGGGCTATGTCGCGGCGAGCGACCCGCGCCGCGACGGTCAGGCCGCGGCCTACTGAGCACCCTCAGGAAATGACTGCGTCACTCCCATCCCTAGGGGTCAGGCAAAGTGGCAAGGTCACATTTGCTTGAGAGGCCGCCGGGTATTCAAACGATGTCTTCTTCCTCCATGGCGGCTCCCGCCGCCGCGGCGCAGCGTCCGGTCTGGCCCGGCCTGCTGCTCGCCACGCTCGGCGCGATCGCGTTCTCCGGCAAGGCCATCATCGTCAAGCTCGCGTACCGCTACGGCGTCGACGCGGTCACGCTGATCACCTACCGGATGCTGTTCGCGCTGCCGCTGTTCCTCGCGCTCGCCTGGTGGGCCGGACGCGGCAAGGCAGCGCTGACGCGGCGCGACTGGATGGTCGTGATCGGGCTCGGCTTCTCGGGCTACTACCTGGCGAGCTTTCTCGATTTCGCGGGCCTCGCGTACATCACCGCGAGCTTCGAGCGGCTGATCCTGTACCTGAACCCGACGCTCGTGCTCGCGCTCGGCCTCGTGCTGTTCAGGCGCAAGGTCACCGGCAGGCAGTTGCTCGCGCTGGCCGTCAGCTACAGCGGCGTGCTGCTCGTGTTCGGCCACGAACTGAGCTTCCAGGGCGGCAACGCGGCGCTCGGCGCCGGCCTCGTTTTCGCGAGTGCGGTGAGCTACGCGGTCTACCTCGTCTACAGCGGCGAGGAGGTCAAGCGGCTCGGTGCCCTGCGCCTGACCGGCCTCGCGACCACGGTCGCCTGCGTGCTGTGCATCGTGCAGTTCATCGTGCTGCGGCCGATCGGCGCGCTCGCCGTCGCGCCCGAGGTGATCTGGCTCTCGGTGCTGAACGCCACGTTGTGCACGTTCGCACCCGTGCTGATGGTGATGATGGCGATCGAGCGCATCGGCGCGACGCTCGCCGCGCAGACCGGCATGATCGGGCCGCTCTCGACGATCCTGATGGGCGTCGTGATCCTCGGCGAGCCGTTCACCGCGTGGATCGCGGCCGGTACAGTGCTCGTGCTGGTCGGAATCTGGCTATTGGCCAAGTGGAGATGAAACGGAGATGACACGATGGACCTCGGACTGAACGGCAAGTGGGCGCTCGTCTGCGCGGCGAGCAAGGGCCTCGGCAAGGGCTGCGCGAAGGCACTGGTCGGCGAAGGCGTGAACGTCGTGATCACGGCGCGCGGCGCGCAGGCGCTCGAAGCCACCGCCGCCGAACTGCGTGCGCTCGGCCGCGCCGAGGTGCGCACCGTGGCCGGCGACATCACGACGCTCGAGGGCCGCAATGCGGCGCTCGCCGCATGCCCGCAGGTCGACATCCTCGTCAACAACGCCGGCGGCCCGCCGCCCGGCGACTTTCGCGATTGGGATCGCGAGGCCTGGATCAAGGCGCTCGACGCGAACATGCTGACGCCGATCGAATTGATCAAGGCCACCGTCGACGCGATGGCGGGGCGGGGCTACGGGCGCGTCGTCAACATCACCTCGGGTGCCGTGAAGGCGCCGATCGACGTCCTCGGCCTCAGCAACGGCGCACGCTCGGGGCTGACCGGCTTTGTTGCCGGCCTGGCGCGCAGCAACATCGCGGCGCGGGGCGTCACGATCAACGGCCTGCTGCCGGGTGCGTTCGACACCGATCGACTGCGCGGCACCATGCAGGGCGCTGCCACCAAGACCGGCCAGTCGCTGGACGCCGTGATGGCCAAGCGCGCCGCCGCAATCCCGGCCCAGCGTTTCGGCACCGCCGACGAGTTCGGCGCGGTCTGCGCGTTCCTGTGCAGCCTGCAGGCCGGCTACCTCACCGGCCAGAACATCCTTCTCGACGGCGGCGCCTACCCGGGCACGTTCTGACGCCGCTCGCTGCCTCGGCCGCTAGAGCGGCGGCATCGCGGTGCCGCAGTTCCAGCACTCTTCGAACGGACCTTCGATCAGCTCGGCACAGCCCGGGCAGCGCCAGCGCCGCGACGGCGGGTGGCGCAGCTCGTGCAGCAGGCGGCGTGCGTGCTCGAACTGGCTGGCGTCGTCGATCCAGAGCTCGGGCAGTGTCTGGTCGACCGGCACCTCGCCGGCGATGCTGCTCGCGTACTGGCGCTGCACCGTCGTCGGCACTCCGGCATGGCTGAGCAAATCGGCCCACAGCGTCGCGAGGGCGAGGTTCGGCGCGGTGGTCAAGCGCTTCATCGGGTGCCAAGCGAGGTTGCCGGAGTACTGGCACGATAGCGCATTTCCCAGCATTCTCCGGAGCAGCGCATGACCACACTCAGCCCCACGATCTGCATCGACCGCCCGGGCGGTCCCGAGGAAATGAAGCTGGTCGACCTGCCGGTCGGCGAACCCGCTGCGGGCGAGATCCGCATCCGACACCACGCCTGCGGGCTGAACTACATCGACGTGTACCACCGCTCGGGAGCCTACCCGCTGCCGAGCCCGGCCACACTGGGCATGGAGGCGGCCGGCGTGATCGAGGCCGTCGGTGCCGGCGTGACTCACTTGAAAGCGGGCGACCGCGCCGCCTACGCGAGCAATCCGCCCGGTGCCTACAGCGTCGCGCGGGTGATGCCGGCGAAGTGTGTCGTCAAGTTGCCCGACGCGATTTCGTTCGAGACCGCTGCCGCGATGATGCTGAAGGGCCTCACGGTTCAGTACCTGCTGCGCAAGACGCTGCCCGCCGAAGGCCTTCAGCCCGGCGACCATGTGCTCTGGCATGCCGCGGCCGGCGGGGTCGGGCTGATCGCCTGCCAGTGGGCGCGTGCGCTCGGCCTGCAGTTGATCGGCACGGCCGGCAGCGACGAGAAATGCGCGCTCGCCAAGGCGAACGGCGCGGCGCACGCGATCAACTACCGCACCGAAGACTTCGGGGCGCGCGTCAAGGAGATCACCGGCGGCAAGGGCCTGAAGGTCGTCTACGACTCGGTCGGCAAGGACACCTGGGACAAGTCGCTCGATTGCCTGCGCCCGTTCGGCCTGATGGCGTGTTTCGGCGCTTCATCCGGCCCGGTGGCACCGTTCGCGCCCGCGATGCTCGCTTCCAAAGGCTCGCTGTACGTGACGCGCGCTACGCTGTTCACGCACATCGCGACCCGCGAAGCGACGCAAGCGATGGCGGACGAACTGTTCGGCGTTGTGGTGAGCGGCAAGGTCAAGATCAACGTCGAGCAACGTTACCCGCTCGCCGATATCGTGCAGGCGCACCGCGACCTGGAAGCACGCAAGACGGTCGGATCGAGCGTGCTGATTCCGTGACGCGGGTTCGGGACGCTCAGTCGGGCTGGCGCCGGCGCGAAACCAGGCCCATGCCGAACAGCCCCAGCGCGAGCAGCCCGTACGTCGACAGCCCGGGTGCGGTGGAGCCTGCGGTCGTGTCGGTCGGGCTGGCGACGGGCTGAGCTGCCACGCTGACCGCGCCAACGGCAGCTGCGACCGGGGGCGGCTGGGCCGGGGAGCCCGAGGCCAGCGCGAGACCCAGTGCAACGATCATTGACGCAACCTTCATCGCGACTTCACTTCCCGGCGCGCTGCCTCGCGCACCTCAAATGAATCTAGGTCGCGCGTCAGCATTCGTCGCCCCCCATCCGTGGGGGAGGCGCGAACCTAGGGATAGGGTGAACACGCAGCGCCGACCGCCGGCGCGCAGCGGCGCTACTTCGAGCGGCGCACCCGGCGAAGCTCGTCGAGGATCAGCAACGCCGCGCCGAGCGTGATCGCGCTGTCGGCGACGTTGAACGACGGGAAGTACGCGCTCTTGTAGTGCACCTGGATGAAGTCGACGACATAGCCGTGCAGCAACCGGTCGATCACGTTGCCCAGTGCGCCACCCAGGATCAGCGCCAGCGCCCAGCTGAACATGCGCTGGCCGGCATGGCTGCGCAGCATCCAGACGATGAACAGCGCCGCCGCGACACCCAGCCCGACGAACAGCCAGCGCTGCCAGCCGGCGGCGCCGGCCAGGAACGAAAACGCCGCGCCGGTGTTGTGCACCCGCACCACGTTGAAGAAGGACGTGACGATATGGCTGTCGTTGAGCTGGAACGTCTGCAGGATCAGCGTCTTGGTCAGCTGGTCGAGAACGATCACGAGCGCTGCGATGCCTAGCCAGGGCAGCAGCGAAGCGCCCGAGTTCTTGGATGCCATGAATGAGTCGAAGTGATTCGGGTCAGGCGACGCGGCGAACTTCACCGCTGCCGTACAGGTTGCTGGTGCAGCGGCCGCAGATCGTAGGGTGCACCGCATCGGCGCCGACGTCCTCGCGATAGTGCCAGCAGCGCTCGCACTTGGTGGCGCTGGACGGCTTGACGCTGATGCCGAGCGCGTCGGCCCTCTCGAGCACCGCCTTCGACGTGATCGTCACGAACTTCAGGTCGTCGGCCAGCGAGGCGAGCAGCGCGTGGTCGGCGATGTCGGCGGCGATCGTGAGTTCGGCCTGCAGCGAGGAGCCGACCTGGCCGGCCGCGCGCAGCGCCTCGATCTCCTTGTTCGCGGTGTCGCGCACCGCGCGGATGCGCGCCCACTTCGCGAGCAGCGTGTCGTCGCGCCAGGCGCTGGTGTCGCTGTAGGTCTCGGTGAAGATGGAGACGGACGCCTTCGGGTCATTCGCCGGCGCGAACACTTTCCACGCCTCCTCCGCCGTGAAGCTGAGGAACGGCGCCATCCAGCGCAGCATCGCGTGGGTCAGGTGCCACAGCGCGGTCTGCGCCGAGCGGCGCGCAAGGCTCTTCGGGGCAGCGGTGTACAGGCGGTCCTTCAGCACGTCGAGATAGAACGCACCGAGGTCCTCGCTGCAGAACACCTGCAGCTTCGAAACCACCGGGTGGAACTCGTAGACCTGGTAGTGCGCCAGCACCTCGTCCTGGAATTGCGCGGCACGCGCGAGCGCCCACCGGTCGATCTCGAGCATCTGCTCGATCGGCACGGCGCCCGCCTTCGCGTCGAAGTCGCTGGTGTTCGCGAGCAGGAAGCGCAGCGTGTTGCGAATGCGGCGGTACGAGTCGACCACGCGGTCGAGGATCTTCTCGTCGATCGCCAGGTCGCCCGAATAGTCGGTCGCTGCGCACCACAGGCGCACGATTTCGGCGCCTCGCTTGGCCACGATGTCCTGCAGCGAGATGAAGTTGCCCAGGCTCTTGCTCATCTTGCGGCCCGAGCCGTCGACCGTGAAGCCGTGCGTCAGCAGGCCGCGGTACGGCGCGTGCCCTTCGGTGGCACAGGCGATCAGCAGCGACGAGTGGAACCAGCCGCGATGCTGGTCGTGGCCTTCGAGATAGAGATCGGCCTCGGGGCCGTCGGCGCTGCTCGTGCCGGGGTGGCTGCCGGTTCTTTCGTTCAGCACGTGCGAGAAGGTCGAGCCCGAATCGAACCAGACGTCGAGGATGTCGTTGCTCTTCGTGTAGCTCGCGGCCTCTGCGCCCAGCACCTCTTCGACGCTCAGTTTCGACCACGCCTCGACGCCGCCTTGCTCGACGATCGCCGCGGCCCTGTCGATCAGCGCCATGGTGTCCGGGTGCAGCTCACCCGTGTCCTTGTGCAGGAAGAACGGCAGCGGCACGCCCCAGTTGCGCTGGCGGCTGATGCACCAGTCGGGCCGATTCGCGATCATGTCGTGCAGCCGCGCCTTGCCGTTCTCGGGGTAGAAGCTCGTCTGTTCGATCGCGTCGAGCGCAATCTGGCGCAGCGTCTTCGCGGCCTTGTCCTTCGTGAAGACGCCGTCGCCCTCGTCCATCCGAACGAACCATTGCGCGGCCGCGCGGTAGATCACCGGCGTCTTGTGGCGCCAGCAGTGCGGGTAGCTGTGCACGAGGTTGCCGCTCGCGAAAAGCCGGCCGACGTCGCGCAGCGTGTCGGTGACGACCGGGCCTGCCTTCCAGATGTTCATGCCGCCGAACAGCGGGAGCTTCTCGTCGTACGAGCCGTTGCCCTGCACCGGATTCAGGATGTCCTCGACCGCGAGCCCGTGCGCGCGGCACGAGTTGAAGTCCTCCAGGCCGTACGCGGGCGACGAATGCACGATGCCGGTGCCGTCTTCGGCGGTCGCGTAGTCGGCCAGGTAGACCGGGGAGACGCGGTCGTAGCCCGGGTGCACGTGGGCGAGCGGGTGGTGGAAGTTCAGCCCGGCGAGTGCCTTGCCCGGCGCCGTCGCAACGACCTTGCCTTCGAGGTCGTAGCGCGCCAGGCACTTCTCGACCAGCGCGCTCGCAAGGATCAGCAAGCCGCGATCGGTCTCGACCAGCGAGTACTCGAGCTCGGGATTCAGGTTGAGCGCCTGGTTCGCCGGCAGCGTCCACGCGGTCGTCGTCCAGATCACGATGTAGGCGGGCTTGTCGAGCTTCGCCAGGCCGAACGCGGCGGCCAGCTTGTCGGGCTCGGCCGAGAGAAAGCCCACGTCGACGGCCTGCGACTTCTTGTCGGCGTATTCGATCTCGAACTCGGCGAGCGACGAACCGCAATCGAAGCACCAATAGACCGGCTTCAGGCCGCGGTAGACGAAGCCTCGTTCGATCACGCGCTTGAGCACGCGGATCTCGCCGGCCTCGTTGCCGAAGTCCATCGTGCGGTACGGGTGTTCCCAGTCGCCCAGCACGCCGACGCGCTTGAAGTCGGCCTTCTGCTGCGCAATCTGTTCGCCGGCGTACGTGCGGCTTTTCGCCTGCACCTCGGCGCGCGGCAGGTTGCGGCCGAAGGTCTTCTCGATCTGGTTCTCGATCGGCAGGCCGTGGCAGTCCCAGCCCGGTGTGTAGCGCGAATCGAAGCCGGCGAGCTGGCGCGCCTTGACGATCATGTCCTTCAGGATCTTGTTCGCCGCATGGCCGACGTGCAGCGTGCCGTTCGCATACGGCGGGCCGTCGTGCAGCACGAAGCGCGGTGCGCCGATGCGGGCGTCGCGCAGCCGCTGGTAGACGCCCTGGTCGTCCCACTCCTTGATCCAGCCGGGCTCGCGCTTGGGCAGGTCGCCGCGCATCGGGAACGGTGTGTCGGGCAGGTTCAGCGTCGCCCGGTAGTCCGTCTTCGGGTCCGTCTTGGGAGTTTCCGTCTGGGCCATGGTGTTGCTCACGAGATCGAAAGTGCGTCGAGGTTGCACCGCGGTGGCGGTGCAGCGTGGAGTTCGTGCGGCCGGGTCGGGCCGCTCTGCGGGGTCGCAGCGAGGGGCCAGCGCTAAATTCGATCGCGCGTCGTTTGCCGACGCGTGCAGTGGTGCCCGGCGAGCGGGCTGCAGGCGAAGCGGAGTACAGCGGTACGGGGCGTGTTCACGGCGCTCATTCTAACTTCGGGCGCGCCACCAGGCCCGGGCGTGGGCCGTATCGCTGGCGATGCCGGCCTGCAGCGCCTCGACGCTGGTGTAGCGCAACTCGTCGTGCAGCTTGTGCAGCAGCTCGACCCGCACCACCTTGCCGTAGCCGCCTTCATCGCCGAGCGCGGCCGGCCATTCGAGGCAATGGGTCTCGAGCAGCACCCGGCCCCCGTTCACGTCGGTCGGGTCCAGCGACGGGCGCACGCCGAGGTTCGCGACGCCCGGCAGCGGGCCGTTGCCGAGGCCGTGGACCTGCACGACGAAGATTCCGCTCGCTGCCGGTTTCCAGTGCTTGAAGCGCAGGTTGATCGTGCGAAAGCCGTCGTCGCGCCCCGGTTGCGACGCCCCGAGCAGCCGCCCGAGCTTGCGGCCGTGCACGACGTGCCCGCTGATCGAGTACGGCCGCCCGAGCAGCGCGGCGGCCCCGGTCATCGCGCCGGCGGCGAGCGCCTCGCGCACGGCCGAGCTCGACACGCGAATGCCGCGCACCTCGTAGCTGTTCATGCGCGCCACGTCGAAGCCGGCTGCCGCACCGGCGGCATCGAGCATCGTGTAGTCGCCGGCGCGCTTGGCGCCGAAGCGGAAGTCGTCGCCGACCAGCACGTACTTCGTGCCGAGGCCCTTCACCAGCACGTCGTCGATGAAGGCCTGCGGCGACTGGGCGGCAAAGCGCTGGTCGAAGCGCAGCACGACGACCTGGTCGACACCGCAGCGCTCGAGCTCGCCGAGCTTGTCGCGCAGCGGTGCGATGCGCGCCGGCGCCAGCTCGGGCTTCTTCGCCACGGCGGCGAAGTAGTCGCGCGGGTGCGGCTCGAAGGTCATCACGCACGACGGCAGGCCGCGGTGCGCCGCTTCGGAGCGCAGCAGCGCGAGCATCGCCTGATGGCCCCGATGGACGCCGTCGAAGTTGCCGATCGTCAGTGCACACGCCGGCGCGATGCCGGGGTGATGGAAGCCGCGAAACACCTGCATGCGCGCGATTATGGTCGGCGCGCGCGTGTCAACGTCGCACGCCTACGCCGTCGCCATCGCTTTCAGGTGCCGGTAGATCAGCCCACGCGAAACGCCGAGCGTGCGCGCCGCCTTCGAGACGTTGCCGCCGCAGGCCTGCACGGTCTGCTGGATCAGCTGCCTGTCGTTGTCGCGCAAGGTCGGGGCCGCCGCCTCGGGCGCGGGCGTGGGCACCGCCGGCGGGTTCGGTGCGCCGAGGGCGACGAGCGGCCCGGCGCCATCGCTGGACTGCATGCGCGCGCCCAGCCAGACGGTCAGGCCGTTCGGCAGCCGGTGCACGCTGGCGCGCTCGTTGCGCGTGATTCGCGCGAGCGCCGCCAGGTCGAGGCCGAACACGTTCTCGGCCGGCGTGCCGCTGGACGGGCACGCAAGTCCGAGCAGGCGTGCCGCCGCGTTGTTGACCCACGCGATGCGGCCTTGCGCATCGAGCCCGGCCAGGCCTTCCATCGGCGTGTCGAGCAGGCCCGGTGCGGTCTGCAGGTGCACCACGATGTGCTCGGTCGACTGCGCGCGCAGCAGGCGGTTCTCGATCGTCGTCGCGTACATGTTCACGACGGCTGCTGCGTCGAATCCGAACGGGCGCGATTCGCTCGACACGTCGAGCACGCCGGCCAGCTGGCCGTGGATGTCGCGAATCGGCGCGGCGGCGCAGTACATCACCTGCAGGCAGCCGAAGAAGTGCTCGGCGCCCAGCACCACGCATGCTTGCCCGGTGCGCAAGGTCACGCCGGGCGCCGTGGTGCCGACGTGCTCCTCGGTCAGGTCGACGCCGACCCGGCTCGCAAGCGGCATCAGCACTGCGTCGTCGTTGCCGGCCGTGCGGATCGCATGCACGACCACGCCCTGCGCGTCGGTCAGGATCGCGCTGCAGGTCGTGCCGGCGAGCGTCGTTTCGAGCTGGCTCAGCTCGCCGGCGGCCGAACTCACGAGCAGGCGGCTGCGCTGCAGCGCCGAGTGCGCCCGGCTCGGCGTGACCGGATTGAAGCTGAGGCTCTCGTTCGGGTTGCGGCGCGCCTGCACGCAGCGTGACCAGGACTGGATGAGGGTCTCGCCGACCAGCCCCGAGGGCCGCACGCCTTCTTCGAAGTAGCGCTGGCGCGCGAGCGCGAGGCGCTGCTGCACGGTCGTGAAGAACAGCTGCATTGGCAAGGTGGCGTTGTCGTGCTCGGTCCGTTGCGTCATCGAGGTCTCCGCGGGGTGCGCTTGCGAGGCGCGATCATCGTCGATCCGGGCCCGGCCGTCAGAAGCCGACGCTTGCCGACGCGCCGACCAGCCACGTCCGCCCGGGCGCCGGCTCGAAGTAGCGCAGGTTGGCCTCGTTGACGATCACCGAGCCGGCGTAGCGCCGATCGAACAGGTTGTCGCCGCGCACGAAGGTGCCGAGTTCCCAGCTGCCGGCGCGCAGCGTGTAGCCGATGCTCGCGTTGACGACGGCATACGCCGGGGCCGCATCGTTGTTCGAATCGTTGACCGCGACCCGGCTGAGCGCGCGCGCCTCGACGCTGGCGCGCCAGCCGCTGGCGGGCAACCAGCCGAGCGCGGCGAACGCGGAAGCGCGGGCGATCCCGGGCAGGCGGTTGCCGGCGGGAACCGCGTTGAAGCTTTCGCTGTAGCGCGCGTTCAGCCAGGTCGCTGCGGCCTGCGCCTGCAGGTTGCCGAGCCAGCGCTGCGACCAGGCGAGCTCGAGCCCGCTGCGCCGCGTCGCGCCGGCGTTCTGGAAGATCGCACGGCCGCCCGTGTTGCTCAGCGTGACGATCTCGTCGCTGGTGCGGATCTCGAACCACGCCGCCGTCAGCTCGCCGACCGGCGTGTTGCGCAGCTTCACGCCGAGCTCGAAGTTGTCGCTGCGCGCCGCGTTCAGTCCGAAGTTCAGGCCGGTCTGTTCGTTCGGCCGGTACGACAGCTCGTTCAAGGTCGGCGTCTCGAAGCCGCGGCCGGCCGTCGCGTAGATGCGCAGATCGGCGTTCGGCGCGAACATCAGGGCGATCACCGGCAAGGTGGCCGAGTACTTCGCCGCGCCGCTGTCGTCGGGGTTCGTGCCGACGATGTACTCGTCGTGCGAGTCGAAGCGCACGCTGCTGCGGCGCACCCCGGCATCGAGCGTCCAGCGCGGCGCGAACTGCCACGAAGCCTGCACGTAAGGGTCGACCGCGATCACGCTGTTGCGCTCGTTGCGCCGCAACGCGCCGCGCACGCCGATGGCTGTCGGGCTCGCTGCCGGGCCGACGAAGTTCTGGTAGCCCTGCCGGCGCTCGTCGAGTGCGTCGTACGCGAGCCCGCCGACGACGCTGAGCGGCGCATCGGCGAGCCGGCCCTTGAAGGTCCAGCGCGCCTCGATGCCCTGGTAGTCGCGGCCGAGCGCGATCACGCCGCCGGGATGAAGCGGGTTCCCTTGCGGGCCGGGCGGAATCGCCTGGTACTGGTCGGTACCGCGGTGGCCGTAGTAACCGAGCAGACGCAGCGAATGGGCCTCGTCGAGCTTGCGTTCGTAGATCACGCCCGCCTGGGTCTGCTCGATCGTCTTGCGGGTGTTGAAGGTGAGCGCGACATCTTCGACGCTGCGCGGCGCGGTCTCGAAGTGTTCGCGCGTCAGTCCGAGCGGGTCTTGCGCGAGTGGCAGCGCGACGCTGTTCGCGATCAGCGTGAGCTTGCTCGACGGGTCGGGCGTCAGCGTCAGCTTGACGTTGCCCAGACGGCGATCGGTCTCGCTGTGATCGCGATAGCCGTCGGTCGTGAAGCGCGACGCACCGACGACGTAGCCGAACACGCCGTTCGATCCGCTGGCCCGCGCACCCACGCGC
>Ga0105237_10006645_pt1 | contig 12782 bp, 11 predicted proteins | sample KBSC24metaG_FD_81520 | JGI IMG/M metagenome (GOLD analysis project Ga0105237, IMG submission 81520) | Corn rhizosphere microbial communities from Kellogg Biological Station, Michigan, USA - KBS C2-4 metaG | ecosystem: Host-associated > Plants > Roots > Rhizosphere > Soil | place: Michigan, USA...
CGCCGGCCTGATCATGCTGGCGCCGGTGGCCTATCCCTGGCCGGGCGGCGTCGGCCGCTACAATGAGCTCATAGCCACGCCCGTGATCGGCCCGCTGCTGGCCAACACCATCACGCTACCGCTCGGGCTGTTGCTGGCCGGCCCCGGCGTGCGCAACGTGTTCCAGCCGCAAGCGATGCCGGACGGCTTCGTCGGCGATACCGCAACGCCGCTGCTGCTGCGTCCGCGCGAGTTCCTCGCCAATGCCCGCGACCTCGTCACGCTGAAGGCGGCGGTCGCCGAACAGGCGCCGCGCTATGGCGACATCAAGGTACCGGTCACGATCATCGCCGGCGATGCCGACAAGACCGTCTCGACCTCGATCCATTCGCGTCCGTTTGCGGCCGCCGTACCTCAGACCAAGCTGATCGTGCTGCCCGGGGTCGGCCACATGGTGCAGAATGCCGCGCCCGATCTCATCGCGGCGGAAGTCGACGCCATGCTCGGCGAGATCTCGCCGCCGATCTGAGTGGCCGTGGAGGGGCCGATCGGCGTGGCAGGCTGCTGGCGGCAACGTCGGTCGCTAAGCCGCTGCGCGTGCCTTTTCCTCGAAGCGCGCCAGCAGTTCGGCAATTTGGCTGGCGGGCACGGGCTTGCTGAAAAAGTATCCCTGCACCTCGTTACACCCCTCCGAACGCATCTTGTCGACCTGCTCCTGGGTTTCGACACCCTCTGCCGTCGTGGTCATGCCGAAGCTCTGGCCGAGCCCTGCAACGGCGCGGATGATCGCGATCGAGTCGGGGCGTTCGGTGAGGTCCCTGACGAAGCTCTGATCGATCTTGATCTTGTCGAACGGGAAGCTGCGCAGGTAACTCAGTGACGAATATCCGGTGCCGAAATCATCCATCGAGATCCTGACCCCAAGGCTTCGCAGCTGGTGAAGCGCGCTCAGCGTCGCCTCGTTGTTGGCCATCAGGACGGTTTCGGTGATCTCGAGTTCGAGCAGATCGGGGCGCAAGCCGGAGGCCGCGAGCGCGGACACCACGGCGGAAACCAGGGTCTTGGTGCGGAATTGCACCGGCGAGACATTCACCGCGACGCGCAGATCAGTCGACCATGTCCGCGCCTCGGCGCACGCCTGCCGGATCACCCATTCGCCGATGGCAACAATGAGACCCGTTTCCTCGGCCAATGGGATGAATTCACTCGGCAGAACCTGGCCCCGCGTCGGATGGCTCCAGCGCAGCAGCGCCTCGAACCCGGTGATCCGGTTTTCAGCGAGGTTGACGACCGGCTGGTAGAACAGCTCGAACTCACCCGCGGTGACCGCGTTGCGCAGATCAAGCTCGAGCGTGCGGCGGGCCTGTGCCTTGACGTCCATCTCCGGTTCGAAGAAGTGAAATTGCGCCCGCCCGTCTTCTTTTGCGCGATACAATGCCATATCGGCATTCTTCAGGAGCTGATCCACGCTGTCGCCGTCGTCGGGCGCAATCGCGACCCCGACGCTGGCGCCAATGACGACATGGTGATCGCCGAGTTCGAACGGCACGCTCAAGGCCTCGACGATCCGCGCGGCCAGGGCCGCGGCCGCTTCCATCGGCTGCTCTGCGCCGGACTGCACGATTGAAAATTCGTCGCCCCCGGTCCGCGCGATCAGGTCGTTGTCGCGCACCAGCTCGCGCAGACGCGTGGAAGCCGCGCACAGCAAGGCATCGCCGACGGAGTGGCCAAGCGTATCGTTGATGATCTTGAAGTTGTCGAGGTCCAGACAGAGCACCGAGACGGTCCCGCCGCGCTCCACATGTTCCAGGGTTTTTTCGATGTGCTGGCGCAGTTGAACGCGGTTTGCCAGTCCCGTCAGCGCGTCGTGATGCGCCAGGAACGCGATCTGCTTCTCCGAATTTCGCTTCTCGGTGACGTCCGCATGGACGATGACGGCGCCGCCGGTGCTCAGCGGGGCCTTGGTCAGCGCAATGATGCGCCCGTCCTGCAGCTGATGCTCGAAAGTGGTGACGGCGGACTGAGCTGCGAACGCCAGCCCCTGCTCGAGAAATCCGTCCACGTCGACCGTCGCCGTTCCATTCTTCAGCCGCTGTTCCAGGATCGCCCGGACCGGGGTGCCGGGCTCGGTCAGTCCGGTGTGCAGCCCGTACATGGCGCCATATCTTGCATTGCTGATGATCAGCCGCTGCTGGTCGTCGAACATCGACAGGCCCTGCGGCATGCCCTCCAGGGCGGCATAGAGACGGTCGCTCGATCGCCGGTTCAGCGAGCGGATCATGCGGTGGATGACGAACAACACCAGGCCCGCCAGCATGATGCTGGTCAGTATGGACGCCAGCAGCAGCAGATCGGACTTGTAGGAAAACGCCTCGATGTCGTCGCGGGCCTGCAGGCCGACATCGGAATTCTTCTGGTGCAGCCGCTCCATCCGCTTCTGGATCGCGGCGATCCGATCCTCCAGGTCCGGTGCGTCCGCTCCGATTCGACGGAGATCGGAGATTTCAGACCTTATCTGCTGTCCCTCCACGCGCGTGCGGGGCGAACTCGATCGTTCGATCGCGACGTCCATGTCGTCCAGCACGGTTTCCAGGATCTCATCGGCCTTGGACGTCTGGACCTGTCCCACGGCGCGGGAACGCTCGTCGATATAGTGCTGAAATGCGATCTGCGCGAAGCTGACATAATTGGTGGAGATGAAGGCGGTATCGTAGATGTTCATGGAATAGTCGATGATCGCACGTTGCTGATGCCGCGCGAACAGGCCGATCATGAGATTGACTGCGAGCAGGCAGACCGTGACGACCAGGAACTGCCTGCGAAATGATATCGCATAGCGGTCGCCAGACCGGTCGGAACGGCCTTCGTCCCGTGTCGGCGCGTCCTTTGCTCCGGCGGCAATCTGCTCGGAGACCGCGTCTGGCATGCCCTGGGTTCCTCGTCACTGGCACGCGACGGTAAGCTGCGTTGCGTTAAGGCGAAGTGGACACTGTTGCCGATTCGCCGATGTCAGGGCTGGCGCCGTCACCCGGTCGCCGCATGAGACGGCCCTGCAGGCCGGATCGGTCGCGACCGGGACAGGTTTCGTTAACTCAAACGCGTGCGGATGCGGATGATCGGCTGGCGGCCAAGGCGGGCTTCGGGCAGCCCTACCGGCCGAGGCGCGCCTTCCGAACGGATTGTTAACCATAATCGGATTTGGTGGCACTGCGGTTGGCACTCCCAGATCAAGATCCGGAACATGTCTTTGAACTTGTTGCGCAGGATCATCGCGCGACGATCGAGAATGCCTGCGCGGGCGCATCGTCTGCGGTCGGGGGGCGCGTTCGGTGCCGGCATCGGTCTGACGATTCTGCAGCTATCGGCGCTGGTAGCGGCCTCGATGACGCCAGGACCGGCGTTCGCGGTGCCGTCTTTCGCGATTCAGACCGGGCAGCCTTGCGCGGCGTGTCATATCGGCGCGTTCGGTCCGCAACTCACCCCGTATGGCCGGGACTTCAAGCTGCACGGCTATACCGCCAGCGACGGCAGGGATCACGGACTGCCGCTGGCCGTGACCACGCAAACCTCCTTCACGCACACCATGCAGCCGCAGCCAGGGGGAGCCGCGCCGGGTTTCAAGGACAACGACAACTTCGCCGTCGATCAATTGTCGCTATATTATGCCGGCACGATCGCGCCCAAACTCGGCGGCTTCATCGAGTTGAATTACGACGGCGTCGCCCAGCAGGCCGCACTGAACAATGTCGATATCCGCTATGCGAGCGAGGGCCAGATGTTTGGCCAGGATGTGCTCTGGGGCATCACGTTGAACAACAATCCGACGGTGCAGGACCCCTGGAACTCGACGCCGGCCTGGGGTTTTCCCTACAACCGATCGGCGCTGGCGCCGACGCCCGTGGCATCCACCCTGGTCGATGGCGGCCTCGGACAGCGGGTCGCCGGTGTCGGCGTCTACTCGCTGTGGAATGACTTCCTTTACCTGGAAGCCGATGCCTACAGGGGCCTCAACGCCCCCACATTGAAGGCGCTCGGGCAGGTGCCGGACGATGGCGACCAGACCACGGCGTTCATTCCGTATGCCCGGGTGGCCCTGATCAAGGATTGGGGAAGCAAGAGCCATCACGCGGAGATCGGCGCTTATGCGATCTCCGCCAGCGTCGTTCCCGGCGGCGACCAGACGCTCGGCTTCGGCGTTCGCAAGACCGACTGGGCGCTCGACGCGACCTACCAGTTCCTGTCCGATCCCGCCAGGGTGACCAGCGACCGGCTGTCGGCGCACGCAACCTATATCCATGAGACGGCCAGACTGGCGTTCGACGGGCTCGCTTTGACCGGGGCGCTGGCGGATCACTGGCTGGACACGTTCCGCGCCGATGTCTCCTACAGCTTTGCGGCCACCGTCACGCCGTCAGCGCAGTATTTTCACACCATCGGTACGGCCGACGCCAACTATTGGACCACCCCCAATGGCAGCCCGAACTCGAACGGCATGATTCTCGAGGTCGCCTATGTGCCCTGGGGCAAGCCGGACTCGCCGTTTCCGAACATGAACGTTCGGCTGGCCGCGCAATACGTCAACTATTTCAGCTTCGACGGCAGCACCGCCAACGCCGGTAGAAACAACCACTTCTATTTCAGCCTGTGGACCGCGCTGAAGTTCTAGCCGGTCAAAGGAGCCGACATGCCCATTCGTCTTGCAGTTGCCGTCGCCATCCTGATGGGACTGGTCGTTGCCGTGCCTGCCGCGACCACGATTACCGTGATCCAGCGCGGACTGGCATTGAACATGGCGTCGGTGACCCTGGCCAAGGGCGACCGGCTCAACTTCACCAACGACGATGATGTCATCCACAACATCCACGTCTTCGGCCCCGGCGACGACGACAGCGCGGACCTTGGCCTGCAGAAGCCGGGCAAGATCCTGAGCTACAGGTTCGACAAAGCCGGCGCCTACCGGATCCGGTGCAATATCCATCCGTCGGTGAAGATGGCGGTCACCGTCAAGTGACGGCGTTGTGCCGCCGCCTCGACCCTGACCCTGGACCCCGAGGTCCAAGGCGGAATTCGGCGTGAAATCGGTCGTGCCGGTTACTTCGCCTTGATCTTGCCGTCGGCATCGAACTGCGAGACGTAGGCCCACAGATTGTTGATCTCGTTCTCGCTCTTGATGCCGGCAAACGCCATTTTGGTGCCGGGGATCTTGGCCTTCGGATCCTTGATGTATTCCTTGAACACCGCCTCGTTCCAGGTGATGCCGGAGTTCTTGTTGGCGTCGGAGTAGTTGTAGTCCGGCGCGGTACCCGATTTGCGGCCGTCGAGCCCGTTGAGGACGGGGCCGACCTTGTTCTTGGCGCCTTCGCCGATGGAGTGGCAGGCCAGGCACTTGTTGAATGAGGTCTTGCCGGCGGCGAGGTCCACGTCATCGGCAAATGCGACCGAGGCGACCGCCGAGGAAGCGATGACGACAAGGGCGCTCAAGGAGAATTTTTTCATGGGACAATAATCTCGTGGTGGTGAGCCTGGTCGGATGGGTTTGCGCGGCTCTTTTTGCACGGGCACCTTTGCCGCACAAGCCGCGTAGCGGGGCCTTTTCATCCTTGTTACGGCCCGGCGGCCGGGCGGATCGAGGCCCAGGCGGTCGCGCGGCCTACCCAAGCGGTTCCCGATATGCTTGATTTGGCAGGAAATTTCGTTGCGCAACCTGGAGTAGCTCGACATGGTCATGACGATGCCGGTACCGGATCAGGCGGTGCTCGAGCGCCGGGCCGCGATCGTCGCTGCCTTGCGCGCGATCGTGCCGGGCGAGGGCGTGATCGATACGCCGGCCGAAATGCTGCCTTATGAGTCCGACGGGCTGATGGCCTATCGGCAGCCCCCCATGGTCGTTGTCCTGCCGGACACTACCGAACAGGTGTCGCTGGTGCTGAAATATTGCGGCGAGCAGGGCATCAAGGTGGTGCCGCGCGGGTCGGGCACCTCGCTCTCCGGCGGCGCGCTGCCGCTCGCCGACGGTGTGCTGCTGGGATTGGGCAAATTCAAGCGCATCCGCGAGATCGATTTCGACAACCGTGTCGTCGTCACCGAGCCGGGTGTGACCAATCTCGCCATCAGCCAGGCCGTGGCCCATGCCGGCTACTACTACGCGCCGGACCCGTCCTCGCAGATCGCCTGCTCGATCGGCGGCAATGTCGCGGAGAACTCCGGCGGCGTCCACTGCCTGAAATACGGCATGACCACGAACAACGTGCTGGGTTGCGAGATCGTGCTGATGTCGGGCGAGATCGTCCGGGTCGGCGGCAAGTCGGTCGAGAACGCCGGCTACGACCTGATGGGCCTCATCACCGGTTCCGAAGGCCTGCTCGGGGTCATCACCGAGATCACGGTGCGCATCCTGCAGAAGCCGGAGACGGCCCGCGCCCTGATGGTCGGATTCTCGCAGGTCGAGGCCGCCGGCGAATGCGTCGCGCGGATCATCGGCGCCGGCATCATCCCCGGCGGCATGGAGATGATGGACAAGCCCGCGATCCACGCGGCGGAGGCTTTCGTTCACGCCGGCTATCCGCTCGACGTCGAGGCGCTGCTGATCATTGAACTCGACGGTCCCGCGATCGAGGTCGACGAACTGATCGGCCGCGTCGAGGCGATCGCGCAAGGCTGCGGCTCGACCTCATGCCGAATTTCGAGCTCCGAGGCCGAGCGCAACCTGTTCTGGGCCGGCCGCAAGGCCGCGTTCCCGGCGGTGGGGCGGATCTCGCCGGACTATCTCTGCATGGACGGCACCATTCCGCGCGGCAAGCTGCCGGAGGCGCTGGCGCGCATTCGCGATCTCTCGGTCAAATACGGCCTGCGCGTGGCCAACGTGTTCCACGCCGGCGACGGCAATCTGCACCCGCTGATCCTCTACGACGCCAACCAGCCCGGCGAGATGGACCGCGCCGAGGCATTCGGCGCCGACATCCTGCGCTGTTGCGTCGAACTCGGCGGCGTCCTCACCGGCGAGCACGGCGTCGGCATCGAGAAGCGCGACCTGATGGGCGAGATGTTCAGCGAGATCGATCTGAACCAGCAGCAGCGGGTCAAATGCGCCTTCGACGCGCAGGGCCTGCTCAATCCCGGCAAGGTATTTCCGACCTTGCACCGCTGTGCCGAACTCGGCCGCATGCATGTTCATGCCGGCAGGCTGGCGTTTCCGGATATTCCGAGGTTCTAGCCACGCATCGCGGAGGTTCCTTGCCTCGCCCCGCTTGCGGGGAGAGGCCGCCGCGCATTTCGCGCGGCGGGTGAGGGGGACTCTCCGCCCGTCGCGCGCGCGAGAGCGCCCCTCACACCAACCCTCTCCCCGTAACAACGGGGCGAGCGAGTCGACATCCGATGCCGCTCGGTGCACCGATCTCCTCGCGCGCTGAGCGACCCGCGGGCCAGGCTGGGGCCTCACATCAGCGCGTATTGCGTGCGTTCGCGTCTGGCGAGAAGCGGCAGCGCCTGCTCGGCGATATAGGTCTTGAAGTGCGCGCTGTCCTGGTGCGCCTTGAACGCGGCTTCGTCGCGGAACAGTTCGTAGAACAGGAACTGCGCCGGATTGTCCTTCGCCCGGGAGATCAGGAACAGTTTTGCGCCGGGCTCGCTCTGCGCTTCGGGCAGGAAGTGCGACAGGATGTCCGCCACCTTGTCGGCCTGTCCGTCCCTGGCCTCCCATTGCGCCACCACCAGCAGGCCGCCATCCTTGACCGCCTCGGCCACGGTTGTCCCGTCCATTGCATATTGACCCATGCTCGTCACTCCTTTGGTTGAGGCTTGTTCGCAGGCGTCTGACTACACCGACCTGCGGATGGGATAATTCGATACACGACGAATGGTGCCGGTAAACGCTTCGACGGTGATCGAACCGTCCTGGCGGGCGCCCGAGACGCCCGGCGTCGAGCGGGGCGAGGGCGGGTCGCGCGGACACGATCGTCGGCGTCCCGCTTTCCGGCCCTTGTGTCCGGCGGCCACCTCAGTAGAACAGATGGCGAGTGACGGGGCGGCCGCGTCGGATGCGGCCGCCCCGCCACGGAGTGACGGCGAGGCGGTTGGCGTGGATACCCTGAAAGTACGTGACGCAGCGGATGTCGAAGAGGCGGTGCGGGCGGCCCTCGCCAACGACCAGCCGCTCGAGATCATCGGCCATGGTTCCAGGCGCCGGATCGGCCAGCCGATGGCGACCAACGCCGTGCTCGATCTGTCGGCGCTCAATGCCGTGGCGTCCTATGAGCCGAACGAACTCATCATCACCGTGCAGGCAGGCGCCCCGCTTGCGGACGTGATGTCGCTGATCGATTCCAAGGGCCAGCAATTCGCCTTCGAGCCGATGCAGGCGGCCTCCCTGCTCGGCATCCCCGGGCAGGGAACCATCGGCGGCATGATCGCATCCGGGCTCGCCGGTCCGCGCCGGATCAAGGCGGGCGGCGCGCGCGACCATCTGCTGGGCGCGCATGCCGTCTCGGGCTTCGGCGATAGCTTCAAGACCGGCGGCAAGGTGGTGAAGAACGTCACCGGCTATGATCTCTGCAAGCTGCTGGCCGGATCCTGGGGCACGCTCGCCGTCATGACCGAGGTGACGCTGAAGGTGATGCCGCGCCCCGAGAGCGAGCGCACGCTGGTGCTGCGCCGCCTCGACGATCTCGCCGCCAACCGGGCCATGACGGTGGCGCTGGGGTCGCCTTCGACGTCTCAGGCGCGGCGCATGTGCCGGGGTCGTCGCTGCGGGCCGAGGTGCCCGGGCTCGCAGCCCTCGGCTCCCCGCGCGAGGCCGTCACGGTGTTGCGGCTGGAGGGAATCACCTCCTCGGCCGCGCATCGCGCGCAGACGCTCGCCACCGTGCTGGCGTCGTTCGGCGCGATCGAGATCCTGGAGGACGCAGCCTCGGCCGAGCTCTGGACCGCAATCCGCGACGTCGCGCCCTTCGCAGCCGGGGGCACGCTTGGCGCCTGGCCGGTCTGGCGCATCGTGTGCCCCCCCGCGTCCGGCGGCGCGCTGGGCCGCGACCTGGCGCGCGATAGCGGTGGCGAGGTGATGTATGACTGGGGCGGCGGCCTGATCTGGGCGGCGCTGCCACCGAAAGCCGACGGCATGGCGACGCTGGTGCGGCAGCGCGCCGATGCGGTCGGCGGCCACGCCACGCTGCTGCGGGCCTCCGACGCGGTCCGCAGCGAGGTCGACGTGTTTCATCCGCAACCCTCCGGCCTTGCCGCCCTGAACGAACGGGTCCGCGCGAGCTTCGATCCGAAAAGGATCCTCAATCGCGGCCGGATGAATCGGGACAGACCGGCATGAAGACGCAATTCAGTCTCGCCCAGCTCGCCGATCCCGACATTGCGGAAGCCGACAAGATCCTGCGCGCCTGCGTGCATTGCGGCTTCTGCACCGCGACCTGCCCGACCTATGTCCTGCTCGGCGACGAGCTCGACAGTCCGCGCGGCCGCATCTATCTCATCAAGGAGATGCTGGAAAAGGATGCCGTTCCGACCGGCGAGGTGGTCAAACACATCGACCGCTGCCTGTCGTGTCTCGCCTGCATGACGACCTGTCCGTCCGGCGTGAACTACATGCACCTGGTCGATCAGGCGCGCCTTCGGATCGAGCAGGGCTATGTCCGGCCATTAGCGGATCGCTGGCTGCGTCAGGTCCTGGCTGTCGTGCTTCCCCGCCCGGGATTGTTTCGCGCCGCCATGAGGCTCGCCCGGCTCGGCCGGCCGCTGGCCGCGCTGCTGCCGGCCGCGCCGGTGGGCGCGGCGAGCGCCGGCCTGTTGCGGCGCGTCAAGGCGATGCTGGCGCTGGCGCCTTCGCGTCTGCCGGCCCCCGGACCCTCCGGTGGCAGCGTCTTCCCGGCCGAGGGCGCGCGGCGCGGTCGCGTCGCGATCCTCCAGGGCTGCGCACAGCAGGTGCTCGCGCCGCGAATCAATCAGGCCGCCATCAACGTGCTGACGCGGCACGGCGTCGAGGTCGTTCTGGTCCGCGACGAGCAATGCTGCGGCGCGCTCACGCACCACCTCGGCCGTGACGATGACGCTCTCGCGCGCGCCAAGGCGAACATCGCGGTTTGGGCCGCTGAGGCCGATGCGGGCGGTCTCGACGCCATCCTGGTGACCACGTCGGGCTGCGGAACGGTGATCAAGGATTACGGCTATATGCTGCGAGAAGACCCTGATTTTGCCGGTCCTGCCGCGCGAATCTCGGCGCTTGCAAAAGACATCACCGAATATCTGGCGGGCGTTGAACTGCAGGCGATGCAGCAGACAGGCGGCGTTGTCGTCGCTTATCACGCGGCCTGTTCGCTGCAGCATGGACAGAAAATCAGGGACGTTCCGAAAGATTTGCTTTCCAAGAGTGGATTCGTAGTGAAAGATGTACCAGAGAGTCATTTGTGTTGCGGTTCGGCTGGGACCTACAACATTCTCCAGCCCGACATTGCGCAACGATTGCGCGATCGAAAGGTCGCCAATATCGCAAGCGTCAAGCCGGACATGATTGCGGCGGGCAATATTGGGTGCATGATTCAAATTGCCGGCGGCACGTCTGTTCCTGTCGTACACACGATTGAGCTTCTCGACTGGGCGACCGGCGGTCCTCGGCCAGGATCGAACGATGAGATTGGTTCCGCGCCAGCCCGCGGGGCGAGCTAAGTGCCCGATGGACAGTGATCGGCGGCAACAGGAGGATCAAAATGGCTAAGGCAAAAAAGAAGAAGGGCAAGAAAGACACGAAAGAGAAGAAGAAACTTCTGACGGCGAAGAAGACTGCCAAGAAGGCTTCGAAGAAATCCGCGAAGAAGTCGGCCAAGACGGCGGCGAAAAAGCCGGCCAAGACCGCCGCGAAGAAGACAGCCAAGAAGGCCGCGAAATCCGCCGTGAAGGCCAAGGCCGCGGCGCCCAAGAAGGCGCCTGCCGCGCCGGCTGCTGCCGCTGCTCCGATGGCTGCTCCGAAAAAGGCCGTCAAGAAGCGTGCGGCCAAGAAGCCGGCTCCGGTGGTCGAGCCTGCTGCGGAGCCGGCACCGAGCTGGGCGACTCCCGGCCCCGCCGCGCAGACCGAATCGTCCTGGGGACATTCGGCCGGCGATGAAGCTGGGACCGGCGGCGAACACGGCTAGGGTCCGTCCGACTGAATCGGAACGGGGGGTTTGACGCGTTATCGTTTCGACGCGGGATCTTGGCAGCCGAACCGCTGACCAGGACATCATGATCAAGGGCCGCAGCATCCGTGCTGCGGCCCTTTTCTTGACGCGCGCGATTCGGAAATCGGCGCCTCACCGCATGGATGATTCGAAACCGGCCGCGCAGTGGCGTTTTCGTAGGCAGCGGGCCCCGCCGCAATGCACATTGACGGGCGTACAGCCGGTCAAATCTGTTGTCCGAAAGCAACACGCGGCCACAACCTTTCATGGAAACGCCTTAAAGCTCAAAAAGGCGGCAAATGCCGGTCTTTTTTGCTTCACCGCGGCCGTAGCTCGTTCCAAATTGGGGCGGGTTCAAGAAAAATTGGTTGCAGTTGCCGGTCAGCCTTGGGGTCGTCCGGATCGAGCTGATCTCGCAGAACGTCGATGGGGACTTTTGGTCATGAAGAAAATCGCTTTGTTAGCAACGGCGCTGGCAATGGTGTCTGGTTCGGCTTTCGCTGCTGATATGGCGGTGAAGGCATTGAAGGCCCCACCTCCGGCTGCGTTCGATCCCTGGGATGTCGCGTTCGGCAGCGCGATCATGAGTGACTACGTCTTCCGCGGTGTCACCCAGTCCAACCACAATCCTTCGGTCGCGGCCTACTTCGAGCCGCGCTACAACGTCACCAAGGACCTCCAGCTCTACGTCGGCGCCTCCGGCGAGAGCATTTCCTTCACCAACCGCGCCGCGGCGGAAATCGACATCTACGGCGGTATCCGCCCGACCTTCGGCGCGTTCGCCTTCGATATCGGCGTCTGGGGCTACCTGTATCCGGGTGGGACCTGCGTGTACGGTGCCGCCAACTCTTTTGCTGGCGGGACCGACTCAGCCGGCCGGCCGCTGAGTGCCGAGTGTCTTGCGAACATCGTGCCGAGCAACAACACGATGAAGAAGGACGTCAGCTTCCTCGAAGTCTATGGTAAGGCGAACTACACGGTGAACGACAACTGGCAGTTCGGCGTCACGGAGTTCTACTCGCCGAGCTTCCTGAATTCGGGCGCCTGGGGCAACTATACCTCGGTCACCGGCAAGTACACCGCGCCCAGCACCATCTTCGGCTCAAGCGGCGTCGGCATGTATGTGTCGGGTGAGTTTGGACGGCAGTGGTTCGGCACCACCGACTCCTTCTATGGCACTGCGGCCTTCCCGAACGGCATCCACTATGCTGATTACAACACCTGGAACGTCGGGATCGGCTTCACCTACAAGGTGTTCACGCTCGATCTGCGCTACTCCGACAGCGACCTGAGCAAGGGCGATTGCAGCGTCTTCACCGGTGCCTTCAATGCGACCCCCGGAGCCACCACCGTAACCGGTAACAATCCGCTCGGAACAAGCTCAAACTGGTGCGGCGCGACCGGCATTGCCAAGCTCTCGGTCGACCTGACGGCCATGACCAACTTGAAATAAGATCTCTTCCGTCGATTGTGGACAAGGGCGGCAGAGCGATCTGCCGCCCTTCGCTTTTGCAGGGTGCTGGCGGGCGCTGGGACGGGCCCCGGTGAGACGCGTAAGGTCGGGCCGGCTGCAGGCAGCCGTCCGGGCGTCGCGCCCCCGGGGGGGGCGCTGTAGCGGCCGTGAGCCGCTCGTCCCATCCGCGCCACGGCA